>Ga0070698_100009554_pt1 | contig 10379 bp, 7 predicted proteins | sample KBSK1502metaG_FD_65477 | JGI IMG/M metagenome (GOLD analysis project Ga0070698, IMG submission 65477) | Corn, switchgrass and miscanthus rhizosphere microbial communities from Kellogg Biological Station, Michigan, USA - KBS K1-50-2 metaG | ecosystem: Host-associated > Plants > Roots >... | reverse complement strand
ATTGGCCGGGTTATAGCGGCAATCATCTTGATCTGACAGAAGGATTTACCAATTGGCTGTGGAAAATAAAAGATGAAAATAAAAAATGGACAAAACAGTATTTTGAAATGGATGGATTAAATGTGCCGGGGGTTACAACTATCAGTGGTAAACCGATGGGTGGATGGATACAATATTCAATGTCGCCAACAACCTCGGCATGGCTGGCGCAACATTTTTACTGGCAATGGAAGTATAGCATGAATAAAACTTTTTTAAAAGATAGAGCAGAGCCGTATATTAATGATGTTACAAATTTTATTGAACAATGGCCAAATAAAAAATGGGTTCATCCCGAAGATATTATTAGTTCAACACCTGAATACAATGACAACAGTATTAAGGCCTGGTTCAGGGATTTTACCAACTATGATCTTGCACTAATTCGGCATCAATTAATTATCCAATTAAATTTAATTGATTATGAAAAAGAGCAACGAAGGGGAATGGGAATTACTATTATGTTGGATTCTCTTCAATTTAATTCTAATGAAACAGGCCTTACCATCGCACCAGGTCAAAATCTTGAACATTCTCATCGGCACCATAATCATCTTCATGCAATTTATCCCTTGGGATTATTAAATGTTGAAGATTCAACACAGAAAATAATTATTGAAAACTCTTTGCGGCAAATTGAAAAACTGGGAACAAGACAATGGGTCGGTTATTCATTTACATGGATCGCTTCTATTTATGCAAGAGCACAAAAAGGTGATTCGGCTGCAATCAATTTAAAGAAGTTTGCGACCAATTTCGTTTCACCCAATAGTTTTCATTTGAATGGTGATCAAAAAGGCGGGCAGTATTCTGATTTTACATATCGCCCTTTTGTTCTTGATGGGAATTTTGCATTTGCACAAGGCATTCATGAAATGCTTTTGCAAAGTCATAAAGATTTTATCGAAGTATTTCCTGCTTTACCAAAAGATTGGAAAAATGTTTCTTTCAAAACATTAAGAACAGAAGGTGCTTTTCTTATTTCAGCGAAAAAAGAAAATGGAGTAGCAATGGAAGTAAAAATAAGACCTGAAGCAGGAGGAATTCTTAGAATAAAACTTCCTTTTAAAACATGGACCAATACGGGCATCGATCGTTCGGAAATAAAAATAGTAAATGGCATTGCAGAAATGAAAACAACAAAAGGCCAAACGATCACTTTTAAAAATGCATTTGAATAAAATTATTTGCCTTTAAAGTTTGCTTTTCTTTTTTCTAAAAATGCAGCCGTTCCTTCTTTCATATCTTCAGTGGCAAAACAATTCCCAAATTCTTTGATCTCCAAATCAAAACCATTAATGGTTTCATCATAAGCTGCATTGGCAGCTTTGATGCAAGCTGCAACGGCCAGCGGAGCTTTTGAATTAATAACTGACAAAATCAACCGGGCTTGCTCAAGTAATGTATCTGCAGCTGTTACATGATTAACCAATCCTAATTCTTTCGCTTCATGTGCATCGATCATATTTCCACTCATCAAAAGTTCAAGGGCATTTCCTTTGCCAATCAACTGTACCAATCTTTGAGTACCCCCATAGCCTGGTATCAATCCCAAATTAACTTCAGGCTGACCAAACTTTGCATTTTCACTTGCAATGCGAAAATGACAAGCCATTGACAATTCACAACCTCCACCAAGCGCAAAACCATTTACGGCGGCGATTATTGGTTTGTTGGAACGCTCAATTTTTAAAAAAATATCTTGCCCTCTTTTAGCCATCGCCATTGCTTCATCCTTACTCAAACCACTAAATTCTGTAATGTCAGCTCCAGCAACAAAGGCCTTTGGCCCTGCCCCAGTAATGATAGCAGATCTTATTTCAGGATTTTTTTCAATGTCATTCAATACTTTATCAAGTTCAGTAAATACATCTTTGTTCAATGCATTTAATTTTTCAGGACGATTGATTGTAATAGTTAGAACATTATTCTCAAGAGAAGTAAGCAGGGTTTTGTACATGGGGAAAATTTTCCAAAAGTAGGCATAAAAGAAAAGCCGCATCAGTAATGCGGCCTCCTAAACCGTCCTCTATTTTAATAAGTTTAAAAAAATAATTACAAATACCGGGCCTAATTTAGTTTTATGATATAGGTTTCCTTAACAAAATGCCTACTGCAGGCAATACTACCATGGCTTTTGTGAGGGTTTACTTTTAATTATTAATTTTTTTTGTTTATGTATTTTACGCAAACGATTTCATTTATCTGTTTGCATACCAATGATCGTGTTATTGCCTTATCGAAATAAAAAATGATTTTAATAGCACTATAAGGGTTAAGGTTTTATATCTTGTCCCTGCGATTCTTTATAAAATATGCTTACAAAAAAAGAAATAGCATTGATCAAAAAAAGCTGGGGTTTTATTAGAAAAATCGATAAGGCTGTGGTGGGTGATATATTTTACAACAAACTTTTTTTTGACAACCCTGAATTAAGAAAAATGTTTCCGCAAAATATGGAAGAGCAATATCAAAAACTCCTTGATATGTTAAATACAATTGTTGAAAGACTTGAAAAATTAGATGAGTTAAAAGGCGATATTGTTGCTATGGCCAAACGACATAAAGGTTATGGTGTTAAACCTCAACATTATACTATGGCCGGCATAGCTCTTATATGGGCCTTGCAAAAGACTCTTGCTGACGAATGGAATGAGGATATAAGATCTGCATGGGTCAATTGTTATGCTATTTTATCTGGTACGATGATCACCATTGCAAGCAGGTAAATATCTTATTGGATTTTGATAAATTGATCAGCATAGCAGAACCTTTCCACAAAAAATTTAATTGTATTTTTAGCTTGATGAGAAAAACATTCCTGTTTATTGTTATGCTTTCGTGTGGGAAGCTATTAGAAGCGCAACAATTAAGAGAACTCATTTTTGATCACAGTAACCCGATAACAATAAATGAGTTGAAATTAGAAGAGAAATCAATCCCTGTTTCTCTGCCCTTATTTTCTATTGAAGTAAATAAACTGAAGGTTAATTCCAATGATGGTTTTTTTAATCTATTATCTGATTATTCACTTCATATGCTGGAAGAACCAGATGAGAAATTTAAAGATGGCTATAAGGTCTCATTCATACTCACAAATAATGGTAAATCGTCGGTGATAATTTCAAATATCGTTCCCTTTGGTGCTACTGAAAACCATTATTACATTTCCGGCAAAGCATTATCTGATACAAGCCGGTCATTTTTTTACCAACCGAATAAAGAACCGATAGGAGTGATTGTTCCGCATAACAGCAATGATCTCAATTTTACCGCTGTTGAATTAGGTAGTGGCAAAACTCTATTCGGGTTTCTTCGCAGAGATAATGACAGCATTCAAAATTATCTTCTCAATCGAACACCATATATTTTACAGCCGGGAGAAAAAATAGGTTTCCATTTTTATGCGGATGTCGTCGATGGTGATTGGCGGGCGGCATTAAAAAAATGTTTCCAGGAAAAAATGTTATATGAGGTGAAAAGTTTTCATAATAAACTTTACAAAAGAAAGGATCTTGACTATATCCGTCATTCCTATACCATGCACCTGGTGATGGCATGGGAGAAAAATTATTATAGCGATTCATCTTACCATTATAAAGAGTTTTTGGAACATAAAATGAAGCTATATGGCGGCGATGATATTTTCACAATATGGCCCACCTGGCCTGTATTAGGACTCGATCAGCGAACACAATGGAATTTAATGGAAGATCTGCCGGGAGGAATAATAAAACAAAAAGAGCTGGCTTCGCTTTCTCATTCAATGGGCACAAAATATTTTATCAGTTATAATCCATGGGATGATAAGAACGAAAAGAATTCTTTACAAGCCATGAGTGATTTTATAAAAAAAATAGATGCGGATGGCGTAGTACTTGATACCAGAGCGGAAGGAAGCGATGCTTTGCAACAGGCCGCTGATAATGCAAAGCCGGGAGTGATATTATACAGCGAGGGAATGGCAACTCCAAAAGATATGCAGGGTATTATGGCCGGTCGGGTTCATAATGACATCTATTATCCGCCTTTATTGAACCTGAACAAGCTTATAAAACCAGATTTTGCCATCTTTCGTGTAGCTGAAGTAAATAAAGAAAGAATAAGAAGAGAGTATTCATCTGCATTATTCAATGGCTATGGGGTTGAAATAAATGTAATGCGGCCTGGGAGGCAGGAATGGATCGATGATGATTATAAATATTGGGGAAGATGTGTGAGGATATTGAGAGAAAATTCTGAATGTTTTAATTCTTATGATTGGACGCCATTGATACCTTCTTTAACAGACAAAATTTATATCAATAAATGGCCGGGGAAACGAAAAACTCTTTATACAGTCTTTAGTTTATTACCCGAAGGATACAGTAATGCTTTATTTGAAGCTGAACATAAAGAAGGTTATCATTATATAGATCTATGGAATCATGAAGAACTGAAGCATATAAAAATAGAAGGAAAAAATCATCCCCTGGTTGACCTGGAATCTTTCAATAAAAAATATCTTGGTACAAATAATGAAGGCGCAGTAACTGCCTTAGCTGTATTGCCTAAACTACTAAATGTAAAAACAGCAGGCGATAAAATATTCATTGAAGTAAAGGAGGGGACAATGCTGAAAGTGTGGCCGGGGAACCCGTCATATGATAAAGAATGTTTTGAAACAAAAATACTTTCAACATCATTTCACTTGTTTCAGAAGTTTGGCAGAATAGAAGGAAAATATGTCATCCAACTTTTTGATGATAAAGAATTAATTGATGAATATATCTTATTCATTCCGCCGGGAACAGCGTTGCTGATCACTGAGACAGAAAAGACATCGCCATCATCTGTCATTCCAACCCGCATGGCAAAAATTCCGGCCGGTTCATTTACTATGAATGCTACAAATGGTGATGAATTTATTTCTTATCCAAAGCAGGGATATCCAAAAATAGTATCTATGAAAAATTTTTATATGGATAAATATCCGGTTACTAATAATGACTTTAAGAAATTCATTGATGAAACAAAATACTATCCCGCTGATACAGTAAATTTTTTAAAGCACTGGGTAAACGGGCGACCCCAAAAAGACGAAGAAAACTTTCCGGTGGTTAACATTAGCTTTGAAGATGCGCAAGCCTTTGCAAAATGGGCAGGCAAACGATTACCCACAGAAGCGGAATGGCAATATGCTGCTCAAGCTGCTGATGGAAGAATATGGCCATGGGGAAATGAAGTAAGACAAAAAGCAAAGGAATCAAAGAATATCAGCACCACATTAACACTTGTTGATTACGGTATTCCTGATTCTTCACTATGTAATACCGGAAACGGAAAATTATACCCGGTTGGTAAATACAAAAAAGGAGTTAACCCGTTTGGCCTTTATGATCTTGTTGGTTCAGTTTGGCAAATGACCAATGACTGGTATCAAAGCGATACTTACCAATACATCATAATGAAAGGAGGAAGCTACTATCACCCCGGTGGAAGCTGGTGGTATGTTCAGGGCGGACCCAAGCCATTACACTATCGGCAAATGTTATTAAGAGTATCACAAGGTTTTGAAAGAAATGCTACTGTTGGCTTTCGTTGTGTTAAAGATGCTGAATAGTTACTGCTGCTGTTGTTGTTGCATTTCCAAAAATCTTCGGTAAGAATTTGCTTGCGGCGCAGGGTTTTTTGTTTTATAACTAAATACGGCTGTGGATTTCTTTTCTTCTTTTTCTTTCTTTAACTCCCCATCTTCAATGGATACCGAAACTTCGAGTGTATGTTCCGATGAGCCTTTATAAGTTCCTTTCACCGGAGTGCAATCAGAAAAATGTCTTCCAATTGCTAAACGCACATGCCGGTCGCTGGCAATACAGTTATTGGTTGGATCCAATCCAATCCATCCATAAAAAGGAGCATATACTTCCACCCAGGCATGTGTGGCGCCTTCCCCACGCAGTTCCTGGTCTTTCGGACAGATATAGCCACTTACATACCGCGCAGGTATGCCCACCATGCGAAGCATCACTAAAAGTATATGAGCAAAGTCCTGGCAAACGCCTGCTTTTAGTTTCCATATTTCTTCCGCCTCTGTTTCCACCGTAGTTACGCCTTTACGATATTCAAAATTATCATATACATATTTAGAAAGGATCTTTGCCGTATCAAATGGTGATAAAGAGAAGTCAACCATTTTTTCTATTATAGCAACCACTTCATTCTCTTTGTCAAAATTTTCCAGCATCATAAAATCCATATAAGGATATTGTTCCCGTGACTCACTTAATTTTTCCCATTGCTCTTTCACCGAATAATTTGTCTCAGGCAATGCAGCCGGTAATATTTCAATTTCAATATCAGATTCAATTGTCAGCTCTGTAATTGGATTGATAACGGAAAAAACTCCCACCCGGTTACCAAAATAATCAACAAATTCTTCAAGATCCGGTTTGTGGGAAATATGCAGGTCATGTTTCTTTAAAACCTGTTGCGCATCCTGTATAGGATAAAGCATGATCTGGTTGGCGCAATCGATAACCGCTGATGCGTAGCGATAGCGGGTAATGTGTTTAATATGGTACGAGGTCATTGTTTGCAAAATCGCATTAGTTTATGAATTTCCAAAATAATATTGACTAAAGGCTTTTGATATCTCAAGCAATTCACGCCGCGTTTGTAATAAGAATTGTTGTAAATATTTCCCTTCAGTCACTTCCAGCCTGCTGTATTTAACATTAGTGGTCAACCGGCCGATCAAAAAATCAAGTTGATCATAATTTTCCGGAAGGCTCTCCGGTTTCAATCGTGCAAAATACCGGCTGATCTGCTGAAGGCAATAAACAATTGAATGGGGGAACAAATTACTATACAACACCTGTTGCAATACATGATCGGGTTGCATATTACCGCGATAAGTTCTCATATAAAACTCATACCCTGATAATGAATACAACAAATACCTCCATTGCGGAGCTTCATTTGGTAAATGGAGATTATAATTCACTTCTGCCAGTTTTATGTTGATCATATCAGCAGAAACAATGGTGCGTTCCAGGTACTTCCCGATGTTTAAAAAATTAAACCCTTCTTCGCGACTCATCGTTATATCCACCGTACCATGATATAGCATGCTATGCCGGATCAACATATCAAGCGCTGTCAACGGATCACCAAACGCAACCTGCTCCCGGATATTCCTGTCGCGGATCAAATGATAATATTCGTTTAAGCATTGCCATACTTCTTTAGTGATATGGTCTTGTACCGCCCTTGCATTTTCTCTTGACTGTGTAATATTATTTATAACCGAACTGTTATTTTCTTTGTCATGCAGCAAATGCTCCAGCACTTTTTGAGATGAAAACTCCAGTTCATCAATTTGTTTTGGTTGCATGTCACCGTAAGTAAGTAATACCGATCGCCAGCTAAAACCACGTTCTTCACTTTGCGAAGCAACATAATTGGTACGCAACAGGCGCAGCATTCCATTGGTACGTTCCATATAACGTGCCATCCAGAAAATTGAATCAGCTACACGACTCAGCATAATTTTAAAAGTTCCAAATACAATAATCAAATCACAAATAAATTTTAAAATAATAATCTTTGAACCGACGTCATTTTAAAATTTTGATTTACTATTTATTTGGTTCTTGTGTTTTGTTATTTATTTTTTTATTTAATCAACTTCAGTAATTCTTATCATCTTCCGTTGCGTCGCACTCTTGTGCTGTATCAATTCTAATCAGCATATGGATATTGAGCATTGAACATTTTTATTTTTCTTTTTAATGTTGAACCCCGTAGGGGTTCTTTTAAAAAAAAATTTTTGATTTGATCCCCGGGTTAAAACCCGGGGCTACTGATATTTTGTCCCTACGGGACAAAGACATTGTTCTAAATCAAAAAAAAATTCCAAATCTAAGTTCCCCCTTTGGGGGACAGGGGGCCTGCCAACACCCACGTATCCTTACTTCCACCACCTTGCGATGAGTTTACTACCAATGAACCTTCACGCAATGCAACCCTTGTCAATCCACCCGGCACTATATCAATTCCATCAGGGCCATACAACGCATAAGGTCTTAGGTCAACTCTTCTTGGTTGTAACAAACCATTTATATAACATGGCGATGATGATAAATTAATGATCGGCTGCGCAATAAAATTTCTTGGATCATCTTCGATCGCAGTTTTAAATTCATCCATCTGCTCTTCGGTAGCGCTATTGCCGATCAGCATCCCATATCCACCGGATTGATTCGTTCTTTTAATGACCATTTTATCCATGTTTGTAAAAACCTTTTTGCGATGCGCTTCATCTGCCAATGGATAAGTAGGAACATTTTTCAAGATAGGCTCCTCATTCAGGTAATACTTGATCATATCAGGTACATACGCATAGATAGCTTTGTCATCAGCAACGCCATTTCCCATTGCATTTACAATACTTACATTTCCTTTTCTGTATGCCCAGTAGATCCCCGGTACGCCCAACATACTGTCAGGACGAAACACTAATGGATCAAGATATTCATCATCCACTCTCCTGTAAATAACATCTACTCTCTTCAATCCTTTGGTGGTCTTCATATACACCCGGTTATTATCTACTACAAGGTCACGACCTTCCACCAGTTCAATACCCATTAGCCTTGCGAGTGTTGTATGCTCAAAATAAGCAGAGTTATAAATACCAGGAGTAAGCAACACAACGGTTGGATCACTGGTTTGCCTGTTGGCAAGTGCCATCAAATTCTTCAATAATAAGTTTGGATATTCTTTTACGGGCAATACATTATTTCGTGGCAATTGATCAGGAAAAATTCGATAAGTGATCGTCCTGTTTTCAAGCATGTAAGAAACACCTGATGGTGTCCGAAGATTATCTTCCAACACATAGAATTTTCCATCATTATCTCTGATCAGGTCAACACCTGAGATATGCGTGTAAATATCATAAGGCACTTCCACATTTACCATCTCCCGCAAAAAATTAGGACAGGTATAGATCATCTTTGCAGGCACTATTCCATCTTTTATAATGAACTGCTGGTGGTAAATATCTTTAAGAAAAATATTCAGAACTTTCAATCGTTGCTTAATACCTTCTTCGATCGTCTTCCATTCATCAGCACGAATGATACGGGGAATAATATCAAATGGAAATATTTTTTCAATGCCTTCACCGCTGCTATAAACAGTGAATGTGATCCCCTGGCTCATAAAAAGTTTTTTAGCCAGGTCATCCCTGCGACTCATTTCATCAATGGAGAGATCTTCAATGTTACCGACAAAATTTTTGTATGCTTCCCGTAAACCTTCGGAAGCAAACATCTCATCCCAAACATTGGGTTGCACATGATAAGATTGCAAAAAAGAAGAATCCTTCATTCAAAATGAATTTACAAAAGATTGATCAGGAAATTCAGGTTAAAGCATTCGTTGAAGGAAAATCAGAAAGGGCGGTGTTCTTTTACCCAGCTACTAATATAAGATGCAATTTCTGAAGTAGGCGTGCCGGGAGCAAATAATTTTCCAACGCCGTCCTCATTCAACTTTTTCATGTCATCATCCGGAATAATGCCGCCGCCGGTCAACAATACATCATCCATTTCTTTTTCTTTCATCAGCTTCATCACCTTTGGAAATACCGTCATATGTGCGCCGGATAAAATGCTGATACCAATTGCATCTACATCTTCCTGTAAAGCGGCATTCACCACCATTTCCGGCGTTTGCCGAAGACCTGTATAGATCACTTCCATCCCGGCATCACGCAAAGCAGTGGCGATCACTTTTGCGCCACGGTCATGACCATCGAGGCCAACTTTTGCAACCAATACTCTGATGGGTCTTTTCATAAAAATCTCATTTCAAAAATAAGCATTAAGTCAACGCATAAACTTACGCTTTAATTCAGCCACACCATTTGTAATGATCCTGTTTAAAGAATCGTTTCCGTTCTCATATAAAATAATTCTCATTCCATTCTCCCTGAAAAGAGGCATATTAATGGAATCTTTTATGCTCATTTTTTCAAATTGCTGAAAAACGATATCGTCTTTATCCGGTATCTGATGACCAACAAGTATCAGGTTTTTTATATCATACTTATCGGGCATCCAGAAAAGAAAAGAGGCATTGTCACTATATACTTCAGGCAACCGGGCTTCTTTTCGGTAATAATTTAGTGCACCGGCTGAAAAATATCCGCGGCAGTAAACCAACGTTTTCATTTTTTGATCCTCCGGCAGGCTGTTATAAACAACTCCCGCTTTTAATGCTATTTCTTTCCATCCCATCATATCAGCAAAATCCTGGGGCAGAGGATGCATCTGCTGATCTTCCCATTTAAA
>Ga0070698_100009553_pt1 | contig 10379 bp, 11 predicted proteins | sample KBSK1502metaG_FD_65477 | JGI IMG/M metagenome (GOLD analysis project Ga0070698, IMG submission 65477) | Corn, switchgrass and miscanthus rhizosphere microbial communities from Kellogg Biological Station, Michigan, USA - KBS K1-50-2 metaG | ecosystem: Host-associated > Plants > Roots >... | reverse complement strand
ATTCACGTACGAATTCACGGTGCCCGATGGCAACCATGGATCGCACATGTATCACTCGCATCACAATGCCGCAAAACAAGTCGGGCTTGGATTACTGGGCGCGTTCATCGTTGAGCCACGCAATCCTGCGCCGATCGAGAAAGTGGACGTCGATTACGTGATGATTCTCAACGACGGAATGCACGGCTACACGCTGAACGGCAAGGGATTTCCCGCAACGGAGCCGATCAAGGTCAAAAAAGGCCAGAAGCTTCGCCTGCGCTTCATGAACGAAGGGATGATGATTCACCCCATGCACCTGCACGGGATGCACATGACCGTAATCGCAAAAGACGGCTGGGCTCAGCCTGCGCCGTGGAAATGCGATACGCTGAACATCGCACCTGGCGAGAGATGGGATTGCATCGTCAACTGCAATAACCCGGGAGTGTGGGCATTCCACTGCCACATTCTCCCGCACGCCGAATCGGATCACGGAATGTTCGGCATGGTAACCGCGCTCATCGTCGAGTAACGATGCGTCGATCACTGCAGCGTGTTCTAGGCGTCCCTCTCGTAGCGAAGCTGATTGGCGCGAACGTAATAATCGTTGCGTCGGCGTTTGCGATTCAAACCGCGGCGGCCAGTCATTTCACTCGAGCAGAGATCGCCACCGCTGTAATCGCCCTCGCTGCTGCCTCTGTGGTGAATTTCTTTCTCGTGCGGCTCGCACTGCGCCCAATCGACGAGCTCGAGCAGCTCGCGGAGCACGTGACCGAAGGCGACTTCGACGCGCGCAGCGTTCCATCACCGTATGCCGACAAGGATCTCGCTCGACTGAGCGAGACCATAAACAATCTTCTGGACTCGCTTGCTCAGGAGCGAAGAAGAATTCAGGATCTCGGCGCGCAGGTCGTTCGCGCGCACGATGTCGAGCGTGCGAACGTTTCACGAGAGCTGCATGATTCCATTGCTCAAACACTTGCTGCCGCAAGGTATCAGCTTTCTGCAGCCGGCAGAGAAGACGATCTTTCGGAGATTCGAAATCTTCTTGCGGCCGCTAACGGAATGATCCTGGCAGCGGTGGAAGAGATCATGAATGTCTCGAGCTCTCTGCATTCGCGTGTTGCTGAAGACCTGGGACTCGAGGCAGCGCTCGGCACATTGGCGCGTCAGGTCGAAGGCAGATCCGGGGAAGCCGTTGAGATTGTCGTATCTTCGAACGCGAAATCGATACCTGCCGGTGTGTCGGCAACACTTTTCAGGGTGGTTGAAGAGGCGCTCAGGGAGCGGGAGATGCGTCACCCGAGAAAACCTGCTACCGTAAATGTGGACGCTGGCGATGGTTTCGTGCGCATAGAGGTGACATACGATGGAGATAGCTCCGCCAAAGCCGGCCTCAGTCTGATGAAGGATCAGGTCACACTCGCTGGCGGGACAATGACGATCGAGAACCGAAACGGAGGAACACGAGTGACTGCCGAGCTCAAGCCAATGAAGGCGGCATCATGAGCACTGATGTGATCAGGGTCATACTCGCAGACGATCATGCCGTAGTTCGGGCTGGTGTGAAAGCTGTGCTCGGTGCGGCCAAGGACATTCAGGTGATTGGCGAGGTCTCGAACGGGCGCGAAGCAGTCGCATTAGCCGAGCGTGTCAATCCCGATGTGATCGTAATGGATCTGTCGATGGGCGAGATGGATGGAATCACGGCGACTCAGGAAATGGTCGCAAAGAATATTCGCGGGAAGATTCTGATTCTCACGATGCATGCTGAGGACGCATACCTCGTCAAGGTTCTGGAAGCTGGCGCCAGCGGCTATCTGGTGAAGAGTGCCGCAGACCGTGAGCTCGTCGATGCCGTGCGTGCGCTGGCGCATGGTGACATGTACATGCAGCCTACTGCAGCGAGAGCTCTCGCGCAGGGAATCAAGCGCAAATCGGAGCACGCAGACGAACGGGACAAGTACGAAAAGCTCACCGAGCGTGAGCGTGATGTGCTGCGTTACGTCGCCGGCGGATTCAGTGCGCCGGAAATCGGCGAGAAGCTGTTCATCTCGCCGAAGACGGTTGATACCTACAAACAGCGAATCAACGAGAAGCTCGGTCTTTCACACCGATCGGACTACGTCGCCTTTGCATTGAAGCTGGGATTACTTACGCAGTCGTAGCCAGCATTCCGTACGCGATGGCTTTGAAATCCTCGATCCGAAGCATCGGATGGATGACCATCGTCGATACCGGCGCTTCGCGAACCACGCGATCGGCAACGCTCCCAACTCTTGCGCGGGTGAGGGCACCGCGGCCATGAGTTGCGATTGCGATCAGATCCGCCTCCGCACTTTCCGCAGCGATGAGAATCGCTTTCGGAACATCGTCTGACAGGACCACTTTGCGAGTGACGCGAATCGACCGGTCGAATTCCGAGCTGAGGCACGAGTCCAGGTAACACTTGGCGCTGGTAACGTCCTTTGCTGGCGCGTTGCCGATGGCGGATGCAGTCTCGCCACCCGGTCGATTGGATGACGGCAGTACCATCAGGAGAGTGATGCTCGCACCATCGATCCTCGCGAGCGACACAGCTGGCTCTATGCTTTGTTCAGCCAGTAGTGATCCGTCCAGCGGAACGAGAATGCGGTTGTAGTGAAAGCCACTCTCGAGAGCTGTAGCAACTGACGGTGCTTTGACGACCAGTACGGGAATTCCGCTTTCACGAATCAGTGCATCGGCGACGCTCCCGAACCACGCGCGCGCAAAACCTTTGCGTGAGTGGCTGCGCATCACGATCAAGTCGACGTTCTGACGCTTTGCATATCCTACCAGCGCGTCAACAATAGGACCGCGCTGCAGCGATGCAGTCACCGTGACCGTGCTGTGTGCTCTGCATTCCGCGGCGATCGAATACAGATCGCCGAGCTCGGCCGCCTGAATCCGACGCAACGTCTCGTTCTCGACGGCAAATGATTCCGGTCCGCCTGCCAGAACCGATGAAGTTCCGACGCGGACGAGTCTCAATGTTGCGCCACTCTGTGAGGCGATGCGAAGTCCCTGGAGGACTGCTTCTCGCGAGAAGGGCGAGCCATCTACTGGTACCATGATGTTGCGATACATGTTGCCTCCAATGGACCTCAGGTTGAGCAGGATCTTCCGGACAAAGAATCGATGTGAATGCCGAATAGTTCCGTGCGAAATGCGAGATGGTCGTCTTCAGTGAAGGCAACCGGATAAAAGGAGCGAACAGCGTCCGTTGCGCGCCGGTACAGGCTGACGTCGTGAGCGGTTCCCTCGGGCGTCAGTGGGCGGAACGTCCCATGCACCACCACACTTTGCCAATCGAGCGGCCCCGCGATCTCATCGACTTCGAATGCAACCCACTGGTTGTGCCGAAGTGTGGTGAGCTTGTCTCCAGGAGAGGTGCGTCCAAAGAGCCACGCATCCGAGCGGACGTAGTGGATTGGGCGAATGTCTACGTAATCGAGGAACGAATAGGCGATTCTGCCGACATGGTTTCTGTCGAGCAGATCGTTCGCTTCGTCCTCGGACAGGTCGCGAAAGGTGAGTGGGCCGACAGGTGCCTGTTCCATGGGAGTAGAATCGCCCTGAACGAGGGTCCGGGCAGTCGGACGTTTCGACCAACCTTTGTCGGGGGATCGACTACAGGGAAGGGAACCCGTGCACTACAGGATTTCCGGTATCGGCTGACGGTCTGCTCAATCACCCAGGGCGAGATTGGGTCATCAACGATCAGAGGCCCAGATGACCGCAGCAACCGAGCTTTCCGGAACACAATCCTGGCAGAGCTGGCAATACGAGAGAACAATTCCAGGCGGCGTCGTAGTTGGCGTCGACGGCTCGAGACAGTCGATTGCCGCCTTGAACAGTGCCGCGGCGATTGCGCGCCGGCGCAACTGTGCGTTGCACGCAGTAACCGTGTTGTCGCCCTTTCCTGCTTATCAGCTCCGCCCTGTCGGAGAAGATTCGGAAGAGAACGTCAACAGGTTGCGGATGAGGATCCGGAACTCGGAGCTGCGGGACATTGTGAAAGTGCTGGAGCCGCAAGACGACTGGACTCATGAAGTCATCATTGGGCGTCCCCCTCGCGAGCTCACTCTTCTGGCGAGCCATCGAGACGCAGACCTTCTCGTCATCGGTCGCCGGCAGCACGGAGCAATGGATCGAGTCCTCGGTGGTGAGACGACACTGCAGATCATGCGTCGGAGCGCAAACCCTGTTCTTGCCGTCGAAAATGATCTGGAAATTCCGCGCACGGTGGTAGTTGCCGTGGATTTTTCTCCTTCGAGCGTTCTCGCTGCGAAGCAGGCACTTCAGTTGATGAATGGATCAGGAAGTCTCTACCTGGTTTTTGTAGAGCCGCCGTCTCCTCTTGCTGAAACCGGTTTTCCAGCTCCTCTGGACAGTCGTTTCCCCGGTGGCTCATCCGAGAGGTTCCGGAGGTTCATCGACGATCTCGGCGATCACCGTGGCATTCTGATGGAACCGGTGATTCTCACTGGACGCGCTGCGTCAGCAGTAGTTCAGTTCGCGGAGCGAGTAGGGGCGGACCTGATTGCTGCAGGATCCCACGGCCACGGCCGACTGGAGCGGTTCCTTCTTGGCAGCGTGTCCACGGGGATCGTCAGAAATGCAGGCTGCGCGGTTCTGATCGTTCCACCGTGCAGGTGAGATATCAGTTGTTTCGTTTGGAAGGGGCAAAAATCAGGCGGGGGCGGACCTTACGCTGTAGTTTCTAGCGGAATTCCAAAAAAAAGGAGCTTGTGATGACCGACGCGACAGCGAGCCCCACGCCGGAGAAGGCAGGAATCTGGGAAGATTTCATCGACATCTTCATGCAGCCTGCGCAGGTATTCGAGCGAAGGCGTGAGGGAAAATTCGGACTTGCCCTTCTCGTGCTGGTTATCGTGAGCGGCGTGTTGTTCCTGGCGCTGCGCAACGGTATCGCGCCGATCATGGATGCTGAGATGGCAAAGGCTGCTGCTGCAATGGCAGCGAAGAATCCGAACATCACTGCCGATCAGATTGCCGCTCAGCAGGGGATGATGGAAAAGTTTGCGGTCATCGGCTACGTGCTGTTCATGCCGATCGGGATCGTGATCGCGGCGATTCTCTTGTGGCTTGCTGCCAAGGCCGTGAGTGCGAGCGTTGCGTTCGCCGCCGCAATGATGATCGCGACATACTCGCAGTTCCCGCGCGTCGTGGAAATGATCATCAACGCGATTCAGGGACTGCTGCTGGCGCCGGAATCGATCACTTCCCGCTACAGCGTGCAGATTGGTCCAGCGCGTTTTCTCGACACGACTGCAAATCCGGTACTGCTGACGATACTTGGCGGTCTCGACCTGTTCACGATCTGGGTGACGGTTCTTCTCGCCATCGGAATCTCAGTCGTTGCGCGAGTGCCGCGTTCGAAGGGCGCGATTGCGGCGGGGATCGTCTGGGTGCTCGGACTGCTTATCCCGCTCTACCAGGCGCTATCGCAGAGCACCTGAAGCAAAGGTTTCCCGCACACACGGAGAGCAGGTTTCCTGACTGAATAACTCCGTGTGCGCGGCCACTTTCCTCCTGTATCACGAGAGGAAGGTAGATGAGATACAAACTCCTTGGCTTCGCTTTGATAGTTCACGCGCTTGCACATGCTGCGGCAGGCATGTGGGCCACCAGCATGACAAGTCCTGCACTTGTCACTTTGCTGTGGGGACTGGCTACTGTGAGCTTCCTTCTGGCCGGCGGAGCTATACTCGGGTGGATTGACCTGTTCGGCAAAGTACGCCAGGTCACCGCCATCGGTGCGGTCAGCTCGCTGGGGCTTCTCGTGCTATTCATGCATCGATGGTTTCTCCCAGGCATCGTCATCGACGCGGCGCTCCTTGGGCTCGTCGTTCTCCAAGGCGCTGAAATCAGCGCTAGGCCATCGCGTCGAAAGCTGTCGCGAATTCTGTACGGCGCATTCGTCGGTTACGTCGCAGTCCTGATTGGGCTGCGTACGTGGACATTCACCTGGGGGGCTACCGAAACCGAACGTGTTATGCCGCTGGCCGGTGACCCTTCGATCGCAGATCCGCACTACCGGATCGATCACGCAATAACTGTGAATGCTCCGGCTGAGTCCGTGTGGCCATGGCTCGTACAGATTGGACAGGATCGTGCGGGATTCTACAGCTACGACTGGCTCGAGCGCGCGTTCGGCGACCACGTATACAACTACGACGAAATCATTCCGTACTGGCAGCGTCGAGAAGTTGGTGATTTCGTTCGCGGTGCGCAGACGGATTATCTCTTCGGTCTCGCAGGCCCCAATGTTGGCTGGCGGATCACGAACCTCGAGCCGGGGAGGGCAATGGTGCTCGAAGGATGGGGAGCGTTCATCGTGCATCCGATCGACTCGACGCATTCACGTCTCCACATACGCTCGAGAGGCTCCGGCTCGCCAACACTTCGCGGTATCGCCCTCGCGCCAATCTCTCTCATGACGCTCGAACCTGCGCATTTCATCATGGAGCGTCGAATGCTGCTTGGAATAAAGCAGCGTGCAGAAGCATCCGTAGCAGGGCCTTAACGACACAGGAAGGCGCATGAGTTCACTCGAAAACGGTGCCAGCTCGCTGGAGAGCGCGGAAGAGAAAGCAAGGTACGATAAACTCACCGAGCGGGAGCGAGCCGTTCTTCAGTTTGTAGCGAACGGGTTTACGGCACCGGAGATCGGTAGGAAGCTTTTGATCAGTCCCAAGACGGTAGACACGTACAAGCATCGCATCAACGAAAAGCTGTCTCTGAGCCACCGCTCAGAGTATGTCACGCTGGCATTGAAGCTTGGTCTGCTGAGCTGAGAAGCTGGTCAAGTCAGCGCGAGAGCAGCACCAATAGCTGCGATCATAATGAGCAGAACTGCGGATGCGACGACCCGGAATTTTCCGCTGCCCGCGACGGTCGATATCGCCAGCTTGACAACGGTGTTCGAGAGAATGCCCACACCTATTGCGCGTGCAGCGATCGTCGAAGCCACCGCTGTCGATGGAACGCTCATCGATACAGTCAACGCATCGACATCAGTCAATCCAAGAATCACTGAGGTGCCATAGAGTCCCTGAATTGACCACGTTGTCCTCACCCACGTGACAGCGATGATCGCAAGCTGGAAAACAATCGCAAGCCTGATTGCCATCCATAGCCGAAGAGGGTTCTTGTCGTCCGAGGAAACCAAGGGGACGGGTACCGCAGCTTCGTCATGCTTCCATTTCCTGCCAAAATACCAGGCAGCGATCACCGTTGCGGCTCCGATGATTCCCGCAGGGAGGATAAAGGGCAGAAGATGAATGGCGACATCGGGATTAAGCACACCGCTGATGATCAGCACGCGCGGCACGAGAACCGTGCATGCACCGATGACTCCGACGGCGAGGGGAACGGCTGATTGCGGATTCTGCCGGCTGGCTCGCGCAAATCCGAGTGTTACCACTGTGGACGAGATCACGCCTCCAAGAAGCCCTGTCAGCACGTATCCCCGCCCGTCGGAAGCAAATCTCCTCGCCAGGAACCCGGCGAAGTTAATTGCACAAAAAAGAAGAACGATGAACCAGAGAGCGCGGGGCCGAACCTCTGCCCATCCCAGATAAGGTCCTTCCGGAAGAAGCGGCAGTACCACGAGTGCCAGGACTGCAAAGCGAAGCGCTGCGCTGAGCTCTTCGGGGTGAACTCGCGTGACGGCGCTGTGAAGTCTCTTCTTCTCATGAAGTGCAACGACAACCAATGAACCGGCGCCAGCGGCGATGCTCCAGGAGACCGCACCAGCAAGTGCACCCAGAGCTCCAACCAGAATCGCGGCAACTTCGGTAGTCCCGTCGCGATCGCTGGCATCGCCTCGGACCGCAACGACATAAGCGCTGATGGACATTGCTGCCGTTGCAGCGATGATAGCTGCTGCAAGCAGCTCGTGTCCTTCGCGTGCAAGAAGTCCTGCCGATCCGCCGAGCAGGCCGATAAGCATGAAAGTGCGAAGGCCGGCGAAGCGAGCCGAGGGGCCGGAAGAATGTCCCGACCACTCCCTCTCCAGTCCCACAGCCAGACCGATCAGAGCGGCTGTGCCAAGTCGGACTGCGGATTCAACTGCTGAATCAGTGATCGGCATTCCCTTGCGTCGTTAGGGGTGGTGCAAAACTAATCCAAAGCGGACTTCGGAAATGTGAAAGTCGCTCACCGGGTAAACCGTCGGAGGTTTCACCTGGTCGTGTAGTGACGTCGCCTACAGAGCGAATGTACGCGCCTCACACTCTTTCCGGCATTGACTGACTTCGCGGCACACCACGCGGCGCGACATTGCGCACGTCGGTTCCCTAGTTTCGACAGGAGGATATATGTACGATGTGAACAAGCGCCCGCGAATTGTTGCGGGAGTCGATTTCAGCGCTGCATCAATCGCTGCTGTGCGATGGGTTGCCAAGCTGTTCGGCAGTGATTCCGATATCGTGCTGGCGCACGCGCTGGTGGTTCCGGAGATTCGCGGAATTCTGGCGAACAAGTACCCACTTCCTGGATCGCTGCTGGCGAACGCACGCACGGGTGCCCAGCGCAGGCTCGAGGAGGTTCGAAAGGCTCTCGGCCTGGGTGATCTCACGAAGGAAGTACGCGAAGGTCGTCCCGCTGATGTCATTGCAGATATCGCGCGAGCATGTGCAGCGGATCTCATCGTGGTGGGAAAGCATGGCGAAGCTGGCCCGCTTCGCGGATATACGGGACGTACCGCCGACGCACTCGTACGCGCAGCACCCGCTCCGATCCTTCTTGCAAGCGGAACGATGCTCAACCGGCCGCAAAAGATTCTCGTTCCCGTCACATACTCTTCCGTAACTCCATTCGTGATCGACTGGGCTCGTCGGATTCATGAAACATCGAATGCTGAGATCGTGATCATTCACATCGTGGGGTCCGCGGTTCTCAGCCATGTGCTCTCGATGTCGTCAGTGACCATCGGCGAGCCGCCGAACGCGTCAGAGATCGATGAGGTCTTCAGTGAAGACAGAGACCGCTGGACGGAAGAGTTCGTCGCGGCAGGAATTCCAGCCAATTGCATCACCTCCGAAGTTGTTTTCGGAGAAGTGTCAGGCGCTGTTCTGGTTGCCGCAGCTTGCCACCGCGCAGACCTGATCGTTATGGGGAGCCATGCTGGACCGCTGAGACGTCTCCTTCTCGGAAGTGCCGCGAGCGCGGTTCTTCGCGAGGCTGACATTCCTGTACTCGTGGTGGTCGAGGCCGATCAACCGATCCATGTCACCGAAGAGCTCACTGATAGAGTGAGAGAGCCCGCGCTTCTCGCGCAGGGTTGGGAGATTTGAGATGAATCAAGAATCAACTCGGATGCAGCTAAGACGGCGCACTATGCGCCGTCTTTCTCTACACCCCTTCCTGACACGACAGATCGATCCAGGGTGACGGATTGGGAACGCACGGATCGAGAGAAAGTCCATGTCCGGCTATTCCTCTTTCACTGACCGCGCGCGCGATGTCGAGAGCAGTGACAATGCCTGCCAGCCTGTTCTCATCGATTACGAGCACACGATGAATTCCACGCTGTCGCATCATGCTCGCCGCACTCTTGACCGACGCGCCGGATTTGATGCTGTAGACATCCCGGGTCATTGCCTCTTCGACCGTGTGCTGATCGAGCAGTGATTTCTCGTCCGGGGACATGTCGTCAATGAGCCCGTCAGAGCTGTGGACCCATTCGTCCATTATTTCATCGGACATCGAGCTCCGGACATCTTCATCAGCCTCATCCTCATCCGAAACCCGTTCTTCCCACGCTTCCGCGACCGTTTCGGTGCTGTCGGCTGCCTCCGGTTCGGGGGCACTGACGATGAACGACAATATGTCACTCATCGATATCAGGCCGACCACGCGAGTTCCCGACAGCACTGGAGCTCCGCTGAAATGATTCGTGGACAGCGTTTCCATCGCTTCGCGAATGGTGGTTTCCGGATCGAAGCTGACCACTTTTCTGGTCATGATTTCGGCAACGGTCAGCATGTCTAAACTCACGGGCTCGTTGAAGTGTTGTTCTGTCGCGCGACCTTCCATCGACCGCCCGTTTCCTGATGAAATCCGAAACCGGTAGTGACGTACGTACCACCGATCGTGTTTGTCCCGAGGAACTTTCCTTCGAAAGTGGTCGTTACCATGCAACCGCAATCGGGATCCTTGTACGGCTCGAGCGTGCCTGTAACCCTTCCTTCTCCCAGCCGGATGAAACGAAGCTTCAGTGCTTCGGTGGCAAGCTGTGGCCGGATGGTCTGACCTTCGGGATTTGTGCCGACTGCAATCCGTACACTCTGGATCGCTGGAACCATCACAATGTCGCAATAGGCGGTGTCCTTTTCGCTTGCGAGCTC
>Ga0070698_100009551_pt1 | contig 10381 bp, 7 predicted proteins | sample KBSK1502metaG_FD_65477 | JGI IMG/M metagenome (GOLD analysis project Ga0070698, IMG submission 65477) | Corn, switchgrass and miscanthus rhizosphere microbial communities from Kellogg Biological Station, Michigan, USA - KBS K1-50-2 metaG | ecosystem: Host-associated > Plants > Roots >... | reverse complement strand
GTCGACGCCGGAGAACACAGCCGGGATGGTGTCGGCCCGCAGCTGCCGGATGGCGGCGAAGGCGTCCTCGCCGTTGGGATCGCCCGATACCGGGACCGAGACCAGCGCCAGGTTCCCGGCCGCGTTGACCTGCACCGTGCTCGGGCCGAAGGCCCTGTCGGTGGCCAGCGTCCGCTGGAGTCCCACGATAGCCTGCTGGATTGGCCCGGTCCTGACCGGGCCGTCCACCACGATCTGCGCCGGCTGGGTCAGCCCACCGGAGAAGTCCCTGGCCAGCACGGTGAACGCCTGCTTGGACTGGACGTCGTCCGGATAGGTGCTGACGCCGGAGAACCCGGTCTTGATGCCGAGCAGCGGGACGGCCGCAGCCAGCAGGAGGCCCGCGCCGAGCCCCAGGCTGATGGCGGGTCGCGCCATGACCCGGTGGGCCGTGCCGGCCCAGAAGCCGGTGGTGTGCTCCACGTCTTGCCTGCGTCGGCGAACAAACGGCACGCGCAGCGCGTTCACCCGGTCCCCCATTACGCTGAGGAGTGCGGGGAGCAGGGTGAGCGAGGCAAGCACGGCGACCAGGACGACCGAGATGGCGCCGGCGGCCAGACTCCGGAAGACGAGGTTGGGGATGAGCAGCATCCCGACCAGGGCCAGCACAACGGTCACCCCCGAAAAGAACACCGCCCGGTTGGCCGTGGCACCCGCGGCGGTGATCGCATCGAGCTTCTCGTAGCCTCGGACGCGCTCCTCCCGGTAGCGGGACACGATGAACAGCGAGTAGTCGATGCCCACCGCCAAGCCCATCATGGCGAGCATGTTGGTGACGAAGAACGAGAAGTCGAACACCAGGCCAAGCAGCGACACCAGCCCGAGGGCGATCACGATCGAGGCGATGCCAAGCACGAGCGGGACGACGGCGGCGACCAGCGTGCCCAGCACCAGGATGAGGACGATCAGGGCAAAGACGATCCCCACGGTCTCACCGTGGGCCAGGTCGCCCTCGGCGATCGTGTTGGTGTCCTGGTCCGCCGTGGCCTCGCCGGCCACCAGCACGCTGAACCGGTCCGGATGCCGCGCGTGCAGCGTCACCCCCAACAGCCGGTCGATGTTGTCGGCCGCGTCGTCCAGTGACCCGGCCATCGTCACCGGTATCAGCGTGGCGTGCCGGTCGGCCGAGACGAGCTGAGGGTTCCTGGTCTCGAACACGTCGGCCGACTGGCTCACCACGCCTGGTCCAAGCGCCCGGATCTGGCGGTGGAGCTCCCCCACGTAGCCCCGAAACGCCGGATGGTTTGTCGTGAGCGACGCCGACCGCACGATGACGATCTCGGTGGAGTGCCGGGGCCCGCTCAGCCGCTGCTCGAGCAGCGTCTGCGCCTGGTCGGACTCCGGGTTGTTCGCGGACCGGGTCTGGGTGGTGAGCGCGCCGCCAAGCAGGCGGGACGTGAGCAGGCCACCGATGACCAGCAACACCAGCCACCCGCCGATCACCCGCCACGGGTGACGGGCGCTGCCTCGTGCGATGGACTGTGCGGATAGCCCCACGATCTAGCCCCTTCCCTGAGCTCTGCTCTCAGGAGACCCTGCCCGGGTATCGCCAGTTCGCCTCTTTGGTCTCTCCCGCCGAGCCGGCAGTGCCGGCGCTATGGCCCTGGCGTGACGGCTGCCTGCTCGCCCAGGCCGCCAGCACCGCGACCGGTCGGGCGCAGCGGCTGCACGAAGGCGTCCCCGGTCTGAGCCCGGGTTCCGGCCCGGACCCGAGGTCCGGAGCCGCTGGCTGCTGCGTCCGCATGGCATCGCTTTCTCGAGCTGGGTCCACTGCAGTACTCTGCTGAGAAGGGTACGTTACATGTTCGACTATTCACAGTGAGAATAGCAGGTGAGTATGGGAGCACTGCCGACCACCGCGTTCGCCGTCCTGGGCCTGCTGTCACTGCGTGACACGTCGGGGTACGAGCTGGCCGCGTTCGCCGACGAGTCCCTGGCCTACTTCTGGCCGATGCACCGCAGCCTGGTCTACCGGGAGCTGCGGCAGCTGGAGGACGGCGGCTACGTTGCGGGCACTGCGGTGGCCCAGGACCGCGTCCCCGACAAACGGGTCTACCGGTTGACCGAGCGGGGCCGGGCCGCGCTCGACGAATGGCTGGCGACGCCCGGCTTCCAGCCACCGCGGGTGCGCAGCGAGTTCCTGGTCAAGTTCTTCTTCGCCCGCCGGCTCGGCCACCAACAGCGCTGGGCGCTGCTGCGCGAATACCGGGCCGCGGTCGAGCTGGACCTGGCTGACCTGCAGGCCACGGCGGACCGGCTCAAGGATCAACCCGAGGCGGCCTTCTGGCATCTGGCGGCGCTGCACGGAGTGCGCACCCGCCAGGCGCTGCTGCAGTGGATCGCCGACGTGGAGCAGGCGCTGGCGGCCATACCCGGCACCGCCGAGGCGCCAGAGGAGGTCGACCGGTGACCGGTGACCGGTGACCGGTGCCGTCGTCTTCATCAGCGGGTGAGCGGCGCCCGATCCAGACGCGCTCCCACGCGTACTGAACGCGCCTACCTTCATCGACTTTGCCACCGGCTGCTGCACGACACGCCAGGTCCGGTGCTTCTGGTCCTGGATGGCCATCCGGTGCACCATCTGGTCCAGAGCTTCTTCCGGGACCCAAACCTTCGTTACATCACCGCCTGAACAGTCCACTTACTTACATCCTCCTTGGTATAGAACGTCCACTGCCCGATGCGCTTGGCAGTGACCAGCCCGGCCCGCACCATTGCATCTGCCGCGAGCATGCCCGACCACGCACACTGGAGTGCGGAGGCCGCCCCGACCCTGCAGGCACGCCGTCGGAGACCGCTGGTTCGCAGACGAGACTGACGTGAAGGTCGCCGGCGAGTGGCGCTACGCCTACCGTCCGATCGATCAGTTCGGACAGGTCGTCGGCGTGCTGCAGCGGCTGTACGTGCTGTTCGTGATCGAGGTCGCCAGCCGCCGGGTCCACATTCTGGGGGGTGACGGCAAACCCGACGGGAGGGTGGGGTCACGCAGCAGGCCCGGAACCTCCTCCTGGAGCATGCGGGTCGATCGTGTGGGGGCCTCATCCACGAATATGCCCAGGTCGCATGACGTGGATGAGTTTTCGGCACCCACAGGCTGGAATCAGGGCGTGTCCATCCGGACATAGAGCCACTGGTCCAGCGTTCCCTTCGCGCTCCACGCCTCACGCCGCGTGAACCAGCGGAAGGCATCCCCCACGGACGCACCGCCCCAGTCGACGACCCACCACTCGCGCAGGTGGAATCTGCTACCCGTATAGCCGGCGAGGTGTGGCAGGACGCGCGAGCGGTCGCTGTCGTCGACGACGACGATGTCGGCGTCCGGCATGAACGGGCCACGCATGTCGGTGTACTGCACAGGCAGGTCCCGCAAGTAAAAGGCCCACGGCCAGGCGGTGCCCTCCCAGCTGTCGACCTGGATCGTCGCGTGCCGGTGCGCCGCCGCGAGTGTCCGCTGGTCGGCCTGGAGGATCGCCTCCCTCACAGCATCCGACTGGATCGACGTCTGCGTGAACACGAGTAGCTCCGCAGGATCGGCCGGATGGAGGTACGCGACGTTGACGGCGCCCCACAGCAGGAAGGCAGCACCCGCGGCCGCAAAGGCAATGGCTGCGGCCCGCAGCGTGTGGCGTCCTTCCCACAGCGTCTGGAGCCCCACGCCCGCCAGGAGCACGAGCGGTAGCAGGAGGTGAAGGACGAGCCAGGGCATGCGCTCGCTCGCCCACGAGTAGACGACGAGGTTGAGCGTCGCGCTCCAGACCAGATACAGGCGCAGGAGCGTCGGTCGCCGCAACGACGTGATGATGCCGACCGCTGCGAGCACGAGCACCGGCAGCTCGTAGGCCGCCAGCACGGCGAGGTAGTAGAACCACGGCTGGCCGCCACGGTTGACGGGCTGTTGGCTCAACCAGTAGCTCAGGCTGTCGTACAGCGCCGTTCGCAGGCCCTGCGGTCGCAGCAGGAACGTCGTGAACAGCAACGTGAAGACGGCGGCGAAGCTGGTCGCGGCCCAGATCCACGCGTCGCCGCCGACCGACCGTACCACCTGAAGGATGGGAGCCGAGCGCATCTCTTCACCCCGCGCGCGCCCGCGCCGCACCTGATAGCCGACCGCCCCGGCCAGGAACGTACCGGCCACGAAGCTGGTGATGAACGTCGTCTCCTTCGTCGCGAAGCTGGCGGCCAGCAGCGCGAGCAGGGCCGCGGGGTGCCAGCGCCTTGGACGCTCGAGGAAGCGAACGACGACCACGAGCACGGCGAGGGTGAGCGACGCCGCGTAGATGTCCTCGCGGGCGAAGCGGGAGAAGTACAGGTAGCTCGGGCTGATGCACAGCAGGGCCGATGCCGAGAGGGCTGCCGTCTGGCCCAGCTGCCGCCGCAGGAAGTACGGGAGCATCGTGATTACCGAGCCGGCGATGGCCGGCATGAGCCGGACGCCGGTCGCCCCGACCCTGGCGACGAGATATCCCAGCGCGTCGAGGTAGAACTGGACGGGACCGTGGAAGACGGGGTTGTATTCGTACCCGTGCCCGGTTATCAGCAGCCACGTGAGCCAGGCGTGCACGCTCTCGTCGTGGTGAAGTGGCCTGTCGCCGAGCGCCACGAGCCGCAAGGTCAGCGCGACCGCGAACACGGCGACGTAGGCGAGCCGCTCGCGGGCGATCAAGGCGTGGAGATGCACCGCCAGCGGGCGGGCGCTCCACGGCCCACGGAGCCGCTGACGAGCGCTCTCCACTCATCCCTCCCGGGGCGGAGCGGCGCGGAGCCGCAGCCTGAACCAAAGCAGCTGGCCGAGCCCGCGGGCGCTGAAGTGCAGCAGGCGGAGGGCGCGCAGGGTGGCACGCCCGGCCGGACGCGCCTGGTGTGACACGGGGACCTCGACGACTCGCCAGCCGCGGACCACCGCGCCGGCTGCGATGAGGATCGACGGCGCCAGCGAGCCGTCGGAGACGAACGGCCTGAGGTCTTCCCAGAGTGTCCGCCTGAAGAGCTTGAACGGGACGTTGGGGTCGCGGAGCCGTCGTCCCGCAAGCAGCGACACGGCCACCGCGACGACCCGCGAGAGCACGAGCCGGTGCATGGGGTCGTGCCGGTGGACGCGATGTCCGAGGACCAGGTCGAACTGGTGGCGCCGCTTCCAGAGCTCGACGAATTCGGACACGACGAACTGCCCGTCCGAGTCGACGTGGAAGACCCAGTCGCCCGAGGCTTCGGCAAGACCGCGCAGAACTGACGCGCCGTGGCCACGGTTCTCGTTTGAGCGGATGACTCGCACGCGGCTCCGCTCGTCCGCCAGGGAGGCGAGGATGGCGGGTGTCTTGTCCCTTGACGCGTCGTCCACGACGATGATCTCTACGCCCTCGGCCCAGCTGGGGAGCTGCGCGTCCAGCTCCTCCACGAGCGTCCCGATGGTCGCCTCCTCGTTCCAGACCGGGACGACGACGGAGAGCGTCTCGCTCACGTCCAGAGCTCCTCCGGCCGCCCCTCGAGCAGCAGCCTCGCGATGTCAATGCCCATCTTCACCGCATGGTCCATGTTCCCCAGCTCATAGCGCCACGAGCCAAAACGCCCACGGGAATGGATTCCGCGGGCCTGTAGCCATGGTTGGATCACCGCGAGCGCCCGGTCCCGGCCGAGGGTGGGGACGGGATAGGCATAGTCGACGTCGATGCGGTGCAGCGAGACGACCGGAGCTTCGCCGGCGATCAGCCCGACCCGTGCCAGCGAATCGACGATTCGCGCACCCAGGTCCTCGCCCGGTCGCGGACGATGCGTCGAGAAGGAGGTCTCGGTGAGGAACGCCGAGAGGCGGGCAGTGTCGCCGCCCGGTACGTTCGCCGCGGCGTAGCGGGCGAAGTTCGTGACCCGATAGAACGGCACCGAGTCCTCGGGGAGGTAGAGCCACGACCAGTCGCCCTTGAGCGGCTGCTCGACGCCCACGCCGACGACCGAAACACTGGTGTGCTCCAGCGCCTGCGCGGCCGCGCGAACCTCGGTCGGGCAGTCCGAAATCGCCGCGACAAGGAGGTCGAGCGGCATCGTCGAGACGAGAGCGTCGTACTCGACCGCCTCGCCAGTGGCGAGGCAAAGTCGACGACGTCCGCTGTCCACCCCGACGACCTCACGCCCGTAGGCGACGTGGTCCCCGAGTCCGCGGGCGATGCGACGGTAGATCTCACCGGTGCCACCCGCCGCCGGGAAGGCGAACGTGTTATTGGGACCCCAGCCGAGGTCGTCCCGCTGGAGAACGACGCTCCGTAATGCCCGGCGATGATCGATGACGCTGACGCGCTCCGCGATCCACGTGGCCGACATCTCCTGCGCTGGGGTCGCCCAGACCTTCATGTTGTACGGACGCATGAAGTGAGTGGTGATCCCGCCACCGAACGTTCGCTCCATCCAGGTCGCGAAATCCGTCGTCTCGGATCCACCCGGCGCATCGATCAGGCCCAGGAGGCACTCGTAGGCCACCTGCGGCGGGAGGTACCGAAGATTGTTCTGGAACGGATACGGAACCCAGCGATCCCCATAGAGAACATAGGAGGAGCGCTCGTGCTCCGAGATGTCGCCGTCCATCACCTCGGCGAGCAGGCGGTCGAACTCGCCGAAGTGACTGAACACGACGTGGCCACCGAGGTCCCAGGTGAAGCCGGCCGGGTCGAGGACCGACGCCGCGTTCCCCCCCGCTGTCAGACCTCGCTCGTAGATCACCCAATCGGAATAGCCCAGGCGGTCGAACTCGCGACCGCAGGCAAGGCCACAGGGACCGGCGCCGATGATCGTGATGCGACCGGGCTCTCTCACGGCATCGCGGTACGCACGGCGGGTCTAGAAGACCTGAATGTTGCCGCTGGTGATGACGCCACCCGCAAGGTACTCGCTGCCATTCTGTGTGATCTTGATGAAGAACTCGTCTCCGGTACCGGGTTCGCTGTTGTCGGCGACCGACACATAGAACGCACACCCGGTACCGCACGAGCCGCTGAACGTGGCCTGATTCCCGCTCACGGTGAAGGTCGAGAACGCCTTTGCGACGATGCTCACGCCAGCGCTCGGGTCGCTGTAGCTGAGATTGCCCTTGATCGGGCTGGTCGGCGTCTTGCGCAGCACCCCGAATGAGAACTTCGCGTCACCGCACGTGCCATCGCCCGCGGTCTTCTTCTCTACCGAGGAGGCCGTGTTCGCCGTGGCTGCCAGCGCTGCGGCCCCCACGGGCCCCGGCGTCGGAGTCGCCGTCGGAGTTTCCGTGGGACCCGGCGTCGGAGTCGCCGTCGGAGTTTCCGTGGGACCCGGCGTCGGAGTCGCCGTCGGAGTCGCCGTCGGAGTTTCCGTGGGGGTCGCCGTCGGCGTCGCGGTGGGAGTCTCCGTCGGAGTCGCGGTCGGCGTCGCGGTGGGGGTTTCGGTGGGGGTCTCCGTCGGGGTCGCCGTCGGCGTCGCGGTGGGAGTCTCCGTGGGAGTCGCCGTCGCCGTCGCGGTCGGGGTCGCCGTCGGGGTGGGGGTCAGCTGCCCGCACGAGGTCGTCGTCGACTGAGCATTCGCGAAGGTCGCGGTTCCCTCATTCGCGAACGCCGAGACGACGACGATACCGCCGACAATCGCGGCCAGCGTGACCGCGATGATCGCATCCCGGATACGAGTCCCGTTCATGACCTTTCAACCTCTTATTGGGGGTCGAGGACGCTCTGCCCAGACTTTCAAAAAGTTCGGGGATGTGTCAAGGTCACGCTCCGTGCGAGAGACCATGTTTTTCTGGGCACTCGCGGAGCTCGTGGGGGTCCTCGCGCTGCCCGCCGCCGGGATCCTCTTCGCCCGGCTTCCAGGCCTCGGGCTTGCGATCGCCCGGCCGCTCGGCCTGCTGCTCGCCGCTTACCCCGTCTGGCTGCTCGCCTCTGTCCACGTGCTGCCATACAGCCGCTGGAGCCCGTATCTGGGCATCGGGATGCTCGCCGTGTCGGGGCCGGCCATCTGGATCGCGGCGGGAAGGCCCCGGCCCTCCCCCGTTGCGCTCCGGCTCTGGCTGGCTGGAGAGGCCGTGTTCACGCTCACCTTCATTGCCTGGGCGGTGCTCCGGAGCTTCGCGCCGGAGATCTGGAACACCGAGAAGCCCATGGACATGGCGATCGTCAACGCGATCGACCGGGCCAAGTGGTTCCCACCGTCGGACCCCTGGCTCTCCGGCGCGGGACTCAACTACTACTACCTCGGGCACTACCTTGTCGCCTTCCTCGTCCGCGGTGCGGGGATTGATTCGGCGACCGGCTACAACCTGGGCATCGCTTTGTTCTACGCGCTCACGGCGGCAGCCGTGTTCGCCTTGACGGCCACCCTCGTGCTCGCCCGGGGCTCCGGGCGGCTCCGGGCCGCGATCGGCGGCGGGCTCGCCGGGGCTGCTGTCGCCATGGCGCTCGGCAACCTGGCCGGCACCCTGCAGCTCCTGCGCCATCCGGGGCCGCTCGGCGGCTACGACTGGTGGTCTCCGTCGCGCGTGATCCAGGGCACGGCCAACGAGTTCCCCTTCTTCAGCTTCCTGCTGGGCGATCTTCATGCCCACGTGATGGCCACGCCGTTCGCGCTGCTCGCGGTTGCGCTCGCGCTCCAGCTTGCGCTTGCGGGCCCCAGGATTCCGGGTTGGGGATCCGGCTGGGGCACGGCCGCCGGAGAGCTGGCGCTCGCCTCCCTTGTCGTCGGCCCGCTCTTCGCGGTCAACCCGCTCGACATGCCGACGGCACTGATCCTGGTCTGCGGAGGTCTCGTGGTCTGGCTCTGGCGAGACCTCGGTGTCCGGCGGCTCGTCGCCTGTCTGGTGTGGTTCGCTGCTCTCGTGTGCGTGGCGGCGGCGCTCGTCGCGCCGTTCGCCGCCCACTTCTCTCCGACGACCGACGGACTGGGGCTCGTCCGCAACCACGATCCCTTGATCCGGCTGGTGACCGACCTCGGCTCGATCTACAGCCTGCCGCTGTGGGTCCTCCTGGCAGCGCTGGCCTACCGACTGAATGTGCCGTGGCGGTATCTCGTGTGGTCGGCGGTCGCGCTGATGGTCATCCTCGTTCTGCTCGCGCCCGAGCACCTGGCGGGCCTCTTCCTGGTGCTCCTGGTTGCCGCGGTCGCGCTGCACGCTTGGCTCGACACGAGGCTGCCGACCGCCGACCGGTTCTTCTGGCTGCTCGTCGGCGTCGCGTGCGGGCTCGTCGCGGCCTGGGACTTCGTCTACATCCGCGACGTGTTCGACGGGACGGCGAACTACCGGTTCAACACCGTCTTCAAGCTCGGCTACCAGGCGTGGTTCCTCCTGGCCGTCGCGGCCGGCTACGGAGTCGTTCAGAGCTCGAAATGGCTCCGGCGCCCGGCCCTCTGGGCCTGGCGGACGGGTCTGGTGATCCTGGTCGGTCTGGTCGCCGTCTACCCGGTCGCCGGGTCCTATGCCCGCACTGCCGGCTTCCGCTCCAGCCCGACGCTCGACGGCGAGCGGTGGCTCGAGCACAGCGCGCCGGACGACGCAGCGGCGATCGGCTGGTTGCGCGAGCACGCCGTCGGCTCATCCGTCCTGGTCGAGGCGGTCGGCCCCGACTACAGCCCCGAGGGCCACGGGCGCGTCTCGACGTTCACCGGTCTGCCGACCGTGCTCGGCTGGGCAGGACACGAGCTCCAGTGGGGGCACGACCCGGGTCGTCGCGCAAGCGAGGTCATCACGCTCTACCAGACGCGGGATCTCGACCTCAGTCGCAAGCTGCTCGAGCGGTACGGCGTCCGCTACGTCTTCGTGGGCTCACTCGAGCGACGGCAGTACCCGGCCGTCGGTCTGGTGAAGTTCGGGCAGCTCGGACGGGTCGTGTTCCGTAGCGGTCCGACCGTCGTCTACGACGTCGGCGCCTGACTCGCCGACCGCGCACCACTCGGCCGGCGTACGCCCCGCCGCCGTCACGGCCGCTGCCTGCTCGAGCGGGCGGCGCGCGCGCCACGCGATCGAGACGAGGTCGCACGCCATCCGCAGCGAGGACCCGATCAGCTTCACGCGGCTATCACGATCGTTCCGCCACGTGACGGGCACCTCGGACACGCGCAGGCCAAGGCGGTCCGCATTCACACAGAGCTCCGCGTCATAGGCGAAGCCCTCCACGCGCTGGAGCTCGAACAGCTGGAGCGTCGTCTCGCGCCGGAGGAGCTTGAAGCCGCACTGCGTGTCGTGCCAGGGCAAGCCCGTCAGCGACCTGAACATGACGTTGAACGTCTTCCCCATCAACTCCCGGTAGAACGGCTGGTGGACGAGGACTGCCGATTCCGCGAGTGCCCGTGAGCCCATCGCGACGTCGACGCCGCGCCGGAGCTCCGAGAGCAGTGGGGCGAT
>Ga0070698_100009550_pt1 | contig 10381 bp, 9 predicted proteins | sample KBSK1502metaG_FD_65477 | JGI IMG/M metagenome (GOLD analysis project Ga0070698, IMG submission 65477) | Corn, switchgrass and miscanthus rhizosphere microbial communities from Kellogg Biological Station, Michigan, USA - KBS K1-50-2 metaG | ecosystem: Host-associated > Plants > Roots >... | reverse complement strand
CGAGTCAATGATGGTGGCGAGCAAGGTCTTTGCCGAATTCCGGTCGGAGAGGGCGGCGGAGGGTCCCACAGTCACCTGAATACTCACAAAGTCATCAAGATTGCAGATCATCCGGCTTGCCGGACTGCTAACCATCCCGCAAGAAGGAGATGAGCCGCGCAGCCGCGTCTATGTCGGCGGCGAGCGCCTGCCGGCGCTCAGCTTGTTCTGCGTCCTCGCCCCATGCTTCGATCTGAAAGCTCTCGTCGAGCTGCGAGGCCGCGAAGGCCTCCGTTGCATCGACACGCCCCTCGAGCAATGCCAGGCCGATCACAAGCGAGCCGCACGCCGCGGTCGCCAAATGCAGAGCGGTTAACATGAGATCGTCGAGCGCTGCGACGGCTGCGGCAAAGGCGCGAAGACTGGTTGGCGCCTGGCTTCTCGGGATCACCCCCGTAGTCACCGAGAGCGGTGCGTCGTAACGCAATACCGCCCAGTCGATAAGCGGTTGCCACACGGCCTGCTGGCGCGTGGCGAGCGCGGGCGGGTGCGCCGCCCGATAGCAGAGGAGGTCTGTGCCGGTGTAATTGGCCGTCTGCTGTACAATGGCTTCTCGTTGCGTCGCCACTCGATCGACGGCCGTCGTGACGAGCCGGGTTAACGGCATCGTTCGGGGACGGATTTCTCCTCCTTGGGCGTTCCACTCTTCCGCGATAGCTGCAGCGAGCGCGCCGTTGCGCACGGTCAGTTCGCGCTTCCCCGGCGTCTTGACCGGCCGGCCATCAAGAGTGATGCCGTGAGTGCCCTCCCGCCAGACGGGCTCCGCCTTTTTATAGAACCGTTTCACATCGAGAGTTCCAGCTCGGCGAATGGATCGGTGATATCGCCTGCAAAGCCAAAGAATTCCCAACTCCGCCGCATGTGTAGCGGCAGCGGCGCCGTCACCTCCAGTCGTCCGCCGAGCGGATGTGGCATGGAGAGGGAGCGCGCGTGCAGGTGGGGGCGCTGCGATCCCGATATGCCGGCGAAGTGGGCCGCCGTTCCGCCGTACTTGGCGTCACCGAGAATTGGTGCGCCAATCGCGGCGCAGTGGGCGCGCAGCTGGTGCGTCCGCCCGGTGATCGGCATCAAGGCAACCCAGCTGGCCTTTGTTCCGGCACTGTCGACAACACGGTAATAGGTGACGGCGTGCCTCCCTTCCTCGGAATCGGGTCGGATTCGCTCGCCGCCGCGGCCGGGAGTTTTGGCGAGCGCCAAATCGATCCGCCCTTGCCGCGGCTTTGGCAGGCCAACTACGATTGCCCAATAGACCTTTCGGGTCGTCTTCTCGCGAAAGGCGCGCGTCAGAAACGCCGCGGCGGCAAGGGTGCGGGCGATGACCAGGACGCCGCTCGTCTCTTTGTCGAGCCGGTGTACGAGCCGCGGGCGCTCGGAATTTCCAAAGCGCAAACCCTCCAGCAACCCATCGAGATGCCGCTCGGTCGCGGTGCCTCCCTGGACAGCGAGACCCGGCGGTTTGTTGAGGACGACGACCGCCTCATCGCGGTGAAGGATCGCGGCTTGCAGCATGGCCTGGTCTGCCGGCCTCGGTCGCTGCGGCACTGCCTGCGCCGGCGCAGTTAATCCGCCGAGAGGAGGCACTCGGATCGCCTGGCCCGGTTCGATGCGGTCGCCCGAACGGGCTCGTTTGCCGTCGACACGGATTTGACCCTTACGGAGCAGCTTTTCGAGCTGGCCGTGACCCAGGCCCGGATAATGGCGCCTGAACCAGCGGTCGAGGCGAAGCGACGCCTCTTGCTCGCCAACGGTTACGGTCTCATTGGTGTGCGTCATCGCGGTTATGCCGGCCCGCGTTGGCGCAGCCTCTCCCAGTAGTCGAGGCGTTTCTTGATCTCGCGCTCGAACCCGCGTTCGCCGGGCCGATAGAAATTGCGCCGCGGCACCGCATCGGGAAAATAGTTCTGGCCGGAAAAGCCTTCCTCGGTGGCGTGGTCGTAAACATAACCCTTGCCGTAGCCGAGATCGCGCATCAGCCGGGTCGGCGCGTTGAGGATATGCATTGGCGGCATCAGCGAGCCGCTTTCGCGCGCGATTGCGTATGCTTCCCCGAAGGCCTGATAGGCGGCATTCGATTTTGGGGCAGTGGCGAGGTAGATCACGCATTGCGCGATCGCCAGTTCGCCTTCCGGCGAGCCGAGCCGCTCATAGGTGTCCCAGGCTGCGAGCGCCTGGGCGACGGCTTGCGGATCGGCGAGGCCGATATCCTCGACGGCCGCCCGGGTCAGGCGCCGCAGGATGTAGATCGGGTCCTCGCCGCCTGCCAGCATCCGCGCCAGCCAATAGAGCGCCGCGTCGGTATCCGAGCCGCGCAGCGATTTGTGCAGCGCGCTGATCAGGTTGTAGTGACCCTCTTGGGCCTTGTCGTAGAGCGGGGCGCGCCGCTGCACGAGCCGGGCGAGCTCTTGCGGCCCGAGCGGGTGTTCCGCCTGCAGCCGCCCGATCTCCTCGACGAGATTGAGCAGAAAGCGCCCGTCACCATCGGCCATCGCACGCAACGCGGCGCGGCCGTCGTCGGTCAAGGGCAGCGGCGCGCCGAGTTGTCCCTCGGCGCGTTGCAGCAGCGTTTCGAGATCGTCGTCGTCCAGGCGGCGCAGTACGAAGACCTGGGCGCGCGACAACAGCGCGCCGATCAATTCGAAGGACGGGTTTTCGGTCGTAGCGCCGACGAGGATCACGGTGCCGTTCTCGACGACCGGCAGAAAGGCATCCTGCTGGGCGCGGTTGAAGCGATGGATCTCGTCGACGAAGAGAAGGGTGCCGTGCCCTATCTCGCGGCGTTTCCTTGCCGCGTCGAACACCTTGCGCAGATCGGCGACCCCGGAAAAGACGGCCGAAAGCGGCTCGAAGTCGAGATCGGTGCCTTGCGCCAACAGGCGCGCGATCGTCGTCTTGCCGCAGCCCGGCGGACCCCACAGGATCATCGAAGAGAGCTGCCGGTTCGCGACCATGCGCCCAATCGGGCCTTCGGGGCCGATCAGATGATCCTGTCCAACCACTTCCCCCAGGCTGCGCGGGCGCAGCCGGTCGGCCAACGGGTGCGGCGCCTGGCTCTCGAAGAGGGTGCTCATTGGCCAATATCCCGAGCGTAGCAAGCGACCGGAACAGCGAAGACTTCAGCGAAGGTGCCTTGTAACGCCGCGTCGACCTCTTCCATTGTCACGGCGACTCCGAGTTCGGCAAGCGAGGTCACGCCATATTCGGAAATACCGCAAGGAACGATGCCGCGGTAATGATCCAGCTCGGGGTCGAGGTTGAGCGCCACTCCGTGATAGGTCACCCAGTGACGTACGCGTACGCCTATGGCAGCGATCTTTTCCTCGCGTCCGCCGGGACGGGTGACCCAGATCCCGACACGAGCATTGCGGCGCTCACCCCGCACACCGAAGCGCGCGAGCGTCAGAATAACCCACTCCTCCAGCTTGTTGACAAAGCAGCGCACATCCTGCCCGCGCCGGTGCAGATCGAGCATGACATAGACAATGCGCTGTCCGGGCCCGTGATAGGTATAGCGGCCGCCGCGTCCGGTGCGGTGCACCGGCAGCCGGCTCGGCTCGAGCAGCTCCTCGTCGCGAGCGCTGGTCCCGGCGGTGTAGAGCGGCGGATGCTCGAGCAGCCAGACGTACTCGGCCGCCGTCCCGGCATGGATCGCTGCAACGCGCGTTTCCATTTCCTCGACCGCAGCGAGATAATCCACCGGTGTTTTGCTAACCCGCCACTCGATCCCACCCGGCTGCATTACCATTTCGAGGTCCATGCGACTTGATATAGGTGGCCGGATTTGCTAATCACGCCGGCCCTGTCGCCGTGCGGTCGTGGCGGAATTGGTAGACGCGCAGCGTTGAGGTCGCTGTGGGGGAAACTCCGTGGAAGTTCGAGTCTTCTCGACCGCACCAGCCGAAGCCGCCACTGCCTGACCCATGCGGAATACGCGGCTCGCCTCCCTCGACTTTGATCTCGGTCCGGAGATCGACATGCTGCGGACGACCGTTCGCGGCTTTGCCGAGGACCGGATCGCGCCGCTGGCTGCCGAAATCGACCGGACCGACCGCTTCCCGATCGAGCTGTGGCCCGAGATGGGCGGGCTCGGACTGCATGGCATCACCGTCGAAGAGGAATATGGCGGCGCTGGAATGGGCTACCTCGCCCATTGCGTCGCAATGGAGGAGGTCAGTCGCGGCTCCGCCTCGGTCGGCCTCTCCTATGGCGCGCATTCCAACCTCTGCGTCAACCAGATCCGCCGCAACGGAACCGAAGCACAGAAGCGAAAGTATCTGCCGAAGCTGATCTCGGGCGAGCATGTCGGCGCTCTCGCAATGAGCGAGCCCGGAGCCGGTTCCGACGTCGTCTCGATGCGGCTGCGCGCCGACAAGAAAGGCGACCGTTATATCCTGAACGGCAGCAAGCTGTGGATCACCAACGGCCACTTCGCCGACACGCTTGTTGTCTACGCCAAGACTCGGCCCGATGCGGGCGCGCGCGGCATCACCGCTTTTCTGGTCGAAAGCGGCTTTCAAGGGTTCCGCCCTGCTCAGAAGCTCGACAAACTGGGCATGCGCGGGTCGCCGACCTCGGAGCTGGTGTTCGAGGATTGCGAAGTCCCTGGAGAAAATGTGCTCGGTACGGTCGACGAGGGCGTGCATGTGCTGATGAGCGGCCTCGATTACGAGCGGGCTGTCCTTGCCGCGGGTCCGCTCGGGATCATGCAGGCCTGTCTCGACGTCGTGATCCCTTACATTCACGACCGCCGGCAGTTCGGCCAGGCGATCGGCGAATTTCAGCTGATCCAAGGCAAGATCGCCGACATGTACACGACGATGAATGCCTGCAAATCCTATGTCTATGCCGTAGCCAAGGCCTGCGACCGCGGACAGACGACGCGCAAGGATGCTGCCGGCGCCATCCTCTACGCGGCCGAGAAGGCGACGGCGATGACGCTTGACGCGATGCAGATCCTGGGCGGCAACGGCTACATCAACGATTTCCCGACCGGGAGGCTGCTGCGTGACGCCAAGCTCTACGAGATCGGCGCCGGCACCTCGGAGATTCGCCGCATGCTGATCGGCCGCGAGTTGTTCAACGAGACGGCCTGACGGTAAGGAAGATCTTATCGGTTTTTCCTCCGGGCGAGGCTAAGGGCTGAATGACCGACGACCGAGATTTCATCGGCTATGGCGCCAATCTGCCAGACCCGCAATGGCCTGGTGAGGCGCGGATTGCGGTCAACATCAACCTCAATTTCGAGGGCGGCGGCGAGCGCTCGGTGATGGAGGGCGACGGCTGCTCTGAAGGCGTGCTGAACGACATCGGCGTGCCTTCATTACTAGGAGTGCGCAGCCCGATCGTCGAATCGGTTTTCGAATACGGCTCGCGGGTCGGCGGCTGGCGCCTGTTACGCCTGTTCCGCCGCTTCGGCGTCAAAATCTGCCTGTTGGCGGTTGCCAAAGCCGCCGAGCGCAACCCCGAACTCACCCGCGCCTTTGTCGAGGAGGGGCACGAGATCGTCAGCCACGGCTATCGCTGGCTCGATTACCAGGTGATCCCGGAAGAGGTCGAGCGCGAGCATGTCCGCCTCGGCATCGAGACGATCGAGCGCGTCGCCGGCGTCCGTCCGGTCGGCTGGATGACGGGGCGGCCGAGCGCCAACACCCGCCGCCTACATCTCGAGCTCGGCGGTTTTCTCTATGACCGCGACTCGCTCAATGACGAGCTGCCCTATTGGACCACAGTGGGGGCGGCCCGCCACCTCGTCATTCCTTATTCCTTCGAGACCAACGACAACCGTTTCGACCAGAACCTCGGCTTCTCGACAGGCGAGGATTTCGCCCGTTACATGATCGACTGCTTCGAGGTGATGTACGAGGAAGGCGCCGAGCACCCCAAGCTGATGTCACTGGCATTGCACGACCGGCTGACCGGCCGCCCCGGCCGCATCACCGGCATCGTCAAATTCCTCGACCACATCACCACCCGCGACCACGTCTGGATCTGCACCGGCCACCAAATCGCCGAGCACTGGCGGCGGGTGCATCCGGGCTGACAGGGTCGAGCCCGCAGCCAGCGCCGTCTGGTTAAGGGAAATCGGTAGCCGATCGGTCTGAAGCTGGCCCGTTCGATAGGTCAGGCGCGGCCGATGTCGCGGCTGTAGAAATAAGCGGCGAGGCCGAATTCGTGTCATTGGCCATCTTGATCGCCTCGACATCGGTCTTGAAGGGGTCGAACGGGGGAGTCGAAAGGCTCGTCACACATCGGTCGGCTTGGTCGCGGAGCCTGCGCAGCGACGGATAAAGGCGTCTATTCCCGTTCTTCTTCCCGCTCCGTCCAACCCTGTTCCTGGCGGTCGCCGACATCCGGCTCCAGCTCTCCGATCCTGGTCAGGTCCAAAACCGGCGTGCCGTCCGCTGCCGTCGTCACGGCATCCGTATAGCGCATGCCGAAGCGTATATCCCCAGCCGCATAGTTGCGGATGTCGTGCACGGTTGTCGCGAGGGTCGGGTCGCGCGCTTCGAGCGTCAAGAACACTTGCGCGTCCGCCTCGATCGCTTGCGCTGCATCGTAGCCGTACAATGGGCTCCGCTCGTCCAGCACATGCATGAGTGTCCAGAAGAGCGGAAAGATCGGAATGTGCGCCCGCTCGAGCCGCAGCTCCTGCGCGCGGTGGAACAGGGTGCCTTCTGAGGTGGTTTGCGAAAGCAACACGTTCAGCTTCGCCGCCGCATCCGTAAGTACGGCTGCGCGCCCGTTGCCGACCCGTACCATCAGCGTCGGTTTGCCGTTATGCATCGCCACCACCGGATTGGCGGCGAAAACCAGCTTGGCCCGCGGCCGCGAGAAGCGGACGAAGGTGAGGCCGGTCAGAATAGCGGTGAACGCGAGCCCGCACACGATCTCGGTGGCAGCGACCACACGGCCGTACGGCGTCGCCGGATACATTTCACCGTAGCCGACCGTCGCCAGCGTCTCGATACTGAAGAAGAACGCGTCGCCCAAGCTACCCGGCCGAGCACTCGCCACCGAACCGGGAGCCAGCCAAAAGAGTGTGGCGAAGACGACATTCACTGACAGATAAAGTGTGAGCAGAGCCGCGAGGAATTGCGGCCAGGTCAGAGCGACGGCGAGATGGTAGGGATCGCGCAGATCGAAGCGCGAAATGCCCTTCTTTCGGAACTCGTAGGAGCCGAGGCGCACCCGCGCCACTTTTTCGCCTGGCTTACCCTCGAAGGGAATGCGGGGATCGATCCCAGCCGAGCAGTCGGCCCGCCCTTTCGGTCGTGTCTTCAGGCCGCGCCCTTCCAGTGCATTGGGTGAACCGAGCGGAAGCTGATTGCAACGCGGTTCCACGCATTGATCGCAGCAACGCACATTGTTAGGTTGACCAGTTCCGTTTCGGAGAAATGCTGGCGCACTTGGTCGTAGACGCCGTCGGGAACATGGGTCTCTGACACCAATGTCACTGCCTCGGTCCAGGCAAGGGCGGCGCGCTCGCGTTCATTGTAGAGCGGCGATTCATGCCATGCGTCGAGCAAATAAAGGCGCTCCTCGGTCTCGCCGCGGGCGCGCGCCTCGCTCGTATGCATATGGATGCAATAGGCGCAGCCATTGATCTGTGAGGCGCACGTTTTGACCAGATCGATCAGCGAATGGTCGAGCCCGCTCTCCTGCACGTAATTCTCGAGCGCCACCAACGGCTTCATCGCCTCGGGCGCGGCCTTGTAGGGGTTCAGCCTTGGGGTCATCGCCGTATGCCTTTCGGTTGTCTCCATTGCTCCGCCATCGACGTGGTGGGCCTTGCCGAGCAGCAAGGTGGCAATCAGCGCGACGAAGAGTGCTAGCCCAACCAGGAAAGTTAATCCCTTGTCGCCAGCGCGCCAATTGCTACCGGTCGGTGCCACCCGTACAGAGGCATTTGACTTCGAGGAATTCCTCGATGCCGTATTTCGAGTCCTCGCGGCCGACGCCGCTCTCCTTCATGCTGCCGAACGGGGCGATCTCGGTCGAGATGATGCTTTCGTTCCCCAGGATTAGTTGTCGAGGAACACCACATTTTCTCCGATGGGCTCGCGGCCGATGTGCAGCTTGTTGGCGGGGAAGTCTGGGTCGGGATAGCCGACTGCCAGGCCGCACAGGACAGTTCCGTCGGGATAGCCAGCTGTGCGCGGACGATCTCGGGATACCCCGCGATCGAGACCTCGACGCAAATACCCAGGCCTCGTTCGGTCAAGGCCAACAGCAACGTCTGCAGGAACATCCCAACGCTGAGGGCGTCGGCTGGGCCGAGGTCCCGGTGCATGCAGACAATGCCGGCCAGCGGCGGGCGAAAGAACTCCCAGTTGCGCAGGACTGCGGCCGCATGTTTCGCCTTGTCCTCGTGAGCGATTCCCATCGCCCCGTAGACTTGCGCGCCCAGCTCGCTGCGAAAGTGTTGGAACCCCGCGGGCAGGGTGGGATATTGGGCGGTCGACGCTGGGCCTCGTCGAGCAGGGCGGCGACGAGGCGGTCCCGGGACGCTTCTGACGCGAACACCATATGCCACGGCTGGATGTTGGAGTTCGACGGCGCAGACTGGGCCAGGGCGAGGGCCTCAGTCACAAACTCCCGCGGCACCGGTTGCGGCAAAAACATCCGCGTCGAATGGCGCTCTCTGATCGCTTGATCAAGGTCCAACATGTAGCTTCTCCGGCTGAACCATAGATTATCTTGTCGTTTTGTCCTGATAATGTGACACGAGAGGAGTTTTCAGGCAATTTGCCCCGATGTCCACATTAGCGTGTTCAGGACACTGTAACCAGTATTCCTATGTGCCTGACCCAACGAGAAGTCAATCACCGCTCTTCACCCTTTTCGCTCCCGGATCTGCCTGTTGCGGCGCTCCCCGTTCAGAGCACCAACTAATTTAGGCACTGTCGCATTCGCCGTCCGGGTGCGCTGTCGCATAAGCCGCTTCCCGAAAGCCTGTATAAGTACAAACGAAATACTCGTGAGCCTCTAAAAATAGAATCTCCAGGCGCGAGTCCCGCTTAACTTGCTCTTTTGGCTCAAGCCTGGCTTTTCGAATACTTTATGGATTCTTTATTTACGTCTCCAGTTCGGGCCCAAATATAGGAACCGGGGTTCATGGTGTCCGGCCCCTCGGTGTGTATGGTCTGCACGCGGGAAGAGTAGCGGGATGGCTTGTCGACGGCGCGAGCTCCCGCCCTCTTCTTGTGTATTATATTATAAGCTCAGGCGGCTTGGAATCGAGCAAGACCGAACTACCGATCCCGACTACCCCAGGCCGAGGTCACGTCTCCCGATTTAGCTGCAATTTACCGCAACAAACAATCCCGGCGAAACCGCGCCAGTGCCTCGCTTCAAACGAACCCGTAAGCCCTACTTGGGGCCGGTATTCCGCACCTCGATCTTGGCGATGTTCGAGACAAAACGGCCACCCGCCTTGTCGCCGGGTACGACGATGCGCGCGAAACCGTCTTGACCGAGCGGTTGCCCGTTAGCTGCGTAGGCGACCATGATCTGACTACCACCAAACGTTGGATTGATCTCGCCGGCGCCAAACGTGGATTGATACCCATCGCTGCCGGTGACGATCACGATCCTGCGCAATATGTCGTTCTTTATGTTGGGGTCTACGATGACGCCGACCGATTGCAGCAGGTCCCACAGCAACGCGCCAGTGAAAGACTGGCTCGTCACAGCCCCAGCGGCGAAATAAGTCACGTTTTGGTTTGTGACCGGCAGTTGTTCCAGAGTTTGCAGGTCGACCTTGGTTCGCTGCGTAACTGCTCCGGTTATATCAAAGGAAGTCGTTACTCCCCCGGTTTGTGCGTTCCGATGGGATTATCGGTCGATTAACGACTCAGCGCGCACCGAGATCGCGATACGGCAGGCAGAGGGCAAGCGACTCAGCTATCGTCAACCTACGAGGGGCTGATTATCCATTCAAACGAGAGGCTTCTTATCGTGAAGGGGCGCGCTCTGATGCTATCGCATTCATGAACGTGCTACGGTCCACCAAACCTTCTGGGTGCCTTCCGGCTTCGCCAAAGACAACGTTAAAACGCTCTTCGCCCAACGCGGCTCGCATTCGATCCATCATGGTTTTGAGAAGCGCATTTAATTGATCCAAATACTCCTCGGGCGCGACCACCCCAAGATCTAAGATACGGACCAATTGTGCTTGACGGCGCAAAAAATCCCTTTGAATCTTACGAAGGGAGCGGCGAGTGGGCTCGTCTAGCTGATGCCCCAGCGCACCTTCCGTCAACACCAAAAACTCAGTCAATTGCGTCAGCTCCATGCCAGACTGAGGTGCGTCGTATACGCCACTACTGCCAGAGAGGTTTCATGG
>Ga0070698_100009548_pt1 | contig 10384 bp, 13 predicted proteins | sample KBSK1502metaG_FD_65477 | JGI IMG/M metagenome (GOLD analysis project Ga0070698, IMG submission 65477) | Corn, switchgrass and miscanthus rhizosphere microbial communities from Kellogg Biological Station, Michigan, USA - KBS K1-50-2 metaG | ecosystem: Host-associated > Plants > Roots >... | reverse complement strand
TTGACGCGCACCTCGAGCCCGGGTGGCTCAGGGAGGCGCTGATAGAAGGCGAGCTCAGGCTCCGTACTCATTGAAACCCACAATTGCCCGTCCGCGCGAAACTTAACCTTCTTGCGGCTCCCAGCGAAAACGGCGAAAGGCGACGATCGCTCCGGCGATGCCCCACGCGGCGATCACAGCCACGTCGCCCGGCCGATCCCAGATCTGCTGGTTGTGCAGCGCGATGTCGCGGACGAGCCTGATCATGTAGACGAGGGGCAGCACATTGGCGATCGCCTTCAGCACCGCCGGGAACGAATGCGGCGAGAAGAAAGCGCCGGAGATGAACGAGACCGGCAGATAGATCGCGTTCACCACAGCCGAAGAGCCCTCCGCAGATTTGATGAAGACCGTCAGCGCCAGACCAAGCGTGGTGAAGGCCGCCGCGCCGAGCAGCAGCGCCAGCGCGAGTGAAAAGAGGTTGTGGATGTGGGTATGGAAGAAGATCCGGCCGATCGCGATCATGCAGACGGCCTCAAGGGCGAATGCGATCAGCGTCGTACAAAGCAGCGCCACGACATAGGCCCACGCCGGGAGCGGCGTCGCCCGCACACGCTTGAGGATTCCTGACTCGCGCCGGATCACGAGCATGATGGACAGCCCGGCAAAGCCGGTGGCGATCGCGCCGTAGCCGAGCATTCCGGTGAGCAGGTAGTCGGCGCCGCGAACGTTGCCCTCCGACTTGATGCGGTCGTTCCCGTACACCGACCCGAGCAGGAAGAACAGGATGAGCGGCAGCGCAAAGGTGAAGAAGGCCAGCTCCCGGCTGCGCCCGTAGAGCCGCAGCTGGCAGCGGAGCTCGTGACGAAGAAGCCTCACTTTGTCTCCGCTTGCGTCAGCGAGAGGTAGACCTCTTCCAGGCTCGGCCTCCGTACCTCGAGTCCCTCGAGCTCTTCACCGCGCTGAATGGCAGCCTCCGTCAGCTCGTGCAGGACACGAGTCGGCTCGTCGGTCTCGAGCACGACCACCTCGCCGTTCCTGCGGTAGCGGATCTCGGTCGCCGGCGCGCTGCCGACGAGCTCCAGCACCGTGCCCGAGGCGACGATCCTCCCCTCGCGCAAGACGGCGACGCGATCGGCAAGCTGCTCGACCTCGTCCAGGTAATGCGTGGTCAAAAGGATCGTCTTGCCAAGCTCGCGCAGCGAGCGAATGGTGTCCCAGGCCCGCCGCCGCGCGCCGGGATCAAAGCCCGTCGTCGGCTCGTCTAGGAAGATCAGCTCTGGATCACCGATGAGGGCGAGCCCGAGGTCGAGCCGGCGCCGCTGGCCACCCGACAGCCGCCGAGCTCGGGTATCGCGCTTCTCCTCGAGGCCGATCAGCCCGATCACCTCGTCGACCGGTCGTGGGTGCTTGTAGTAGCCCGCGAACTGCGCGAGATGCTCGGCGACTGTGAGGTTCTCGTACATGGCCGAGGACTGAAGCACGACGCCGATCCGTCCTCGCCAGTCGAGATCCGTGGTCGCCGGATCGGCCCCGAGCACCTCTACCTCACCCGCATCGCGCTCTCGGTAGCCCTCGAGGATCTCGATCGTGGTCGTTTTGCCCGCGCCGTTCGGACCGAGCAGACCGAAAACCTCGCCGGCGCCGAGCTCGAAGTCGATGCCCTTCACTGCCTCGAACTCGCCGTACGACTTGGTCAGGCCGCGGACGCTGACGACCGGGGTCACGGCGGCCGAATCTAGCTGGTGCCCGGAGCCGGTAGTTGGAGCTCGACCATGCCGGCCGGGGGAAACGGCGGCTCGGTCCCGTCACCGAGCTCGGCCGCGATCTTGCCGCAGTCGGGTTGGTGGCCGACCACGATCACCGTTTGCCCGCGGCCTTCGACAGCTGATCGGACATCGTCCGCGGTGGCGCCGGGCGCGAGCGCCTCGTTCGGCTCGGTCGAGCTCCCGAGCGCGACCGCCAACGCCTGGCCCGTCTCGCGTGCCCGCAGGAGCGGGCTGGTCAGGACGACGTCCGCCTGAACACCCGCCGCGGCAAGCCGCTTGGCGAGAACCTCTGCCTGCTCGCGGCCCTTGCGGCTGAGTCGGCGAAGCTCGTCCGGCTCGCCTGCCTCGGCGTCCGCGTGCCGGATCAGGAAGAGGCGCAAGCTCAGGCGCGTTCGCGGGCCGGGAACTCGCGGCGTGGCGGGCCGACGTACTCGGCCGAGGGCCGGATGATCCTGTTGTCGGCGTACTGCTCGAGCACGTGCGCCGACCAACCCGCGACCCGGCTGGCCGCAAAGACGGGTGTGAACAGGTCGGTCGGGATACCGAGATAGCGGTAGACGGAGGCCGAGTACAGGTCGACGTTCGGGAAGAGGCCCTTTTCCTCGAAGACGGTGCGCTCGGCGGCCTCGGTGATCGCGTACCAGTTCGGCTCGCCCCCGTCCTGGGAGAAGTCCTCCGAGATCCGCTTCAGGATCAGCGCGCGGGGGTCGTACGCGCGGTAGAGCGGATGCCCAAAGCCGTAGAGCTTCTCCTTGCGCTCGAGCATGCCGCGCACCTCGTCCGGGGTGCGTTCGGGAGAGCCCCAGCGCTCGAACATGCCCATCGCGGCTTCGTTCGCGCCCCCGTGGAGCGGCCCGCTCAGGGCGCCAATTGCTGCAACGACTGCGCTGGTGAGGTCGGCTCCGGTTCCGGCGACCACGCGTGCGGTGAACGTCGAGGCGTTCATCTCGTGCTCGGCATGGAGGATCATCGCCACGTCGAAGGCGTGGGCCTCGCGCTCGGTCGGGCGTTCGCCGTGCAGCATCGTCAGGAAGCTCTCGGCGTACGAGAGCGAGGGATCGGGCGACACCGGCTCGAGCCCCTGGCGGCGCCGTTGGTAGCGGCCGATGATGGTCGGGAGCTGCGCGATCAGGCGGGTCGCGGTGCGCCGGCCGGACTCCTGGTCTGTCTTTCCGCGCCCTGGATCGCCGAACGACAAGCTGGAGACGGCCGTGCGGAGCATGTCCATCGGTGCGGCCTCGCTCGCCGAGCGGTCAATCAGCTCGACGGTCTCGGCGGGTAGGTCGCGCTCGGCCAGCTCGCCCTCGAACGCGCTGAGCGCCTCCGACGACGGCAGCTCCCCGTCGAGGAGCAGCAGAGCGGTTTCTTCGTACGTGGAGTGCTCGGCCAGGTCGGCGATGTCGTAGCCGCGGTACATCAGCACGCCCTCGTCGGGATCGATCGAGCAGATCGCCGACTCGGCGACGACGATGCCTGAAAGCTGCACGGACTTCTTCGCCGCCATCTGGCGAAAGCGTATCTCCCGGCCGCGGAAACTAGAGTGTTCGCCCGTGCAGGACTATCGGTACGTGATCGTGGACGTCTTCACCGACCGCGCGCTCGCCGGGAACCAGCTCGCGGTTTTCACCGACGCTCGCGGCCTCGACACAGAGACCATGCAGGCGCTCGCGCGTGAGATCAACTTCTCGGAGTCGACCTTCGTGCTCACGCCGGAGAACGGAGGCCACGCGAAGATCCGCATCTTCACGCCCGTCACCGAGCTGCCGTTCGCCGGTCATCCGACGCTCGGGACCGCCTTTGTCCTCGGAGGGCCTTTGCAGAGGGAGGAGCTACACCTCGAGACAGGCCGGGGAATCGTCCCGGTCCGCCTGGAGCGAGAGGAAGGCCGGCTCGTCTTCGGACGGATGGAGCAGCCGATTCCGTCCGTCGAGCCGTACCAGGCAGAAAGGGCGCTGCTCTCCGCCCTGGGCGTGGACCGCTCCGAGCTGCCCGTCGAGCTCTACAACAACGGCATGCGGCACGTCTACGTCGCGCTCCGCTCGGAAGAGGAGGTTGCCGGGCTGCGGCCCGACCTGGCGCGACTCGAGCTGCCGCCGGATCTCGGAATCAACTGCTTCGCGGGCTCCGGCGCGCGCTGGACGACCCGGATGTTCGCGCCAGGCGGAGGGGTGGCGGAGGATCCTGCCACCGGCTCCGCGGCCGGCCCTCTTGCCTTGCACCTCGCCCGCCACGGACGAATCGCCTTCGGCGACGAGATCGAGATCTCCCAGGGCGCGGAGATCGGGCGACCGTCGACGCTTTTCGCGCGAGTCGAGGGAACGCCGGAACAGGTCGAGCGTGTCGAGGTCGGTGGCTCGGCAGTGATTGTCGCCCGCGGCGAGTTCAGGCTGCCCTAGTCCAACCAGGCAACGCTCTTGATCTCGGGCAGCTCCGGCTCGAGCGCTCGCCAGAAGCGGCCGCCATCCTGGGAGAGGTACACGCGGTGCTCGGCGGCATACAGCATCCGGTCCGGGTCGTTTTCCGCGATTGCGATCGCGCGGCCCGGGGGCAGGCCGCCGCCCGCCTCCCGCCAGCTCGAGCCGGCGTCGTGCGAGACGGCGAGCGGCGGGCGGCGGTCGAGCACCGCGACGACGGTCGCGCCCTCGGCCGCAGCCGCGACGAGGAGTGGCAGCTCGACGCGAGGAACGGGCGTCTCGGATAGTTCAGCGCCTGCGACGAAGTCGACGACCTGCTCCGTCTCGGCCTCGATCGTGTAGACGCCCTCGCTCGTTTCGACGGCCAGGTTCACCGCGCGCCCGCAAGCAGGTCGTGGACGAGGTGCGTTGCGTTCTCGGCCGCCTCGCGGGGCGGCAGGCCGCGACTCCTTTCGACGACGTAGGCAGCGGCGAACGCGTCGCCCGCGCCGGTCGGGTCGACGTCGAGCGGGTCGGCCGGCACACGGACGAGCTGCCCCTTGACGGCGACGATGCAGCCCCGCGATCCCAGCGTGACGAGGATCTCGGCGACGCCGAGACTCGAAAGGCGCTCCTCGTCGAGCCCGCCGACCAGGGCGAGCGCCTCCTCCTCGGACAGCTTCAGCACGGAGACGTGCCGTAGGAAGGACGGCTCGGCCTCGGGCTCGGGCTCGAGCACGAGCGGCCCTCGCCTCGCCGGGCGAACGAGGCCCTGGCCGTCAAAGGACAGTCGCGCGCCCTCTGCGAGCGCGGCAAGCGTCTCGTCGGGGAACTCACCTCGAAACAAAGCTCCCACATGAATCCACTCGTCGTCCAGGCCGGCGACGTCCTCGGCCGACCACGTCGAGCCGAGCTCGAGCACCTCCATCGTCCGGACGTCGCCGTCGTAGGAGAAGGCATAGGTCGCCGTCATCTCGCCGGGCCGCCACTCGATCGACAGCCCCAGCTCCTCCAGGGGCGGCAGCAACCGGGAACGGTCGGCCTGGGCGCACTTCACACGAACCACCGCTGGGACGCCGAGCGCGGCCAGGGCTCGAGCGGCGTGATACGGGGGACCACCGACGCGCGGCGGCCCGCCGTCAACGAGGTCGAGCGAGAGGTTCCCGACTACCGCGACGCGCACGATCGGCATCTTCGCGGGGCAGCAGCAGGCCTGCAGCCGTGGCGAGGACGAAGGCGGCCGCAAAGCTCGGGAGTGAGGCAGTCCAGGTCGCATGCCCGGGATGCAGGTGACCGACGAGATCGGTCCACCAGGACGGGCCCTGCGGGGAGAGCCACTGGTAAAGCCCGAAGCCGACCACCCAAGCTGCGAGCTGCTCCACCCGAACGGCGGGACCGGAGAAGAAGTCGCGCTCGGTGTAGTGCGCACCGGCAAGCAGCCAATCGGCGAGCAACACGCCGAACAACGGCACGAAGACCGAGCCGAGCAGCAACAGGAACGACTGGTAGGAGCGCAGGTTGATCACGATCGCGCCGAGCGTCGCTACCGCGGAGACCGCGACGATCAAGAGCCGCTGCGAGACGCGCGGCACCACATTCTGGATCGAGACCGCCGTCGAGTAGATGTCCGCGAAGGCCTCGTCGGACTCATCCACGGTCAGGGCGAGGAGCGCAAACGCGCTGACCGCTCCGCCCGCCGCCACCGCGGCGGGCACGTCGGCTGCGTCCGTGACGTTTCGGGAGAGCACGAGCAGGACGCCGAGTCCGAAACACCAGAGCGTGGGGACGAAGTAGCCGATCCCAGTCCCGAAGAAGGCCGAGCGGCGATCCCGCGAGAAGCGCGTGTAGTCGGCCGCCAGGGGTGTCCACGAGATGATGCTTCCGACGACGACGTCGATTCCGGAGCCGAGCGAGAGGCCGCCCTTGCCATGGGCGTGCCAGAACTGATGCAGATTCGACTTGTCGAGCACCCACCAGGTCAGGTAGATCAGCGACGCCAGCACCGCCCAGACCGCGAACTTGCGCACGTATCGTCGGACGAAGCCGATCGGGCCGAGCAGGGCGAGCGCGACCGCGATCAGCCCGAACAGCAGCGCCCATAGCCAGCGGCCTTCGAAGCCGAAGACCTTCTTAGAGAGCGCGGCCGCGGCGGTCGAGATCACGATCAGCTCGAACGTCGACCAGCCGAGGTTCTGGGCCACGTTGACGGCCGTCGGTGCATACGAGCCTCGCCTGCCAAGCGGCGCGCGGAGCAGCACCATCCCGGGCACGCGAGCGTCGGCGCCGATCAGGCCGGCGAGTCCGAGCAGCAGGTTTCCCGCGACTGCACCGACGACGATCGCGATCAGCGCGTCCTTCAGCGAGAGCGCCGGCACGAGCACGGCGCCAAGAACGATGACGAGGAGGCTGACCGAGAGGTTCCCCCAGAGGAGGGTCGTATCGACGAACCCGAGGACCCATAGCCGTTCCGGGACCGGCTCGATTCCCCAGCTCGGCGTCTTCTCGTCGATCAAATAAGCTCCCTTCGCTGGTGGACACGGGGGAACCCATGGTTCCCCCATGAGCCCCCTCCTTCAAGGAGACGCAAACCTGCGTGAAGCTCCGCCGGGCCAAGCCCGGCTCCGCCGCGACTGGTCTGGTTATCTCTGTCGCTTATCAACTACGCTCCCTCCGCTGGCATGACCCAGAGCAGGTTCAACGCGTCTCTTCTCAGTCTCGCCGGAGCGAGACACCGCGGCGCCCCAACTCTAGCGGCCTTGTCGCTTGCCCTGGTCGCAGGAGGTTGCGGAAGCGGTGGCAGCAACGGGGGTGGCGGAGGCGAGCTCACCAAGGCTCAGTACGAGCAGCATCTTCAGCAGGACAGCCAGGCCATCACGAAAGCTTTCACGCCGCTCAGGAAGCCTCCGCGCACGCTGAACGAGCTGGCCGGCGAGCTCAAGGTGGGCGAGGCAAAGCTCCGCGAGGCCTCGGACGATCTGAACAGCGTCAAGCCGCCGAAGGACGTGCAGGCGGACAACACCGCGCTCGCCAAAGGTCTCAGCGAGCTTGCCGCGGAGCTGGAGCTCCTGCGCAACGCCGCTGCAAAGAACGACGCCAAGCTTGTCCAGAAGGCGCTCACCGAGTTGCAGCAATCGCACGCGCTCGTCGACGCTCGCAAGGCAACCGACGACATGAAGAAGAAGGGCTACAAGCTCGGAAGCCTCGGTAGCTAGGGCTGAGGCAGCAGCCGGGTCCCGGTCGCCTTGAAGCTCGCCACTGCACGCTCTCCGACGATTAGCCCGAGGCGCTTGGATGAGTCCGCCGTGATTTCGGCCGTCACCGGCCCGACGCGGACGCGGACGCGGTTGCCGACCGGGACGAGGCTCGCGACGACTCCGGCGATGTGGTTCTGCGCCGAGTCGTCGGGCGGCGACTGCGACACGGTCACCTCCCACGGATAGACGACGGCGACCGCCTCCCCGCGGGCTGCATCGGTGGAGCGAATCAACTCGCCGGTCGTCAGCGTGAGCTCGGTCAGGCCGTTCGCCGCACGCGCCCGGCCGCGCAGCACGTTGGCGCCGGTGAGGCTTGCAACAAAAGGGTCGGCCGGGGAGGCGACCAGCTCTGCGGGAGATCCGAGCTGCCGTAGACGCCCTTCGACGAGCACTCCCACCCGCGTCGCCAGGGTCGCTGCGTCCTCGAAGTCGTGGGTGACGACGAGCGTCGGCCGGTCGGCCTCCCGAAGCAACTGCTGCAGCTCTCCGCGAACCTCGCCGCGCGTATGTGTGTCGAGGGCCGAAAGCGGCTCGTCGAGCAGGAGCACCGCGGGGTCGGGCGCGAGCGCCCGCGCAAGCGCGACACGCTGTCGCTCGCCGCCCGAGAGCTTCGGCGGCTTCACGTCGGCGAGCGCGGCGAGCCCGAAGCGGTCGAGCAACCCGGCGTCTCCCTTGCGCCCGAACTCGACGTTCTTGCGCACGGTCAAGTGGGGAAACAGGGCGTAGTCCTGGAAGACGAGCCCGACCGACCGCTCCTCGGTCGGTAGCGCGACGCCCCGCCTCGAGTCGAGCCAGGCAGTTCCGTCGACGGAAATCGTTCCGCTGGCAGGCTGGAGCCCGGCAATTGCCCGCAGCAGCGTTGACTTCCCGGCGCCGGAAGGCCCGACCAGCGCGACGACCTCGCGACCGACCGCGAGCTCTACGCGGAGGGCGAACTCGCGGAGCGGAACGTCCAGAGAGAGACTGAGCGGGTCCATCCGGGGATAAGCTTGAGAGCTAGGAGGACGGCGGCGCCGAAGCAGACGAAGAGCGTCCCGATCGCGAGCGCGGTATTGAAGTCGACCTCGAACTGGGCGTAGATGGCCAAGGGGAGCGTCTGCGTGACGCCTTGCAGGCTCCCGGCGAAAAGCAGTGTCGCTCCGAACTCGCCGAGACCCCTGGCTAGCGCGAGCGCCGACGCCGCGCCGAGGCCGCCGGCGGCAAGCGGCAACGCGACCCGCGCGAAGACTCGGAACGGCCCGGCCCTGAGCGTGCGAGCGGCGTCCAGGAGCGTTCCGTCGACACCCTCGAAGCTCGCGATCGCGCCGCGCAGATAGAGAGGGCTCTCGACGAAGGCGACAGCGAGGACGACGGCGGCCTGGGTGAAGGAAATGTGGATCCCCAACGCGTTCATCGTGCCGCCGAGCAGGCCGAGTCGTCCGAAGGTGACGAGCAGCGCAATTCCTGCCACGACCGGAGGGAGGACGAGCGGCAGTTCGATGAGCGACAACAGCAACGACCGTCCGCGAAAGCGGCCGCGGCCGATCGCGTAGGCCGCCGGCGTCCCGACCAGCAGCACGGCCGCATGGGCGATCGCGCTGGTCTTGATGCTGACGACGAGCGCGTCTTGCGCCGCCGGGGTCCCGAGCGCGTGAATGAGGTCACTGGGCGGCACGCGCAAAAAGAGCGCGAGCACCGGCAGCACGAGAAACGCCATGGCGACCGCCGCCGCCGCGACGGCGCTCACGGTGAAGGCATGTTTCATCGCGGGCGCTTAGGGAGGCTGAAGCCCGCCTGCACCAGCAGCCGGCGTCCCCGCAGGGAAGTCACGCGCTTGATGAACGCCTGCGCGGCCGCGAGATGGGAGGTCTTGCGGACGATGCCGATTTCATAGCGAATGGGCGGTTGCGCCCATGCGGGAATCAGGAGCGCCTTCACCTTCGTGCCTGCGGGTTTGGCGTCGGTCTTGTAGACAAAGCCGGCGTCCCCCTCCCCGAGGGCGATCTTCGCGACGATGGCCTTCACGTCGGGCTCCTGGTCGACGACGTTGCTCATCACGGTCTGGGTGATGCCGAGCGAGTCGAGGATCTGGCGGGTGTACGCGCCGACCGGAACAGTAGGCGTGCCAATGATCACTTTGACCCCTTTTTTCCGCAGGTCGTAGACGGAGGTGATGTGAGCCGGGTTCGAGCTCGGCACGATCACGATCAACTTGTTCACGGCGAAGACGACCGGCCTGCGGAGCACCCCGTTGTGGTGGAGAAGCTCCGTCTGCTTCGGGCTCGCCGAGGCGAAGACATCCGCGGGTGCCCCCTGGGCGATCTGAGTCGCGAGTGTGTCGGAGCCCGCGAAGCTGTAGCGGGGGGTTTTGTCGATCCTTGGGAAGACTTCGGTGAGCGACGCGGCTGCGTACACCGTGATCCGAGTTGCCTGCATGCTCCCCGCGGGAAGCGCGAGGACGACGATCGCGCCGATGAGGAGTACGAGGCGCTTCATCGCTCGAGCATCACCGAGGTCGCCTTGACGATTGCCGTAGCCGGCGCGCCCGGCTCCAAGCCGAGCTCCTCGACTGCCTCGCGCGTAACGACCGCGACGACCCGGAACGGCCCGGCGTCGAGCTCGACCTGTGCCAGGAGCCCGTCGGCCTCGATCCGGCGGACGGTCCCCCGGAAGCGGTTTCTGGCAGAGAGCTCGTGCGGCTCGCCTCCGCGCAGGCGGGCCACCTCGGCAGCGGTCACGATCCGGCGGTTCGCCGCGTCTCGACTGGTACGGATCCGTCCGGCACGGTCCCAGCGGCGAAGGGTGTCGACGCTGATGCCGAGCGCCGCCGCAGCTTCGGAAGCGGTGTACGTGCGCTGCCTAGGCATTGCCTAGGAGATTAACGCAAGGCGCGCCAATGCACAGCCGGTCCGCCTACATGATCAGCCCGCGAGCCGGAAGTAAAGGAGCTCCCTGATCGGTCTTGGGGCCTGGGTCGTGCGGATGATCGTCAGCGTGCCGCGCGCGTTGT
>Ga0070698_100009547_pt1 | contig 10384 bp, 5 predicted proteins | sample KBSK1502metaG_FD_65477 | JGI IMG/M metagenome (GOLD analysis project Ga0070698, IMG submission 65477) | Corn, switchgrass and miscanthus rhizosphere microbial communities from Kellogg Biological Station, Michigan, USA - KBS K1-50-2 metaG | ecosystem: Host-associated > Plants > Roots >... | reverse complement strand
GCGATGATCGAAACCCGCAAGTCGTCCGACATGCGAAGAATCTTATTGTTCGGATCGACCACGACTTCAATAGGCTGTCCGTTTGATTCAAAATCAAAGTCTTCGCTACGACCTTCAATTCGAACAATTGTTTGTTGATTGTCGCCCTCGGCTCGAAGCAGTAGTTCTACTGGCATGCGAAGGGTCTCGAGATTCTGTTTGACAGTGCCACGGGTGCGAAACTTCCCGGACCGAGTGCGAATGATTTGATAATCAATTGTAAACTCCGGCACGCCCGTTCCCTCAACCCACTGCGCAAAGAAGTAACGCAGGTTCTCGTTACTAATCTTCGACGCTAGTTTTTCGAAGTCATCAATGGAGGCGTTCTTGCCCCGGTACGTGTCGAGGAACGTGTACAGGAGCTTCTCAAACTTTTCCCGCCCAATAGTTTCTCGCAACATACGAAAGATCATCGAACCTTTGTAGAACACGATCGATTGATAAGCTGCCGATTGATCATCAAGAGCGCCTGGGGCTCGAGCGATGGAAGCAGTTTGTTCAAAGGTCAATGCGCGCTCTTGCTGTTCGCGTTGCGCAGCATCAAGTCCGCCGGCACTCAGGATCGATTCGCGATAGGCGAATGCGCTCCACTCCGCCAACCCTTGCGACAGCCAGGCATCGTCAAACGACTTCAGTCCCACGGTCTGTCCCCACCACTGATAAGCGATCTCGCGTTCGAGCTTCTCTTCCGGTATTGGACGCGAGGAGTCGAACATCTTCGACGATAGATAGACGATGCCGGGACCGGAATAAGCATCCAAACTCTCGTCGTCAATCTGGACAATAACGAGTCGGTTACCAAATAAGGGGGCACCGTAACGCTTCGAATAGAACTCCAAAACACGGCCCGTTAGCTCAGCGAATGCGTCGATCCGTTTCTCGCTGCCGGGCATTGCGTAAAGCTGTAGCTGGTATTTCCCGAAACTCAGATTCTTGTTGATGTACTGACCGGCGGCAAAGTTTCCGATCAAAACTGGTTGGCGATGAACGAAGCGATAACGAACGGCCCCCTCTTTCGGGGCTGGCTGTGCGACCACTGGATCGTCACTGGTTCCAGCGACCTGAAGACCGGCAGGAACTATGAAAGTAATGTCGGACGTCGCGCGGTCAGCGGCGTAGTCGTGAAACGGAAACCACCGCGAGGCATACATGAGGTAGGATCCTTCGGTACCAACATAAGCCATTCGCTTTGTGGCCAGTGGTCCACCCTCTGGCGAAATCAGTGCGCCACTCCACCGAATGCGAAGCGTAACTGGTACATTTGAGGGGACGACCTGGCCTAAATCAATGCGGACACTCGGGCCCAATGCGCCGACGCCAACGGCGTCCTGAACGTATCCTGTTAATGGCTGACCATCCTTTTCGATGCCTTCAATTTTTAGAGAGCCATTGAGTTCAAAAACTACTGAACGTGTCGCATCCAGCGGTACAAACGTAACATCGGCTCCAGCTCGAAGCAGATGTTGATCGGGAATGATCTGCGCCTCAATCCGGTAGTTGGTAACGTCAAACCGGCTTGCCGCCGGCTGGGGAGCAGGCTGTTGCGAGTATCCGGAAATGGCGAGCATCAGGACGACTACCAGGGTCGCCATAATGCCAGGGAAGATGGGCTTGATTCTTATCATGGCTTTTCGGTTGAACGATTATACAGCCGTTCTCACTGGCAGCAGGAATGCACTGCGACAACTCACGATTAAACCCGCGGCTAAAAGCGCGCTCGGAAACAACCGGTTTTTGGGGCTTGCTCGATGCGAGGGCCGAAGTGCCGGCTAGTCTGACGCGGGCGTTCTACGCTTGACGACTGTTTTTGATGGTTGGAAGTGGCGCTCGGTTGGCTGGTGTCGGTTTCTCTCAGGTTAGAAGGAGCCGAAAGAAATCATTGCACAGTTATCAGTTGGTGATTGTGAAGGCTCCTCTTTCAATTAGACACGCCCAATTCTCCAAATGACAGCTGATAATTGTCAAATGATAACTGTCCAATAATTCCTGCCCGTGTCCCCCCAGCTGACTCTCTACCCGGCTTGACAGTGCCACTTCCAGCGACTACAGTCCCAGCCACGCAAGCGAGTGTTATTGGTTTTCCGAATCCGCGCTAGCGAACTCCAAAAACAAGATGGCTGTCCTCTAACAATCCGTAAAAGACTTCGGATGTCTGCGTTGCTGCTGCGGAGGTCCGCTTCGTTGGCCAGAAACCCGCTCGATTGAGACATTACACAACACAGAAGGAGTTTGATTTATGAGACGCGTCTCGAAGTTCCTGTCCCTTCTCGTCATCTGTGCGTTCAGCGTCATTGCGGTGCAAGCCCAAGCTGCTCGAAACGTGCGCGTGGACTTTAAGGAGACAACTCTAAAAAACGGCTTACGAGTGATCACAGTTGAAGACCACTCCGCACCCGTTATTGCATTGGCACTCACCTACAACGTCGGTTCCCGCAATGAACGTCAAGGCCGGACTGGCTTCGCTCACTTATTTGAACACATGATGTTTAAAGGATCTGAAGGCGTCGGGACTGGTGAGCATATGCTGCTCGTTTTCAACAACGGGGGAAACTTGAATGGCAGCACTAACGAAGACCGCACGAACTACTTCGAAGCTCTGCCGGCGAATCAGTTGGATCTTGCGCTTTTCCTTGAAGCTGATCGCATGCGCAGCTTAGCGATCACTAAAGACAATCTCGACAACCAACGTAATGCCGTTCAAGAGGAGCGACGGCTGGGTGTTGATAACCAGGCATACGGTAAAAGCGGCGAAATCCAACAGGAATTGATTTACGACAACTTCGCTTACAAACATACCACCATTGGTTCCATGGAAGACTTAAATGCTGCGACTGTTGAAGACGTTGCCGCGTTCTTTAAGATGTATTACGCGCCAAATAACGCAGTACTCACACTCGTAGGCGACTTCAAAACTGCGGAAGCGCTTGCCAAAATACGGTCCAACTTCGAGATGATTGCGCGCCAACCCGATCCTCCAACAGTTGATATGACCGAGCCACAACAGACGGCTGAACGTCGCGCAAATGTCGACGACCTGCTTGCTCGCGCGGTACGCGTCGACGTGGCATACAAAGCAGTTGCTGGAAACTCAGCAGACTTTTACGCACTCCAGGTTTTGGCCGCAGCTCTGCAAGGCGGACAAAGCTCTCGCCTTTATCAAAAGCTCGTGAAAGAAAAGGAAATGCTCACGAACGTTGGTGGCTTCATGGACGAGAAGCGTGGCGTAGGTGCGCTCTACACAAATGCGACCTTACGACCCAATGTGAAGGCGGAGGAGGTCGAGGCATTGATATACGCCGAGATTGATCGACTCAAGAAAGAACCAATCGCTGATTGGGAACTGCAAAAAGCCAAAAACACCACGCGGCGCAACTTTATCAATGGTCTTCAGAGTTCTCTGAATCGAGCAGTCACGATGGGCCAGTACACGGTTTACTACAACGAGCCCAGCCTGATTAATTCAAGGCTTGAGAAAGTTGGAGCCGTCACCAAGGAAGACGTGCAACGGGTAGCGAACAAGTATTTGCTCGACACCAACCGCACCGTAGTAATCACCATGCCCAAGGCAAAGACAAGGGCCACAACCGGCGCATCAGGCCAATAAGGAGTAAGCAATGAGAAGCATAAAGAATAGAAGAAGATTTGTAATCGCACTGATGCTGGTTGCACTCGTGTCGTCGACCGCCTTTGGCCAGGCAGTCACGTCACCTCAATCAGGACCCAGCACTAAGGGCGCTGTCGTAAAAGGCAAAGCGCCAGTCAACAAGACTGTTTTGAAAGTAAAACTACCAAAGGCTGAAGAGGCGTCTCTGCCAAACGGTCTGCGCATTGTTTTGCTTCGGAGTGACAAGGTGCCGACTTTCAACATGCAGATGGTTGTTCTGAGTGGGGGTCTGGCTGACCCGGCTGACTATCACGGCTTGTCCACTTTCACAGCTGCACTCCTCCGTGAGGGCACAACCAAGCGTTCTAGCAGGGACATTGCGGAACAAACTGATGCACTGGGAACTACGTTGACTGCTACTTCAGGCATCTCGTCTTTGACGAGCACGGTGACTGCATCGGGACTGGTTGAAAACCTCGATCAAACGCTGGACATATTTGCGGACGTGGTTAGGAACCCCGCCTTTCCGCAATCTGAGGTAGACAAATATAAGACCCGAACACTCAACCAACTTCAGTTCCAAAGATCAATTCCACAGTTCCTGGCTCAGGAACAGTTCAGCAAAGCCATCTATGGAACTCATCCGGCATCTTTTGTTGCGCCGCCAGCAGACTCTCTCAAGAGAGTATCCAGTAAAGATCTGGTGGGCTTTCACTCAACCTACTACCGACCCAACAATGCAATTCTCGCCGTGGTCGGTGACGTAACCATGAAAGACTTGATGCCGAAAGTACAAAAGGCATTTGGCGATTGGCAAAAAGCTGACGTGCCGGTAGTAAATATTCCTGCTGCGCCAGAGCAGTCGACCGCGAAGATCTTTTTGATCGATCGTCCTGGCTCCGTTCAGACGGTTTTGCAACTCGGAACTCTCGGCATCGAGCGAACCAGTCCGGACTACTTTGCGGTGTTGTTGGCTGACAAAGTTCTTGGTGGTGGTCCGTCAGGTCGATTGTTCATGAACCTGCGTGAAGACAAAGGCTACACTTACGGGGCGTACAGCGGTTTTGGTGCGTCGAAGTATCGTGGCACCTGGAACGCCAGTTCGGAAGTAAGAACTGATGTTACCGAAGGCGCCATGAAAGAATTCAAATATGAGTTGAGCAGGTTGGGGACTGACAAGGTACCAACAGACGAACTCGAAAACGCGAAGCGAGCGATTATTGGAAGTTTTGCGTTATCTCTGGAACAACCGCAGGCGCTGTTGCAGAATATCATCACTCAGAAACTCTACAATCTTCCAGCAGACTACTGGGATACTTATCCGCAGAAGGTCTCAGCGATTACCGCTGATGACGTGCAACGAGTAGCTCAAAAGTATATCGACATGGGCCACCTTCAGGTGGTCGCAGTCGGTGACGCTTCGAAGACTCGTGACATCCTGGCAAAGTACGGCACGGTTCAGGTGTTTGATGCGGACGGCAAGCCGGTTGGCGGAGGCGAAAGTAATCGGTAGGAGCCAGGAGCAGTAGGCAGGAGCAGTAGGCAGGAAAATAAAGGCAGCGAGTTAATTCTCGCTGCCTTTAAATTCTTGTTGACTCGTAACCGGAAGTGAACGACGCTCTCGCTGCTCCTGCTCCCTTGTCTCTACGGCGTTCGGCCAATTGACCCAGTGAAGTCAATTCCCTTTTGATCGTCAATTAATCCGGCGAACGCCTTGTCAACAGGCGAGAACGTGTAGCCGTCCTTTGACGGAATAAGGCGATAGGTTTTTTGAGACGGGGTAACCGTGAACGAGTAATTACCATCGTTGTCGGTAGTTGCTGCCAGCACGGAACCAGATGGACTGATCAGGACCACTGTTACATTTGGCAAGCCATTCTTACCAGCATCTAGTACTCGCCCGGTTATTTTGATCGTTGACCGCAAACGCGATCCGGCTGCGCGCAATGCTTCCTCGGTTACTGGGGCCGGTTGACTGGCCGTTGGCGGCTCTGAAGTGGGGCTCGGCGTTGTGGTTGGCAATGAAGTCGTTTCCGTCGCGGTGACCGTGGTTGGGGCGGCTTCGGCTGGTTCGGTTTGCGATGTTTGCGACGTCTTCGGTTTTTCAGTTGGATTCGCGTTCGTTACTGGCGTTGCGGTGGAGTCTGATGTTACGGCGGGGCTGGCGCTATTTGCTGAGTTGTTAGTCGCCGCCGGAGCACCAACGCTTGTCGCGGTAGCCGGACCAATCTTGTCGTCCAATCCGTCGAGTGAGCCGTTAACTTTCCGATAGAGTTTTTCAATTGAAGCGCGTCGTATCGGATCTCGTGGGCCTGCGTTGTAGCTAGCGATGTAACTCTCGAGCGCATCGTTGTTGCTGCCTGTTTGCTCCAGAGCCACTCCCAGATGCCACTTAGCACTTCGCCATGACGGAGTTCCGTTAGGCAGAGTGTCAGCGGCCAGTCTCAGGTGTTCAATCGCTTCGGGATATTTATCCTGGTTAAAAAGTATCCAGCCGGTTAAATCCTCGATGCGCCCTCGCATGATCTTCGATAAGTCGCTGCGTGGCGCATCGGCAATACTAGGGACGTCACCAACAGCAATTGCTTGCGCGCGAAGACCTCGCAATTCATCTGCCTGTACGGCGCTAGTGGCTACTGCGAGATCGAGAGCTACGTCTAACTCCTTCTTAGCGTCGTTAGCAAGTTCGAGCGCGGTAGGAAGAGCGACTGTTTTTCTGAGCAGTCGGCTGGCAGCATAGAGTTGCCGGTAAGCTCGCATCGGGTCATTGCCCGAACTAAACTCACGAGCAGCATTGGCTACCAACGTGTCATCGACTTTTTCAGTGTCGCTAGCCGTGGTTAAGCTGCTATCTAGAGCCAAAAGATTCTTCAGCATTTTGCTGTTAGCAGGTGTATCGGCAGCGCTGGTTTGATAGATGCTTGCTCGTCGCTCCGGAGCTAACAAATCGATAAAGTCGGTATTGCGGGCAGGGATTCGCCCTGCTAATAACGTTTGGATCTGACCGTCTTTGAAAGTGAACGACTCCCGCAAGATTTCAGCCGCCTCATCATAGAAACCCATCGTGGCGACAACGTTTGCCAGCTCATAGTTGAGAGTTGGAAATTTTCCGTACTGGCGAGCGTAACGCATCGCACGTTCTGCGCCCAGAGGTCGTTTCAAGGCAATCAAGGATCTCACCAGGGCGATTTGTGCCCAGGTATATCTTGGTTCAATCGTTACCGCTCTTCTCGCGAAGTCAATCGCCTTTTCGTAATCTTGGTGTGCTGCAAACCAGTAGGCTGCGCCGCTCAGTAGGGCCAGGTTTTTTGGCTCGCTCGTAAGTGCAACATCAAGAGCACTGGCTGCCTCCTCTTTGCGACCGAGATCGAAGAGACAGAGGACCATTCCCGCAGTCGCTTTCAGATCCTTTGGATCGGCCTTTAGCAGTTCGTTGTAGATTGCGAGTGCCTCTTCGGGCTTTCCAGTTGCCCGTGTGAGATCGGCCAAACTTCTACGCGAAAGTCGCGACGCAGGATCCAATTCAATCGTTCGTTTGTACTCTGCGGCCGCCTCCTCGAGTTGCAGATTCATGTGACGGCCAAGCGCCAGCACTCGGTGAGCTTCCGCCAAATCTGGAGCAGCTTTGACGGCGATTTCCGCAAGACGAGAAACTTCATCGCCTCGCTCGATGCCGAGATAGAAACCGGCGATAGTTATCAGCCGTTTCGGGTCGGAGCCGAATTTCGACTCCACAGTGGTCGCGGCCTTAAAGGCCGCATCCACCTGATTACGCAAGTAGAGATTCGAAGGGATTTGAGCAATCACACCGGAAAAGAGCTTGTCTGAAATCGTGACGTCAGCTTCGTCGATGGCCAGCATGAGCTGCTGAATACCTTTATCGATGTCCCCGCTCTTCAAATACTGATCTCCGATGCCAGCGTGAGTGCTGATTAGCATCTCCGTCGCGCGTGGTCGTGCCTTTGAATCCGGATGGGTTTCAAGAAAACTCTTCAAGGCCTCAGCACGTTTGCCAAGCGGAAGCGTTAGAGTCAATTCAACCTCTTCCGCTTCGGCCTCATCATCAACCGGTTCAGCAGTCTTCTTCGCAGTCGGAGTGTTTGGACTCTTTACTTCAGTTCGGGTAGGCGGACTAACCGTTTCGGTCTCGACCGGTTTGGCTTCGGTCGGAGTTGGCCGCATGTCTGTTTCGTTCTGAGTGGGTTTTACTTCCGGTTGAGATTGTGGTGTGGCCGATTCCTTTTCCACCGGCTTTGAAGATTCTTTGACGACTCTCGGGCGGGTTTTTGATGGTTCAGGCTGTTGCGTCGCTTCATTTGTTGTCTCGGCAACTCTGGTCACAGTCGGCGCAGATAATTGTTGATTAAGATCTTCGGCGGTGAGACCCATTTTGCGACCGACAGCGGTGACGAACGTTTGTAACCCCTGGTCAATCGCCTCAGAAAAGCGACCGGCACTCAACGACGAACGCATTCGCAGTGACATCTCTCCCAAGACGCCTTCCGGCAGGTCAACCTGCACCAGGCGACTAAACTGAGTGAACGACGTTTTGGAGGCGACCGCGATCACAAGCAAAAGACTCTTGCTGCTACTGTTTCTCGCGCCGATATTCCAATTCGACGCCAGGTCCCGCGAGAAGTCGAAGATGTCGCGACCTTCTGTGGTATCGACTGTCGCCAAATAGAACTCGATCTTTGTTTTGTCCTTGAGGTTCTGGAGCAGGCCTTCGAGCCGGTTTTTGGTGCTTGCATCAACGACACCGGCGAAGTCGTTTATGTGAGCGGTTGGTGCGGGAAGTTGACTGTTTGATTGTGCGATTAGGCTGAGGCTACTCAATAGGAATACAGCACTCGTGATTAGGACCGGCAACATAGTTCGTGATGCTCGACAGATCGTTCTAATTATCGTCGGGGTTGATGAAGTCATGGTTTGTCGGAAATGCCGGGGATAAACAATGCATCGTCGGAGATTAGGGGGACGATTCGGCAGTCATGATACCATCGCAACTGATTCGCGGCGAGCGGTACGATTATAGTTTTATGAGTGAACTAGACGAAGCCTGGGCGGTCGCACTTGCCGAAGCTGAACGTCACGCACGTTCTTCTGGTCGTAAGGATATTGCCGACTATCTATCACTCAGAAACTCAAACGACTTGTTACGCAAGGCAGGTATCGACTGGCTGGTTTCGAGCTTTACAACGTTTGCGGGCGAAGCGAATCGCGCGGGCGGCAGTCTGCAGATTGCAAATCAAGATGCGCACCGCTTCCGAGTCGGAAACTCAACCATGGTCGGAGTTCTCTTAACGTTCACGAATGGTGTACGTAAATTGTTCGTTGAGGCTGGTTGGCCGAGAACTCCTCGTGATGGAGTTGTTCGGGGTGGTGGATTGGCTTGCGGGAACATTCGCCACCTGGGAATTGCCGCCGCGAACGAAGAGTTGCTGCTCACAAAATCGAATAACGGTGTTCCCAGATGGCTGAGGTCGGGCAAGCGAGCAACCCGCGCCGTTCTGCACGAAGCCGACGTCCGCAGACATCTCACAATACTCCTCGACTCCTCGAAATCTCATACCCATTGAACCGAACACGTTTTCAGTAGCCGCTACACCTTTTGGCGCTGGATAAAAACCATTTCCGTATGGTCGCTCATACCTAAGACTGGGTTTTCCCCATAGATCTTCGCCAATTCAAGGCTTCTGACGCATGGGCACGGCAGTTGCCAAAAGGTCTGTTAGCGAAACGGTCGCTAAGGTTGAATCCCCAGGGCGACGTTGAGAAAACGGGGCGCAACCCGAAATACGAGGAGATTAAAGATGACGAACCGACACACACTGAAGTTTTCAATCTTGGCCGCTGCCGTCTTGGCGCTTTGTTTGCCGGCCGTAGCGGCAGCCCAATGGGGAGGATATCCAGACAATCGTTATCCAAATGGTCGCAATGGTGATTACGGTCGCTATGACGATCGTTATTTGCGCGACTCGGTCCACCGGTTGGATCGGTTAGCGAAGAATTTTGAGAGTGACATGGATCGCGCCCTTGATCGCAGTCGAGTTGATGGTACGCGACGTGAAGATGAGATCAACGACCGGGTGCATGATTTTCGTCGTGCCGTTGGTGATTTGAAATCACGAGTTGGAAATGGACGCGATTTGAATCGGAGTGTGAATCAAGCTCAGCGCGTGCTGGCGTTAGCGGACCAGTTAGATCGAGTTGGTACACGCCGTCTCGATTCGCGCACAGCATCTGAATGGTCGCAGATACAGAGTGAACTGCGAAACATCAGCGATATATATGGCCTGAATTATCGTGGTCGTTATGACAACGATGACTACAACAGAGGCCGCGATAGAAACAATAGAAACAATCGCAACGACGATTGGTGGAGAAGAATCCCATTCCCTCGGTAACCTGCCCGCTTTAGACCTGCCAGTAACCTTCTTTTCGAAAGCCTCGACTCGTTTCATCGAGTCGGGGCTTTCGCCTTTAATGGAGGAATTAGCCGCAGGCGAACACACAGATTATTGGTCATTTCTCATTTGCCATTTCTCATTTGTCATTTTTCTCATGATCAGTGCTGTGTTATTAGTGTCGAACTTTCAACCAAATGACAAATGAGAAATGGCAAATGAGAAATGACCAATAATTCGTGTTCATCCGTCCAATACCACGACAAGACAGACGCGTATCGGACATAATCGCCCCGATGCCTGGCACCCTCTACGTTGTGGCAACGCCAATCGG
>Ga0070698_100009546_pt1 | contig 10384 bp, 7 predicted proteins | sample KBSK1502metaG_FD_65477 | JGI IMG/M metagenome (GOLD analysis project Ga0070698, IMG submission 65477) | Corn, switchgrass and miscanthus rhizosphere microbial communities from Kellogg Biological Station, Michigan, USA - KBS K1-50-2 metaG | ecosystem: Host-associated > Plants > Roots >... | reverse complement strand
GTGTATGGCTTCACCGACGTTGACGGCACCAGCCCGGACGTTTGGCGGCACATGGAAGAGACTGAAACAGGCCACTGAGCAAAAGACTAACCTGGTGGACCAACCGCCAAAATTCCCTGACCGCCGCTGAATATTCCTGCAATACAGCCGGTCATGAGGGTCGCTAGAGTTGCGGCGAGTAAGGCGCGCAAGCCAAGACTGGCGAGGTCGTCGCGACGCGAAGGTGCGAGTGCGGCGGTGCCGCCGACGAAGATGGCCATTGCAGCGACATGTGCGAAGCCGCAGAGTGCATAGCTCATGATCACGACCGTTCGCGGATCGGTTATTTGACCGCCGGAGATCAGTTGAGCCAGGTGATTGTAGGAGAAGACTTCAGTCAGTATTACTCGCTCGCCTAACAAGCGCGCTGCGAGCGGCACGTCGCTCGACTGAATTCCGAGTAAATACGCGAACGGATAAAACACCCAGCCAAGAATTCTCACGATCGACAGCGGTTCGCTCATCCCAAACCACGAACTCGCGACACCGAGTAGCTTGTCCAGCAATGCCACGATTCCGAGGATCGCAATGATGAGCGCACAGATTCCGGCGGCGAGTCGTAGCCCGTCCATCGCGCCCTGAATGATTGCGCCAATCAGATTCTTCGCGCGATCCGATTCGTCTTCGGCTGGAATCGCTGCGAGGGTTTCGGGAGTTTCAGTTTCGGGAATGAGCAACTTAGAGACGACGACACAAGCTGGAATCGCGAGGATCGACGCCGAAATCAGGTGGCCCGCGATTTGAGGAAAGACGTTGGTCAGAAACGCGACGTAAACGCCGAGCACACTCGACGCGACCGTGGCCATGCCCGTAGTCAATATTAATAGCAACTCGGAGCGCGTCATCCGCTCCAGATACGGTCGGACCACGAGCGCCGATTCAATGCCCACAAAAATATTCGCCGCGCTAGAGAGAGACTCGGCGCCACTGATCTTCATCGTGCGATGAAAGAGCCAGGCGAAGAGTCGGACGAAGACCTGCAAAACGCGCAGGTGATAGAGCATTGCGGTGAACGCCGCAAAGAAGATGACCACCGGAAGAACCTGGAAGACGAGAATGAAACCGACTGAGCCTGTCTCTCCCGGACTTGCAGCGAGTGGTCCAAACAGGAATGTCGAACCGCTCTTTGACGCATCGAGCAGAGCAACTACTGCATTGTTAAGCCAGAGCAGGATGCGCTGGGAAATAGGCAGTCGGAAGATGATCACACCAATGATGAGTTGCAGCGCAACACCCCAGGCGATTGTCTTCCACGCAACGCGCCGTCGATTACTTGAAAGTAACCACGCCACGCAGGCGAAGACTACGAAGCCCAGGACGGATACCGCGTGATGAATCATCTCGCTTCAGTCCTCAGTTGGTCTCGATAGCAGGGACCGTAAAGATATGGGATGGATGGACCGCGAAGCAAATGTTAATCAACGGTTGGTCACAATGGTAGCGAGGCTCGCCGGCCGAGCTTACAAAACTTAATCCGTATTTATCCCTCCAATCCGCGGTTCAGTTGATGATCCGTATGTCATCCTGCGTGCGCGGATCGACTTCAAAAGAACCGGCAAACTCACCGCTGAATCCCGTCACCGCGATCGTTTGCCCCGGACTCAAACCGCTGACGTCGATACCTGTCGAGGCGCAGACGAACGCATGTACCTCGCCCGAGCCATCGTTGATGAAAACGATGAATCCAAAAGGCAGATCGTTGACGATCGGTTGAGTGATCGTGCCGGTTATCGTGACGATCCTTCCCTCTGTAGCTTCACCGACGTCACCTGTCGCAACCGGCTCGGGCCGTACTTTTGGACCGGTGCCATGAACCTTGATCTCAGTCACGTCAACGAGAACAAGCAGACCGGGTAAGACTGTATCCGCGAGCGTTCCCGTCACACGAACCTGTTGCCGCAGGACAAATCCGTTGTTGTCAGGAACGCTGACGTAGATGCCGCCCGTGCGATCCTGAATCGCAAATCCCTGATCGAACGTGCTCGAGCTGAAAGCACCCGACGGAGCCGTGACGACTCCATCAATGGTCACAACCGTTCCCAACGGCAGGCTGCGAGCTTCAGCAATCGTGATTGTCTTCGGATCGGCTGGTCCTAACACGGTTGGACCAGGAATAAAACTAAAGAGCAGAGTAATGAGCGTGAGTGTTTGCAACATAATGTTCTCCTTTTGCGAAATGCGGGGGATGAACACTATGCTAAGTCGAATTGTCTGTCAAACTTTAAAGGAAGCCAAAATGTCTACACAAAAAGAGAAAGCCGAATTATTTACCAGTCTTCATGTCAAAGGCTCACCATTGATTCTGTTCAATATCTGGGATGCGGGGAGTGCCAGGGCGATCGAGCAGACGGGAGCGAAGGCGATTGCGACGGGGAGTTGGTCTGTCGCCGCTGCGAATGGATATGACGACGGCGAGAAGATTGCGATCGACTTAGTGCTCGCAAATCTCGAACGCATCGTCAACAGTGTGGCGTTGCCGGTCACACTTGATTTTGAAGGCGGTTACGCGACGAGCATCGACGAGTTGAAAGAGAACATTCAGAAAGTGATAACGGCCGGTGGTATCGGTATCAATTTTGAAGATCGAATTGTGGGCGGCGGCGGGCTGCACTCGATCGAGGATCAATCCGCACGCATCAAAGCAATCCGCGAAGTCTCTGATGCGATGGGCATACAGTTCTTCATCAACGCCAGAACAGACGTCTTCCTGGAAACTTATCCTGCAGCAAACGATGATGCCGAGGTTCAGCAGGCGCTTGAGCGTGCCGGAGCTTACGCCGATGCCGGCGCCAGCGGTTTGTTCGCACCTGGACTGCGAGATCCAAACTTAATAAAAAAGCTTTGCGAAGGCTCGCCGCTTCCGGTGAACATCATGGTTCTCCCTGACACTCCACCAACGCAGACCATGGCAAGTCTGCGTGTGGCGCGGATCAGTTACGGAGCAAGTCCATACCGCCAGATGATGGCCGCACTGAAAGAAGCCGGCCAAAAAGCACTAGGACCCAATCCGTTTTTATCTGTGTAATCTGTGGTTTAGATAACGATCGAACGGCTTGCCTCTTAAGGTTCGCAAGCCCGTCAGTATGATCGAAGCATTGAGCTCAGCACCCGCGGGATTGGTGTGAGTGTGATCCGTCGCGAACAGCTCTTTAACTTTTTCTTCTCCTAGCTGTTCATATCTGTCTGCAATCAATTTCGTGACGTCTACGAAGAGCACTTTCTGCGACGCTGCGACTTCCGCAGACCACTGGCCAAACTTCCCGGAGCCGCGCTCGACGCGACCGTCCTTCCAGATGTTTCGCACTGTGAGCGAGAGCACGATCGGAGTCGCGCCTTTGGCTTTTGTGTCGGCGATCATCTTGCGCAGATACCAGCCGAACGTGTGCACAACCTCGTGTTGTTTGGTGAGCAGGTTGTCGATCTCTTCCGTTTCTTCGCCAGTGCCGGGAAGGGAACCGCGTGCTCGCGACGCGTCGTTGATTGTTCCCGCATCGTTATGACCAAACTGGATCAGAACAACGTCACCGCGTTTCATCTCACTGAGGACGTTATCCCATAGACCCTGCGTGATAAACGTGCGGCTACTGCGTCCGGCGCGTGCTCGGTTCAGCACATTCACTTTGGTCGGGTCGAAAAGATTGATGAACGGATCACCCCAGCCACGTCCGCCGTTGGCGTTGTTGTTGGCGGTCGAGTCGCCGACGACAAAGATCGTCGGCAGCTTCGGATTGATCGACGACTTTGGTGTGTTGGTCTGCGACGCGTCGTAGATTTCGATCTCGACGATGCCAATTCGGCCTTTGTCGTCTGCCGATCCGGTATCCTTCTGTCCCGTTACTTCGACGATCTGACCGAAGGCGTCGACGTCTTTCGGACGACCGGTAAGCTCAAGCTTCAGATTGCTGCCGGTGACGGGCGGAAACGAGAGCGTCACATAGCCGAGGCTGCGCTGTGTCTCGCCGGTGTAAACAGGCTTGTCGTCCACCGTGATGCGCAGCGGATAAGAACGTGTGCGCCAGTTCGACAGCTTCAGCGTCACTTCAGAGATACGCTCAGGACGACCAAACTCATATTTGATCCAACCGTCTGCGAGTTTGCCATCGCTTACCCATTCGGTCGTCTCGTTGTCGTCGAACGTAAAGCGTGCATTCTCGCTGTTCGCGCCGGCTGAGACTTTTGTGATTGGCGCTGACTGTCGCTTCATTAACGGAGGCAGCGCCGCAGGAGTTGGGCCACGCTCCAGATACGACGCCAGGCCGGCATCGGTCCTTTCTACCGACAACCCATTTGTTACTTGCACCATGCGCGAAACAATCTGAGTCGTTGCCGGCTTCAATCCATCGCCAGTTACCCGCACGACAATCTTGCCCGCCTGCGTCTTCGTGCGGATGATGACGCGGTTCACGCCATTCTCAACCGGCAGACTCTTCGACAAGATGTAATTCTCCGGTCCCTGCGCGATGCCGCCACGCCACTCTGCCGGACCGTCGATCGAAAAGTTGATCGTATTCAAAGCCGTCGGACATCGCTGACCTTTAGCATCGATCACCTCAACGTCAACAAGCGCCACGTCAGCTCCGTCAGCGCGCAGCCCAATCGGACTCGTATGCGGTGTCAGACGAATCGCAACTGGCTCGCCGGCTGTTTGTTTCGAATCCTCGCTAACTTTGCGCGCGGCTGCGTCGTAGCCCACCGCACGGATCGTTCCCGGCTGCCACACGACACCGTTGAAGGTAAACAGAAAACGATTGCTCTGTGCGCCAAAGCCCAGCGACACGCCGTTGATGAACAGCTCGATTTTCTCGGCGCTCGAGACGACGTAAACGTCTTTCTTCGTGCCCGGTGCATAGTTCCAGTGACCGATGATGTGTGTGCGCGGACGCTCGACATCGATCCAACCGTCCCACATGACTTGATGCGCGAAGTAACCGTCTTTCGGCAGGCGCATCGCGTCGACCTCGCCGCTGCGCCGGTAGTTTTCAGCGCCACGATGATGCGTATTCGAATCGGAAAAGATGATGTTCACGCCACCGCCACTGACGCGCTCGCCGGTGCCGGGTCGCTCGCGCCAGTAGTCGTACCAGCGCGCCACATTCTCAATCGCGTGTGAATCCTGATTACGATTGTAAGCGCTTGCGTCCTGGTTCTGATGCAAAGGGCCGGCGCCATTTTTGTGAAACGGTGGCGAATAGTCGTCCCAGTATTTTCTGAGCGCTTCGTCGCGCGAGTACTCCATGGCCCACATCGGCGTGTGCGCGCTCTTGTTGATGTAGAGCATCTCGCCGCCGTACTCGGCGACGCGGCTGTCGAGCATTTCGCGTGAGCCGATGGCGCGACCGCCGCGCGGATCGTATTGATCGCGCAACGCTTTCATCTCCTGCATGTGCTTTTCGCTGATGCCCTTGTTACCCGACTCGTAGAAGACAATGCTGGGGTTGTTACGGTTGTAGATGATCGCGTCGCGCATCAGCTCGACGCGTTGTTCCCAGCGCCGTCCGTCGACGTCTTTTTCAGAGTCGCCGGCAGGCATCGCCTGCATCAGCCCGAGTCGATCGCATGATTCGATATCCTGTTTCCACGGTGTCACGTGCATCCAGCGCACGAGATTCGCGTTCGATTCGAGCATCAGACGATTACTGAAGTCGCTCAGCCATGCCGGTACTGCCGAACCAAGCGCGGGCCACTCGTTGGTGGTGCGTTGTGCGTAGCCTTTCAGTTGGACCACGCGATCGTTCAGCTTCATCACACCGTTGGCGAATTCTGTTTTGCGAAATCCGGTGCGCGTCGAGACCATATCAATGGTGCGTCCATCGATAGTCAAGATCGTCAGCACGTTGTAGAGATAACCGTAGCCCCAACTCCAAAAGTTCAGACCGTCAACGCGTGCGGTGACGCTGATCAGCTTCGTCTCGCCCGGCGCGATCGTGTACGAGCCGCCGCTAATCGTCTTGATCGGCGTTGGGCCTGCGCCTACGACATAGAATTCGTAGTTGAAAGTCTTCGGTGTTGTGTATTCGTTTCTTACCTGTGTTTCAGCGGTGATCTTTGCGCTGCGACCTTTGATGTCGAAATCCTGAGCGTAAACGTAAACGCCGGTGGTGCCGAGGTTCGAGTAAAGCGGCAGGGTTTGATACAGCCGATCGGTGATGTGAAGGAAGACGTTCTTGTTGATGCCGCCATAGTTGGCGTAAAAATTTCGGTCGCTCCATTGGTAGGTGGAGCCGGTTGCGTGTTCGTGATAATCCCACGAGTTATCGACGCGCACCGCGAGCACGTTCTCTTGCGGCGCAGGTCGGAGGAATTCTGTGATATCGAAGCCGAAAGCCATCACGCCGTTTTCGTGACGGCCGATGAGTTTGCCGTTGAGATAGAACTCGCCGCCGTGACGAATGCCTTCAAACTCGAGAAACACTTTGCGTCCGGTGCTGTCTGGGGGCAGTTTGAAGTGTTTGCGATACCAGGCGACGCCGGTGCTCAGGTCTTTAATGTCTTTGCGGAACGCATCGTCTTCGTTCCACGCGTAAGGTGTGGTGACAGTCTTCCAGCTTGCATCGTCGAAGTTCGGATTCGCTCCATCCGCCGGGTCGCCTACAAAAACTTTCCAACCGGAGTTGAAGTTGTATTTCTCACGCCCGGTGTCCACAGGCGAGCTGTGCACCGCATTCGTGCTCAAACAGATAACACTCCAGAAAATTGCCAGCAGTCGCATTCGTGACAACATTTGGTTCATGCTTGGCAGGCTCATTCGGTGTTGCCAAAAAATCCAAATTCGCACTTGGACGGGGTCAGTACCGTCTGCGGTAGCGGATGGGTACGAATTCGAACCGCTCGATCTGCCGATGTTTCGTAAACCTGATCAGCAACCCATCCGCTACCGCGGACGGTACTGACCCCGTCCAAGCACGATACGTGTTTCACCAGGGCTCTGTGTCGTATGTCGTATCTCATATGCCAAGTCTCGCGTCCGCTGTAGGCCAAGTTTCGAGCCTGCTACATCCCAAGTCTTGAGTTTGCACACGTGTTGGATCTTGCGTCGCACTTGGATGGGGTCAGTACCGCCCGCGGTAGCGGGTGGGTCAACCTCGAGTATCAATAACCTAAGAGATATCGCATGCTGATCATCGACCCATCCGCGGACGGTACTGACCCCCAAGCCAGGTTGTGATTATCTTGCACGCGTTCAATTGCCCGCTGGCTTTAGATCTGTTTGTAACGGACTCGGTGGAATTTTGAAACTCTCGAATGGATCGGGTCGACTCGGATCGAAACGCCGCGCGTCGCGAACCAGGTATTTCGCGATGCTCAGCTTGTTCGCTCTAATACCCTCGACGATGCATCGCGCGAGCTCGTAGCTGCCGTAGTTGTTGTGATGCGTGTTGTCGTTTGGCGCAAACGCACGCTTCGACAGTTCGGCTCCCCATGCTTCGTAAAGCGTCTTGCTCATCGCATTGAGATCGATCAACGGCACACTGTCTTCCTTCGCAACTTGTCTTACCGCCTCGGGATAGTCACCGTGCGAGTTTGTAATCCGCTGGTCCTTGTCAAAGCTGCGTCGCTGCACGGACGTGATCAGCACAGGAATGGCTCTGCGTGCCCGAGCTTCTGCGACAAACTTCTTCAAGTCAGACTTGTAGGTCGTAAAGGCGCCCACGCTCTCACCTTTTTCCTTCTCGTCGTTATGTCCGTACTGAATGAAAAGATAATCGCCGGGCTGAATCGTGCTCAAGACCTTATCGAGACGTCTTGCGGCAAGCGAGCTTCGCAACGATTCACCGGATTCAGCGTGATTGGCGATCGCAACGCCTGGTCCGAAGAAACGCGTCAGCATCTGTCCCCAACTGTTGTAAGGCTCGCGCGGCTGGTCACAGACCGTCGAATCGCCGAGCAGATAGATTGTCGGAACATTTGCGGGCGTGATTTCAATTGCGGCAACGGAGGGGTTCGAATTGTTGAACTCGAGCGTGAGCTTTTCATCCCACGCCCACATCTCTGCAGCTTTCTCGCGGTCCTTCAGCTTCACTTCGCCGCCGCTCGCGATCTGTGATGTGCGGACATTGACAGTAAACGTACGAATCTCAAAACGTCCGCGTTTGGTTTCCACTTTCTCGACCATCAGTCGCCGCAGCTCAGCCTTGATCGTGGTCGACGAGTCACTCATCGCGGAACCGACCGTGACCGTGACGTTATAGTTTCCTTCAGGCAGTGCGACGGAAAAATAGATTGGTAGGTCGCTGGTACAGAAATCACTACGCAAGGCATCCTTCTTTGCGAAATCGATACAGTTTGTCTTCGTCCCCGGCTCGAATCCATAACCCGTTTCGCGGCTATAGATGCTCGTTGAAGTAACTTGCTTATAGCCATCCGCCACTACGCCTGGGCCAAAATCGAATTTCCAGCTCGTGGTCCCTGTCTGCGCCGTTTCAGCGCGCTGATGAGTCGCGCCGAAAATTAGTATCACGACGCACATCGTGAGATATTTAGCCACGGATAAACGCGGATGTTTACGGATCACCAGCCCAGATTATCACGAACAAGAGGTGAATTAGTGGCGCTGAACACGCACGAATCTGAATTCGCTCGCAACTTCGTCGTGCCGGAAAAACGCGCACGCTATCTGTCATTGCTTGAATCCAAGAACGGCAGGAAGAAAATCCTGAATGGCTTTAACCATTGCCGCGATCTGGATCCACGTTTTGCGAGACTCATTCCCTCGAATCAGGATAGTGCTGCCTCGATCGAGGTTCTCCTGCGACAAAAGGGCGCACCCGATACTTGTTATGTAATGTCTGACAACCCTGATATTGACGGTCGAGAAATGGCGTTAACCGATGCGCTATTGGAAACAGTTGCGATGGATGCCGGCACATTAATCTCTTGTATTCCTGGCAAGCTTGCTTATTTCGAAATGGAAGGCTTCGACGGCAGATTCATTCTCGAACGGTGACGGTGAAGCCAACCGAAGGGAAACCCATGAAAGGTTGCTTAGTTTGTCCCTTTTCTTTTTTCGTGGGAAACGGACAAGGAAAGCTCGGCAGACTTCGAACATCGTGTTTATTTTGAGGCATCACATTGGCCAAGAGTGGCAAACTGATTGTACTCTCTGCGATTGTTCAATCATAAAGGTAGGCAACTGAGTCTTATGTCAACGCAAGTGTCAGAGATTGCTGAAACAGTCGTGCCCACCGGGCAACACGTGGCTTTGCGCTGTGTGGGGCTGGTGAAGAGGTTTGCGGATGTGACGGCTGTTAATGGGCTCGATTTGGAGGTGTTCGCCGGGGAGTGTTTTGGGTTGCTTGGGCCAAATGGGGCGGGGAAGACGACCACGGTCGAGATACTCGAGGGGCTGACGCCCTCGGACGAAGGAACGGTCGAGTTGTTGGGCCAGCACTGGAATTCGGGCAACGATCAGGCGCTACGGGAACGAATCGGAGTTCAGTTGCAGGAGACGCAACTGGCGGAGAAGGTGACCGTTGTCGAGACGATTCGGCTGTTTCGCAGTTTCTACAAGCGTGGTCACGACGTTGACGAGGTTATTCATACTGTCGCGCTTGAAGAGAAACGTAACGCGCGAGTCGGCAAGCTCTCGGGCGGTCAGAAACAACGACTCGCCGTCGCTTGTGCGCTCGTTAGCGATCCGGAGCTCTTGTTTCTCGACGAGCCGACGACCGGTCTTGATCCGCAGGCACGTCTGTCGTTGTGGGACATCGTCGAGAAGTTTCGCGCGGGCGGCGGCACTGTTCTCCTCACGACACACTACATGGAAGAGGCGACACGTCTGTGCGACCGGGTCGCGATCATGGACCATGGAAAAATGATTGCGCTTGGCACGCCGGCTGAGCTGATTGAATCGCTCGGCGCGGATCAAATTATCGAATTTAGCGTCACCAAGCCGCTCGAAGAGGAGCCATTAATGCAGCTCCCTGCAGTCAATCATTTGCACAATCGAGGTGAGGTGTATGCACTGACGGTGGCTGAGATCAGCATCGCTTTGCCGGCGCTGCTCGCCGAGATAAAACGCCAGCAATCGGAGCTCGTCACGCTCACGACACACCAGGCGACACTCGAAGACGTATTCGTCAGTTTAACCGGGAGAATGCTGCGCGATGGCTGAGACGAGCGAGACTCTAATCGATCGACCAAAATCAAAACCCGCAACGTCGCAGTCTCTCCACCCACTCGTTGAGCTGACCTTGACGCGCATACGCGAGTTTCTGCGCGAACGTGAGGCCGTGTTCTGGGTCTTCATCTTTCCCGTGTTGATGACGTTTGCGCTCGGAATCGCTTTTCGCAACACAGCGCCTGATAAAACACCGGTCGCGGTCGAAGTAGATGCGAGAGCGAGCGA
>Ga0070698_100009545_pt1 | contig 10384 bp, 11 predicted proteins | sample KBSK1502metaG_FD_65477 | JGI IMG/M metagenome (GOLD analysis project Ga0070698, IMG submission 65477) | Corn, switchgrass and miscanthus rhizosphere microbial communities from Kellogg Biological Station, Michigan, USA - KBS K1-50-2 metaG | ecosystem: Host-associated > Plants > Roots >... | reverse complement strand
CCGATGAATGGTCAGGTGAACTTGAGCGTGACGGTGACGAACAGCGGGCAACGAGCGGGCAAGGAAGTGGTTCTGCTCTACGTGCGCGAACGCGTTGCCTCGCTCAGTCCGGCAGGCAAACGGGTGAAACGCTTTGCCAAGATTTATCTTGAGCCGGGACAAAGCCGTGATCTTAACTTCACTTTGCGCCGCGATGATCTCTCCTTCATCGGCGCGAACAACAAGCCGACGGTTGAAGCCGGTGATTTTGATGTAATGGTCGGAAATCTGACCGACTCTTTCTCGCTGCAAGCCGGACAGAAACAAATCCCCAGTGGGATGCAAAAAGGAAGGTAAGCGAGATTGGCTACGGTATTTCGCTGGGTGCGCAAACCTGCGCCATGGTCGGGGTGAGAAAGTCTGCGCTACACGCCCAAATTTCCGCACCAGAAAACGTCATTCTACAAATTTGTGCGATAGACAATCGGCTTTGAGACTATCGTCTAAGTTCCGAGACACAGTTGTTAAGCCCGCTATTCTGGAATTGAGTTTCTTCACGTGGACGCTCGCGCGCGAGGCGACTTGGGGACGCCGCACTCATCCGGCGATGGAGACGCAAACGAGGTGACCTTCTCGGAGTTCGAGCCGGGCGACTTCTTCGGCGGGATGTCTGTACTCGATGGCGGGAAGCAATCAGCTATTGCGGATCGAGTGTGCCAGTAGTATGCCAACTCTCCCAAATCGACCTCTACCAACCGGAACCCCCGAAGAGATTTTGCGAAAATACTAATGAATCAGTGCAAACCCGAATGTAGGTGAACAGTCGGAAACAGCCGTTTTGAGACTTAAAATCCGTTGCCCGCTGACGAAATCAGCGGCGCTCCCCAACAGCAAGCGCGGGTCCATTAAAGGTCCAATAAGCGCTCCCCTAAGTCCGTAGAGTGCGGTAGAGTGCTATCCATGCCGCGAAGTTCCATTGAATTACAATTGGTCGCCTCTCTTTCACGGCGGCGACACCGGTTCGACTCCCGTACGGGACGCCAAACACTCTCAACAAGTTACGGCGGCCACTGCTTCAATCAGGATTCGAGATCTTATTAGAAGAATGTTCCGTGAGAATCAGAGTTGGGGAGTGCCGCGGATTCAAGCAGAATTACATCTGCTTGGCTATGAGATTGCAGACTCAACTGTTGCGAAGTATAGAGTCCGAAATCGTCAACCACCTTCGCCTACATGGAAGAGTTTTCTTCGGACTCATGCTGGCCAGATCGCAGCAATTGATTTCTTCACCGTGCCTACTGTGACTTTCAATGTCTTGTACTGCTTCGTCGTACTGCTGCACGACAGGAGGCACGTGGTCCATTTCAATGTGACGGCCCATCCGACTGCCTAGTGGACCGCACAGCAGATCATTGAAGCCTTCCCGGAAGAGAGCGCACCTCGCTTCCTGGTGAGAGAGATCGCGATCAAATCTATGGCGGCCTCTTCCGCTTGCGGGTTGCGGGAATGGGCATTGAAGAAGTTGTCATTTCAGCGCAGTCACCGTGGCAAAATCCTTATGCTGAAAGATTGATCGGCAGTATTCGGCGTGAGTGTCTCGACCATCTGATTGTACTTGGCGAAGGGCAGTTACGAGACATTCTACGAGAATACTTTGCATACTATAATGAAGTGCGACCGCCTCAATCTTTAGAAAAGAATGCGCCGGTGCCGCGTGAGATCGAACCACCTGCTAAAGGCAAAATCATTTCTCTTCCGCAAGTTGGCGGATTGCACCATCGCTACTTGCGAGCAGCCTAAGACTGATTGTCTCGAATATATACCGCAGCAAGTTGGGTCGAAGGCAGACGATCCACCTCGAAGTAGCAGGACAACCTTGGATTGGGTGCCGGCGTGGGGCGAGACAGCCGGAAGCTCGGGTCAGGGAACAGGAAGTCTGGCCTACATAAAGCCACGGCAGCGTGCCAGATGAATTTTCGGTATGGACGAGGGGCTGTAGTCTTAATCCGCGATTCGCAGTTCGCCGGGGATTCTATCTGAGTTACGAGTATGAGGCTAGACAGCGGGCCAGAGCCCGTTAGCGCGCGGCGCATCATTGTTTGGCTTCTGCCACGATCGCGATCTCTTCAGGCGTCAGGTCGTAGAGTTCTCAGGCGGACATATATCATCTGCTGATCAGGATCAATGGAATCAATGATTTACATGTTGACATCCTTCTTCATTGGTACTATGGTGCGGCAGTTTTTTGAGTTCGTTACTGACCCGCGCGCTTTTGAAACTCGTTAGAGTCCGTTCGCATTGTCACGAGTCGTTCTTCAAGAGTGTGCAACCCGATCCCGAATGTTTGATGAATCAGGGCAGTCAGTTTCCTGGTTCGTTAGACAAGAGCACTAGTTCCATCACAATTGAAAGGAAGACGAAATGGCAACAAAAAAGAAGACTGCAAAGAAGCCCGCGAGGAAGCCCGCAAGAAAACCGGCGAGGAAACCGGCCAGGAAATCGACAAGAACCGCCGCGAAGAAATAGCAGGATGTGGCGCGTGTTGAAGACGGATTGAATCAGAAGCCATGCTGGAGCTTGGTCCTTCGTCAGTGAATCCAGGTTCTCAGGGCCGCCATTTCGGGATGCCGTCCTCTCTGCGGGTTCACGCGTTAATTGAGAGCCTTCAGCCGTAAGCATGGCTTCGTTCAGCAAGTGTCGGTCTTGCTCAATTGAGATCTTCCGCTGAAGTTCGCTGAGGGAATAGCTTAAGCGGCGAGCAACCGTCGAGGTTCGATCACGTGACGCAACGGCGACTAAGAGTATCCAAGCCAGCATTGCTCTGCGTTGTGCCCCCCTATTCGCTCGGGCCGCCCGCTGGCATTGCCTACCTGCTGGCCTATGCGCATCAGCAAGGCTGTTCCGACTTTGGCTTCCGCGATCTGCGCCTGGGAGTTCCTGACGCTTACGCGCCAACATACGCGCATACCGGTGTTTTTGGTGACGCTTATGTGATGGACGTGCCGGACCTTCCTTTGGTCCTTTCGTTGGTGCAAGCAGTTGATTCCGGGAAAGAACCCACGTCAGGTTTTCCTTCCGTCATCGAGAAGTACTGTAGAGAGCGGGGCATCTCAGCCTCGTACTTACGAGAGTATCTTGTCTCACTTGATAAATACTTCTCTGCCGTTACTGAAGCGCTCACCGAGGTTCGCTTCGTTGGTTGCTCTGTTTGGACCTCGAACTTTTTGACGACGCTGCTCTTTGCGGCCCACCTCAAACGCCTTCAGCAACCGCCCATTGTCGTCGGTGGTGGACCACAATTCACGGAAAGCCGCTCAAGCGCCGCCATTGCACTTCGCAGTCGGTTGTTTGATTACGTGGTTACTGGGGAGGGCGAGGCATCGCTCCTTGACCTGTATTCGCGTGGGGCTACGAGCAGCGCTGGCCGAGCGGTTGGCGTGCCCGGAACGCTGGTGCTCAACGAGCGAGATGAAGTGCAACGCGGAAGCGAACGGCCACTCTTATCGCCGAGTGAGATTCCCGTGCCAGCCTTCGATCAAATGCCGCTCCTTTCTTACCAGGAAGTGGGCGCCCCGCGAACGCTGCCTTATCACCTGTCGCGAGGGTGTACCGACAAGTGCACGTTTTGCAGCGAGTGGGTGTTTTGGCGGCGGTTCCGGCCAGGCGATGCAGGGCAAACCATAGCGGGGATTAGTGAACTCGAAAAAAGGTATGGCGCCGAGTACATCTCGTTCACAGACTCTTTAGTCAATGGGCATCCCGGCAGACTGCGACAGCTTGCCGAAGGGATGATGCGGCGCAGACTCCGGATCGCCTGGGGCGGATTCATGCGTGCAGAGATGGATCCTGAGACTGCGACCCTGCTGCGCCGATCTGGCTGCGATGTCGCATTCATCGGCATTGAATCGATGTCGGACGAGACTCTCGCGCTAATGAACAAACGGCGGACAGAGGCTCATAACATAAAGGCGCTCCGCGCATTCCTGGGTGCGGGAATTTACGTTGTGGCGGGAGTCATACCCGGTTTTCCGGGTGATAGCAGAGAAGCGTTTATTCACACGACGGATCAGCTTCGCACTCTCCAGCAAGAATTCCGAGGGCGGCTTCGAATTAACGTCGAGCCCTTTATTGTATCGCCGGGGCAACCGCTCTTCTCACGTCTGGATGAGATGGGTTTGTGTGGTGTGCCTTGGGACGACGAGGTCCTCGATATTGCTCCCAGGTACAGAGACATCACCGCTTCCTTATTCTGTACGGTCCAGGGGGCCAATCAAGGTATTGAGCGGTTGGGAAGGCTGCACATTGCCGAAGCCATCGAGTCCGATGAGCCTACCAAAACAGATCCTTTCATCTATAAGGTGGCAGAACCGCTGAATCACTCGGAGTTCGATTTTGAGCATCTGACCGGAGGCTGGTTCCTGGCGAGGCTTAAAGGACCGGCCGCCTGGATATACGCGCTGCTCCTAAAGCAGGACGAGCAAGAGCAACTCGCGGAAAAGTCTTCGGGAAAAGGTTCGGTTAACCTTTTAGCGGCGCCTGGCCTGCAGAGACTGTTAAAGCAGCTCGAATCCTCACACTCGCTCAAGCCATTGCGCGTCCCGACATTGGTTCAGGGAGGCTATGGTCGAAAGGGCGCGCCGAATGGCTTCTATCAAACCGCTCCGTACATAGTATCCCGGCGGGGAGACTGGCATGTGAAGGGCCGTCTGCTAGTGGTTGATTTCGTGAATACAAGTTGGTGGCTGCTACCACCGTGGCAAGGCGAAGCTTTGCAGGCTTTGCGACGCACGCCCCACAGCGCTGCTTCGCTTCAGCGGCAGCTTGCGCGCCAGGGGATTACTCGCTCGCTGAATCGGTGCGCTCGGTTGCTGCATGATTTCGCGGAGAGTGGCATCGTGCTCGCAACCCAACTGCAACGGGCAAGTGAACAGAAAGCGAAACCCCCTGAACGTTCGGAACCGAAAGCCAAAAGCATACCGCCGCCGCCACGGACCCACCCGATCTTACCGATCATTCGGGAGGTGCTGGCCCAGGGTAATAGTTGCGGTCATAGTGAATTTCAGGAAGCCCCAAACCTTACTCAAGCTATGCCAGTTGAGGCTGGATAATTTTCAAATGACCTGGCCGCATATGCTTCGAGCGAAAGGTCACGGCTCGAGGCCCGTGCGCCGCCGCAAATCTGCAAAGCGCGGGTCGCTGCGGAGCGGCTCGAGTTCCGTGAGAGCCTTAATTCTTCCCAACACACCGCTGCGAGCCTGAAAGTCTTTCTCGAGCCAGGCGAAAGCTTGATCCTTATCGCCCAGTTTTGCATACACGCGAGCAAGGTTTTGTCCGATGGCCTCGTGCTTAGCGTATTTTTCTTCAAGCTCCTTAACGATCGCCAACGCTTCGGCATGCTTGCCGGAAGTCGCGTAACCCGCGCCCAGGCTGCTGAGCAGGTCGCTTGCCCTTCCCGACAACTCAACTGCCTTTTGGAATTCCTTGAGGGCCTCTGCGTGGCGGCCTTGTTTTAGGTATACCGAGCCCAAATCCCCATGACCCGACGGATAATACGGATCGAGTTGGATAGTCTTCTGGCACTGTTCGAGCGCGGAATTGAGATCGCCGAGGGTCAGGTAAAGCTCTTCCAGATCGGTGCTGATAATGAGCGAGAGCGGATCAAGCTGCTGCGCCCGTTTGAGCTCAACCATCTCCTGGTCGAAACGTCCCAGGTAATCAAAATGGATGCTGTACCATTGGTGCGCCGTCGGATAGTTCGGATTTAGCTCAATCGCGCGCTGGTATTCTCGCTCGGCCTCGTCCCAAAGCCATAAGGAGTCGTTAATCAATCCCAGCGACGCATGCGCCTCGGCTGACGAACTGTCAAGCTCAAGCGCACGTTGCACGTAAGCTTTTGCTTTCGGGTATAACTCGCTTGCCGGAGCGCCAACATATTGTTCCAGTATCAAGTAGCAATCAGCGAGTCCGACGTAAGCCAGAGCGTAAGTGGGGTCTTTATCCACCGCCTGCTGGAACTGCTCGATCGCTTTCTTGATTCCTTCCGCGGTTCTCTTGTTCCAGTAATAACGACCCTTCAAATAGAACTGGTAGGCTTCGGTGTTAGTAGCGTCCCGGCTGGTCATTTGCTTTTGCTGTTCACCTGTCAAACTCAGCCGGAGCTTCTCTGTGACTTCGCGCGCGATGTCCTGCTTGACAGTCAATACGTCTGAAAGCTTGCGGTCATACTCCTCACCCCAAACCTGGGCGCCAGTCGTCGCATCAACCAGATCCACCTGAATGTTCAGCGAGTCGCCCACCTGGCGCACTCGCCCCATCAATACCGCGCGCACGTTCAAGGCGCGCCCCACTGCTTGCGGATCGACTTCCTTGCCCTTGTAGCGAAAGGCAGTGCTGCGAGCCACAACGCGTAACCGTTCGACTCGCGACAAGCTGTTAATCAAAGTTTCAGAGATGCCATCCGAGAGATACTCCACGTTCGCATCGCCGCTCGTGTTGACGAACGGGAGTACGGCGATGGACTCGGTTTCGACTTTGGTGTTTCGCGCGCGCAGATAAGCGCTGAGACCGACGACGCCAATAACAAGGACGAGCAAGGCAATGGCCCCGGCAAGTTTGTGCTGTTTGATTCCGGAGATGAGATACTCAACGCTCGAAGCGGTATGCTCAATGCCTGGTGGTACCGTCCCTGCCGCCAGGCCCGAGCCAGTCGCTTGCCTGCTCTGGCCGCTGCTCGTTGACCTGGTTGACCCGACGGCGCGGAACTCCGGCGGCGCCGTGCGATTGATTTCCGCATCAACTTCCAACCTGCGTTTGAAGTTACGCAGATCGATGAGCAGATCCTTCGCGGTCTGATAGCGCTCCTCACGATCTCTAGTGAGTGCCTTGGTGATTATGCGTTCCAGTTCAGCGGGCACCTCCTGCGTGTAAGGCGCCAGAGGCGGAGGCTCTCGCTGGAGAATTAGAGAAATAGTCTCGTTTGGAGTCTCGCCCGCGAAAGGCAGGTGTCCGGAGACCATTTCGTAGAGGACTGCGCCCAAACTCCATAGGTCTGTGCGCGCATCGACGTGTATTCCCTTTGCCTGCTCCGGTGACATGTAATTCGTGGTGCCCATCACTGTACCGGTGCTGGTGTTGACCCTGGCTCTGGTCTTCGCCTCGGTGTCGGTAATGGAATCCTGTGGTTCGGTCAGCTTGGCGAGGCCAAAATCGAGCAGCTTGATGTAGCCGTCGGGCCTGACCATGATGTTCTCGGGCTTGATGTCTCGATGGATGATGCCGGCGACGTGCGCGGCCGCGAGTGCGCCGGCCGCCTGAATCGAAATGTCGAGAATATCAACTAACTTCATTCCCGCATGGATGCGCTGACGCAGTGTGTCGCCGTCGATGAACTCGGTCGCGATGAAACGGGAAGTTTCAGTCGTGCCGATTTCATAGATGGTGAGGATGTGTGGATGATTCAAAGCCGAAGCTGCTTTTGCTTCCTGGATGAAGCGCCGCAATCGCTCCGGGTCTGAAGCTAGAGCTTCAGGAAGAATCTTGATCGCCACCGTGCGATCCAGCTCCGTATCCTGCGCCAGATACACCTCGCCCATTCCACCCGCGCCGATCTTCGAGACGATGCGGTAGTGCGACAGCGTAGTGTTGGCTTCGACCTCTTTACCCATCTTGACTTGAGATTGCTGAAGAGAACAACATTCGAGATCTTATCGCCGCGCGTTAGAGCCAGTTGACGGCCATCGCGAGGGCATTGTCAACTTAACGTCGTGAAGCAATGAGGCCCCCACTTTAACAAGACGGATCGTAATCCTGTTAAGTAGCTAATCACGATCACGCATAATCAAGCCCCAACTCGACGTAAATCACCTGTTCCCAAGCGGCAAATCTCAGCTTCATCACTTCGTGGTAGTCAGCAGCTCTATACAGGTGTCTCCCCACTCGGAAGTGCGAGGCAATGATTCCGAAGGCCGAAAGGAAACGCTGCGCGTGGCCAGATGACTTGAACCGTCTCATCAATCGCTCCCGCAACCTGGTTGGCTGATGAGAATTCTCGGCTCGGTTGTTTTGATACTTCTGCTGGCAGTGCTCGACAATGGGCATTACTTCAGCCTTCGCCGCACTATAGCTCTTCAGTTTGTCTGTGATAATCACACGCGGAACGTAACGCAATACTTTAATAGCTTGCGGAAGAACTTCTTTGCGACCTTTTTGTCGCGCCTGCTTTGGACCAAGATATCCAATACTTCACCATCCTGATCAACTGCACGCCATAAGTAATGAATGCGCCCATTGATCTTGAGGAACACTTCATCAAGATGCCACCGGTCGCCAGGCCGCGGAGATCTACGTCGCAAGTCGTTGGCATAAGTCTGGCCGAACTTGAGGCACCATTCTCGGACGGTCTCGTAGGTGAGAGAGATGCCCCGCATCGCTAACATTTCTTCGACGTCGAGAAAGCTAAGGGCGAAGCGAAAATATAACCAAACGCAATGACCGATGATCTCGGCTGGAAAGCGATGACGATGATAAAGAGAGACGGTGCGCATGCGTGCAGTATGCCGCACGAACTGGCAGATTGCCTCATTGAACAATTAGCCTGACAATGCCCGCCCAGCGCTTCCTCTCGGTCTTCGGGATCATTACCTCACACTTCCGACCTGGCAGGCACCTGTTAACTCGCCGTAGTTGCAAGGAGGTGATGAAGTCGAGGTTCGTGACTTGGGAAGAGATGATTGCGGCTCAAGCAGCGGCTTGAAGAGTGAGATCGTCGATCAATAAGGTGAGGAAGCACAGGTTGATCTAACCTGACACCGTTGTTGTGTTTTCTTCTCAGTTAAGTTGACAATACCGTTCGGGAGGGATCGACCGTGATCCTCCGCCCTAACCCTGCGCGATTGCCCAGTGAGCTGGAAGCAGTAACTGTAAGGATTTAAAGGCTGGATGATATTTTCGGTATGGACAGGCTCTAGGTGCTCTGGCCGGCCTTGCGAAGCTTGCTCCAATACCACCATTGACGTTGCTCAATTGGCAGGTCTGGATCTTTCGCTTGCGCCACCGCGGCCACGAACACATCGAGACAACAAGGATCGATCCATTGGCCTCTCAAGCGACATAGCTCGCGGTACATTCGCTGAGGACTTCGCCGCCGAAGCTGACTCACCGACGTAATTCCGAGCAACTCAAAGTCTTCCAGCATCGCTGGGCCAATCGACACCAGGTCTATTAACTTGCGTTCTTCTTTGGGCATGGCACTCCTCTGTTTACTGCTTCGTTTGGGTGGGCAATTGCGAAAAGATCACGTAATGGCCGCCCGGTTCCTTCGCAATGATCTCCTTCGCGCCGTAACCCGTCTCATGAATGCCTTTCACAACTTCAGATTCATGCAGCGCCGAAGCAATGGCATTGATCTCTGGGACCTCCATGAAAATGAAGGTGGGTCCCTGCTCAGCCGCTTTGGCCAGCGGGTCCGACGGATTCGCCTGCATGCCCTCGTACGTTTGGTACATCAGCTCAACACTGCCGTTGTTAATCGCCGCAAACCCGATGTGATCACGCTCGGGAACCTGAATGGTGGTTTTGAATCCGAACCGCTCAGTCCAAAACTTCAGGCTTGGTTCGACGGCTTTAACGTGCAGCACTGGCGTGGATTTATTGATCATTCTCTTCTTCTCCTCGTGCGAACGCGCTACGGCGACGGCGGCCACTGCGGCAACCGCGAAAACTGCGAAGTAGACGGTCATGGCTTTTCGATTCAATCTACGGTTGAGCCTCATTGCATTCATTTTCTCCTCCTGACTGCCTGTCTAGTCTGATTTGGACTAGTGATACTATAATAATTGGCGTGGCCAAACCTGTCAAGCGGAAAAATCCTCCAGCCGTTAAGCAGCGGCAGCCTGCCAACCAAACCAGATTGACGATTTCAGACCTCGTAATTCTTAGCTTGTTGGCGGAGCGGCCCATGCATGGTTACCGCCCAAGACCGTTCCCCCGTACATGTTTTTGGTCTCAAGCGATGCCTTGTTCCGAATCAGAATCTCGACAACTTCCAGGTGTCCCGCGGTCAGCCACCCAGTGAAAGGCGTTCATTCCTGTGTTGGCTCCCCCATTGGGATCGAGTCCCTTGTCAAGAAAATACTCGACCACCCGGACGAACCCTTTGAAACTATCCATGCCGCGAAGTTTCCTTGAATTACAGTGAATCGCTTCTCTTTCACGGCGGCGACACGGGTTCGACTCCCGTACGGGACGCCAACCACCGTCAACCAAAGGTTCATTTCGCTTTTGCTTGCCAAGCCACCAATAACCACGCAGCAATATTCGCCGACACTATTCTCCCTTTACGGGTCTTCTTACGGTCTTCTTGATTCTGGATACGTTAGGAAAGGCGGATATTTTTTTCGCTGAGTTA
>Ga0070698_100009544_pt1 | contig 10384 bp, 7 predicted proteins | sample KBSK1502metaG_FD_65477 | JGI IMG/M metagenome (GOLD analysis project Ga0070698, IMG submission 65477) | Corn, switchgrass and miscanthus rhizosphere microbial communities from Kellogg Biological Station, Michigan, USA - KBS K1-50-2 metaG | ecosystem: Host-associated > Plants > Roots >... | reverse complement strand
TTGTCACTTGTCACTTGTCACTTGTCACTTGTCACTTGTCACTTGTCACTTGTCACTTCTTTGAGCTTGGCGTCCGCGGGTGCTCGATATACCAGCTCGTACGGCGAGCGCTGGGCGATGGTCGCCCACCAGCGCACCGCTTCGTTCTCCCGCCCCAGTGCCCGCAGCACCTCGCCCCGCAGGTAGCGGTCGTAGGCCTGGGAGAAAAACGGCGACGCCACGGTCAGCTGGAACCACACCTCGACCCACATGCTCTCCAGCGCCCGCAGCGCGGCGGCCGGATCTCCCCGGGAGTAGGCCAGGGCCGCGGTGAGGCTCAGGATCAGGTTGTCGATGAAGCCGGAGCTGGCGACCGGCTGCTCCAGATTGCGCAGCGCCAGCAGCGCTTGCTCCGCTGCCGATTCATCGCCGGCCCGGAGAGCGAGTAGCCCGCGCAGGTATTCGCGCAGGTGCGGGTGCACCCCGGTGTGCGCCGCGAAGGCGATGTGGTGGTGCGGATCGGTGCGCGTCACATCCCACGCCTCGAGCGCCGCGCGGTCGGCGGCCAGCTCGGCCGGTTCCACCGGTGCGAAGGGCAGGGCGGAGAACAGTGCGCGCACTTCGAGCGCCCAGGCCGGGGCCAGCGGCTCTGCGGCGATCAGTTCCGCGCGCGCCTCCCGCCACCGGCCCTGGGCGCCCAGCACGTGGGCCAGCACGATGTGCCCCAGCGCGCGAAGCTCCCCGTCGCGAAGGGTCCGCATGAACGAGCGGCCCAGTTCTTCGGCACCGCCCAGGTTCCCCGAGTACAACGCGATATCCGCGAATGCGACGCCCGCGACCAGCGGCCGTGCCTCCAGCAATCGATTAGTCACCGTCTCCATCGCCTTGCGATCCCGCCGGGCAAACGCGCGTAGCGCTTCCATGGGCATCGCCCGGTCTCCCTCCGGGCTCAGCGCAATCACTTGCTCGATCAATCGGTCTCGCTCGGTTTCGTTCCCTTCCAGCGCCGCGATCCGCACCAGGTGCACCAGAGCGGTCACATGGTCGGGATCCAGAGCCAGGGCGCGCTCAAAGGCCGGCTTGGCCTCGACCACCGAGCGGCCGCGCAGCGGATTGGAGTGGAAACGCAGATCGCCCAGGAGGAACCAGGCTTCGACGTCGTCGGGATAGTTGGTGACCGTGGCCTGGTAGAGGCTCTCGGCTTCCCCGGTGGCGCCGGCAAGCCAGGCCCGCTGGGCATCGAGCAGAATTCGGTCCCGGGGCGCGAGCCGCTCCCGCAGCGTGTTGGCCCGGGCCGCGGCTTCCCGCGCCAGCTCCGGCATGGCGCTCGCCGCGGTCGCGGCAGCCATCCGGTAATACGCCAGCGCAAATTCCGGATCGGACGACGTAGCCTGCTGGAAGCCATCCATCGCGGCGAGATACTTCACCTGCCGGAGGTCATGTTCGCCCCGCAGGTATGCCTTGAGGGCGGGCAGGCTGCCAGTGGTGAGCGCAGCGAGCCGGGTCAGCCGTCCCCGCGGCGCCCGGCTTCGTCCCGCCAGGAGCTGGCGTGCCAGCTCGTCCACCATGCTGAAGATGTCGCTTTCGACTTCGCCCCGCGCTTCCGCCGTCGCGACCTCGGGACCGTCAGTCTGAACAAGCGACGCGCTCATCTCCAGCCGCCCGCCTGCCGCCACGATGCTGCCCAGTAGAAACGATCCGGCGCCGAAGTGGTGCCCGATGGCTCGTCCGGTTTCCGGCGTCACGCTGGCGTCGGCCCGGTGGGCGAGCGCGCTCAGCAGCGAGCGAGGATCGATGGTTCGCAGGTCGCCAGCGCCTTCGAGCTTGGTGCTCAACAGGTCCACCATGCCCTCACCCAGGTAGGCGAGCTCGCTGTTCCCCCGCACGCTGAAGGGGAGCACGGCGACCGACCGGGGATCGAGGGGGAGAGGCGCATCCGGAAGCGAGCCCCGGAGCCTGGGCGGGGCCGGACGGGGAGCGTTCGCCCGGGCGCGCAGCGCGGCGACGTAGTCCCGGGTTTCCGGTGAGGGGTCGATCTCGTAGGCGTCGCGCATCCGCGCGGCGAACTCATCGTAGGCCTTGATCACCCCGGCCCGGTCTCCGCTGCGCTCCAGCAGGGAGAGGATCTTCCGGAAGGCGGCCTCGTCGTAGGGCGAGAGCGCGGCGGCGCGTCGAGCCCAGCCGGTGGCCGCATCCCAGTCCCGGTTTCGCTCGGCTTCTTCGGTCAGCGCTCTCAACGCCAACGCGGCCTGTTCCCGGAGGTGGGAACGCTGGAGATCGAGCCAGCGCTCGAACTCCGGCGCCTTGGAGACATAAAACCCCTCCAGCAGGTCTCCCCGGTACAGCTCGGCTGCCTTCCTGAAATCACCTGCGACGATGGCCTGTTCGAACCCGCCGACATCGCACCAGAGCCCGGCCTCCGCCACCGCTACCTCCTCGTCCCCCCGGCCCAGCAGGATCTCGTCCCCCAGCGCCTGGCGCAGGAAATAGAGGGCGCGCCGGAGCGCGGCCCGGGCGTGGCCCTGGTCCAGCTCGGACCAGAACATTCCCAGTAGTGCGTCCCGGCGGTGGAAGCGATGTGGTGTGGCCATCGCGAGGTAGGCGAGAAGCGCGAGCCGCTTGGGCTGTTGCAACACCGCCTGCACCGGCTTGCCCTGCTGCCGGAGGTCCAGCGCTCCCAGGGTGCGGAGCTCGATCATGGGCGGGCGCTGTCCGGAGGGTTGGATGGTTAGGTCACGCTCAGGTTCGGGTGGCGCGTCAGGTTGGGAACGTACCGACGCCAGATAGGGACGGCAATGGTACGCTCACCACTCACACGGAGATACCCAATGACGGCCTATCTCATCGCCCTGCTGGTTGGACTCGCGGCCGGGACCCACGCCGCGACCTGGGGGATGTACAAGGACTCGGTGTACGAGGGGTTCAGCCGCAACAAGTATCTCCGCAGCATTCTGCTGGCCGGCGGACTGGCGATTGTCGCGCAGCTGGTCCTCGGCCTCGACATGGCCCGCGCCGGGTCGCTGGTCATCCTGTTTGGCGTCACCTACGTGCTGGAGCGGGGCGCCTTCGAGTTCTACAAAGTGTTCATCCGGAAAGAAGACCAGACCAAGTACTTCATCCCGATGACGTTCGCGGTCGGAGGACGGATCGTTCGCAGCCAGAGCCTCAGACTACTCGCAGGGGCAGGCTATCTCCTCCTGATCGGTTCGGTCATCACCGGCGTGCACTTCCTCGACCGCGCGCGGCCCGGCCTTCCCGCTCTGCTCATGGTGATTCTCATCGGCAGCGCCGCCGGGTGGCTCTCCGCCATCGGAGGCGCCTGGAAGGACGCGCCGCTCGAAGGCTTTCAGCTGCTCAAGTTCTTCCGGAGTCCCGCCCTCGCGTCCGGATTCGCCGTTCTGCTCTCGCTGCTCACCGCGAACTATGTACTCATCTCCCTGGGTGCGCTGGGCTTCACGATCGCGACCATCGAGACCTACAAGAAATTCTTCAACCGCCACAAAGCGCCGGGAAAGTTTGAGGGCAAGCCGGTGCGGCATCCCGAGATGTACCGGACGCGGCGGCGGTTTGTTCCGGTGTACGTCAGTCTCTGGGTCCTGATCGGGCTCAGCATCGCGTTGGCGTTGTTCGAGCCGTCCCAGGGGCTGTTGTGACCATCGCTGACTGCGCGGTATTCCTGCTGGTCACCGTGCTGGTGAACGGCCCGCTCTCGCCGGTCCTGCCTGCCACCTACGAGCCGTTGCTGATCTTCTTCAGCCGGCTCCTGGGCCCGCTTCCTACCGCGATCCTCGGCACCGTGGGGACCATTTTCGTCGAATACCTGAATTACCACCTGCACCGGGGGCTGCTCAAGACCCGAACCGGACAACGGATCACCGGCGGACCGATGGTGCAGCGGGTGGTAGCGCTCTTCAGCCGCAAGCCGGCATTCACCGTGTGGCTCTGCGCCTGGTCACCGCTCCCCTATTGGCCGGTCCGCCTGCTGTCACCGATGGCCGGTCTTTCCCTCACCCGGCATCTCGTGGCTACCGCCCTGGGCCGTTTTCCCCAGTACCTGGTCGTGATCCTGCTGGGCGCCCAGCTGCACCTTTCCACCGGCGCGCTGACCATGATCATCGTGGGATCCACGCTGCTGACCCTCGGCGTCTGGCTGATCAAGGTGCTGATTCGCCGTCCGGTGTCGATCGTCGCGCTGCTCGTCGGCCTTCTGATCTCATGGGGCCGCCCCGCTGCTGCCGCGGCGCAGCGAATAGACCCCCGGATTCCTGACGGCCGGGCGTTGGGATTCACGATAGACCGGTTCACGATCGTCGGCTACGAGGAGTACCGGTATGTCAGCTTTACGTTTCACGTCACTGAGCTCAAGCAGGGCGGCATGGGCCCGGATCTCGCGATCGGTACCTTCCCGGAGATCCTGGCGGCCCTCCACCTGCCGGTGGCGCTGGATTTCGACGCGGCGTTTAACATCTCGCTTCCCCGGGTGACCATCCTCCCCCGGGGCGGCGCCTCGGCATTCATGATCGTGGGCCGCTACGCCAGAGGCTTCGCGATGGGGTACAATGTCGGGGCCAGCATTCTCATCAATTTCAGCGCTCGCAACGCGGTGCGCCTGGACATCACCCGCAGGCAGTTCGTGCGTGGTACCTTTTTCCAGGAGCCCACCCTCACCATCGGGATCGGGGTCTCAGGAGTGCCGCCTCGCAAAGAAAGGACTAAGGACTAAGGACTGAGAGACTCCAGGCAGGTGCCCGACAATCTCAGATCTCAAATCGCTAAGTCCTTAGTCCTTAGTCCTCAGTCCTTTTATCTTATAGCGATGTCCCACCCTACCATCCAGTCTCTCGCCCGCGCCCGCTGGCGGATCGCCCTCTCACTGACTGGGGCGATGGTGGTGTTGTACTTCGGTTTCATCCTCCTGATCGCCTACGACCGGCCACTGCTGGCGCGCCAGATCGTGCCCGGGCTCAGCGTCGGAATTCTGCTGGGCGCCCTGGTCATCCTGACGTCGTGGCTCCTCACCTGGGTCTACATGCGCTGGGCCAACCGGCACTATGACCCGGCCTTGAAGCAGCTCAAAGGGGAGCCGAGTGCGCCGAGCCCTCCGAGTTTTCGCTGAGAAGAAATCGCTGTTCAAAGTGCACTATGTTGAACCTTGAATGACGAGATTCAATGCGAATTGATCACAGTTGTCCTCAGCGCGGTCTCCGCGCGTTCGGCGACTCGGCGGTGTGCGGTTTTCCGTGCGCTCCGGTTCCTCGTTCCTCTTCAGGCGCCGGATGGTAGTCTCGCCCAGCGACCTCCAGGCGACCACCAGCCTGGGCCGGGCCAATCCGGTCGCCATCGCCTGCTTCTTCGCCTTCATCGCCGTCACTCTCGGAATCACCTGGTGGGCCGCGCGCCGCACCCGCACTACTGAGGAGTTCTACGCGGCCGGCCGCACCATCAACGCCGGCCAGAACGGCCTGGCGCTGGCGGGCGACTACATGAGCGCCGCCTCCTTCCTCGGCATCGCCGGCCTGGTCTCCACCAGCGGGTTCGACGGCCTCATCTACTCCACCGGCTGGCTGGTGGGGTGGCCGGTGGTGCTCTTCCTGATCGCCGAGCCGCTGCGCAACCTGGGGAAATACACCTTCGCCGACGTGGTCGCCTTGAACCGCCGGCCGGGGCCGGTGCGGGTGGCGGCCGCCCTGGGCACCCTCTCGACCGTGGTGTTCTACCTGATCGCCCAGATGGTGGGGGCCGGCGGGCTGATCAAGCTGATGTTCGGGCTGTCCTACGAGACGGCGATCGTGCTGGTCGGCATCGCGATGATCGCCTACGTGCTGTTCGGCGGGATGCTGGCGACCACCTGGGTGCAGATCGTGAAGGCCGTGCTGCTCCTGGCTGGCGCATTCGTTCTGGCGATGCTGGTGCTGGCCCGTTTCGGGATGAACCCGGTGAACCTGTTCCGGGCGGCGGCGGAGCAATACGGCGACAAGGTGCTGGCGCCCGGCGGCCTCGTCTCCAAGCCGCTCGACACCATCTCCCTTGGCATGGCCCTCATGTTCGGTACCGCCGGGCTGCCCCATATCCTCATGCGGTTCTACACCGTGCCCGACGCTGCAACGGCGCGCCGCTCGGTGTTCTACGCCACCGGCCTGATCGGCGGGTTCTATCTCCTGACCTTCATCCTGGGTTTCGGGGCGATGGTGCTGGTGGGGCCCGCGACGATCACCGCGATCGACAAGGGCGGCAACATGGCGGCCCCGCTGCTGGCCGAGCTGCTGGGGGGGACGCCGTTCCTCGGGTTCATTGCCGCGGTCGCGTTTGCCACGATCCTGGCCGTCGTCGCCGGGCTCACCCTGTCGGGCGCCGCGGCGATCTCGCACGATCTGTGGGTAAACGTGGTGCGGAAGGGAGAGGCCGCCCAGGGAGAGCAGCTCAGGGTCGCGCGGGTTGCCACACTGTTCCTGGGGGCCGTCGCGGTCACACTGGGCATTACGTTCAAGGGTCAGAACGTGGCGTTCATGGTGTCGCTCGCCTTTGCGATCGCGGCGAGCGCCAACTTCCCGGCGCTGATCCTGAGCATCTTCTGGCGCCGGACCACCGGCGCGGGCGCGGTGGCAAGCATGCTGACCGGTACCGTGGTGACCCTGGTTCTGATCTACCTCTCGCCCACGGTCCAGGTCGATATCCTGAAACACGACCACGCGATCTTCCCGCTCAAGAACCCCGCGCTGATTACCATCCCGTTGTCGTTCCTGGTGGGGATTCTGGTCTCGCTGCTTTCAGGCCAGCACGCATCATCGGACGAGCGGCACCGGAGTACCGAAGCGCAGATGCACTTGGGAGGTTAAGATCGCCGCTCAAACTACTTACCACGAAAACACGAACTAAGGAAATCACGAGAAAGGCAGAATCCTACTCGTGCTTTCGCGATTTCGTGCTTTCGTGGAGAAATTGGGCCTCCAACTCCTCCACTCGCTGCCGCACCAATGCTGGAACCGCTGTTTTCTTCCCTTCCTTGTAATCAAATGACACGATGATGGCCGTCCCCTCCGCCGCGACGGTCCCGCTCCCCAGCGAAACCACCGCGTAGTCCATCGAAAACCGATCCACCTCGATCTTACTGACCCGGGCGCCGACCTCGACCGTGTCGGGATAGAACAGCGGCTGGCGGAAGCGGCAGCTGGTGGAGTGGAGGATCGCGCCGACCCGCTCATCAATGTGCGACTTGGTGAACCCGCAGCGCTCGAAGTACGCCATCCGCGCGGACTCGAAGTAGCGGAAGAACACGGTGTTGTTCACGTGTCCGTAGGCGTCCATGTCGCCCCATTGGACCGGGATCTCGATGGTGACCGGGAACGAGGCAAGCAGAGGATGCATTGATTGAGGATTGAAGATGAGGATGAAGGATTGAACTGCCCTGGGGTTGTAGAATGGTCTGCTGAGGAGTATTTCTCAAGCCGCCTTACGACTTTTCAATCTTCAATCCTCAATCCTCAATTCTTGATGGAAGCCCGCACCAAGGCCCGCCTCCAACTGATCTTCGCGGCCCTGCTCTTCTCCACCGGGGGCGCGGCCATCAAGGCGGTGGCCTTTTCCAACTGGCAGGTCGCGGCGCTTCGGTCGGGTATCGCCGCGGTCGCGGTCTGGATCCTGGCTCCCGATTCGCGGCGGGGATGGTCCTGGCGCACGCTGGTTGTCGCCATCGCCTATTCCACGACCCTGATTCTCTTCGTGTCGGCCAACAAACTCACCACCAGCGCCAACACCATCTTCCTGCAGGCCACGACTCCGCTCTACCTGCTGCTCCTGGGGCCCTGGTTCCTGCATGAAAAGGTGACTCGCGAAGACCTGCTGTTTATGCTGGTGGTGGGAGTCGGACTGGGACTGTTCTTCGTGGGGCGGGAGCCGGTCTACGCCACCGCGCCAAATCCCAGGCTGGGCAACATCCTGGCCGCGGCGAGCGGGTTCACCATGGCGGTGACCGTCATGAGCCTCCGCTGGCTGGGTACCCACGACCCATCACCCGGGGCCGCCAAGGCTGCGGTCGTGGCCGGCAACGGGATGGCCTTCCTGGTCTGCCTCCCCTTTGCCCTCCCGTTCGCCGCCGGCTCCGCCCAGGACTGGGTGTTGCTGGGCTTCCTCGGTGTGTTCCAGATCGGCGTGGCTTACCTGTTCCTGACCGCCGGTCTGCGCCGGATACCCGCGCTGGAAGCGTCCGTGCTGCTCCTGGTGGAACCGGCGTTCAATCCGGTCTGGTCCTGGCTGGTACACCACGAGCGGCCCGGCAACTGGGCGCTGCTGGGTGGCGGGATCATCATCGCGACGACGGTCGTCAAGGCGATCTACGACAACCGCAAGGCCGTCTATGCATCGAGGACGGGCTAGTACCAAGAAGCTCCTCGCGGAGGACGCGGCGATCCGCGGCGAGCGCGGTGAATATACAAGTGAACCACCTTTGCCAGTCAGCTCGAGGTGGTTCACCTATATTGTCGTTCGCTGGTGTTGTTCACCGCGTCCACCGCGCTTCACCGCGTCCTCCGCGAGGAGGCTTTTGCAAGCTCAAGGTCGTGGTGGTGTCCTGGCTGGTGGTGAGGCACGCGGTCGACGGCGGAGCGCACTTCGATCGAGTCCGGACGGGATCCCCTGCGGAAGGCGGGCATACGGCTTCAAGTCGTCCCAGGTCCGATGGTAGCCGGGCACGTTGATCTCGGAGCTGTGTGCTGCGCTGCTGGTGACCGCCGATCCCACGAGTAACCAGGCCGGCGCCGAGAGGATGGCGACGATTCCATGCGATGCTGTACTCAAAGTTCCAGCCAAGGTCCAGTTCATGAGGTCACCGGCCTTGGGGTCGTAGCCCACCACCCGGACCCGGCGGATTCCTTTCAGCGATCGCGCGACCAGGCTGTCGCCCACCAGTACGAAGACGCTGTCCGCACTGACGGCGATCAGCTCGCCTTCAAAGTCAGGGCTGTAGCCCTTTCCTTCCCACACCGCCGCCCAACCACCAAACGGATCCCGCGGCGCCACCGCCACAGGCGGGACCGATCCGCGCGGAGCATTGATCCCCGCGCATCCGGTGACCGCAAGCGCGACTAGAACCATGAGGGCCTGCCGCAGGCAGGCGACAGGATCAGGGCTTGGCATAGCGGCTCCGCCAGAACGCGTCGTCCATGCCCGGCTCCAGCTTCTTGTACTCCGGCGCCAGCATCCGGAGCGCGCCGGCCGGGTCGCGCAGCGCCATCGCGCTCCGTTCCGGGTTCTCCTCCTTGAGCCACTCTTCCCGCATCCATTCCAGGTAGTAGCCGCGCGACTCGAGAAAGAGCTCGTAGCGCTCGGCGTTTTCCGGGAGCCGGTAGCGGAGGGTAAAGGCGTCACCGGGAAGGGTGACCAGCGCCTGGGTCGTGTCGGTCAGCAGCCGGCGGGCGGCGGTATCCGGAGAGCCGCCTCGCAGCACTTCGAAGGGATCCAACCGGATCGGCGTCACCTCCCGGTCCAGGTCGGCCAGCGCCAGGTAGTCGAGCCGCCAGTTGCCCTTGGTGAGCCGCAACCGAATCCGGGTTCCGCCTCTCCCAGAATGGGAGAGGGGAGCCGGGGGTGAGGGCAACTGCACCACCCGGACATCCGTAGCCAGCGGCCCCACCTCGAAGTCAGTCCCCACCGTGATCCACTGCCCGGCTGAATCCACCATCACCTCGATGCCACCGAGCGCGGCCAGCATGCCGGGCGGGCGAGCCCGACCGGGTTGCAGCCGGGCCAGCGCCTCGGTCGCCCGGGTGCCGAGATAGGCGAACGTCTGGTAGAGGAGATAGGTGGTGAGCAGACTCTGCCGAGAGGCGATCACCAGGCCGGGATGCGCTGCGCGATTGGGGAACTCGAGGTCGATGATTTCCCGGGTGGCCAAATCCGTGGAATCTGCGGAACTGGTGCGTTCCCGCTCATCGAACGCGGCGACATCGCCCAGGCAATCGCCTTCGGCGGCCCGGCACACCGAGGGAGCGGTCAGCCGATCGGCTGCCAGGAACCGGCCGTCCTGGGTGGCCAGCACCCGGCCCTGGCTGGGGCGGGGCACTGCCAAGATCCGGGCGTAGCGGATAACATGCGTCTCCAGCGCCTCGTTCTTCATCTCAACATCGAGCGTGCGGCTCCGGGGCCGGGCGCGGTACAGCGCGTCGATATCCCGCGCTTCCAGCGCCGGTGCTATACTGCCGGAGAACCCCTCGGCCTGGAGCACGGGCCGGGTGCCGTCACTGACATAGAAGGTGGGACAGGAACCGAAGCAAGCCTTGGTGTCGGCCAGGCAGACCACGGTGACGGCAGCGGAGATGCCGGTGAGCACCGTCATGGCGGCGATCCCAGGGGACTTGTGCAGCACGTTGGTCTCGAACAGGGCCACCGAATCCATCGTTAACCGCTGGGG
>Ga0070698_100009541_pt1 | contig 10388 bp, 8 predicted proteins | sample KBSK1502metaG_FD_65477 | JGI IMG/M metagenome (GOLD analysis project Ga0070698, IMG submission 65477) | Corn, switchgrass and miscanthus rhizosphere microbial communities from Kellogg Biological Station, Michigan, USA - KBS K1-50-2 metaG | ecosystem: Host-associated > Plants > Roots >... | reverse complement strand
ATCACCGACAGGCCCAGATCCCGGATCGATCGGATGGTGGGAGCCAGCGCGTCAAGGCCCGAGAGCGTCTCGTCCGGCGCCAGAAGAGGGTGCAGCCGATCGTAGTGCTTGATCGCGTAGAGGCTGCCCGAGAAGCCCGGGTAGAGGACTGAGTTCAGGTAGATCCAGCCGAACCCCATGCGTCGAGCGCGCTCGGCGTGCTCGACCCAGCGGGGGGCTTGACCCGCCAGGGTTGGGAACAGGTTGTAGATGATCGGGTGTCGCGCCGCCACGGGCGCCTCGGATTCCGCGGACGTGGGGCGAACCTGCTCCTCCGGGTCTGGCAGAACGGGTACGTGGATCGGCGTCATCTGGCCCTCCCTCCCCGGGGATGCCCGATGTCCCCGTCGTATGCGTCGTGCGTCAAAGAGGCTTGCACAGCTTCGGGTCTTGCGACGGTGCTGGACGTCCCAGGACAAGAACCAGAGTTGGAACAGCGCTAGCGGTTCAGAGATGGTACCCGAAACCACCCTCGTGCGCAACAGGCCAAACGTCCTCGAACAAGGCAACGACGGCGGCGGGGCAAGACACGCAGTCAGAAGAGTGATCTGCAACCACGGGAGTCGCTTGCGGACGGCGAAAACCGTACCCGAAAAGGCGCGCTCGTCCCGGCTGGCTCCCACCATCGTCTGGATGTCCACGCTCGTTTCCTGGGCGAGAGCCGACACCAGGGCGGCTTGCCAGGTAGTCCGCGGCGCACGAGCGGGCGTGGCGGGTGTGGATGGGCTGAATGGCGAGGGGATCCCGCGCGGTCGCGAGAGCTTGCAGCCGTATTCTCTGGCTGGTGAGGGACTATGAGTCGCGGGTCAATGCTCCCATGGGGTGGCCCCGCCCGCCTGGCCAGGATCACCTCAAGCCGAATTACGCGGCCAGGGGCGTGGCAGCGTCGCCCCGCGCGGTCAAGGTGCTGGGTGCCGAGCGCCAGCGCGAAGCCACCTGGGGCGGGTGGCTAGACCGCCGACTACCTTGAGCACGCGCTCAGGCGTTCCGAGATCGGACCACTCGATCGGGGCAGCCGGCTGGACCCGCACCGTCGGGGACGCGGGCACGCAGGCCAGATCCCGGGCGATATAGTCGGCGTGCTGGGCTTGGATGACCACCACGACCCGCTCCAGCGGGATCAGAAGCGCAATGCGCTCGAGGGTCTGGCGGAACAGCGAGGCCTCGCCGAGGAGCGGGACGATCTGGGACGGTCCTCATTTAATCAAGATGCGAGTCGGAGAAGCGCCCAGGCGGGTGTATACCGATCCTGATGCGGCTTGGACTCTTGAGGACGCACGTCGAAAGAGCGTGAGAGCGTGCTTGGAGGGATCATGGCAACCCACAAGGTTGTGAAGCACGCCGAGTGGCTCGCGGCGCGGAAAAAACACCTGGCGAAGGAGAAGGAATTCACCCGGATGCGCGACCAGCTGAGCCGGGAGCGGCGCAATTTGCCCTGGGAGCTCGTCGACAAGCACTACACCTTCCAAGGCGAGCGCGGGACGCAGACACTGAGCGACCTCTTCGAGGGACGCAGCCAGCTGGTCATCTATCACGCGATGTTCCACCCCGACACCGCGGGGCCCCATACGCCCTGGACACAGGACGCGCCCTGCTACGTCTGCTCCTTCTGGATGGACAATTTCAACGGCATCACCATCCACCTGAACCACCGCGACATCACGATGGTCGCGGTCTCCCGGGCCCCCTACGAGAAGCTGGCTGCTTATAAGAAGCGGATGGGCTGGGGCTTTCCGTGGCTGTCATCGCTCGGAAGCGACTTCAACCTCGACTATCGCGTCTCTTTCACCGAAGAGGAGCTGAAGGCCGAGAAGGTCGACTACAACTACCGCCTCAACCCGTGGGCGATCACCGAGGGACCCGGCATCAGCGTGTTCATGAAGGACGGCGGCCAGATCTACCACACGTACTCCACGTATGCGCGTGGGCTCGACATGCTGAACGTCGCCTACCACTATATGGATCTCGTCCCGAAGGGCCGCGATGAGGGCGACGGAGGCGCCGCTGTGTGGGTTCGCCGTCGCGACGAGTATCAGGACTGATGTACAGCAACCGGCTCGTCATGGCGATCGGGATGATCAGGCAAGCGAGGCCGGGAGGATTCTGTCCAGCGTGCCGGGTGCTGATGAAGGTCCGCGACGCCCGACAGGAGCTGGCCAAGCCCATGGTGGCCGCCCTGGTCGTCCTCGCGGTCGCCGGCGTGGCGTGGGCGGCCATGGTCCACCATGCGCGCGCCATGGCGGGAATGGACATGGGCCTCGGCCCGATCGAGGACTTCGCCGTGACCTGGCTCGTCATGATGGCGGCGATGATGTTGCCCTCCGCGATCCCGGTGGTCCTCGAGTTCGCGCGGGCGGCCGAAAAGCGACGGGGATGGCAGGTGGCGACGGGAGTGCTTGCCCTCACGTACCTCGGCGTGTGGCTGCTGTTCGGCGTGGTGTGCTACGCGGTTTACACCGCCGCGAGCATGCCCTGGCCCAACCAGGCGCTGGTGGCTGGACTGGCTCTGGCTCTGGCCGGCGTCTACTCCGTCAGCCCGCTCAAGCGGGCGAGCCAGGCCCGCTGCCGCGAGCTGTGCGCGCTGCATGGGCCGCTTCCCTTCAACCTGATGCGGAGCGCCGCTGTCGCAGGCGCGCGCTACGGCATCAGCTGCCTTGGGTGCAGCGCGGCGCTGATGGTGGCCATGGTCCTCATTGGGATGTCCAGTCTGTGGTGGGCGGTGATCCTGGGCATCGTCGTTCTCACCTACAAGCTCGCGCCTCCGCTGCGATGGCGATATGAACTGGCCCTTTCGCTCGCTCTGGTGGCTCTCGGCGTGGCTTACTTCAGAGTGGCTTGAGACGGACGGGGCCCGACAACCTCTGCGACCACGTTTCCGCCCCTAATCCTCATTAAGAACTTCCGGACGAGCGACCGTTGCCGGACCTCCTCTCCCCAGGCCAGGACCATAGCCCATGGCGACCCGCCGGCGGAGCGGACCGGCCCCGCATGGTCAGCGGCGAATCGAGTCGTTCCCGTCGCCTCCCCAACTGCGACCCACGATCTTGGCGACAATAGAACGACTGAAGGACCACGGATCCCTCGTTTAGGCCACGCGCATCGCACTCGCACGATCCGCCTCCGCCGACGGCCTTCGCAACTCTCCACATGGGGCTAGTGCACGGTATACAATCCTCTTCGGACCTGCCCATTGAACTTTGGTCCAATGGCCCCGCGTGCCATGCGGATTGATCATGGCCTCCGCGGACCAGCATGAGCTTCAGCCGCCGAGCCCAACAGGTCGCGCTCGACCGCCGAGAAGCAGTCGTACGGACGCCAGTCGACGAATATGGAAGCGCCCATCGGCCAGCTGACCTACTTCATGCCCACAAGCGTCGACTGGGAGACGAACCGCATGGCATCAAAGACTCCGCGATCTGACCGACCGGGCCCACCCTCGGGCGAGGCCGTCCGCGTGACCCTCGAGCGCTTCGCGGCGGAGCGGCTCGCCGAGTTGCTGCCGCGGCAACGCTGGTTCGCCAGCAAGGGTCGGCCGATCGCCTCCGTGGCCGTGCGCGACGCCGCGTCGCTCGGCGCCCGCGCGCCCGGGGCCGTCCTCACCCTGCTCGACGTCGTGTTTGAGCAGGGGCCCGGTGAGACCTACGTCGTGCCGCTGCTCGGGTTGGCCGACGGCCGAGACGACGCCACCATGCTCGGGCAGGCCGAGGCGGACGGCGTGCCGCTCCGGGTCGCGGAGCCGTTCGACGACTCCGCCTTCTGCGGCGCCCTTCTCCGCGCCTTCGCCGAGGATCTGATTCTCCCCGCCCGGCATGGCGCGGTGCGTTTCGTGCGCGCCGGCGCCTTTCCGGCCGGGCCGGCGACCGCCGGGCTGGTCGCGCGCCGGCTCAAGGGCGAGCAGTCGAACACTTCCGTCGTTTACGGCGAGACGTTGATTCTCAAGACGTTCCGCCGGCCGGAGGCTGGCGTGAACCCCGAGCACGAGATGACGGGCTTCCTGACAACGCGGGCCCGCTTTGCCCACGTGCCGCAACTCGCGGGCGCCGTCGAGTACGACCCCGCCGAGGGCCCGCCCATCACGCTAGGCGTGCTGCATCTCTTCACGCGGAACCAGGGTGACGGCTGGGGCTGGGCGCTCGAGCACCTCGCCCGGCTGCGCGAGTTCGTGGCGGCCCACGAGCGGCACGAGCCGCTCACCGGCGAGCGGCTCGTCGAGCTCGTGCGTGACTTCTCGGCCGGCGTTCTCGGCGCGCTCGGGCGGCTCGGCGAGCTCACCGGGGGGCTGCACGTGGCACTCGCCTCAGATCCGGGCGACCCGGCGTTCGCCCCCGAACTGATCGCCGACGCCGACGTCACGGGATGGCGCACGCGGATGGCGGGCGACCTCGAGCGCACGCTCCGGATCCTTCACGATCGCCGCGGTCACCTGACGGCGGCCGGCCGGCAGCGTGCCGAGGCGCTGCTGGCGGAGCCCATGGGGCTCGCGGCGTGCCTCGAGGGGCTCGAAGTGCTCCCCAGAGAGGGCTGCCACAAGATCCGGGTCCACGGCGACTACCATCTCGGCCAGACCCTCCGGACCGACGGCGACTTCGTGATCCTGGACTTCGAGGGCGAGCCGGCGCGGCCGCTGGCCGAGCGGCGCGCCAAGCACTGCGCCCTGCGCGACGTCGCGGGCATGGTGCGGTCGCTCGACTATGCGGCCGCGACCGCTTTCGGCGAGGGAGGAGCGGTCCAGGAGGCGGGCGAGACGTGGCGGCGGCTCGCGGTGGATGTGTTCCTCGACGCCTACCTCGAGGCGACCCGCGCCGCCGCGGCGCGACTGATGCCCGCCTCGCGGCCGGCGCTGGGCGCCGCGCTCGCCGCCTTCGCGCTCGACAAGGCACTCTACGAGGTTCGCTACGAGATCGACAACCGCCCGACGTGGGTCGAGGTCCCGCTCCGCGGTCTCGAGCGGCTCCGGGCGGGGAGGGCCTGGTCATGAGCCGGCCGACACTCGAGGCGCGCGCGATGGAGGCCATCGTGCGCGGCGAGCACGGCGATCCGTTCGCCGTCCTTGGCCCGCACCGCGTGACGACCAACGGCCGCGTCGGGACGGCGGTCCGCGCGTTCGTGCCCGACGCCCGGGCCGTGCGGCTGGTGGGCCCCGACGTGCCGGGCGCGCCGCACGAGATGACCCGCGTCCACACGGAGGGCCTGTTCGAGGTCGTGGTCTCCGGGCGCGCCGCGCCGTTCGCCTACCGCCTCGAGGTCGACGGCGTCGACGGCAAGCGCAGCACGGTCGACGACCCGTACCGCTTCGCGACGACGCTCGGCGACTACGACCGCCACCTCCTGGCCGAGGGCACCCACTACGAGGCTCACGAGCGGCTCGGCGCCCACCTGCGCGTGCTCGACGGCGTGGCGGGGACGGTATTCGCGGTGTGGGCGCCGAACGCGCGGCGGGTGAGCGTCGTCGGCGACTTCAACGGCTGGGACGGTCGGCGCCACCCGATGCGCCTCCACCCCGCCAACGGAATCTGGGAGGTGTTCGTGCCCGGCGTGGGCGAGGGGGAGCGGTACAAGTACGAGATCATCACTCGTTCGGGCGAGCCGGTCGCGCTCAAGGCCGACCCCTACGCCTTCGCATTCGAGCTCGACACCCCGCGGACGGCCGCGGTCGTCACCGCGCTCGAGCACCAGTGGAATGACGGCGCCTGGATGGCCGAGCGCGGCCGGCGCAGGGGCACGCGACCCCGATCGCGATCTACGAGGTCCACCTCGGGTCCTGGGCCCGGGCACCGGAGCAGGGTGACCGGTTCCTGACCTACCCAGGAGCTGGCCGAGCGCCTGGCCGGTTACGTCAGGGATATAGGCTTCACCCATGTGGAGCTCCTCCCGGTGACCGAGCACCCGTTCTACGGCTCCTGGGGCTACCAGACGATCGGCTACTTCGCGCCGACGCGGCGCTTCGGGGCCCCCCGTGACTTCATGGCGTTCGTGGACACGCTCCACCGCCACGGCATCGGCGTGATCCTCGACTGGGTGCCGGCCCACTTCCCGCGCGACCCGCACGGGCTCGTCTACTTCGACGGCACGCATCTCTACGAGCACGCCGACCCACGGCAGGGCGAGCAGCCGGACTGGGGCACCCTGGTGTTCAACTACGGGCGCAGCGAGGTCGCCAACTTCCTCTTGAGCAACGCGCTGTTCTGGCTCGACCGTTACCACGTGGACGGGCTGCGCGTGGACGCGGTCGCGTCGATGCTCTACCTCGACTACTCGCGCAAGGCCGGCGAGTGGGTCCCGAACCGTTTCGGGGGCAACGAGAACCTGGAGGCGGTCGCGTTCCTCAAGCACTTCAACGAGGTGGTGTACGCAAGGCACCCGGACGTCATGACCTTCGCCGAGGAGTCGACGTCCTGGCTGATGGTCTCTCGCCCGACGCATCTCGGCGGGCTCGGATTCGGCTTCAAGTGGAACATGGGCTGGATGCACGACCTGCTCGGCTACATGAGCCGCGAACCCGTGTACCGCAAGTACCACCAGAGCCAGCTGAGCTTCGGCCTGGTCTATGCGTTCCACGAGAACTTCGCGCTGCCGCTCTCGCACGACGAGGTCGTGCACGGCAAGGGCTCGCTCTACCAGAAGATGCCGGGCGACGCCTGGCAGAAGGCCGCGAACCTGCGCGCCTTCTACGGGTTCATGTACGGGCACCCCGGCAAGAAGCTCCTGTTCATGGGGGGTGAGTTCGGCCAGACTCGCGAGTGGAGCAGCGACCGGAGCCTCGACTGGCACCTGCTCGACGCGGGTCCCTTCCACCTGGGCTCCAGCGCCTCGTGCGCGACCTCAACGGCGTGTATCGGCGCGAGCGGGCCCTGCACGAGGTGGATTTCGAGCCCGCGGGCTTCGAATGGGTGGACTGCAACGACTGGCAGTCGAGCGTAGTGGCGTTCCTGCGTCGGACGCGAGACCCCGGGGACGTCGTGCTGGTCGTCTCCAACTTCACGCCCGTGGTCCGCTCGGACTACCGGGTGGGCGTCCCGCCGCGGACGCGTACGGGGGCAGTGGCCAGGGCAACGCGGGCAGCGTCTGGTCGGAGCCCAAAGCGTGGCACGGCCGGCCACACTCGCTCTTGCTCACGCTCCCCCCACTGTCGACCGTCATCCTGAAGCCCGCCGAGGCCGACTAGGCTAGGACGGGCGAGACGTCGGCGAGCGGGTCCGCCGGGGCCGTGTCGTCGGCGGGCTCCAGGTGGCGGCGGGCGAGCAGGCGTCCGACACGGGCGCGGACGGTGGCGAGGACGTGCGCCACGTCGTCGTCGCTCGGTTGGGGCGCGGGGTGAAAGGTAAGCGGCCCTGGCCGAGCTTCGCTGAAGACGCCGTCGAGCACGAGCGTGTGGAAGTGGACATTCAATTGGAGGCTGCTGCCGAAGCGCCGTATAGCCGTGACCGTCCCGGTCTGGCCGCCGCGGATGCCGTGTGAGCGGGCCGTGCGCGCGTAGCAAGCGAGGAGCGCGCGAGCATACACGCCCAGGACCGCGCGGCACAAGGCGTGATCCCAGGCCAGCCGCGCGGTGGAGGCGCGTCTCTACGCCCGAGGGGAAGGATCTGCGGGAGCGGCCCTTGCCACGTCCGGCGGATCGGCGCCCATCTGTCCGTGCTCCCCTGGTCGCGCTCGCCTTCTCGCAGACGGTCGCTTGTGCCCCCGGGGCCCACGACCGGCCTCAGGGGTTATTTCGTCCGCTCATTGAGACACGCGAGATAAGCCTGCCGGTAGGCTGGGTCAGTCTCGCCGATGGGTGCCATCCCGAGTGCGGACGGCGGAGTTCCCGGTTGGCTACTGTCCGTCATCCGCCCACCGGTCGGATTGCTCCCTGGCTGAGGGCTGCCCGTCCCCGGCGCCGGCTGAGCGGCCGTTCCAGGCGAAACAGGCGTCCCCGGCTTGCTAATGTCCGCTGGCCCGCCCGTCGGGGCGGGTTGCCGCGTCGTCCCGGCGCCTGGCTGCACAGGGGTCGCCTTGCTGACTTGTGCTGCCTTCTGGTTACAGAAATCCATATCCCCCTTGGAAGGTGTGGCCGCCCAGGCAGCACCGGCGAGAATTCCGATTGTGAGAATGCCTGTCGCAATGAATCTCCCGCGTTTCATGGGTCCCTCCTTTGAAAACGGCTCCGACCGCGCTACTCAAGACAGGCGGCAAGTTCCATTCCAATCGAAACGGTATAGTTGGCGCGACCTTCTAGGCGCCGGTCCGAGTGAGAGGTAAACCTTACAGGGAAGGAATGGCCCACTATGCCTACGAGGTAGCGGCCGACTGTCGTGGCGGTGGTGCTGTCTGCGGTGCTGTGGGTCGTCTTCTTCGCGCTGCGCTGGATCACTCGGGGATTCAAGAGCGAAGCTTAAGGACCGCCGCTCCGCTTGTCGGTCGTTAAGGTGACCAAATCTTCGGCGGTCGCCGTGAGCGGGCCATGAAGCGCAGCGTAGGAGGAATTCGAATGCACGGAGTTCAGCAGATCCAGGTGGTCCCGCAGGGCGGTGGTTGGCACCTCGTAGGGCTCGACTGGGCGGTCACCATCCTCACCCCAATCCTGATTCTCGTGCTGTCCGGCTGCGCGTATCAGCCCAGCGGCGCCTTGAGTCCTAGCGCGCCAGGATTTTGGCTCGGTCTGTGGCACGGGTTCATCGCGCCGATTAGCCTCGTGGGTAGCTTCTTTGCCGATCACCGCATCTATGCCTTTCCGAACGCGGGGGTGCTCTATGACCTTGGCTTTCTGCTCGGACTCTCTGCGTGGGGCGGCGGTGGAGCATACTCCGCGAGAAGCTAGGCTCGGGCGAGTGACCCGCCGGCCCTGCCTCGTGGTCATTACGCTCGGCTGCCTGCTCGCCCTCGCCACGTCAGCCTCCGCCGAGTGCGCGTGGGTGTCGTGGGTACAGTCGGCCGGGCCCTCCGGTTGGACCCACATAGCGATAGACGGGTGGAAGGACCGAGAGGAGTGCGAGAAGGATCGGAGCAGACGTATGCAGCAGCCCAAAGACCCAGCGGTGCCGCAACACCGTTGACCCTCGCGGGCTAAGAGGTAAGTGAGGGATAATTGCCGCGCTCTCCGCCCGGAACGGATTCACACACCTGAGAGGAGGCCCATCATGAAGGTCAGCGGACCGGGGCCGGCGGGGGAATGAGGCGATGACGGTGCGCGAGCAAGAGACGTTGCTCCGGGCGCTCGATCTCTGGCGTCACGCGGTGGCTCAGATGAACGGGGAGGATCGAGCCGAGGCAGCGCTTGCTTTACTCATCGTGAGGGATGACGAGATCGAGACGCTCCGGTGCCGTATCGAGCGGGGAGAGATTGGATGACTGACTGGGCGAGCAGAATGGGGAGTGATCGGTAGCCGAGCTGACCGCTTGCCCGGAACGGTAAACTGTGAAGTCGTGCCCTCCCCGCTATCACCCCCATGCAACCGACGCTCGTACCTCGCCCGATCCATCACGAGGGCTGGGTCTACGAAGAGAAGGTGGATGGCTGGCGCATGCTGGCCTACAAGGACGGCCGCCATGTTCGGCTCATCAGCCGAAACGGTAAGGATCACACGGCCCAGGTTCTGAGATTGGCGGGGCCGCGGCCTTTACCCCTAGAAGTGCTCGCCGCGCCCCCGGGACGGGTGTACACCGGCTGCATGACGATCTCGACAGAGAGGCCGGAATTCGAGCCGGACCAGATTGTCCAGGCTGTCTCCGTGGGCCTGTGTTTGGTTCTGGCGGCCGTCCTGCTCGCCTTGGCCGGCGTAGTCCAGGGGTGGTCGTTGAGGCAGTAGCCCGGACCAGCATCCTGGGAGCGGCGGTTGATTGCGCGGCGCTGGCGCCTTGGCCCGCCCCTTGATGCTCCGCGCTCTCGTCGCACGCTTGCGGATGTGGTTCGGCATTGTAGGACGGCGCGGCGGGCAAATCCGGCCCTGCCCCGCCTGTGAGCGGCCGATTCCCAGGCGGGCGCTGAGATGTCGCCATTGCGGTAACTGGCTCGCATGGGGAGACGGTAAGCCGCGAATCGTCCCCTGGACTACGGCGATGCAGCCTCAAGCTGGATCGTAGTCCCCTCCACCACCGCGCTGGTGTAAGGCCGATCCGCTGGCCGTCCCCGCCTGTCACTCCTCAGGAGTATGATCGATATTTGGGATTGTACCCAGGCATCTCAAGCATCCGGCGAGAAAGGAGAGTCATATGGTAGCGAAAACGTTCGGCGTAGGACTCCTGCTGGTTTTCGGCCTCCTCAACCGAGCCGCCGCTGCCGAGACTATGGATGTAACCAAGGATGTAAAGGAGGCGCAAGACACCGTCGCTGTCTTCAAGAAGGCGGACCCCGACCTCTCCCGCTTCTTCAA
>Ga0070698_100009540_pt1 | contig 10391 bp, 7 predicted proteins | sample KBSK1502metaG_FD_65477 | JGI IMG/M metagenome (GOLD analysis project Ga0070698, IMG submission 65477) | Corn, switchgrass and miscanthus rhizosphere microbial communities from Kellogg Biological Station, Michigan, USA - KBS K1-50-2 metaG | ecosystem: Host-associated > Plants > Roots >... | reverse complement strand
GTGGCCGTCGGCTGCTTTCCTTCCGACTCCTGCACGATCCGCACGCCGGCGCTTGCGCCGACACGCGTCGCGCCGGCCGCCACCATCGCCTTCAGCCCTTCGAGGTCGCGAACCCCGCCGGCAGCCTTCACACCCATCTCCTCGCCCACCACGCGCCGCATCAGCATGACATCGGCTGCGGTCGCGCCACCGGGACCGAAACCTGTGGACGTCTTGACGTAGTCCGCGCCGGCGGCCTTTGCCAGCGTGCAGGCGGTCACCTTCTCATCATCAGTCAGCAGCGCCGCCTCGATGATCACTTTGCTGAGGGCGCTCGATTCACGGCAGGGCACCGTCACCGACTCGATGTCGCGCTCGACGAGGCGGAGGTCACCCGATTTCAACGCGCCGACGTTGATGACCATGTCGATCTCGCGCGCCCCGTCGAAAATCGCCCGCCGCGTCTCGAAGTGCTTCGTGTCGGCCGTGGTCGCGCCCAGCGGAAAGCCGACTACTGAGCAGACCTTTACACCACTGCCCCGCAGCAGCGTCGCGCAGAGCGCCACCCATGTGGGATTCACGCACACGCTGGCGAACTTGTATTCCGCGGCCTCGCGGCACAAGGACTCGATGTCCATACGCGTCGCATCCGGCTTGAGGAGCGTGTGGTCGATCATCGAGGCAACCCCGCCCGGGGCGCCGCCCGTCGCGTGCAGGCCGAGCCGCGTGGCACCCGCGTCCAGCACGCCGCGAAGACGATCCGGGCAGCACTCGTAGAGGAGGGAATGGCACACGCACCGCGTGGGAACCGGCGAGGCCGCGGTCGCGGCCAGCTCCTCGACGATGATCTGAATGAGGCGTTGGACGTCGAGCGGCTGCATCAGGTCTGGGGCCGGCGCTCGAGATCGCGCACCTTCGCGAGCCGCCGGATATAACGCGCTTCACGCATCGGTGTCGCCAGGAACGTGTCGACAATCTCCAGCGCGTCCGGCGTGGTCACGAGCGTGGCTCCAAGGGCCAGCACATTGGCACCGTTGTGCTCGCGCGCGTACCGCGCCAGCGTGCGGTCGGTGCAATTGGCGGCCCGCACCCCGTGAAGCTTGTTGGCGGCAATCGTCGAGCCGAGTCCGGCGCCGTCGATCGCGATGCCGGCATCCGCCTCGCCGCGGGCCACCTGCAGCGCCACGGCGCCCGCGGTATCGGGATAATCGACCGGCTCGCTGGTGTTGGTGCCAAGGTCATGGACCGCGAGGCCGCGTCCTCTCAGGTGCGCGATGATGGCGTCCTTCAGTTTCAGGGAAGTGTGGTCGCCGGCGATGACCACCGTATGAATGTCGGACCGCGGCGCAAGCATCTCGGCGTCGACATCAGTCCCTTCGCGGACCAAGGCAATCCGCCTGGCCTTGAGCGTATCGGCCGCCAGCGGCGTCACGTGCCCGCCGGCCACGAGCATGACCGTGCTGCCGTATTCGAGCACCCGCGCGTCCGCCTCGGTGATCATCTGAAAGCGTTTCATCGGAAACGACGCTTATAGTACGGTACTTCGCGATGAACGTCCTCATTTCGACAGACGACATTCAGCAGCGCGTGCGGGAGTTGGCGCAGGAGATCCGTGGCGATCATCCGGACGGAGTCCACCTGGTCTGCGTGCTGAAAGGCGCGTTCGTCTTCCTTGCCGATCTCGCGCGCCATCTTCCCGGAGAGGCCACGCTCGATTTCATGGCGGTCTCGAGCTACGGCTCGAGCACGAAATCATCGGGCCAGGTGCAGGTGCTGAAGGATCTCGACACCGGCATCGAAGGACGCGACGTCGTCATCGTCGAGGACATCGTCGATACCGGGCTGACGCTCACCTACCTCCAGGACATCCTGCGCGCCCGGTCGCCGCGCACGCTGAGGACGGCGTGTCTGTTGAGCAAGCCGTCGCGGCGCAAGATCGACGTGAAGGTCGAATATATCGGGTTTACGATCGAGGACAAGTTCGTCGTCGGTTACGGGTTGGACCACGCGGGGAAGTACCGCAATCTGCCCTACATTGCGGTGATCGGAGACTGAACACGCCCCGCTTTCCTCCAGGCCCGAAGCTGTCGCTTCTCAGCACGCTGACCTACCGACCTGGCCGTAATCCGCTCGAATTCTTCACCCAGCTGGCCCGCACGTACGGCGACCTCGCGTATCTGCGGATGGGCGGCGAGCACCTCTTCATCGCGAGCGATCCGGCGGTGATCAGGGACGTGCTCGTCACGCACAACCAGAACTTTCACAAGAGCCGCGGGCTGGAGCGCACCAAACGGGTCCTCGGCGAAGGCCTGCTGACCAGCGAGGATGCCTTTCATCTCCGGCAGCGGCGGCTGATCCAGCCCGCGTTTCATCGCGAGCGAATCGCGGCCTACGCAGCCACGATGGTGGAGTACGCGAATCGCGTACGGAGCGGATGGACCAACGGCGCAACGCTCGACGTCGCCAGCGAAATGTCGCGCCTCACGTTGCTCATCGTCGGCAAGACGCTGTTCGACGCTGATGTCGAAGCCCAGGCACGCGAGATCGGCGACGCGATGACCGGTCTGATGCGGTCGTTCTGGACGACGATGCTGCCGTTCGGCGAAGCGCTCGAACGGCTGCCAATCCCCCACCTGCGGCGCGGCCGCCATGCACGCGAGCGGCTCGACAGAATCATCTACGGGATTATTCGCGAGCGTCGCGCCAGCGGCGCCGACCGGGGCGACCTGCTCTCGATGCTGCTGCTCGCGCAGGACGACGAGGACAAAGGCCGCGGGATGACTGACCGCCAGGTCCGCGACGAGGCGATGACGATCTTTCTGGCGGGCCACGAGACGACGGCAAACGCCCTCACGTGGACGTGGTACCTCCTCAGCCAGGCGCCCGACGTCGAACGTCGTCTCCACGACGAGATTGCCGCAGTGCTGTCCGGGCGTCTGCCGACGGTCGCCGACGTTGACAGGCTTCCCTATGCGACCCGCGTCGTCACCGAGTCGATGCGCCTGTATCCTCCGGCGTGGCTCGTCGGGCGCCGCGCCGTCAACGAGTACAGCATCAACGGTTACTACGTGCCGCCTCGCTCCATCATCGTGATGAGCCAATGGATCGTGCACCGCGATGCGCGGCACTACGCCGACCCGGAGCACTTTGATCCCGATCGCTGGACGCCCGAATTCAAGGCGCGGTTGCCGCGCTTCGCGTACTTCCCGTTCGGCGGCGGTCCGCGTCAGTGCATCGGCGAGTCGTTCGCGTGGATGGAGCTGGTGCTGCTGGTGGCCACGATCGCGCAACGATGGCGATTCGAGTTGGTGCCCAATCACCCGGTCGTCCCACATGCCGCGATCACGCTCCGGTCGAAGCACGGGATGAAGATGGTGGCGACAGACAGGGGGATGGGGTTAGGGGTTAGGGGTTAGGGGTGAGCGAGCTACGGCGGCGCGGACCTTCTCGGCCCACATCCTCGCGTCTTTCAGTACCGCTGCCCGATCGAGCGTCGCCACTTTCCTGTTTCGCATCAGGACCTTGCCGTTGACGATCGTCGTCTGCACGTCGTCGCCGCGCGTGACATACACGAGGTGAGAGATCGGGTCGTACATCGGCGTCTGCCGTGCGGCGCTCATGCCAACGATGATGACGTCGGCGCGTTTGCCCTGCTCGAGCGACCCGATTTGCCGCTCCATGCCAAGCGCCCTCGCGCCGCCGATCGTCGCCATCTGAAGGGCGGTCTTCGCGCTCACCGCGGTCGGACTGTTGCTGGTCACCTTCTGCAGAAACGACGCGACCCGCATCGCCTCGAACATGTCCAGATCGTTGTTGCTCGCGGCGCCGTCGGTGCCGAGCCCGATGGGGATATCGGCCGCCAGATAGCCTAGAACCGGCGCCACTCCACTCGCCAGCTTCATGTTGCTCTCGGGGTTGTGTGAGACCCCGACACCGCGTGCCTTGAGGATCGCGATATCCGCGTCATTCACCCAGATAGCGTGAGCCGCGACGACGCCGGGTCCCAGAAACCCGAGGCTGTCGAGGTACGCAACCACCGACGGCGACCCTCGCTCCTTTGCGGTATCGGCCTCGGCCCGGGTTTCCGCCAGGTGAATCACGGTCGGCACGCTGTATTTCCTGGAGAGGTCCCGCGCCGCCTTGAGCGTCTGTCCGTCGTTCGTGTAAATCGCATGCGGCGCAACTGCGGGCGTAATCAACGGGTCGTTCCTGAAGGTCTTGATGAACGTCTCGGCGCGGGCGAGCGAGTCGGCTGGCGTTTTTGCATCGGCAACGGGGAACTGGATCACCGTTTCACCGAGGACGCCGCGAAGCCCGGCGGCCTTCGTTTCCTTCGCGATTTCCTCCTCGAAGTAGTACATGTCCGCGAAGGTCGTCGTACCGGACTCGATCATCTCGAGCGCGGCCAGCCTGGTTCCGGCACGGACGAACTCCGGCGAGACGGTCTTCGCTTCCGCGGGGAAGATGTAGTTGTTCAGCCAGTCCATCAACGCCAGGTCGTCCGCAAGCCCTCGGTAGAGGACCATCGGCGCGTGGGTGTGCGTGTTTACGAGCCCGGGCATCACCACCTGTCCAGCCGCATCAATGGTGTCGCGGCTCCGGAACTGCCGACGGATCGCGTCCGTCGTGTCGACGGCGACAATGTTCGCGCCGTCGATGGCGACGGTCCCGCCGCCGATCACCCGACCAGTGCCATCCATCGTCACGACGATGCCGTTGGTGATCAGGAGCGATACCTGGCGCGGGCCCTGGGCCGACACGGCGGCGAACGCGGCGGTCACCATCGCAGCGACGGCGACTATCCTTTTCATGAATCGATTCTACTCACTGCGCACCCTTCGCACCCCTCGCACCCCTCGCACCTTTCGCACTAGGATCACCCCGTGCCCCTCCACATCGTCAACCATCCACTGGTCCAAGACGCCTTGATGGAGCTGCGGGACGTCACGACGCCGCCGCCCGAATTCCGCCTGGCGGCAAACCGCATCTCGGTTCTGCTGGCGGCGGAGGCGCTCAGGAATGTTCCATCGCGGCGGTCAACGGTGACTACGCCGCTCGGTCCCGCGGACGGACTTGTCGTCGCGGGCGACGTGGTCGTTGTGCCGGTACTGCGGGCCGGTCTCGGCATGCTCGACGCCGTGCTGGAGCTGCTTCCGTCTGCCCGCGTGGGACACATCGGGCTCCAGCGCGACGAGGCGACGGCGATCGCGTCGAAGTACTACACCAAGCTTCCACGGAATCTGGAGGACAGCTTCGTGCTGATGATCGATCCGATGCTGGCGACTGGCGGAAGCGCAGTCGCCGCCATTGATCTGATCAAAGCTGCTGGCGCACGCGTGCTCCGCATGATCTGCATCGTTGCGGCACCCGAAGGGGTGACGCTCGTGGAGCAGCATCATCCGGATGTGGAGATCTACACGCCGGTCGTGGATCGCGAACTGAACGCGCACAAGTACATCGTGCCGGGCCTGGGTGATTTCGGCGATCGGCTGTACGGAACGACGTAAAAACGCTGTGATAAACTGCCGTTTCGGCTGGACGCGTGGCTCAGTGGTAGAGCACCCGCTTCACACGCGGGGGGTCGATGGTTCGAACCCATCCGCGTCCACCAACCTTCGCTCGCCTGCATCCGTGGGCGAGCTACGGTTGGCAAGCCACACCAACCTTCAATTCACCAACACACTGGCGACGGTCGGTGAATCCGCGCAAGGAAGCGCGGGGTCGATGGCCGCTTGGGTTGCAACGGGATTGCAACGCAGGGCGACCGCCCGCTGATGCTCGTCACGACACACCTCGCCGCCTTCCGCCGCTGTGAGGTTCGCCTCCAACGTGGTGAGGGACATCTCCAGTACGGCGACGAATCGGGTCGAGACCGGGATCATTCGCTGCGTTCGCGTCTTCGCGATCTCCGCGCGTACCGTCACCTCCTTGCGCGCAAGGTCGACGTGGGCGAGGAGGTCTTCGACGTCGCGGAAGTTGAGGGTGAACCGGTAGTAGAGCAGACGGCGTGACTGATAATCGCTGGCGGGAACCGGTAGCGTGGGTCGTGCGCGACATCGTCGGCCATCTGGTTACTGTGCCCGCGGTCGCCTCAAGTTGACAATGCCGTGACAAGCTGAGCGGGCGCGGTTGCCGGATCACGGTCGGCGCCACCGAGCGCCTCGACGAGGCTGATCAGCCGCCTGGAATCGAGCGGTTTCGGCAGGTATTCGTCCATGCCGATCTTGAGACACTCGTCCTGATCGCCCTGCATGGCGTACGCGGTGAGGGCGATAATGGGGATGTGGCCGCCTTGCGCGGCCTCGCGGGCACGAATCACGGCGGTCGCTTCGAGGCCGCCCATCTCGGGCATCTGGACGTCCATCAGTACGACGTCGAACGGACAACGCTCCACAGCCGCCAGCGCTTCCCTGCCGTTTCCGGCGACCACGACCGTGTGCCCGCGCTTTTCGAGCACGCGAGTGGCGAGGAGCTGGTTGACGCGATTGTCCTCGGCGAGCAGCACGCGCAGCACGCGCACCGGAACGTCTGACAGGACCGCACATGACGGAGGGATGGGCGACCGCGGGACGATGTCCGTGCGAAGGGTCTGCGCGACGGAAAGCAGCAGCTCGTGCTGCTGGATTGGTTTCATCAGGTAGCACGCGATCCCGAGCCGCCGGCAGCGATCGGTCTCGCCCAAGTGCCCGCCCGAGCTGAGCATCATGATCGTCGCATGGTGCAGGCGTCCGCCGTCACGGGCCCGCCGCGCCACTTCGAAACCGTCCATGTCGGGCATGTTCGCGTCGAGCAGCACGAGCGCGAACGGATCGTCGGCGGCTTCGGCGAGCGCCGCGAGCGCCGCTTCGCCGCTGTCGACGGCCGTCGGCCGCATGCCCCATCGCGAGGCCCACGCCACCAGGGTGTGCCGATTGACCGTGTTGTCGTCGACGATGAGCGCCTTCAGACCCGCCAAGTCCACGGGCGCCGCCTGGCGTTCCGGCGCGTCGGCCGTCCCGAGGCGGACGGTGAAATGGAAGACGCTGCCGCGGTCCGGCTCGCTCTCCACCCAGAGGCGGCCGCCCATCAGCTCTATCAGGTTCAGCGAAATCGCCAGTCCGAGGCCTGTGCCACCAAAACGCCGCGTCGTCGAGCCGTCGGCCTGCCGGAACGGCTCGAATATCGCCTGCAACTTGTCGGCGGCGATCCCGATCCCGCTATCACTCACGCGGCAGTGCAGCACCACACCAGCCTCGTCGGCTTCGGTGACCGCCACGTGCACCATGATTTCCCCACTCTCGGTGAACTTGATGGCGTTGCCAATCAGGTTCGTGAAGATCTGCTGCAGCCGTCCGGGATCTCCCATCAGCAGTTCCGGCACGTCGGCGGCGATGTCGCACACCACCTCGAGTCCCTTTTGCTCCGCCCGGAATGCCAACGGCCGTACCAGCTCGGCCACCGCTGCCCGCGCCGAGAACGGGACCGCTTCGATCTCGAGCTTCCGCTGCTCGATCTTCGAGAAGTCGAGAATGTCGTTCAGCACCGTCAGCAGACCGTCCGCCGACGTTTTTACCATCGTCAGGTATTCGCGCTGCTCCTCCGTCAACGTCGTGCCCAGCGTCAGGTCGGTCATCCCGATGATCCCGTTCATCGGCGTGCGGATCTCGTGGCTCATGTTCGCCAGAAACTCGCCCTTCGCCTGATTAGCCGCTTCGGCGACGTCCTTCGCAGCTTCGAACTGCCGGGTCCGGTCCGCGACCACGCGCAGTAACTCGGTCTTGCTACGCTGCATGTGCCGCATCCGTAGCCGGTGGAACCCGCCTGTCGCGCCGATCATCCCCAGCGCGAGCAGGCCGAAAAACCACGCGGTCTGATAGAGGTGGGGCCGCAACTCGAGCGCCAGCGCCGCGCCGCTCTGGTTCCACACGCCATCGTTGTTCGCCGCCTTGACCCGAAACAGGTACTTGCCCGGCGGCACGTTCGTGTAATACGCCACCCGCCGTGTCCCCGGATCAACCCAGTCCGCATCGAAGCCTTGGAGCTTGTAGCGAAACTTCACCTGACGCGGCGCGACGAAGCTCAGGGCTGAGTATTCGAATTCGAGTTGGCCCCGGCCGGGCCGAACCGCGCCGTCGGGCTGCACCAGCTGGCCGTCGGCCTTCGTGCTTTCGATCATGACCGGCGGCGGGATGTCATTGAGAATAATCCTGGCGGGATCGATCGAGACGACGCCCTTCAAGGTCGGGAACCAGAGTCGCCCATCGCGTGTGCGCCAGGCTGGCGGGTGTGCGCGCGTGTTTCCTTGCGCCGTGGTCGACCGCAACCCGTCGTCGAGACCGTACACGACCGATTGGATCGCTGGCGATTTCCCTTCGGCGAAGGATTCGAGCGAGCGCTTATTCACGCGCCAGATTCCCTTGTTGCTGCTCATCCACAGATGGCCGGCGTCGTCGTCGAGAATCGCATACACGGTGTCATCGAACAGGCCATCGCGCTGCCGAAATGCCGTGAACGTGCCGTTATTCGCTCGTACGAGGCCGCCCCCGAATGTGCCGAGCCAGAGGGTCCCGGCCTTATCTTCGTATACCGTCGTGATGGTGTTGTCCGACAGGCCATCTCGCACGTTGTACTGCGATACCGTGCCGTCTCGGTAGCGCGCCAGACCGTTGTCCCGCGTGCCAATCCAGATGTCGCCGGCACGATCCTCGTACAAACTGACAATCGCGTGTCGGCCGACACCGCCGAGAAGTCGGAATTTGCCCGCGCGATAGATCACGACACCCGAGTCGGTCCCCACCCACAAGTCGCCGCGGCGATCCTCGAGAAGGGCGCTGACATCATTCGACACCAGACCGTCGCGTGTCGTCAGCACGCGGAACCGCCCGTTGCGAAAGTGGTTCAAGCCAGACGCCGTGCCGACCCACAGCGTGCCGTCGCGGCTTTCGGCAATCGCAGCGATACGATTGCCGATGAGACCCTCCTTGACGCCGTAGCTGGCGATGCGACCGTCCGCACCACGCCTGTTGAGACCGCCGTCGGTGCCGAGCCACAGCGCGCCGGCGTGGTCCTCGATCACCGCCCCCACGACATTCGACGAGAGGCCCTCGGGCTCTCCGAAAACTGAGAATTTTCCGTCGTGCAAGCTGTTCAGGCCGCCACCGATTGTGCCCACCCACAACGTGTGCTCGCGATCTTCGAACAGCGAAAACACTACATCGTCAGTCAGTCCTTGCGCCTTTGTGAAGGATGTGATCGAGCCGTCGTGCCACCGCTTGAGTCCGCCGCCCTGCTCGCCAAACCACATGCTGCCGTCGCGGTCTGCGACGAGCGAGCGGATGCGGACGCTCGAAGCGGTCACCAGTTCCCACCTGCCGTCGACGCGGCGGAACACGCCCGCCTCACTCGCGACCCAAAGACCGAGGCGAGGGTCCTCGAGCACGACTCGAACTTCAGCGCGCGGCGATCGGCCCGGGAGATCAACCGGGCGCGCCGATTCACCCACGAGTTGATAGAGACCGGTTTGTGTGCCGGCCCAAAACGTTCCCGACTTGTCGCGGAGCATCGTGATCACGCGCGTTCCGGCCAGCGGCGCGAGCACCACAAAACGCGTCGGATCGCCGGCAACGAGGCGGCTCACGCCATTGTCGGTTCCGACCCAGAGCTGGCCGTCAGGATCTTCGTACAGCCCACGCACGCGGCCATGGCCCAGACCATGCTCGGTGTCGAAGCGAACAAACGATCCATCGGCAAAGCGAACTAGACCGCCATCGGTGCCGATCCAGAGCGCGCCGTGCCGATCCTTCAGCAAAACGTTGATGCGGTTGCTCTGGAACGCGGGCGTATTGCGCTTATCGAAGACGGTGAACCGGACGCCGTCGAAACGGCAAAGGCCTTCCCGTGTTCCCACCCAGAGGTAGCCATCGTCGGTCTGCGCAATGGTGAACACCGATTCCTGGGGCAAACCGTGAGCGATTTCCCACGAACGGTGGACATACTGCCCGATTGACTTGCGCGGATCGAGCGCCTCGGCTATGGGCGCGCAGACGCCCAGCATCAGCGCAGATATGACGAACGCGACCAGTCCCTCTGCCGGACACCCAAAAACACATTTGGACAACGCCTGCAGAGGTGGCAAGCCTCGTGCCGCTGCTGGGAGTAGTCGCGCGCCGCGGAAGACGGGTGCAAGGTCGTTAATTTGAGCAGGAACCTTCGGGTGCGTGTACGAACACCTTCATCGCGAGTGTGCCAGTCCGCACCGTGTGCGCACGCATCGGGCGTGGGAACGGAACGGATTCTCGTGGAGGATACCGCCAGCGTGCGACGCCGAGCACGGCGTCCTGGAAACCGGCGTCGAATTGCTTCATAACCGTTTCCTCTGCGACAACTGCTCGAGCGTGTTCGAGAGCTGTTAACTCGCCCAGAATCGGCGTTTT
>Ga0070698_100009539_pt1 | contig 10391 bp, 12 predicted proteins | sample KBSK1502metaG_FD_65477 | JGI IMG/M metagenome (GOLD analysis project Ga0070698, IMG submission 65477) | Corn, switchgrass and miscanthus rhizosphere microbial communities from Kellogg Biological Station, Michigan, USA - KBS K1-50-2 metaG | ecosystem: Host-associated > Plants > Roots >... | reverse complement strand
GGCTTCTCTGTAATTATGAGAGACTTGGACATGGGGGCTCGCAATCGAACCCACTTACAGGACTTTTGCAAGTGGGAGACGTTTTTTTGGGCATGCGTGCCCGAGGAAATTCACATAACACAATACCTATCCCAGCTTTACAAAATATTTTCCGGGCAATTGTTTGACCAAGCGTTTCAGTTCCAACTGCAGTAGCGTCGATGAAACCGCCGCGCTCGGCAGCTTTGCTCTCTCTGTGATTTCATCAATTGATGTCTCCGTTGCTTCGATGGCGTCGTAGATCCGGCGCTCGTCCTCAGAAAGAGGCGGTAAAGGGCGCGCGGCTGCTTCGGCGGACGGTTTCGTCTCCGGCAGAAGAATCTGCAGATCATCCAGGATGTCGCTGGCGTCCATGACCAGTTTGGCGCCTTGCTGGATAAGACGATTGGATCCCATCGCGCTCGGCGCGTTGATATGGCCAGGCACAGCGTAAACGGATCTTCCTTGTTCGATTGCCTGCGATGCCGTGATGAGCGCGCCACTATTCAAGCCTGCCTCCACAACAAGAATACCGTGACTCCAGCCGGAAATGATTCGGTTGCGCATCGGGAAAGTTTGACGATCCGGTTCAATTTCCATCGAAAATTCCGACACGATCGCGCCACTTCCTGCTCGAATTTTTTCAGCGAGCGCAGCGTTTTCCGGTGGATAAAGCTTTGCCAATCCGGAGCCGATCACCGCGATCGTACGGCCTTTTGCCGCGAGCGCCCCTTGATGTGCGGCGGTATCGATTCCGCGCGCTAATCCGCTGACCACAGTCAACCCCGCATAGGCAAGCTGATACGCGAGTTTTTTTGCGGATTCGACCCCGTAATGTGTAGTCCGCCGCGCGCCGATGATGCCGATTGCATGATGGTCGCGCTCTTGCAGTTCACCCCAAACGTAAAGCACAATCGGCGGGGCATGAATCTCGCGGAGCGACTTGGGGTATGACGGCGATTCCTGGGTGATGACTGTGGCGCCAAATTCGTGAATTCGGTCAAGCTCGGCGTCAAGATCGACGATGGACTCCCAGTTACTAATTTGATCGGCCACTTCACTCCCGATTCCTTCAACTTTTCGGAGTTCGTTGCGTTTCGCTGCGAGAACTTGTTGCGGCTGCGCGAGTACCTCCAGCAATTTTCGCAGCCGTACAGGCCCGACTGTTGGCAGCATATTGAGCGCGATACAGGCTTCCGTCGCGTTCATTTGTAAGGCGCAAGCTGGAGGCTCGCGCTACTTCTAGAAGGGGATTTCGTCGTCGTCCGGCTCCGCCGGCCTTGCCGACTTCGGCGGTGCGGCGGTTTTGCTGCCAGCGCTTGTGGCTGCTCGATCTTCGTCGGCGGTTTCACCTGTGGCGCCCCCGGGACGGCCTCCCAGCAACTGCATGCTTTCGCCCACGACCCGAAGTTTGGTCCGCTTTTGCCCGGTCTGTTTGTCATCCCAGCTATCCATTTGGAGACGGCCCTCGATAAAAACGGGCCTGCCTTTCCTCAAATATTCGCCGGCGATCTCGGCCAGGCGCGCCCACAGCACAACATCGACGAAAGTAACTTCTTCGCGTCGTTCACCGCCCTCGGTTGTGTAAACGCGGTTGACCGCGATGCCGAGATCGCACACCGCGCTGCCTTTGGGGGTATAGCGAACTTCTGGATCGCGCGTGAGATTTCCAAGCAGAATGACTTTATTAAAGCTGGCCATTCCCGGCTTATAACCAAGTCACTTCGTTTTCGCCATCTTTTTCGGGGGCTTTTCCTTCTTTTGCTCGACTCGCTGGTAATTCTGGCGATAAACCTCCGGGTCGAGCTTGAATTTCGACCGCAGTTTTGTAATCGACTGCGGCTCAGCATTGAAGACAAAGTTAACGTAATATCCGGCGTTGAGCGCGCCGGCCGCGTAGGAAAACGGGCGCTTGTCCATTTTCTGCACTTGTTCGATCTGGGCGCCTTCCTGTTGGAATTCGGATTCCAATCGATCGATGACTTCCTTGATTGTATCTTCTCGGCCTTGTGTGTTGAGGACAAGCAGAGCTTCGTAACGGTGTTTCATGGTTCTTCAGTTTTGTTGAAAATGTTCATCGCGGAAATGAGATCATTGTCAATCGCGCATTTCACCGCTTCGACGGCGCGAGCTATTGTGGATCTAACGATCGGTTTTTCCTCTTCAAAGAAACGGTTCAATACGTAATCGACTGATCCTGCAGGCGGAGCCTCTCCGATTCCGATTCGGAGACGCGGGATTTCTTCGGTGCCAAATTGCATAATGACCGATTCAAGCCCGTTATGGCCGCCCGATCCACCGCTGGCCCGCAATCTCAGCCGGCCGAGCGGCAACGCCGTGTCATCGAGCACCACAATAATCTCCGGTGGCTGGATCTTGTAAAACTGAGCTATTTTCAGCAGCGGGTAGCCACTCCGGTTCATGTAGCTCATTGGTTTTGCCAGAAACACATCGCCGCATTTGGCCATTAGTGCGTCCCACTTTGTCGACTTCTCCCAAGTCGATCCAAACTGCGCGGCAAGCTGATCGGCTACCATGAAACCAATGTTGTGCCGGGTGGCCGCATATTCCGGCCCGGGGTTTCCCAGCCCAGCTACCAGGCGAATCGACGATTCTTCCACGTCCACTCAAGCCGCGATCCAGTCCAAGCCGGACTGGCATTTTTCGCAATCCGCGATCAAAAAGGTTACTTCTTTTGCTCTTTTTCCTTTGGAGCTTTTTCCTTTGTAGCCGGTGCGGCGCCCGCAGCTTCGCCCTCTTCCTTCTTCTCGGTGATAACTTCTGGGCCTGCCGCCGCAGCAGCTTCAGCCTCAACAGCCACCGGTTCTTCTTCGACTACTGGAGCCAGCACTGAAAACGCCGTCAAATCGGCTGGCACTTTTGCAGTGACTCCGGACGGCATCTGAATGTCGCGCACGTGGATGGAATCGCCGATATTCAATTGCGAGACATCTACTGTGATTCGATCTGGCAAATCACGAGGCAAACATTCGATGGCGAGCGCCCGCAGGCTCTGCTCAAGCAGCCCGCCAAAAGTCTTAACGCCGACAGGCGTGCCGGTCGGCTCGAGAGGAACTTCAGCCTGGATGGTTTCATCCATGGAAATGGCATGAAAATCGACATGGACAATCTCACCACCCACGGGCGAATGTTGCACTTCCTGTACCAGCGCGGCCCGGTTCGCTTTTTCGCCCGCGATCTCGAGATCAACCAGGACGTTTTCGCCTGAGGCGTGACTCATCATTGCATTGATGTCCCGGGCGGCGACTTGCAAGGCCTGCGGTTTAACTTTTCCCCCGTAAATGACGGCCGGCATAATCCCGCGGGCTCGTAGCTTGCGTACGCCAGAGCGGCCCACGTTGGTCCGCGGCTCTGCCTTTAATTTAACCTGTTTTGCCATTTGTTCCGTTCTCTATGTTAAACAGCGACGAGACCGACTCGTCATTATGGATCCGCTTGATGCCTTCGCCGAGAAGCTCGGAAACGCATAGCACCGTGGTTTTAAAACCTTTCACGGCGCGCACAGGCGTGCTGTTGGTCGTTACTAATTCCGCAATTTGAGATTTTTGCAAACGCCCGATTGCGATATCGACCAGAACAGCATGCGAGACGCCAGCGTAAATTTTCTGCGCGCCACGTTTTTTCAAAAGCTCGGCGGCGGAAGTCAGTGTCCCAGCAGTCTCGGTCAGGTCATCGACTAGCAGCACATCGCGCCCTTCCACTTCGCCGATGAGATATAACGCTTCGGTCTCCGTGGCGCTTCGGCGTTCCTTTGCCACAATTGCGAGATTCGCATGCAGCGCCTCGGCGTAGGCTGAAGCCATCTTGAGCCCGCCCAAATCCGGAGAAACAACTGTTGTTTTCCCCTTAAGCTCCTTTCGCAAATACTTGATCAAAACCGGGAGAGAATAGAGGTGATCCACCGGGATGTCGAAGAACCCCTGCACCTGTTGCGCGTGCAGGTCCATGGTAAGGACGCGGTTCACGCCTGAAGCATACAGCAAATTCGCCACCAGTTTGGCTGTAATCGGGACTCGCGGTTGGTCCTTTCGGTCCTGGCGTGCATATCCAAAAAACGGAATAACCGCAGTGATCCGATCCGCGCTGGCCCGCCGTGCCGCATCTACCATGATGAGCAACTCCATCAGATGCTCGTTTGTAGGCGGACAGGTTGGCTGAATGATGAAGACGTCGTGCCCCCGAATATTTTCCTCAATTCTTACGTAAGTCTCGCCGTCGGGAAACGAGCTGATCGTCGCCCGGCCTAGTGGCACACCCACGTATTTGCAAATGCGTTCGGCCAGATCACGGTTGGCGGAGCCGCTGAAAATTTTCAATTCCGGTTGGAGCGCGAACATGGAGCGGCTAACTTAGGCGTGTAGCAATGCCCTTGGCAATCTTCAAAACTTGCCAATCAACTTTTCTGTAGCGAAGTTTCCGTACCCCAGATTTTTTCAAATGAATGCCGAGGTTATTCGAATAGAACGGCCGACCACAGACTCCTGGTTGTTCGCGCATACGCGCTGGGATGCCATCCCCGCGTTGGCCGGGTTATTTCATCTGGCATATTTCGTTGGACTGTTTTTCGTCTATCGGCATGCACCGCTGTGGTTGATGCTGATTCTGGGGCTCATCTATTCGCTGATGGTCAATGCGAACATCAATGGGGTCGGGCACAACTTTATTCACAATCCCTTCTTCCGGTCCAAGATTCTAAATCGCATTTTTGGAGTAGCACAGTCGATCGCCTGCTGCTTTTCGCAGACAATGTACGACGCCGTGCATATGCAGCATCACAAGGGGAATTCCGATCGCCAGGACGAAAAGGGCGATACCATTGATTGGTTATCCATTTACCGTCACGGGCACGACGGCGAGGAGGAAAATCCTTGGAGCTATGTGTTCCTGAGTTTCTTTCGCGACGACGTAGGGGCAATTCGGAAGGAACTGCGCAAACGTAACAACGGCGATCTTTTCTGGGGCAACCTCGAACTGGCAGCATTCGCGATCACGCTCTTCGTAATGTTTCTGTTCAACTGGCGCTTTGTGATTTTTTATTTCCTCCCGTTCTGGTATCTCGGGCACTGCTTTAGTTATCTCAACGGCTACTATCGGCATTATGGAGCGAATCCCGATAAACCGATCGCCTGGGGTGTAAGCAGCTACGGGAAAATCTACAACTGGCTGTTTTTCTACAACGGCTACCATGCCGAGCACCATTTCCGGCCCAAGGTGCATTGGACGACGATGGAAAAATTCCATCAAAGCATCGAAGACCTGCAAAAACAGGAAGGCGTTCGTACGATCAAGCGCGCACACATGCTCGGTTTTCTGGACCCTGACCTCCCGAAACGCGGCGCGCACGTCGGAGACGCCGAGCCGTCAACTTCCTTGTCACGGTCATCCTGAGCGAAGCGAAGGACCTGTCAAAAACCCGTGGAGCACACAAATTTCGCTCGGTATCGCGTCCTTCGAGGGCGAGGTCCCTCGCCGTCTGTGCGGCTCGGGATGACGCGGTGATTATTTCGCGGCGAAACTTGCTCGAAGCTTTTCTTTCTTAGCTTGGCACTCGTCCTGCAAGCGTCGCATTTCCGAGGCAAGCTGTTTTTCAAGCGATTGTGCTTCCTCGGAGTTTCCAGCGATCTGCGCCTTGTGAACTTGATCCTTTAGGAAGACTTCTTTCTCAGCGATTTTCGCCCGATAAACAGAATCGAGTTCCGCGATTTCTCTCTTCTGATCTTCGGTAAGCGAGATGGATGGCGATCCTTTCTCCAGTCGCTCCATGGCCAGTTCGTAAGCCGATTTCATTGGTTATTCTATTCTTACTCTTACAGGTGCTCTTGTTCTTTTTCTAATCCAGACGGCGCGCGTGGCAGTCGCGCCCTACCAAAAAACCGTGCCGAATTGCGTCTACAGAATCAATTCTTAAATTGCTTTATGTCTTTGCGAATCCAATTGCTCAGCACCGATTTCGACGGCACGCTCGTTTCACACGCTGGCGAACCGCCATTGGATAGGGAGTGCATGGCGTTGATTCATGAATTGCAAGGTGCCGGCGCGACCTGGGCAATCAACACGGGGCGCTCGGTCGATCTGCTTGAATCCGGGCTTGCCAATTTTGAAATCCCAATCCGTCCGGATTTCATTCTGACAACCGAACGAGACGTCTTCCGTCCCGGCGGAAACGGAGACAAATGGGAGCCGTTCGGCGATTGGAACGATCGCTGCGCGCGCGATCATGCTGAGTTGTTCTCTTCAGCTCAGCCGGTACTGGCTGAGGTAGTCGACTTCGTGACTCAAGAAACAAAGGCCCGTCTTATCTACGATTCTGGTCGTCTCGAGGGCCTCGCAGCCGAAAATGAAGAAGAGATGGAACACATTGCCGGATTTATCGAGCAAGCCAGGGCCGCCCATCCAAAGTTTGATTACCAGCGGAACGGCATTTACCTGCGTTTTTGTCACGCCGATTACCACAAGGGCGCGGCGCTGGCTGAGCTGGCGCGCCTGATCGAAGTCCCGCGCGACAACATCTTCGCGGCCGGCGATCACCACAACGATATCTCAATGTTGGATGGAAAAGTTGCCGCGATGCCATCCTGCCCGGCGAACGCAATTGGCGAGGTGCAAAGCGCGGTGCGGCGTGCAGGCGGTTACGTCGCGCAGCAAGAGCATGGCGCAGGCGTTTATGAGGCGATTTTGCATTTCGGGGACGGAAACCCGTTAAAGCGATGAAGCGTCAAAGCGGGAACGCATCCTTTTGTCTTTCTGAGCGAAGCGAAGAGTCTCTCATCTATTTCAGGGCGCTGGCCTCCGCAACCCGATATTCAGAGATGCTTCGCTCCGCTCAACATGACAGAAGCGGACGTTTCAACTCTTCAGCGGGGTGATGCTTCGACTTGCTTCGCCGTCGCCAGCGCGAGCGGCGCATCGGCTTCAATTTTCCCAGCAAAGCGATTCGTCATATAGGTGAGGAGCAACACCCAAAAGGTAAGCGCCAGCCCGAATAGCGGAAATTGGAGGGCGAGGGGCAGGGAATAGATAATTGCCATCAGCGGAATCCAGACTGCCCATGTGGCGAACAAGGTGGGAATGATTTTGTCGCGATAATGTTTCCATGTGAAGAGATCGCGGATGGGCTGCAGCGAGATGCCACTGTTTTTCCATTCGTAGGTCAGCACACCAAACGGCGCCGCGAAAAGGGGATTGTAACCAAATTGATCGACACAGATTTTCGCCGCGACTACCGGCAATGTTGCAACGTCTCCAAACCAGGCGGCTTCGCTTCGGTACAAAAAATCGACAAGTGTACCGTCGAGTCCCCAAACGGGTACAGTAAAGAGCAGATTACGAAGGTTTCGACGACTGGGGCGTCCTCGCTGGAAGAAGAGAATCAAGAACAACTCCGGAATAAGCGCCCCCGCCGCCACGGATGCGACGACGACAAACAAAATTCCGTGTGTACGCTTTAGCTCGGCCAGTTGCGAAAGGAGCGTGGACGCCGTGTGACTTGTGTAAAAAGCCACGAGCAACATCAGCATCAGCGCCTGAATAACTAGCGCTGGCAGTGCGTTCGCGCGTGCTGCCTCCCAACCAAGGGTGAGTGGAGAGCGCGTCCTGTGCATCGTGGCTCAGTGTTCTCCGCGCGTCTGCGCTATCAAGCGGAAATCTCTGCCAAAGGAATGATGCCGAAAGCCTTTGGTTTTATGCTCGTTCGACGCCCGGGAAGACGTTCCTCGGTGCTGATCACCAGTGAACGCTTCCGCTGGCTCCAGGCCCACCTGGAGTAAACTTTCCCTCGTCAGACGTTCTTTCCCCGGGAACAGGCGTACCAGACGTGGCAGCCTGGGAACCCGAGTCACCGCCCATCGAATCTTCGGACGATGCACATGCGGAGAGCAGCGAGGCGACGACCAGAAACAGAACTACGCGCAGTGCAAAGCGTTTCTTCACGCGACGAACGTACCTTGAGAGGTGTTTGATGCAAGCCGCGGTGTCCGATAGATTTCGTAGTGAAGAGCGCCAGCAAAACCGACCTGCATAGCGCCCGGAGGGCAGCCGAAGCTGGTCGCCACGGCGACTTCGGCGATATCAAATCTCTGCTTTTAAGCGAGCTTCAGGAGCAGCTTCGCAACTTGGGTGAACCCTCCTATCGCGCGGGCCAGGTCGTCGATTGGCTTTACAAAAAGCGCGTCGACACAATCGACGAAATGACCAATTTGCCCCGCCCGTTGCGCAGCACGCTCTCGGAGAAATTCTCGCTCGGCAAAATCGATATCGTGCGCGTGCTCGGCGCGCACGACACCACGCGAAAATTTCTTTTTCGTCTGGCCGACGGGAATTTGATCGAATCCGTTTTGATTCCGGCGTCGCCGGCCCTTTACGGTGGAAGAGCGGACCGCCGGACGATTTGTGTCTCCACCCAGGTGGGCTGCGCTTATGGATGCAAATTTTGCGCGAGCGGCTTGGAAGGTTTCTCTCGCAATCTGAGCCCAAACGAAATTGTCGACCAGCTCATCGCAGTTGAGCGCGCGACTGGTGAAAAAATCGACAACATTGTGTTCATGGGGATGGGCGAGCCACTCGCCAACCTCCAGAACGTACTTCGGGCGATTCGGATAATTAACGCGGAGTGGGGCCTCGGCATCGGCGCGCGTCACATCACGATTTCAACCAGCGGTCTGGCGCCGCAAATTCGGAAACTGGCTGAAGAACCTTTGCAGATTCGGCTGGCTGTTTCTCTGCACGGTGCCACTGACGAGGTTCGCAATCGGATCATGCCAATCAATCGCCGTTACAACATTGAGACACTACTTTCGGCTTGCGACTACTACAGTTGTCATAAGAAGCAGCGTCTCACGTTCGAATATATCTTGATCTCAGATGTAAACGATTCTGACGAGCAGGCGCGTCTCCTTGCTCGCCATTCACACCGGCTCTCGGCAAAAGTGAATTTAATTCCCTACAATAACGTGTCCGGTCTGCCGTGGACGCGACCTTCAGAAAAGCGTCAGGAAAAATTTCTGTCGATTTTACGAGCCGAAGGCATTCCGGCGACGTTGCGTCGCGAGAAAGGGCATGACATCGATGCTGCTTGCGGACAGTTGCGGTTGCAGACGGAACGGGCAGAACTGAGAAAGAGGTGATTTCGAAATTGTGGGGCGTCTGTGCCGGGCGCCTTCTCAACTGGCCTTTCTCGGAATGGAGCTGGCGGGAGCCGGGCGACATGGACGGGAAGGTCGCGAGACTGAGCGAGCGGGAGTGAGCGAGTCAAACACCCTACCAAGCAAAACTTTTTGCGCACAGCGTCAACGTCGCGTTTAGTCTCTGTCATGGCCGGCTACGAGGGCGAGCCCGAACGCGCATGGGACGAGTACCAGTGGGAGAGTTTTCTACAGCAACAGGAAGGCAAGGCAGAAAAGTACATGCAATTGCTGGAGGAATACCTTGATGATCCCCAGCGCGACGAGATCATCGCCCGCGAAATGGGATGGACCCAGTTGCTGGACGCCAGGGATTGGAGTGCGGAACTCGATGCGCTGCCGGATGCAGGCGTAACAGAAGAGGACTCTGCTGGCATTGACGAGGCTTCCAGATCAGCAGAGACCTTCGAAGGGCATGATCTGTATCGTGCTGCCTTCGCGTTGACGATCTGGATTGATCATCTGTTCGACCGAAACGCTTCGCTTCCAAACGAGCCGGCAGCTGTAAAACTGGCTACACAGGCCGCGTTGGCGAACGCAAAGCTGGCCGCAGCCTTGAGCAGCGATAGTCTGAGCGAAATCGGGATGACAATCGCCTATTTGAAGCGGGCCTTGAAAGCGATCACGATTTCGATGGACGCAGCGGCGCAGCTCCGCAGGATCGCCGGGCTGGTTACCCGCTCGCAATATGCGGTGCTTCGACAGCGGCTTTTTCAAGTGCGAGACGGCATTGTCACTCTGATAGGCAAGTATCGCGGCGAGTGGCGTCGCCGGTTCGGCCCCGAAAGCTTTCGGGGTTGAATGAAATAGGGCCGGCTCCCGTCCAATCATGCAAGCGGAAGCAACTCTGGCTCAGGCCGATGTGTCTGACTTGGACTTGGTGACACGATGCCAGGCTGGTGACACCGAGGCATTCGACGAGCTGGTAACGCGCTACCGAACACGAGTATTTGGCATGATTTACAACATGGTTCATAGCGAGCAGGACGCGTGGGACCTTGCTCAGGACAGCTTTCTCAAAGCATGGAAATCGATTAAACGCTTTCGGGGACGCTCGTCGTTTTATACCTGGATTTATCGGATCGTCATGAACGTAACGATCGATTGGCTCCGCAAGAAACAAATCAAAGGCGGAGGCGGCGAATTCGACGACGCGATTCAGCTAAAGGAGAT
>Ga0070698_100009538_pt1 | contig 10392 bp, 8 predicted proteins | sample KBSK1502metaG_FD_65477 | JGI IMG/M metagenome (GOLD analysis project Ga0070698, IMG submission 65477) | Corn, switchgrass and miscanthus rhizosphere microbial communities from Kellogg Biological Station, Michigan, USA - KBS K1-50-2 metaG | ecosystem: Host-associated > Plants > Roots >... | reverse complement strand
AACTTCGCGCGGCGAGGCTACCGGACGGTGGCGCTGATGCCAGGCATGCGGCAGCCCTGGCCGGAAGGGGCCTTTTACGGCTTCGACGCGATCTACGGCCACGACCTGCTGGAATACTCGGGCCCACACTTTGGGTGGTGGGAGATCCCGGACGAATATGCGCTGGCCAGGCTCGACGCGGTCGAGCGCCATCGGCCGTCGCGCCCACCGCTCTTCGTGGTCTTCCCGACGAGCACGTCGCACGCGCCGTTTGGTCCCGTGGCGCCCTATCAGCCGGACTGGTCGCGCGTGCTGACGAAGGACGCCTACGCCGCGGCCGACGTCGAGCGTGCGATGGCGGTCCGTCCCGACCTGACCAACCTGGCGCCGAGCTACGTCCGGGCCATTGCTTACGAGTACACCTCTCTCGCGGGTTACCTTCGCGAGCAGGCCGACGACCTCGTGATGATCGTGATTGGAGACCATCAGCCGCCCGCTGCCGTGAGCGGCAGGGATGCGCCATGGCGCGTGCCCGTGCACGTGATTGGACGCCGCCGCCACCTGCTTCGCGGGCTGCTCGAGCATGGGTTCCGGCCTGGCCTGGAACCGCAGCGCCCGTCGATTGGCGCCATGCACGCACTCGTCCCGACACTGCTGGACGCGTTCGACGCGCGGGCCGACCCGGCGGACGAGGCGTATGTCGACACGCTGAAGGGCAGCCGCACGCCGCCGATCGCCAGCGCCAGAAAGCCGCCCAGCACCGGCGGCCCGTAGGCGTTCATCAGATACCCGTATTTGAAGATGTCGTCACTGGCGACATGGAAGTTGATCACCATCACCAGTGCCAGCGCCGCAGCCAGGCGCACCCGTATTCCCAGGATCAACGCAGCCCCGGCGGAGAGCTCGGCAAGCGGCACCACGCGCGCGAACACGGGGGCACCAGGAATCGCGATCGTGTCCAGATACCAGCGGGCGAGCGGCCGCACCGTGCCGTGCCACTGCTGCAGCCTCCGCGTCAGGATCGTGCTGTCCGTCAGCCAGCCGATCTTGTCGAGGGCCATGAAGATCAGGAAGATGCCCATGATCACCGAGAGCACGCGCAGCGCTCCCGCGTGCGATCCAAGTCTTGACAGAATGGACATGACAACTCCTACGCCGTCCGGTATTGACGTGACAGCCGCCTGATATCAATCGCAAACGACCACGCGAGGGCGGTCAGCGTGAGCGCGGCCGCGACGGCACTGAGCGGCACGCCAACGATGGGCGCGAGCGCCACGCTCAGCCCGAGCAACTGGCCGACGGCCACCGTCTTGCCGCGCAGCGTGGACTGCAGCGGCTGCGCGAGCCACGGGAGCAGCCATCCGGCTGCGACGAACCCGTAGCGCATCAGCCCGCAGAGCAGGACCCAGGCCCCGGCCTTCTCGTGCTGCCAGACGAGGATCGACAGGACCAGGATGAGCGCGGCGTCGGTTTCCATGTCGAACCGCGCGCCAAACTCGCTCGCCATGCGGGTGCGGCGCGCGAGCCAGCCATCGAGGCCGTCGAGCGCGCCCATCACCGCCGTCAGACCGATCACCCACCAGAGCATCTCCGGCGTTGCCGGACGTCCGATCAGAACGGCCACGAGCGCCACGAGCATCGCCCGGATCGTCGTGACAACGTTGGCCGGTCCGAACCGCGGGTACGGATGCTTCCCGATCACGGGAGCGAGATTGTATCGTCGTGGGTACCGCATCAGAATGTCCACACATGCAGGACGAGGCCAGAGCCTTCTGGGTGACGACGCCCGGCCGCGGCGAGATCCGCCGTGAGGTATTGGGGACGCCGTCGGACAGCGAGGTTCTGGTGCATGCGCTCTACAGCGCCATCAGCCGCGGGACCGAGGCGCTCGTGTTCAACGGCCGCGTCCCGCCGAGCGAATGGGGCCGGATGCGCGCGCCGTTTCAGGCAGGCGAGTTTCCGGCACCGGTGAAGTACGGGTACTCGAGCGTCGGCCGCGTCGTGCGCGGCCCACGCGACCTCACCGACCGCACCGTGTTCGTGCTCCACCCTCATCAAACCCGTTTCATCGTCCCCGCCGAGGCGGTGCACGTGCTGCCGGACCGAGTTCCGCCCGCCCGCGCTGTGCTGGCCGCGAATCTCGAGACGGCGCTCAACGGCGTGTGGGACGCCAGACCGCATGTTGGCGATCGTATCGCGGTGATCGGCGCCGGCAGCGTGGGTTGCCTGGCCGCCTGGCTCGCGTCACGGATCGCAGGCTGCGACGTCGAACTGGTGGACATCAATCCCCGGCGGGCGGCGGTGGCCGCCGCTCTCGGCGTGCGATTCGCTGCGCCGGAGGCGGCCGCTCACGACGCTGACATCGTCATTCACGCGAGCGGCGCCGCTGCCGGCCTGGAGCACGCGCTGCGGGTCGCGGGCGAGGAGGCGACGATCGTCGAGCTGAGTTGGTATGGCGACCAGACCGTACCGTTGTCGCTGGGCGGCGCGTTTCACGCCAGGCGCTTGACGATTGCGTCCTCCCAGGTTGGCCGCGTCGCCTCGTCACAACGGCCTCGATGGGACACCTCCCGGCGGATGCGTCTCGCGCTGACGCTCCTGGACGATCCAGCGCTCGACGCCCTCATCACGGGCGAAGACGAGTTCGAGAGGCTCCCGGAGGTGATGGCGACGCTCGCACGGTGCCCCGGCGACACACTCTGCCACCGGATCAAATATTCCTAGACGAGGTCCTCGATGTACAGCGTGACAGTGCGCGACCACGTCATGATTGCGCACAGCCTCACGGGCCAGGTGTTCGGCCCCGCTCAGCGCCTGCACGGCGCCACCTACGTGGTGGACGTCGAGCTCAAACGACCGGACCTCGACGCCGACGGCATCGTGGCCGACATCGGGCGCGCCGCCGACGCGCTTCGCCGCGTGCTTGCGGACCTGAACTATCGCAATCTCGACGAGCTTCCGGCATTCGCCGGGCGCAACACGACCACGGAGTTCCTGGCGCGCGTCGTGTTCGATGGTCTCGTCGCCGCGATTGCACGCGGCGATCTGGGCCCCAGCGCCGGCGGCATCGAGCAGATACGCGTGACGCTTCACGAATCGCACATCGCCTCGGCGTCGTTCGAGGGCCGAGTGACCGGGTCATCGTAGCGATGCAGCCGATCGTGCTCGTGGTGCCCGGGCATCTTGGCGAGCGCACGGGCGGCTACCTCTACGATCGGCGCATCGTTGCAGGTCTTCGCCGTCTGGGGTGGACGGTGGACGTCCTGGAGCTCGATGCGAGTTTTCCGTACCCGACGCCAGCGGCGCTGACGCAGGCCGCCAATGCGCTTGCCGCCGTTGCTTCGGGGACCATCGCCATCGTCGACAGCCTTGCGCTCGGCGCCATGCCGGATCTCATCATGCGCGCCGCGTCACGTCTTCGCGTTGTCGCGCTCGTGCATCTTCCGCTCGCCGCCGCGTGTGGCCTCGATCGCGACACCGTTGCGCGCTTCGAAGACGGAGAGCGCCGCGCGCTCCGTGCCGCAGCGCTCGTCATCGTCACCGGCAGCGCCACGCTGCCGCTCGTCGAGAAGCACGAACTGGCTCGCGACCGGGTCCTCGTCGTGGAGCCGGGCACCGATCGCGCGCCGCTGGCGCGCGGCTCCGGCGGACATCGACTCGAGCTGCTTTCAGTGGCGACACTCAATCCTGGGAAGGGACATGAAGCGCTGCTCGTGGCCCTCTCCGCGGTTCCGCACCGCGAGTGGCGTCTGACGTGCGCGGGGAGCCTCACGCGGCACCCGCAGACAGCGGATCGGGTGCGGACGACCATCGCGAGGCTGGGGCTGGAGGATCGCGTCTCGCTCGCCGGCGATCTCGAGGGGCCGGCACTGGAAGCGTGCTACGACCGCTCGGATGTCTTCGTGCTCGCCACCCGGCAGGAGACGTACGGAATGGCCGTTGCCGAAGCATTGGCGCACGGACTCCCGGTCGTCGCTACGCACACCGGCGCGATACCCGAGCTGGTCGGGAATGGCGCGGGCCTGCTGGTGCCGGTGGGAGACACGCCGGCGCTCGTCGACGCCCTCTCCCGTGTGCTCGGTGACGCCAGCCTCCGCGCGCGTCTTGCCGAGGGCGCGCGTCGCATGCGGGACCAACTGCCAACCTGGGAGGAAACGTGCCGCCGCTTTGCGGCCGCGCTCGATTCGCTCGCCAGCGATGGATGAATCCCTTTCGCACTGGCTCGGCCTGCGCGAACCGGCGGACACGACGGCACGGTCGGACGCGCTGACGCGCACGATTGCGGGAGCGATCCCCTCAGGCGAGGAGATCTGCGCGCTCGACCTCGCCACCGGTACCGGATCGAATATCCGCTACCTGATGGATCGCCTTCCGGGCCGTCAGCGATGGCTGGCCGTCGACCGGGATGCCGCGCTGCTGGCGGAGCTGCGCGAGCGGATGTCGTCGTGGGGCGCCGCGAAAGGCTACACCGTGCGGACCGAACCTGCCGGGTGCACCATCCGCGGCGCCCGCCTCGAGTGTCACGTCGAGACGCGGCAGGCGGATCTTGGCACCCCGGACGACCGTGAGATCTTTGCCGGACGCCACCTCGTCACGGCCTCGGCGCTGCTCGACCTGGTGTCGGCGGAGTGGCTGCGCGCACTCGCGACCCAGTGCCGCGCCGCGGGCGCCGCGGCGCTCTTCACCATCACCTACAACGGCCGTTCGTCATGCGTCCCCGTGGAGCCCGAGGACGACATCGTGCGCGAACTGATGAACCAGCACCAGAAGAGGGACAAGGGACTGGGCGGCCCGGCGGCGGGCCCGGATGCCGTCGCGTGCGCGGAACGGTGCTTTGCGGAGGCGGGATACCGCGTCGAGCGACACCCGAGCGACTGGACGGTTGGGCCAGACGAGGCGGCCTTGCAGCGGATGCTGATCGACGGCTGGGCGCACGCGGCGACCGAGATGGCGCGCGACGGTCCCGCGGCGATCGCGCGCTGGCGTGCGCGCCGGCTCGCGCACGTCGATGCCGGCCGCTCGCGGCTCGCGGTCGGCCACGACGACCTCGGTGCATGGCTGCCGCGCGTTGGGCCGACCTGAAGGTCGGCCCCTACGTACTCCGTACGGCCCCTACGTACAAATCCGGACGTAGGGGCCGACCTTCAGGTCGGCCCAGGGAGTTCCGGACGTGTACAAATCCGGACGTAGGGGCCGACCTTCAGGTCGGCCCAGGAGTGGACCTAGGGGCCGACCTTCAGGTCGGCCCAAGGAGTTCTCGACAGGCGACGCGTCACCGTGTGTGGGTGGCTCCGGCGGCGTGGGGAGGGTCGCGGCGAAACGTGGCCACGACGGGGTGATGATCTGACACCTCGCCGAGTCCCAGTGTCGAGGTGTCGACGATCTCCACCGAGTCGAGCGTCAGGTGGCCCTCCGGCGCGTAGAACACGTAGTCGATGCGCGACACGCGGCCAAACGGCCGCGTCGATCCCGATGCGACGCCACCGGCGCGTCCACGAGCGGATGCCTCCGCCCACGCGTCGCGATAGCGCGCCATCAGCGGCCCGAGCTCGCTCGCGTCCGGCCTGGCATTGAGGTCGCCGATCAGGACGCCCGGCCCCTGTCGCACGGCCCACGGCAGCAGCGTCGCGATCTCGCGCTCGCGACTGGGCTGGTTCTCCTGGTTCGCCGACAGGTGCGTGACGATGACGGGCACGTCGGGCATCGATGCGACGCGCACCGCCAGTCCGACTCGTCCCTCGGAGAGGCGCACGGAGCTCGAGGCCAGGATGCGGTCCCGGGCAAAGATGGCGAGACCTTCCGTTTCGATGTCTTTCCCGCGGCCCCGCTCCATGCATTGCCGGTGATCCGTGATCCATGCCTTCACGAACACGTGCGTCCACGGGCGGCCGGTTCGCTTCCGCAGCCCCTCCGCGATCAGCGAGGCTTGATCGTCGCAGTTGAAGTCCGGGTGATTCTGCATGGCCTCCTGCACGCCGACGAGGTCGGCGTCGAGGCGTGCAATCGCCTCGATCGTCCGCTGGAGGTCATAGTGGTTTCCGCGATCCGCGCCCTTGTGAATGTTGAACGTGGCGACGCGAAACGTCCGGGCGGCATTGGGGAGGGAAGCCGCCCTGTGGGCCAGGGGCCACACAAAGGCGACCGATGCGACGATCAGCAGCGCGAGCGCGAGTCTGCGCATGACGAGCGGTGAATCAGATGATTCGATGCACGCCCCCGGGAGCCGAACCTTCGACCGGGTCGGCCTGCGCGTTCAGCTCGCAATCGAACAGCACATCGCCGCCCATGCGAAACACGCGGTAGCCGGGCCGGCGGCAATCGCACAGGCGGTGCTGCGGCGGAAGCCGGATCGCGGGACGGCCGTTGCCGATGAGGACCGGTGCGATGGTGATCTGCAGTCGATCGAGGAGATTGGCCTGGAGAAACGTCGACACGGTGACCCCGCCGCCCTCCACGAACACCCGCGCGAAGCCGCGCGCCCGCAGCAGCTGCAGCACCTGAGCCGCTTCGTCGCCCGGTGTGCCGGTGTCGATGCCGGCGATGACGGCGCCTTCCATGTGGGTCTCGCCCGGCGACACGCGCGATCGCGCGCAGATGTACAGCGTCGGGATCGCCCGATCGGTGAACACGCGAAAGGTCGGCGTCAGCCGCCGTCCCGAATCGATCACGACCCGGAGCGGGTTCGGTCCGGAGACGAGGCGCGTCGTGAGCCGGGGATCGTCGGCGGCCACCGTTCCGGCGCCAACGACGACCGCGTCGCACAGGGCGCGCATGCGGTGCACGTGCACGATGTTGTCTTCGCCGGTGACGAACTGCGAGTCACCCGACGGCGTCGCGATGAATCCGTCGAGGCTCTGGCCGAGGTGGCCGACGGTGACCGGACGCACGGACGTCGCGCTGCAGATCGGCAGATAGAGATTCAGCAGCTCGGATCGCGCATCACCTGGTGGCAGCCGGGACTCCCATCCGGCTCCCGGACACCAGGCCAGAACGGCGTCGGGGCCGTCGGCAGGAAGCAGTCGTAGCCCATGGGCCTCGTCCTCACAGAACGCCCGGGCACCGCCCTCCCGCTCGAGCTTGTCGGCCAGGGCGACCGCCGCCCGAAGCATGCTCCAGGCGGAGTCCGCCGCCGCACCGTTCTGCCGGATGGATGCCATCGTCTGGGAAAACATGGAATCCGGCACTATAGCCACTCAGCTCGCCGATTGCCAAGGTCGAAGCGCAGCCGAAAGCGAAGAGGTTGGCAGCCAACGTGCTTGACGCCTCGGCAGTCATGGCCCGCCGCGCAGAGACGCCCGGCCAAACCGCGCTGCTCGATGCGATCGTCCGCTCCACAGATGATGCGATTTACAGCATCGATAGTAACGGCATCCTCACATCGTGGAACCCCGCCTCGGAACGCCTCTTCGGGTATTCGGCGGTAGAGGCTATCGGACAGTCCAACCAGCTGATCATTCCACCCGATCGGCTCGATGAGGAACAGCTCGTCCGTGGGCGAATCGCCGCCGGGGAATCCGTCGACCACTACGACAGCGTTCGCCTTCGGAAAGGCGGCGCTCGCATCGACGTGTCGATCTCGATCTCCCCGATTCGTGGCCCCGACGGGAGCATCGTCGGCATATCGAAGATCGCGCGGGACATCGCGGAGCGCAGGCGACGCGAGCAGGACACCGCTCGTCTCGCCGCGATCGTGGAATCCTCCGACGACGCGATCGTCACCAAGGACTTGAACGGGATTGTGACGTCGTGGAACAGAGCAGCCGAACGCCTGTACGGATATACCGCGGAGGAGACGGTCGGCCGGTCCATCAGCGTGATCATCCCGCCCGATGGAATCGACGAAGAAAGACAGGTGATCCAGCGTATCGGCCAGGGGCTCAGCGTCGAACCGTTCGATACGACCCGGGTACGCAAGGACAGTGTGTCAATCGACGTCTCGCTGACGGTGTGGCCGATCAAGGACCCTGCGGGCACGATCATCGGTGTTTCACAAATCACGCGCGACATCAGCGGACGGAAGCAGGCCGACGAAGAGCGCCGGCGGTTGGCGGCCATTGTCGAAGCATCAGACGACGCCATTCTCAGCAAGGATCTCAACGGCGTCATCAAGTCCTGGAATCCGGGTGCCGAGCGCATGTTCGGGTACACGGCCACGGAGGCGATCGGGCAATCGATCCGGATTGTCATCCCCAAAGACCGCCACGATGAAGAGACCGCGGTTCTCGATCGAATCAAGCGGGGCGAGAAGATCGATCACTTCGAGACGATCCGATGCCGCAAGGACGGGACCTCGCTGCCGATTTCATTGAGCGTCTCTCCGATTCGGAACGAGGCTGGCACGGTGATCGGCGCCTCGAAAATTGCGCGTGACATTACCAATCGGAAACGCGCGCAGGAGAAGGCCGAGCGGGAACACCATCGCCTGGCCTTTCTTGCGCAGATGGCCGAGACGCTGCCGAAGTATCTCGACTACCGGAAAACGCTCAAAGCCATCGCGGCGCTCGCCGTTCCCGCCATTGCGGACTGGTGCGCCGTGGATATCGTCCGGGATGATGGCGAGATCGAGCGCCTGGCTGTCGTCGACGGGGATCCGGCCAGGACCGAGATTGCCAGAGAAATCGGCCTCCGGTACGACGATCCGACGCTGCCGTACAGCGCTCACCAGGTCATTCGAACGGCGACGCCGGTGTTGATTCCCAGGATCACCGACGAGATGATCACCGCGGCTGCGCATGGCGACCAGCACCGCATCGAGGCGGTTCGGTCGCTCGGGCTCATCTCGTACCTGTGCGTGCCGCTCATGGTGAGTGGACGGGCAGTCGGCGCCATGGCGCTGGTGACCGCCGAATCGGGTCGCCGATACTCCAACGACGATCTTCGGTTTGCCGAAGACCTTGCGTGGCGCATCGGGCTCACGATGGAAAACGCGCGATCCTACGAGGGCCTGCAGCGCGCGAATCGTCTCAAGGACGAGTTCCTCGCCACGTTGTCTCATGAACTGCGCACGCCGCTGAACGCGATTCTCGGCTATTCCCGCATGATTCGAGCCGGCATGCTCAGCGGCGCCAACCTGCCCGGAGCGGTGGCGACCATCGAACGAAACGCGACGTCGCTGAACCAGATGGTCGAGGACGTCCTCGATGTCTCGCGGATTGTGGCCGGCAAGATGCGCCTGACCGTGCAGCCGATTGAGCTGCCGCTCGTGATCCACGAGGCCGTCGACACCATCAAGCCAGCCGCCGAAGCCAAGCGCATCCGGATTCATACCGTGATCGATTCGCAGGTCGGTCCCATATCAGGCGATCCGGATCGGCTGCGGCAGATCATCTGGAATCTCCTCTCGAACGCGGTCAGGTTCACGCCGAAGGAAGGTCAGATCCAGGTCCGGCTGGAGCGCATCAACTCCAGCGTCGAGATCATCGTGAGCGACTCGGGGATCGGGATCCCGACGGATTTTCTCGAGCACATCTTCGAGCGCTTCCGCCAGGCCGATAGCGGGACGACGCGTGAACATGCGGGCCTCGGCCTGGGCCTCTCGATCGTCCGGAACCTGACCGAGTTGCACGGAGGAACCGTGTCCGCCTCGAGCGGCGGGCCAGGAACGGGCGCGACCTTCCGTGTGCGGCTGCCGCTGATGATCGTGCATCCGGAGTCCATCGAGGAGAAACGCGTCCATCCGCGACACGACCCGCAGCCGCTGGTGGAGCGGCTGCCCGATCTGAGCGGGACCCACGTGCTCGCCGTGGACGACGAGCCCGACGCGCTGAAGCTGCTCACCGACATTCTCCAGGCGGCCGGCGCACGCGTCACGACGGCCACGTCCGGCGCCGCGGCGCTCGGCAAGATCGGGGATGAACATCCCGACGTGCTCGTTGCCGACCTCGGGATGCCGCTCATGGACGGGTTCGAGCTCATTCGCCGGTTGAGGGAATCGGATGATGAGTTCGTGCGTGAGGTCCCGGCGGCGGCGCTCACGGCCTACGCGCGCTCCGAAGATCGCGCCAAAACGCTGCAAGGCGGCTTCGAGATGCACCTGGCGAAGCCCGTCGATCCGGTCGAACTCGCATCCGCCGTGAAGGCGTTGGCGCGCCGCCGGCACGACGCTCACTGAAGACCGATTCCACGACCAATAAGGAGTATTCTTCCCGTGCGGCAAGGGAGGACGGCTATGAGATACACACTCGGGACGACAGTGTTCGTGTTGTCGATCCTGATGGCGGGGTCACCGGCCGCTCAGGATGCAAGGGGGTTGTTGCAGGCGGCCGACCGGGCGATTGGTGCGAGCGCGGTGAACTCCGTTCAGTACAACGCGACCGGATGGATCCGGTTCCTCGGGCAGAACTTCACCGCGGACCAGGATTGGAACCGCGTCGACTTGCAGAGCTATACGCAGACCATCGACTACGGCAGCAA
>Ga0070698_100009537_pt1 | contig 10394 bp, 10 predicted proteins | sample KBSK1502metaG_FD_65477 | JGI IMG/M metagenome (GOLD analysis project Ga0070698, IMG submission 65477) | Corn, switchgrass and miscanthus rhizosphere microbial communities from Kellogg Biological Station, Michigan, USA - KBS K1-50-2 metaG | ecosystem: Host-associated > Plants > Roots >... | reverse complement strand
CGCCTGCCCATCATCAAACGACAGCCGCAGCAAATTCAGCTTCCCCTCCTTATCCATCTGGAACTGCACGAACCCACTCGGCCTCGGCCCCATATTCTCCGCGATTGAAGCGAAGCGGCCCTCCGGCACAATTCGCGCCGTGAACACGTCTCCATCCCAAGGCTCCAACTTGAATTGCGCGCCGCTGCTGAGCCCCAGCACCAACCCATCGCCATCGTGCTTGAGCGACGCCTTCCCAAAGCTCGCATTACTAAAATCGCCGGCCAGCGCAGCAACTGCCACAGCTGGTTTCGGATTGGCGGGCTTCGCAAACATCTTGTCATCGTCAGCGTATCTCTGTTTCGCTCGCTTGACTGTTTCCCCTACCTGATCGGCCTGCGGATTCCCAAGAAGGCGGTCCAAAGTCCACAGTCCAACCGCGTCCGGGAAACCAACATTCCCTTGATTGGTCAAAACGATCACGCCGAAGTGCCTGTCGAATTCCATCCCGACAAACGCGCCAATACCCGGCGTTCCTCCGTTGTGCCAAACCATGGTGCCATTCGGCGTCTGCGCGATGATCCATCCAAGCGCGTACGCCACCTTGTCGCTCATTCCTACCCTCGGAATTCGCGTCACCGCCAGATTCTCCGCCGAGACGATCGGCCGGCTCTCGAAGCTGCCGTTGCCCAACTGCAGCCGCACCCAGTGCGCCATATCTTCAATATTCGAATTGATATCGCCCGCGCCTCCAAAGTTGTAGGGGAAGAATTGATCGAAGGGCACTTCGACACTGGCCTCCGGCGTGTAGCGATGACCTTCCGCATGATTCGGAGCGGCTTTGATCGCGTCCGCCGTGTACGTCGTGTCTTTCATGCCCAACGGTTCGAGCAGCTCCCCGCGGCACACTGCATTCCAATCCGCCGCACCTTCCGCCTTCGCGACAATGCGGCCGGCAACAAGATGCGTGATGTTCGTGTACGCAAACGTTGAGCGGAAGCTCGACATCGGCTCGACCCACCGCAGCGAGCGAACCATCGCGTTTTCGTCATACCCGAGAATCCCCAGCATGTCGTTGGCATATGGCGGCATACCTGAGCGCTGCGCGAGCAGATCGAACACGCGAAACTCGCGCGTCACCCAAGGATCCCTAAGCTGAAAATCCGGGTCGAGATCGACCACCCGATCGTCCCAGTGAAATTTCTTGTGGTCCACCGCTCTAGCCATGGTTGTGGAAAGGAACGCCTTCGTCGCCGAACCGATCCCGAAAACCGTCTTGGGGTCGACGGCCGCGCCCCCTTTCTTGCGCACTCCCCATCCCTTGCTATAAACCAGTTTATCTCCGGCAACGATACCGATGGCGACACCCGGGACATCCAGCGCCTTCATTCCGCTCGCCACATACGCGTCGAGCTTCGGCCCCAGCTCCTGAATCCGCCGCTCAACACTCGCATCAGGCTTGCCCGCCTGCGGAGCGCCCTGCGCATGAACCCGCACGCTGCTCATCACCATGGTCAGCGCTGCGAGTAACACCGCGCAGCGCCTAATTAACCCACTACACAACGCAACAGCTCGACTTAACACAGCGCTTGAACGCGGCACACCATATCGAAATAACTCAGAATATCCCTTCCGACTCATTTTCATTCCCCCCGGGTTGTTCCCTCCGCGGCGCAAGATCATATACCTCCGCGCCAAACCTGACTCCCGAAAAATCCACCGCCTGACCGCGAATTCACACCAGATTTACCAGCCGCTAACACGAAGCTATTACTGTCCGCAGCGCGGTAGCGACGGCCGGAGGAATCTCGATGAGAATTTGTCGGCGAATTGTGTTCGCGAGCGTAGTAGCAGTTTTTGGCTTCATTCTGACGGCGTCGCAAGCGGCGGCAGACGATCAAACCAAAACAGGCGCGGGAAACCGGGCCGCCGTTGCATTGGCAAAGAAGTCGCCGATGGTGCGTTCCGCATACGCATTTTTGCTCGCGCAGGCTCGGCGCATCCAAGATCCGGAGCTGCGCAAAGAAACGCTTGACGCTCTGGGGAATCCCGACACCTGCATTCGGCATCTCGCCAATCTCACGGAAGAGCAGAAGGATGCTATAGTGCAGTCCTTGATCTCGAACGGCTTGCTCAATCCCGCCGGCCGCCAGCATTGTGGGCGGTGCGAAAGCCGGTGTTTTCCCGGCCGTGGTCCAGGACGGAACCTCCTGCCCGAAGCTGCCACAGCCATTCTTCTCCGCTCCCGGCAGCGCGTCGGTTGTGGGACATCACTCCTATCCCGGCGGCTTGGTCATTCATGAATCCAACAACGATGTGGCCGACGTTCATCTCGCCGACGAGTATCGCGAGGTCTACGGTGACGGAACCGCCGGACCGTTCCCGACCATCGACCGCGACGATCTGCGAAGTTCTTCCGCGCCGCAAGCCGACTCCGATTTCGACATTTTCATCGACGAAGCCCTAATCATCGGCGCCCCGCTCTGGCACGACTGGGCCAAGCCCATGGTCTTTCAGTGGAATGCCGATGGCACCGAATTTATCGAGTTGAACTTCGGTGGCGCGGGAACGACAGACAATTTCGGTGCTCCAGGCGATTCCCGCACCGGCGGTCACCACATCATCACCATCGCCGAGGAAATGGCTCGCGGCCTCAGTCCCGCTTTTGTGATCACTCAAGCGTGCGCGCACTCCGCGCCGACCAGCGGCAACGAATACAAAGTGGTGAACTGGCTGCTCGCTGGGGCCATCATTGCGCAGATCGATCCTGTAGCTAACGGCTATCTTTCCAAGGATTCCAGCGGCAACCTGCGGCTGCCGGCCCTGCGTCAATTGGGCAATACCGTGGACCTGGTGGCGGCGGGACAAACCAACGTGCTTGCCGAATACGTATTGCACAACCTGTCGGACGCCGATTTCACCTATTCGGGCCCGGCCGTGACGATCGACAACGTGATCCTGCAGACGCTGGCTCCCAACTTTGGCTACGATCCCAAAGCCGCCAACTACTTCCTCGCCTTCCGCAATCCCGTGCTGAGTTTCTTCACCGCCGAGCGCCTGCTGATCCTCTATTCGGAGAAAGGCATCGACGCCGTCCAGACCGAAGTCCAAAAGCTACGAACCGCCGGCATCCTTTAGCAGCTTGCGGAAAAAGTGTAGTAGCACAGCCACTTTTGGCTGTGTGCCGAGCAAAGTGCAGCAGATTCCCGCTTGGAGCTTCCACAAACGGACCGGAAAGTGGACAAAGTATTTGGTCGGAGAGCGTGCGGCAACGCATTAGAAAGTCACCTGTCTGGCACTCGAGCACTGTTCCCGCTGAAGAGAACTTAGCGGAACGAGAGCAAAACACGAAAAGCGTTGTGCTTGTCGAGGAGCTTGTGTACCTTTACGCCTAGGTCCTACCCAAACGGTCAACCAGATTTCAATTTCGCGGAGGCGATATGCGTGCCCTACTAAAGACTCTGGCACTCTCAGTTTGTCTCTTGGCACTTGCGGTTCTAGCGGAACCCCAGAAAAAGGAAATGAGCGACCCCGAGTACACGGCTAAAGCGCTCTCGGCAGCGCCGAAGGCGATAGCCGAAGGAGCGGCAGTGGTGCGAGTGGAGAAAGACGGAAACATGAGAACCGTTCGCGATGGTAAGAACGGCTTCACCTGCCTGATCATGGGCACGGACAAAATGTGCAACGACGCCAACAGCATGGAGTTTCTTCATGCCGTGATGAAGAAACAGCCGCCGCCGGACAAGATTGGAATTTCGTACATGCTGGCAGGCGACGAAGGCGCGAGCAATACCGATCCTTACGCCACCGGGAAAACGACCGACAATCATTGGATCGTCACAGGGCCGCATCTCATGGTCTTTGGGCCTCCCAGCAAAATGCTCGGATATCCGGAGTCGAAGGACCCGGACCCGACGAAACCGTACATGATGTGGGCCGGGACGCCATACGAACATGCAATGATCCCAGTAGGACCGCGGAAGTAAGGTCAGCTCGCTACCGGAAAAGTCGATTCAAATGTCCGGTTTGTGTCGCCGTCAGGGCTGCTGGACTAATCAGTGCGTTAGCCGAAGGCACATCGAAGTTTCTAACCATCTCAGTTCAATTTTTCGAAACTTTCATCGCGAATCGCGCCATTCCAGCCGGCAAACACGCTTAAGCCCGGCACATTACCATTACCGGCCCTTCGAAAGACCACAGTGATTCCACCGCCAGCAAACTCGTCTCGGACGATTGGCCGCAGCTTCACCGCCGGGTTCCAATTCATCCGCAGCATAAGATTCCCCTTCTCGACCCACAGCTTATAAGTGGCATCGAGCTCGGCGCTTCTATAGGTACCCGCGTATACGCCGAGAGCCGCCTCATCCACGTGCAAGTCTCCAATCCTTGCGCCCGAAAACGTCACCGCATGGTTATAGATGACGGTCACCTGCACCGCATCTTTGGGACCGGAAAATGTAACCGTTCCACCGATTATCGGATCTTGGAATTGGTTCTTCCCGATCGGCTCTAGGACGTGGCCCTGCAGAATCAGATTCCCGTGTTCAGCAGTGAAGGAAACCGGAAAATGCATCCGCCTGTCGAAGTATTCTCCTGCAAACGCGGCCGGGTCGGCACCCGAAACAGCAACAGGGTCCGCCGCCCGTTGTAGCTCCTTCTCCAGATAAATCTCGGCGACCTTGCGCGACAGAGAAGCTGGATCGGCGCTGGCCACATTGCAAAGCGTTACGACGCTGAATTTTTGCTCGGGAAAGCGCAGGATATCGGTCCGGTAGCCGAAATTTGCGCCATCATGCTCCACGATCGGCGACCCACGATACGTGCTCACGAACAGGCCCAGCGCATAGTCGTTTTTTCTGCCGCCATTCAAAACCTCGGTCGTCTGCATTTCCTTCAGCAGCGTTCCCTTGCCGAGCTTATTCTCAAAAAAATTACCGTCCCACAAAAACATATCGTCCACGCTGCTCATCAATCCTCCACCGCCGACCAGTTCGTAGTTGAGCGACCAGTTCACCAGAAACCCGCTGCCCTCTCCGGGGCTATAGCCGGCAACCCGCCCGGGAACCACCACGTTGTGATCGTCATAAAAACGCGTGTGCGTCATTTTTAGTGGCTTGAAAATGTACTGGGCGGCAAACTCCGACAGCGGTTTTTTCGTTGCTCGCTTCAAAATTTCGCCGAGCAGAAAATAATTCGTATTGCTGTACTGATACTCCTCCCCGGCTTGGAAATTTAGCTTTTTCTGGCGGACGATCAGGTCCATCACCTCCGCTGCGGGATGTACGTCCTCCGAGTTGCGCCCGGAAATGTAAAGCAGGGCCAACATATCGGGGAGCCCGCTCGTATGGTGCAGCATCTGTCGCAACGTGATCGGCTGCCCATAGTCCGCCGGCTCGGGAATGTACTTACGGATGTTGTCGTCGAGAGAAAGAAAGCCCTGCTCCGCGGCAAGTACGATGCTGGCAGCCGTGAATTGTTTTGACACCGAACCCATGTAGAAGACGGACTGCGAAGAAAGCGGGACGCCCAACTCAAGGCTCCCCATCCCATACCCTTTGCGATAGATAAAATTTCCGTCTCGTATCACTCCAAGCGCGCAGCCGGGAGAATCCGCCTTATCGTAAGCTGCAAAAACTCGATCTACTCGTTGCTCAGAATCCGTCCCAACAAGGCGAGGCACTCCGAGTAGCAAGGTGAGAAAAATGGCAAAAATAGCAGCGACGCGCATCCCGGGGCCCCCAGCATAACACTTTGCAGTGCGGCAGCTCGCTGCCGCTTTCGCTCCCAGTCCTGTCCAAATCACGCCGTCAGGCGTACCGACCCATTGTCATTCCGACCTGAGCGCCGGCTCTTGCCGGCTCGAAGCGGAGGAATCGTGGAGTGATGCAAACACGATCCAACTCATTGCGACCGCCGACAACTCTCACCGGTGGCTCCTCCGATACTCTGCGAACTCCGTGACCTCTGGGTGAGACTCCGATACCCTCCGTGGGGAAGCAACCAACGCCGACCCTCCCCCAACGCTCAAGCCATCGAACTCATTGCATCGAGTGTACTTACAAAATTAGTACTAGCTTACCATAGACGACAATGGATATCCGAGTGTCCAGTCGTTCGTGTCGCCTCAAGCCACTCTCGCCTTCCATTCCGATTCCACCCTTATCATCTGTTACTTACGCACTCTTTTCATTCTACCTACGCCGAAGATCGCCCGCAAGCCATGCAGAATCAATAGCTTCCACACTCTTCCCATTAACGAGGGACGGGGGTTACCCCCCTCGAGGAATCGAAATGAACCACGAAGATGCTAAATCCTTTCCTACCAATAAGTGCCGTCATCGGACTCGTTCCGGTCGTTACTGTCGTCTACCTGCCCTGCCCAATTCCGTGCTCTGCTTCCGCCACTCTCCTCTGCCCGACTCCCGCACCGACACATCCCACCTATCCGCGGAGCTCTTCGGCGATCTCTCCGCCGGCCAGCTTCCCGACCTCAAGAGCGCCGAGCAGGTCAACCAGTGTCTCTCCAAAACCGTCGTGCTGCTCGCTCAGGGCCGCGTTTCACCGCGACGCGCTGCGGTCCTCACTTTTACTTGCAGCCAACTCCTCCGCAGCGGGACGGCCATGCACCGGGAAGAGGACAATCTTCCAAACATCATCCTCAATATGCAGCAGCCCGAATTGCACCCCGAAGAATCGTCTTCGCCGCATAACGGCTCGTCCGCATCCGGCGAGACGCCTTCGGTCGGAGGCGCGCCCAAGGAGCGTGCAAAGACCTAAGTAGCACAGGCACTCTTACCTGTGCCCACGTAAGACCTACCGCGATGGAAGCGAGCTCGACTTCGCAAGCAAACAGCGTAACTCCGGCCTGGAAGGTCCGAATTACATCGCACGGACAAATTTACGGTTGGGCAAGCTCGGCGGCGAGGCGAGTCAGGAACGGGAACTCGGTAGGATGCATTTTTTCGCGCGCCGCTTCGATCGTGAAAAAGGCGGCGCGATCGATCTCCGGAAATTCCTGCTTTTTACCGGAGCGCGGCGGCCATTCCATCTCAAAGGTGTTGCTGCGCAGTGAGGCTGGCTCGCAGTCGCCCTCGAACGCCCAGGCCACAACCGTTTTTCCACTTTTATGTTTCACTTGGCCTAAGTCGACAAAAATTCCAGTGGGAGTCACAGCGGTTTCCTCCTCGAATTCGCGTTTTGCCGCCGCGAGCTGGTCTTCGCCGGGATTGATCTCTCCTTTGGGAATAAACCACGCGCCCGCATCCTTCTTCTTCCAGAACGGCCCGCCCAGATGCACCAGCAGCACCTCCAGCTGCCCGCTCCGCGTGCGATACATCACCAGCCCCGCGCTGATTTTGCTCATGGGAGAACTTCCTTGTGACTGAGAGTTGTCCGCGGCAACTTTATCGCAATCTATGCGTGACACGGCATTGCAGTGATGCTGAGAGGGGAAGCAAAAAAATCGATCGAGGTCATGTTGCCGGGCGCGCTGCTTGACACCCTCAGCTCCGGGGTGTACCGTCCGCTGCACTCCCTTCCTGGAGTAGTTTCTCAAATTAAGGAGGCAAGTGATGTTGAGGAAAGCCCTTTGGGCCCTGGTGACCGCTGTTGTGTGCCTGGCAGCGCCAGCGGTGATGCGAGCGCAGATGGAGTATCTCGACGTTTACACCGTAAAGGTGAAACCAGAAAAGAGCGCGGAGTTCAACGCATTGGCAAGAAAAGTCGCAGACGCCAATCGGAAGTTCAATGGCGACCACTGGCTGGCGACAGAAAACGTCTACGGAGAAGGCGATACATTCAGCTTTGTCAGCTATCGCGAGGACTACGCAAGCATCGACAAGGCCACAGACGTATTCATGGGCGCGCTGCAGAAAGCGTTCGGCAAAGAGGGTTCCGAGAAACTGCTGCACGATTGGGAGAACTGCCTGATCAGCTCGCAATCAGAACTTCGCCGCCGGCGCCTGGACCTGAGCCGGAAGGCTCCGAGCGATGCGGCGGGGATGGCAAAACTCATCGGCGAGTCGCGGATGGTGCGAACGACGGCTGTGCATGTGCGGCCGGGACGTATAGCAGAGTTCGAGGCGACGCTGAAAGAACTGAAGGAAGCAGGGGAGAAGAACCCTTACACGCAGCCGCTGCTGGTATCTCAGGGTGTGGAAGGGACCAAGGGCACGATTTTTTACATCACCTCAGTGCGCAGCTCGTTGGGCGGGTTTGACAAGAATCCGACCGCCAAGGAAGTCCTTGGCGAGGAAGGCTACAAGAACTACCAGCACATGAGCGCGGAAACGGTGGAAAGCGCGGAGTCAACGCTCCGCCATTTCTCGCCGGAACTCAGCAATGCGCCGGACGAGATCGCCCAAGTGGCCGCAGATTTCTGGCGGCCGAAGCAGACCGTGGCGGCAGTGACGCCTAAGACCAAAGCAGCAGCCGTCAAAGCCGCGGAAGTAAAGGCCACTGCGCCGGACAAGCCGCAGCGGTAGTTTCGCCGCGGGCCGCGAGCTGACTGGGCGAAGACAGCTCCCGGTGCCCGGGACTCGTAAGCCGAAGGTAGAAGAAAGAGCGCAGCATGGTGCGCCATTACAAAGACAAAGAGCGCGAAGCCACCGTAATTGGACCGACGCAGATGTTCTCGATCGGTGCCCAGTCCGCGCTCAAGGCAACGGATAGAGTTGGACTTCGCGCATCGGGAAGTCTTTCGCGTTGTCGGTGAGCAGAGCGCACTGGCCCTCGATCGCAATGGCGGCCATGATCGTGTCGGCGAGGGTCAGCGTGCGGCCCTTTCGGGCCCACGCATTTTTCAACCGGCCGGCAAGACGAGCGGAGGACGCGGCAAGCTCAACACACTCGAGGCCCTCCAAGAGAGCTTCCGTCCGGGACTCTTCTCCGGCGCGCATTCCGGCGTAGAGCTCAGCGATGTTGAGCGCGCTGGTAACGAGTGTGTGACCGAAACCAACGAGCCCAGCGAGAAGCTCGCGGCGCTGGTTTCGAGAGCGAAGAACATCTATGAGTACGGAGGTGTCGAGAAGAAGCTTCACGGTTTGACCGGGCGCTTTTTCCCGCGCCGTGATTCATTCTGTTGACGCAAGCCGCGGACCCATGCCGCGGCGCCTTTGGCGAGCTCGGGATGATCAGCGTCTTTCCAGGCCGGCTCATCACCTTCCAGAAAGCGCAACAGTTTCTTGCGGCGTAGCGCTTCACGCGCAGTTTCTACGAGAAAGGCGCTGCGGCCACGGGGACCGACCAGCGCGTCGATTTCGCGCGCAAGATCTTGAGGCAAGAGGATATGGGCGCGCTTCGCCTTCATAAGTCACATAGGGATAGCACATAGCAAGTGTATCATCCAAATGTGCTATAGGCAAAGAGTTCAGGGCAACGAAATACGCTCCGGGCGAACGCGGGGCCTCTTCAACCAGAGGGCTGTGGATTTTCGGGGACGAAAGCGGCTTGTTCGCGACGGTGCAAAGTGCTATTTTCTGCGCCCCACCCACAGCGGGAGCTGGCTCCCGCTGAAATTACGGTATCCAGCCGCGATCGCGGGCGAACCAGTTCGGTGTAAGACCTCTCACCACGAAAGGAAACTCCCATGGCAGATAGACTTGAGCAGTTGAAGGCGAAGTATCAGTCGGTTCTCAATTTCATGCAGACGCAAAACGTGCAGCTACAAAACGTGAACATGGAGGGCGACAAGCTGTTTATTCGCGCCTCGGCACCCTCGCAAGAGGTGAAGAATCGCGTGTGGGACCAGATCAAACTTGTGGATCCGAACTACTCGGACTTGATCGCGGACATACAAGCCCCAGCGGCGGCGGCAGCGGCGGCGGCGGGAGGCGGAGCGACAACGGCGGCGCGGACGTATACCGTGCAAGCGGGCGATAGTTTGTCCAAAATCAGCAAGCAGTTCTACGGCGATGCGAATCAGTACATGAAAATCTTCGAAGCGAATAAGGACAAACTGGCCGATCCGGACAAGGTCAAGCCGGGAATGCAACTGAATATTCCGTGAGGACGTTGCAATACGCGTTCATAGTTGACGAGGAGCCCAAAAAGGAGAGCGGACCGTTCGCGTGAACTGAACCACGCCTGGCGGTTCCACAAGAATAGTGTCAGCCGGAATGCTTAACGAGATCGAGCGGAAAGGAGAAAGGCGATGTCTTGGACCGACAAAGTGGGAGGTTTGTTGAAGCAATATGTGACCTCAGGAGGCGCGGCGGCACAGCCGGCACCCGATGTGCACGCGCATTTTGATCAGGTGGCGGAGGCGGTTCCCCAGAACACATTGGCGGAAGGACTTGCTGCTGCGTTCCGATCAGACCAAACGCCGGCGCTGGGTCAAATGGTTTCAAGCTTGTTCTCGAACTCAAACGCGGATCAGAAGGCGGGGTTGCTGAACCAGCTGTTGTCTTCGGTGAGTC
>Ga0070698_100009536_pt1 | contig 10394 bp, 6 predicted proteins | sample KBSK1502metaG_FD_65477 | JGI IMG/M metagenome (GOLD analysis project Ga0070698, IMG submission 65477) | Corn, switchgrass and miscanthus rhizosphere microbial communities from Kellogg Biological Station, Michigan, USA - KBS K1-50-2 metaG | ecosystem: Host-associated > Plants > Roots >... | reverse complement strand
ATCATTATGCAAACTTGAAGTTGAGATTTTGGTCTGCAAAATAATCCCAAAGTTGACTGATCAATGGGAATAGCGGTAAAGATTGAATGGAGTATATCGATTTGATATTTTCAGCATGTGAAGAAGATGTGAGTTTTTTATGAAGAATGGAAGATAGCGTCGATGATCACGGAATACCAGCACCAATTCATCACAGTGCAGGGCCAGGCAGGATGATGAGTATGAATTGATTGAAGATAATTCGAATGGCAAATGCCAGAGCGTAGGCGATCAATCCCCAGCTCGTGAGTCGGACAGTGATTTTCTGCGAGTTCCGCGCAAGCAGATAGGCGCCAAGCCAGAGTGGTGTGTACTCAAAGCTCACGCGCCCGTTTATGCCGCGTGTTGTTTCAATATATTAGACAACCCAGATACTATGATGTTTGTTTCTGGAAGTTATTAGCCCATGAGCTTGTCGAACTCATCTACAGATACTGCCGGTGCAGTACTGAACGAGGCTCCTAACAATTTGCCTAAAGCGGCTGAGGTCTTCATAGCTTGCCCGGTATCTGGCATCTCTACGATGAGGACCAGGTCCACATCCCCGAGCAATGCATAGCCGGCTTTGAACTCTCCACCGTGTTTCTTTATCAGAGCCAGTGTTTTGTTGGTGCGCCCTGCGCTGATTCCTTTCATTCCCTCCAGTGAATATTTGCCGAACATGAAGTAAGTTGCCATATCATTATCTCCTTTCATCTCCAAAAGAACGATTAGATAAGAAAAGTGCAGACTCACCTCAGATGAAAATGGATGAGATTATTATAGCACTGTGTTAGGAGCGCCGTGTAGATCCATAACAGCGCAGGGATAAAGTAGGATGATAAGGTGGAATTGGTTGAAGATGATTTGAATGACAAGCGCCACTGCGTAGGCAAGCATACCCCAGCCTGTGAGTTGAACGGTGATTTTCTCTGAGTTCCGCGCAAGCAAGTAACTGCCAAGCCAGAGCGTGAAGCCAAGAAGAAGAGATCTAGGATTGGCATAGATTGATACTAACCCTGCTAACCTCTCCACCTTACGTTATAAGATAAGATACTTCACGTGATTCGTCGACTTCCCTCGGCTGAATCGGCGTGCAAAACAATGATCTCTTTTCTATATCTAAAATCCGACTAAGGAAAATATTGCTTCTCACAGCTCATTCAGTTTGGATTGATAAGCAGCTCGTCGCTCTAACAAAATCTTCTTGGCAGCATGGAATTCTTGTTCGGATACATTTAGCAATAATTGGCTAGTGTTAGCATACGTCTGAACCAAGGTAGGTACAATTCGGGAGAGGGTTCGTAATCTAGGAAGATATGCAATTAAGATAATTTTGGCGATAAAGACGATTACAGATAACGTGTAAGCCAATACCTTCTGCAAACGGACATGATTCCGTCGCACCTTCATGATTGCCGAAAGCCGTTGCAACGTGTAGGTGTTCAATCTGATCTTGTGGCTTAGATATTGAAGATGACCGGGTTTCGCGACCAAGGCATCCACATCGTCGATGACCAAACTCCTGTCATTTGCTTGGGCGAGGAACCCACTAATCATTCTTTCCTCTGCAGCCCGGGCATGGTCCGGCGTAGTGTAACTTGATCCGACGCGCATGCAAGACAGGAAAATCTTGTTACTGGATTGCCTGGCGGCCATCTCGAGGTAGTTGGTGGAAACTCGAATCACATACGCATCTGGTTCCAGATTGTGCTTCAGGAAATGGCGGCCGATCAATTCCTGAATATCTCTGTCTTGAGTTTGCAGTATCGATTTGGAGATTTCAAGAGCACTCAAATAAATTCGAGGGGTTCCATCTCGTCCAGGATTAGAGCGCGTTGTCCACGTCCACATATCGACTGAATACAAGTTAAGATCGAAATGCTTCTGCCCCACATGAATTCTGAGTCGAGAGGGGCTACAAAACATGTTGAAGTCTGGTAGCTCGACTTGATAAGAGCGTCCTCCCAATATCATCTTGCCGGCAAAATGAAGATCTTGATCTGGTCCCAAATTTTCCTTGTTCAGGGATAGGTCTGCTGGGTCTAAAAATCTTGATCTTTCCAGGTGATCAAGCGTCTTTTTGAAGCTCCATTCCTCACCAAAGATGGGTTTCCAGTAATATCCCGTATTTCCATCGGCATCGATTCCAGGAACACGCAGCTCACGGGCAGCATTGCCGTGCCCGGTTTGGAGAATTGTGATATCCCGTGAGATACGAGCCCGTCTTTTTAATTGAATCCGTGGCTGTTTCCGCCAATCTTCGCTTGGCAGATCCATTGGCTTAAAGATCGTGTTGGGATTTTCACCCTGATCCTGGGGACGAAACGAGTCATAATAGGCGTACGTAAAGAACATTGGATTGGTACCCATCGTGTCAAAGTCCGCTAGGCGAGTATACATGGTGCCATACTTGTCAATCACAAACATTGTGGATGCACTGGCACTGATATTCTCAGCGATAAAGCGGCCCCGCTGAGGACATCCGAACTGCCGACTGAAATCGTGGGGAAGCCCGGTATCGAAGATGTTGATCTCCTGGCCGTTTTCAGAAAGAACATATAATGTCGAGATCCCAGCTGAGCCCCAGTGGTGCGGATTACCAACCGGGTCTTCCCAATAGAGAACATCCTTATTCCGGCGGCCCAACGCGTATCCGCGGTGATGGTTGTGACTAGGTGGGAGCGCGAGCCGCCCCGGCGGGACTCCACCCCCATCGCGCCAAGAATCAGTAACAAACGGGTCTTGATTCTCGAATCGTATGAAGTAGAAATGATTCCATGAAGATTGGACAATCAATTCATCTGCATCGGCGGTGATTTCTATGATGCGTTCTGGCTCTTCAAAGTTCACATCGCCGCTGTCATTCGTAGATAGACCAATTGGCGGAAACAATGACCATGCCTCGCTCACGCCAGTGATTTCTTCGTTTGGCTTGAACCAGATTTGTCCATCTCGCAGAGCAAAGTAATATAATCGACAAAAGGCCCGGGTACGCGTCTTAATATAGATGCGCTGTGGAAGATCCTCTGGGGGTTTCTGAACCGCCAGATTATTGTAAGAATAGACCGGGAATTTATAAGCACCCAAAAATGGAAGTTTCATGTTGAACAACTTGGCTCCTATTGAAAGATAATCTTGACACTGGCGCTAGATGTATCGTAGGTATATTCCGCAGATTTGAACCCAGAATTAGGAACAGTTTGGTTGTATTCTCTGGTTACGCCAACTGACCCAGGACCTGGTTTGAGCTCGGTCCCATCTATTCCAGTATAGATACCATTGTCAGGCTGCAGGCCTGGACTTCCACCAATAGCCGTCGAACCGTCGCTGTAGGAGCCGCGTACCCCAACGCCATTTCCCGCTACATAAGTAATTGAAAGGTTATTCGTGCGGGTAACCGTAGAATTGTTCGTTGGGGAAGTGACGACTGGAGGGGCCGGAACTGTGATTTCAATTGTTGTTGTCGTCCCGTTCCACGAATAGTTGAAAATATACTTACCGCCAACCGCAAGCCTGGATACACGCGCGCCATGGGCTAAACCAGTCCACTTCAACTCAACGCCGTTGCATGTTACCTGGGCGCTACTTCCGATCTGAACCATTTTGCCACTATAGTGAAAAACAGCCAATACAGGGACATCCGAATAGCCATATTGGTCATCGAGAATTGTTATTTGTACCTCCAGGTCAGAGGCAGGCCCATCATAAAGGGCTGGCTCTTCGCAGCCTGAGAAGAAGATTGATAGGAGTATCAGGCAGCTAACCCTCTGCATAATTTGGATCGAGCTGTGTTCCATCGAAGCCTCCTGTGACAAGGTCTTTACGCCATTTAACGGGTGGTGGAAATGCCTGAGCTGCGCTGAGAGTCGCGCAGCTGCAAAATTGTCGGTAAATGGGTTTTGCTTCCCGAATTATTTAGAAGTGTCCGCGTCTTAGCGTAGATGAACCGCGGAAGATTCTCCGGTAGCTTCTGAATGGTCAACCTATTGTAGGCATCTAGAAAACAGAGCTTCATTTGCTTATCTCCAACTGATAAAGCAGGTTGCTCAATTCAAGAGTAATAGAGACCAGTGAATGAGCGACAGCACGCAAAGGCCCTCTCAGCGGCGTGCTTAGCTACGGACCCCAAGGCCGGGTGCGTCCATTGATTGTGCCAGTGGTGTTGCCGAAATAAGCATCGCCTATGCCGAAGATCTTGTCGATCGCACGGAGAAACCAGAAACCCATCTCTACGGCATTATATTTGGGGGAAATTCCCCCATCAAGTAGCCATGCCCCTTGGTATTCCTTTAGTTGAATCTCGACCTTCTTTTGCCAAGGGATGTTGAAGTAGGTCAAAACGGCCTCGGAAGGTGAGAATACGTTTACCGGTGGTGGCGTCAAGAGAGCCCGATACTGATCGAGATCGAGGTCAGCGGTCAATCCGCTAGCTTCGATACCGATTCCTGCCCCGCGATCAGGGTTATCCAACAGTTTCTCATCGAGCTGCCACACCGTGAGGCGCTGATCCGCGACTCCTGCGTCATGAAGATGGATAAACGCCCCAGTGATCATGCTCCACTCGTCCTCGTTTCTCGCCGGATAGCTCTGCCTGTTATTGGCCCCTGGAGGGCCGGCCCAGAAGCTTGCGAATCTGAGGCGTTCAATACGTAGGTCATCTCCACTTATAGTAACGGCTTGCGATTTGAGGCTCCAGTTAGGAGGTGTGTCTAACATCTTGATCCCATTGGTTCTGCGCCTCGCTTCCGACAGGTTCTCGCCTAGGATTATGCCCACCTGCTGAGGAATTGCCACGAAGTCGAGCGAAACGATCCCGAGCCCGGCAATGCCTCCAGTATGACGCAGTTGAAGCAACTCCATCCGCACCCATCCCTGTTTTTCCCCCTTGATGACGCGCGGTTTTACCCCACCGACGCGCGTCAGCAACAAAGGCAGGGGCGGTGGTCCTTGAACATTTACCAGATCAGGTGCGTCCGCGAGCAGCACCCGGGTGATTGCATGTGAACGCTCAAGCGAATCCAGCAACTCCCAACCCTGTCTTTCGTCTTGTGCAAACCGGAGACTCCGTGCCGCGCGATTCGGGTCCAGTTCGATATCGGCGTGCAGCCACCCTTGTCCCGCTGTGTCTGGCGGGCGCAGCTGCACTTTCCGCAGGCCCTGAATCCGGACCGCATCTGCTAGCGCTACGCTCGGGCCGCTGGAGCCCAGAGTCGTTAATAAAGTACGCCCGGACACTTGCAGAACCTGTGGATTCATCCGTGTCGCTAGGCGCTTATTGGTTCGGCCAAGGCTTACTGCCGCCGAGAGGCCTTGTCGAGGCGAGCGCACAGCGAGTGGTTGCGTTACATCGAATAAGAGGTCAGTAGCCACGACGCGGAATGGATCACCGGTAATGGGAGGGTTTGGGAACGGCTCGGAGGTCTCCAGTGTTCCCGCTCCAACAACGCTGATGGTCCGGGTTTGGCCCAGGTTTGCTCCGCCCTCGTAGCGCAAGCTCATCCCCATCAGCTCGGGCGGGAATGCGGTCGCTTGCGTATCCCTTAGGATAGAAGTGGTTGACCCATCAGCCGCCGTGCCGCGAATCTCGGGCTGGCGCGGCACCATCCCATAGTGGGCGTTGATCACGCTGTCGAACAGGAGCCGCGCGAAAACTCGCGCGTAGGCGTAGGGTTCCAGTCTGATCCCTGCAACATCCGTGTAGTCTGCCCCAATGGCCATCACTGCTGACGGGCGAAGGGTGATACAGACTGGTTGGGATGTCGTTCTGCCATCATAGCTTAGCTCCACCGTAGCAGGGGTAAGGGGCATCCACGCCTCGATTCGAGAGCCGCTGCCTTTAGACAAGGCGCGCAGATGTCGCAGGCGGCCCGTGACTTTAGCGCTCACGAAGTCGTTGTCGAATTTCACATCGGCTGAGATCGTGGCGAGACCTTTACCAGCGTCAGGCACGATTTCCGAGGCGCGCACATCGTAGTTCAGTTGTTTATGTTCGGGATCAGCTGAATCCGGCATAGACGCGAAGAGCCGCACAGAGCGTGGCGCTAGATTTGTGGATGGATTGAGCGGGTCTCCTATACTGAGGCTGGCATTCACTGTGGTTGCAGGGCCCGTTTTCGTCATCCTGACGAGGGCGCCTGCAAAGCCGTCGATGGCAGCCCAGAGCTCCTGCCCTTCGAGGTACTCTAGGGACTCCACCACGAGTGCCTGCAGTGGTTGCAGGAGTGGCTCGATAGATTGGCGACTCTGCGAGCCCGTTAGAAGACGTGCGTTTATGTCTAGCTTTTCACCCGGCTGGATCACGATTTCCGAACCAGCGTATACCTTTAGATTTTGACCTTCCTTTCGGAGGAGATAGCTCTTGTCGCACTTGTCAATCGTCCAACTGTTTCCGGCTTGCTCCACTGTGATCAGGGTATCGGAGGCGAGAGGACTGCCATGAGTTTCAAACTCCTTAAGTAGCGCTTTAGAGAGGGTCTTTGCGTCTAAATCACTGATAAGTTGATTGACCAATTGAGGATCAACGCTAAACCAGTAGGTATCAGTGCGCGACAATGTGAGATCGCCGGGCATGTGATTCGTGTTAAGGAGTATATGGCTACTTGTGACCTCGCTTCGGTACACCTTCAGATCCTGATTCTCCCTTCGGACAAAATATTTCATGTCGTTCTGATCAATCGTCCAACTGTTTCCAGCTGACGCTACTTTTATCAGGGCGTTGGAGACGAGAGAAATGCAATTGGCCAAAAATTCTCTACGAAGCGCCTCGGAGAGGACGGTCGCGTTCAGATCAGTGATAAGTTGGTTGACTAATTGAGAATCAACGCTAAACAAGAACTGGCTTCGAGTTGTCACATCTGCAGCGAGCTTGAGAACCTGAGGCGCCTTGTATGTAGCCTGAAGAGTACCGGCTCCGGTTTTCGGTGTGGTTATCTTTGCCTCGAGCGGATTGATCGACACCGTTCCATCTGCAGGCATACTTGCGGCTAAGATCACATCTACAAGCTCGGTCGCCTTTGTAATATCACCTGTTCGAACCTGGATGGCTTTATTTGAGCTTGGATCAATGGCGGCTAGGGATGTAACTGGGCAGGTCATAAGCCCGGCATGAACGCGGACCAAATATTGGGCACTGTTGAGCCCTAGCTGCGCAGTCACGATCGTGTTGATATTATCGGCTTGCTGCCCAAGTGAGATGGTCAGCGTCTCAGGAACATTCTTTCCGGATTCCCCAAGGTAACCGAGGTAGGCAAATTGCATCTTTTCGGGTAGGATACCAACAGGAAATACACCGTCGTCGACACCAATGAAGATCAACGCTGAGACCTCATTCAACCCAGCACCCCAAGGATCCACGCGCTCAATAGTGATCTTGAAGCCATCCACTGGTGGTAGAGCGAACTTATAGTTAGGCTCAAGCTTGATTCGTAACCCAATATTTCCCGATCCGTCGATATCGAGCTTGTTCCAGACATCCAGAGGCGAAGGCAAGAGACTGAGAGCGAGCAGGAACCGCTTTGGCGCAGCACCCGCTACTTGTGTCTGCGCGTAGAACCGATTGAGGATTTGACGAATGTCGGCTATAAAGTTTGCGAGGTTTGTAATTAGTTTGTTCCACACAACGACCTCCAGATCGATACGTTTCTAGATGCTTTTTGGGGGCCGAGCGACTGTTCCTTCCGCCCATGCCCGCGCCAGATTGACCGCATTCCAATATCCCAACGACCGACCAAACCGGTCGATCCTGCGCGTGCCAGAGGCCCACTGAATACCTCCGGCAATGATCACACCCCAGCAGCCCGCGAAATCCCACCAGTACGGGTATTCAAATTCTGGTGGCGGTGCCCCGGGATCCTCAGGATCCTTATCGTACGGCCAAGCTGTCCGCTGTGGATCGAGGCGAAAATTATCGATAAAACGCAAAAGTGTGATGGCAGGATCGTCTATTCGCGTGCCGTCAGCGAGGACGGCTCCTGGTGGGACGCTGCCATCAGCGGGAGCAGCCACGGGCCCTCGGCCGTCACCCTCGGGAGTCGATATGTCATCAGGTGGCCCGTGGGCACCTTCGTATTCATCATTGTTCAGACCAGCAAACACGGTAAAGAGCCACGCGATTAACGCGAAAAGATTGAGCGGAAAAGGAAGTACTAATCCTATAAGCAGGGGCTCGAAGCCCGGGAAGTCCTCTTGGCCTGGATCCGACTCTTTAAGGCGTGTCTCTTGTGAGGCGCCACCGGCCGGCCCCCCCTGCTGGTAGTTGGCAGCCTGATCCTCAGGGGGAGCGAAGAGAAGTTCATGCCGGCCTAGGGACACGTACAAGCGAGGATGCAGGCCATCCCGTTGCACTGGAGGCGGGGTCCCCGCTGGCACCACGAATGGCCAGTCCCATGGTCGGCATGAAGACAAAGAATTAGTCACATCACGACTTCGGCTCAGTGCGACGGCCAGCGGCGGCTCTTGATACTCAAACTCGGGTGGCGCACTCGGACCTCTCGACGCTCCCGGCATGCCCGGGAAGAAGATAGTCACAGCCTCCCACTGCCCCTCACAGAACCCATCACCCACTAATACATCCGGGTTGTTAGGTTCCCGAAGCGGAAAGAATAGGTAGTAGGTCAGGGCAAGTACTTGCCTAAGTCCAAGATCGGGATCTTTATCAGTGGCCGCGAAGTCTCCATTCGCGGCGCCCCCTGCTTCGTAGATACTCAAGTACATGCCGCCCCACTCTGCCTCCGCGTATACCGTTGGCGTCGTCGGTTGGTCCACCCATATGTGCGGGCGGTTCGGTAAGGATTCGAACTCCCGCCAGGTGTTCGCCGGTTCTAAGGCGGCGGACAACTCTGAAAAGGCGGCCAAAAGGTAATCTGGAGAACCGCGAGTGTGAGTGGCGTCACTCCAGCCACCAAAGGTGAGGAATAGGGTCTCTGGCGCACTGCCCGGCCGGTAGGCAGGGTTGCCAATCCCGGAGCTATCGAGAGGCAAGGGATGTCCCGCAGAGTTCGGTGCACCGGCGAGCTTCGTGCCGGGTGGTGCACCATTCATGATTGCGGTACCGCGATGGTTGGGCCCATTGATCGGCTCCCCTGGCACCCCTGCATCTCCAATTTGGTTCCAGGTAGCCAAAGATACGTGCGAGAGATATGATTCGACCAACGCGGGAAACATCCGTTCACCCGCGCTGAAAGCCAACACAGGTTGGTAGCGTTTGGCAAGCTCTCGGAGATTCTCAGTAGTAGCAGTAGTCATGGCTAGTCCGGCTCTCCTTTCTCTTCAGGAAACAGCTCAGGCGTCGACACATCGTCCCACGGTCCGCCCTCGACAAGTGGTGAGGGGCGACTATCAGACTTGGAATCAACGTCCTGGGGCGGTATTAGGAAGTCCAGGCACAGCGCCCGAAGGACTGCTTGCATGTGTGAAGATCTCAGCCCAACCTGTGAGGTGATCGTTGTCATCTGCTGCTCGTATTGTTGAAGAGCGTCGCTACCGAGCGTCGAGTCGACGAGCATCCTAATGCGCCGTTGAAATGCTCCCAACCGGCCGCGATCGCGTCGTAGCAGCGCCAACTGGGAACCTGCAACGATGTGGTCGAGTTCTGATGTCGCTGCCTCACCCGCCTGTCGAATGGACCAAATAAGGTCCCGAGACACCTGCATACTATCCCGGGCGCTTGCCAGCATATCCTTCCACCCGATGCCCTTCTCACGCAACTCAGCCATGAGGGCGTTCAGCGCCGACCGATCGTTGCCGCAGCAGCGGTCGAGCAAGTCTGTTACGGTCTTGATTGGGTCGTAACGCCAGAGTTGCAGCTCGCCGATGTTTCCCTTGAAGACATACTGATTCCTGTCTGGCCAGCGTCCGATGGCGAGACCACGCGGTCCAACTGATCGAACGGGGCCCAGTACGTCTGTTCGTGCTGCCACTACTTGGCCGTCCACCTTCAACTGCATTCGGCTGATGCCATCGTGAGCCATCTCGATCTCGTGCCAGGCGTTTGGAGTGACAGCACCATTATCTGTTAAACCTAACCACTGCCCGTTGGCGTCAACAATACTAGCCTGGAGCTTGCCCACATTATCCAGAAATAATGCGAAACTGACAAAACCTTCCATCAGGTTCCTGCGCTCGTTTAGGTTCCGTCGTCTACTCCTTGGTTTGAGCGTCCTGTCCGGCAGCCAGGGCTCCGTGCGGATTTTCATGCGAATTCGAATGGCGGTTAGGTTCTCAAGCGTTGGTGAGGGAGGAACCATAATGCCGCTAGTTGGCAGTGAAAACTGATAGCTCCCATTCGCTGTACCAGAGCCGGGCACCACATCGATCGGTATTCCGTGATTGCCCTTGCCTGAGATGTCGAAGGTGCTGCCTTGGATATAGGTGTG
>Ga0070698_100009534_pt1 | contig 10397 bp, 7 predicted proteins | sample KBSK1502metaG_FD_65477 | JGI IMG/M metagenome (GOLD analysis project Ga0070698, IMG submission 65477) | Corn, switchgrass and miscanthus rhizosphere microbial communities from Kellogg Biological Station, Michigan, USA - KBS K1-50-2 metaG | ecosystem: Host-associated > Plants > Roots >... | reverse complement strand
CTCGCCATAGCCGGTCACCGCGACGAGGCGCGGCGGCGACGACGACAGTCGCGACCGCAGATGGCGCGCGAGCTCGTAGCCATCCATGACGGGCAGACCGATGTCGAGAAGCGCGATCGACGGCTGGAATTGGTCGGCGAGTGCGAGCGCCGCCGGCGCATCGTGTGCGACGGCAACCTCGTAGCCGAGCTCGCGAAGCAGTTGCGCGAGCACGTCGGCGGCGGCGACGTTGTCATCGACGAGGAGCAGGCGACCGGTTCCCGTCGCGCGCGGAGGCGGCGGCTCGAGCGCCGGCGTCGGCGCGTACGCGGGAAGCTCGACCGTAAATTGCGCGCCGCGGCCCTGCCCTTCGCTTGTCGCCGTGACGCGTCCACCGTGCAGCTCGGTGAGGCTGCGCACGATCGCGAGCCCGATACCGAGGCCACCATCTGCGTGCGTCATCGCGCGTTCGCCTTGCACGAACGGCTCGAAGATATCGAGCAAGCGATCGGGAGCGATCCCGTTGCCGTCATCGCTCACAGTGACGAACAGCGTTGCATCGCGTCGCGCCGCCGCGATCGAGATGTGACCGCGCGGATGCGTGTACTTCGCCGCGTTCGTGATCAGGTTCTCGAAGATCTGCGTGAGCCGCGCGCGATCGGCGAGCGTGTAGAGGTCGCGCGGAACGTCGATCGTCAGTTGATGCGCGCGCTGCTCGAGCAGCGGGCTCGTGCGTTCGATCGCTTTGGCGATGACGCTGTTGAGATCGAGCTGCTCTTTGTGGAGCTCGATCTTGCCGCGCGTGAGGCGCGAGACATCGAGCAGGTCATCGACGAGCCGCGCCATGTGGTTCGCCTGGCGGCGAATGATGTCGCATTCGCGCTCGAATCCGGTGAGACCGCGGTACTGCATGAGATCGAGCGCGGTGACGATCGGCGCGAGCGGATTGCGCAGCTCGTGGCCGACGATCGCGAGGAACTCGTTCTTGCGGCGATCGAGCACGTGCAGTCGTTCGTTCGCTCGTCGCTGCTGCTCGAACATGCGCGCGACATCGAGTGCGGCACTGCTGCGGCGACCGATCTCTTCGGCAAACTCGATGTCGTCGTCGGTCCACGGCTCGCTCCGCACCGTCGCGAGCACGAGCACGCCGAGCCGGCGCCCGCGCACGACGAGCGGAATCACGAGCGAGCCGTCCTGCTCGAATGACTCGGCGCGCGGGCTCGGATTCGGCGCGAAGCTTCGCGCGAGTTGCCACGTGCGTTCGCTCGTCAGCTGATCGGTATGCGCCACTTCGACGGGCGCAAGCACGCCGAACCGATCGAGATAGACAGCGGCCCACTCGGCCAGCGTTGGCACCGCGAGCTTCGCGATCGTGCGTAGCGTCGATGCATGATCGACCGACGCCGCGAGCGCGCTACTCGCTTCAGCGAGCAGTGCGAGGCGATCTTCGACCAGCTTGCGATCGTTGATGTCGAGAATCTGCGCGACAAATCCGCGGATGGTGCCGTCGCTCGCTACATCGGGAACGTAATCGGCTCTCAGCCAGCGTCGCGCACCGTCGGGAAATGGCATGCACGCTTCGAACGTGACGCGCGCGCCGGCGAGCGCTCGCTCGACGTAGCGGCGGATCGCTTCATAGCCAGCGTCGCCGAGCACGTCGCGCAAATGCTTGCCGCGAACGTCACCGAACCACGCGCGATACGTACCGTTCGCAACCCGGTAGTGCTGCTCGCGATCGACGTAAGCGATCGACGCCGGAATTGCGTCGACGATCGCGCTGAGAGGAACCTCGCCCTCCACGTTCTCGCCCAACGTAACATCTCGCGCGGATCAACGTCGATGAAAGTTGTGTGGCCCGGCACGCCGTAGAGCTGCCGTGTGGCGCTAACGCGCGGTGTGCTGTGCCGCTACGCCTTCTTCCAGACGGCCGAGTAACGCCAACCCAAATGGCGACGAACGACCGCGCCCGGTAGTGCAGATCGCAACGTCGCCCGAATTTGCGAGAGCGACAACAGCTCGTCGTTTTCGTCGTGCGCCTGCCATGCGGCGGCAAGCTCGGACGAGGTCGTTCGCGCTCGGTGGAGTAGCCACGACAGCGCGTTGTATGGAAGCTCGAAGAGTCCGCGCGCTTCGAATAGATCCGCGATCATCACGCAACCGCCGGGGACGATCGCGTGCGCCATCCGTTCAGTGGCGGCGGCGAGCGGGAGGTGATGCAGCGTGTTGACGCTGATGACGACGTCGAACCCACGCGGCGCGAGTGTCATGAAGTCGGCAACCCGGTACTCGATGCCGAGCGAGTCGGAGGTGCGTACGCGCGCTACATCGATCATGCGCGGGGATAGATCGATCGCGGTGACCCGGGCGCCCCGCTTCGTCGCGAGCTCCCGGGACAGCGCGCCAGCGCCGCAGCCGATCTCGAGCACGCGGCTGCGCAGCGGCACCTCTGCGATCATTCGGTGCGCCACCGGCTCGATCCGATCGGGTAGCGATCGGGAGGCGGTCGCGATCCGATCGAAGTCAGCGCGGATCGCGTCGGTCGAGGGCGGCATCTTGCATGGGCCAACGCACGGCTCACGCTCACTATTTCTCGATGAACACGTACTCGTGCTGGGCGTCGCGGAAGATCAGGCTGCGTTTGCCATCGCGCGTGCCGACGACGAACGGCAGCCCCATGATGCCCGGCGAGATCGTCACGAACGACGTCGTGTTGTCGGCATTTTTCTTTGTCGCAACGTCGCTCTTCCACTCGCCGAAATCAAAGACGACCTTGCCGCCGGTCTTGGTGACCTTGATCTCGCCAAGCGCCTCGTTGACGTAATTCGGGGCGAGCTTTTGCACCTCGTCGGCGGCGGGCGGGACCGTCAGGAGCTTGCGCTCGGCGGCGTATCCGTCGACGAGGCTCTTCGCCTGCGCCGCCAAGTCGTTATCGGCTTCGGGTTTGCCATCGAACAGCACCTCGAGCAGCTTGCGCTTGAAGATCGATCGAATGATCTGGCCGCCATCGCCGTTGGTCAGGATCACCACGCCGACGCCATGCTCGGGCAACCACATCATGTCGCTGTGAAAGCCCATGACGTCGCCGCCGTGCGAGACGACCGTCGTGCCGAATCGGTTGTCGATCATAAGCCCCATGCCATAGGCGATGTCCTTCGTGACGACGACCTGCGGCGCGCGCCGCGCGAGCAGCGTGTCCTTCGCGATGTACGGCTTGCCATTGGGGAGCTTGCCCTCTGCGAGCTCCATCTGAACGTACTTGAGCATGTCGCGAACGCTGCTCCACGCGCCGCCCGCCGGTCGCATCGGAATGACGACCTTGTCGAGGTCGCGACCCGCCGGCATCATCTTGTTGTCGATGTCGGTTCCGTGTGGGGTCGCCGTGTTGCCCTGCTGGCCGCGCTTGAAGTCGAACGTCGTCGCTTTCATGCCGAGCGGATCGAAGACGCGCGTGCGCATTGCTTCGTCGTACGCTTTGCCGAGCTCGAGCTTCGGAAACGCGACGTGGCCGCCCATGAAGCCCGCTGCGGCGGCGAGCGGATTTGAATACTGGTAGAGCTCGCCGAACTTGGTCGTCGGCTGCATCGTGCCGAGGACCGCAAGCGCGCCGTCGGGGGTCAGCTTGCCGAACTCGAAGATCATCTCCATGTCCTGGCGCGGCATGCCGGTGCACGCGCAGATCAAGTGCTTGACCAAAACCTTGCTCGTCGTGTCTGCATCGCCGAGCTTGAACTGAGGCAGCAGGCTCGTCACGACGGTGTCCCACGTCAGCTTCTTCTCGTCGACGAGCTTTGCGAGCATCAGCGTCGTGAGTGCTTTCGTGTTCGACGCGACGATGTACTTCGTGTCGCCATCGACCTTCGCCGGCTTGCCGAGCTCGCGCACGCCGAAGCCGCCGGCGAAGACGACCTTGCCGTTTTGAATGATGCCGACGGAAACGCCGGGTACGCCGATCAGCTTCTCGCCGGATTCGATGAACTTGCCGAGCTCGGCGATGCGCGCCTTGTCGAGGACGTTCGCCTTTTTGCCGGCGAACGACTCACGCTGATAGCCTTTCGGAAGCAGCTTGCCGAGCGCGATGCCGAACTGCGTGCGGCGTTTGTCGGCGACCGCATCGCTCACATCCAGAATCACGACCGTCCACATCTCGTTTGCGAATCGCGCGACCGCGGTGAGGTCACGTTTCTCGTTCGGCGGCGTGTCGTAGCTATAGACGTGGACTTGCGTCCAGCCATCCTTGTCACCGGAAGGCGTAGTGACCTTGAGCGGCCACTTGTTGTTCGGGTTGTACGCCGCCCACGCGAGCGCCACGGCGTTGTCGGCGTCCTTCGCTTTGACGTCGATGATCGCGATATGCGAGTCGCCTTCCGGTGCCGTCAGGATCGTGGCTTGCCCGCGCACGACGAGCGACCACCCTGCCGGCGCGATGAACGTGTTGCCTGCGACCGTCGTCTTCGGTGTGTCAGCGGCGATCGTTTCGGCAGCCGGCTTCGGCGCCTCGGATACCGGATCTACTTTGGCGACCGGTTTCGCCGGCGGCGGTTCTTCGACGGCGCCCGAGGGCGGTGCTGGAACCGTGGCTTTCGGTTTGGACGAACACGCGATGAGGAGGAGCAAGCAGAGGCGGCGCATCGGCGCGGACCATAGCGTATCGTCAGGGCGTGATCGCGTTCGTTCGTGACGTCCCGACAAGCTTCGCGAAGGCGCTGTGTGCCACTCCGGCGGCGATCGATGTCGCCGAGGCGCGGCGGCAGCATGCCGCCTATCGCGCCGCGCTCGGCGTACCGGTGACGGTGGTTGCTGCCGACGATGCCCTGCCCGACTGCTGCTTTATCGAAGACACGGCAGTCGTCGCGGGCGGCGTCGCGCTGATCACGCGGCCCGGTGCAGCGTCGCGGCAACGCGAACCCGACGCGGTCGCGCGCGTTCTCGGCGAGCATGTGGAGATCGCGCACATGTCAGCGCCGGCGACGCTTGACGGTGGCGATTGCATGCGCGTTGGCCAGACGATCTATGTTGGGCGCAGCGCGCGTACGAACGAAGCCGGCATCGCGCGACTGGCCGAGGTATTCGAGCCGCGCGGGTTGCGCGTCGTGCCCGTCGACTTGCCGCGCGAGGTGCTGCACCTCAAATGCGTGTGCGCGCCGCTCGGCGATGATCGGATCACGCTCGTTACTGGAGTGCCGCGCTTTGGCTCGTTCGCCGTCGTCGAGGTGCCGGCGGCCGAGAGCTATGCGGCGAACGTGCTCGCGATCGGCTCGCGCGTGCTGATCGCCGATGGGTTTCCGCAGACCGCCGACGCGCTCGCGCGGGCCGGGTTCGATGTCGTGCCGCTTGCGACGACGGAATTTCGCAAAGCCGATGGCGCGCTGACGTGCCTGTCGATCCTTATCTAAGCGAGCGCGAAGTAGATCGCGAACGCCGCGGCGACGCCCCAGACGAGCGGGCTCACCCTGCGGCCGGCGACGGTCATCAAGATCACGTGCGCGATCGTGCCGACGCCGATGCCGTTGGAGATCGACCACGTTGCTGGCATCACGATCGCGGTGAGAAACGCCGGCGCCGACTGCGGCACGTCGCGCCAGTCGATGTCGCGCAACATGCCGGTCATCAAGAAACCGACGACGACGAGCGCGCTCGCCGTCGCTTCGCCCGGCACGATGCCGGCGAGCGGCCCGATGAACATCGCGGCGAGAAACAGCGCGCCGGTGACAACGGAGGCCAGCCCGGTGCGTGCGCCGGCGGCGATGCCGGCGGCGGATTCGATGTACGTCGTTGCCGATGAGGATGACGCCGCGCCACCGGCGATCGCCGCGAGCGAATCGACGATCAGCACGCGGTTCATGCGCGGCAGCCGGTTGTGCTTGTCGAGGAAGTTGCCCTCGGCGCCGAGGCCGAGCGCGGTGCCGACCGTGTCGAAGAAATCCGACAGCATCAGCGACAGCACCGCGAGCGCCGCACCGATCACACCGAGCTTCTCGAAGAAGCCGAACGAGACGTTGCCGACGAGCGAGAAATCCGGCAGCGAGACGATCGCGCTCGGCGCGTGCGCGACACCGAGGATGAACGCGAGCACGGTCGCGAGCGCGATCGCGATGAGCAGGGCGCCGGGCACTTTGCGAACAGTCAGCGCGAATGCGAGCACGACGCCGACGAGAAAAACGATCGTGCGCGATGCGTGTAGGTTGCCGAGCACGAGCAACGTACCTTTGCCCGGCGCGACGAAGCCGCCGGTCGAGAGACCGATCAGCGCGAGGAACAGGCCGATGCCGGCGCCGATCGCGCGCTTTAGCGAATCGGGGATGGCATCGAGCACGAGCTCGCGGACGCCGACGAGCACGAGCAGCGTGATCACGGCGCCCTCCATCACGATCACCCCCATCGCCTCGGCGGCGGTCAGGTGCTGGGTCGCGACGAGGCCGCCGGCGAGCGCCGCGTTGATCCCCATGCCGGGCGCGATCGCGAACGGATAGTTCGCATAGAGGCCCATCGCGATTGTCATTACGCCCGCAACCAACGCCGTGACCGTCAGCACCTGTGCCGGCGGCAGGCCGGCCGCGTTGAGGATCAAGCCGTTGACGAACAGGATGTAGGCCATCGTCATGAAAGTCGTCGCGCCGCCGACGAGCTCACGCTCGAGCGTCGAGCCGGCGGCGCGCACCGCGAACAGGCGTTCGACCATGGAGAGAAACTACGTCAGGTTGATGACCAACTTCATGATTCTTGAAGACTGCGCGCGAATCTCGATGATGATCTCGTGGAGCTCGCACGCGGTTCGATCGAAGAACGACCGTGGGCGCTGACCGTCGCGGCGTTCGCGCGCCGCGGAGCGACCGGCCAGCTGACCCTGCTCGCGCCAGATCACAAGCGCTATTCGATCGCGTTCGATCGCGGCGTCATCATCGCGGCGCGATCGCCGATGGTGGCGGATGGAATCGCGCGTGTCGCGCTGACGAATCGCTTCGCAACGCCGGCGCAGATCGCCGAGGTCAAGCGCGAGATCGTCGCGAATCCAGCGCGCGACGAGGCGGACGTGCTCGCGCGCGTCGCGCAGCTCTCGCCGAGCCAAGTCCACCGCCTGCGCTGCGATTCGATCACGCGACAGGCCGCGCGAACGTTCGCGGTCGAGCGCGGCGAGTACGTGTTCGAAGACACGATCTGCTTGCCGGTGCATGGCTGCGACGTGGATTTCCGCGCCGTCATTTATCACGGAATTCGCATGCACCTGTCGGAGCAGCGCCTCGCGGCCGAGCTGCGCCAGCTCGGAGGTGCGCGCTTCGCGCTCGAAGAGCACGCGGGCGATGAGATTCACCGCTTCGGGTTCTGCGATGGCGAAGCGCCGATCCTCGCCGCGCTGCGCGAGGGTGCGAGCTTGCCCGAGCTCGAAGCGCGGCATCGCGATCTCGATCCACGCACGATGCAGGCAGCGATCTATGCGCTCGTCGTCGCAGGGACCGCACACGTTGTCGTCGTCACGCGCGCGCCAACGCCGATCGTGCTGCCGCGCACCAAGACGAAGCCCGAGCTCGCGGAGGAAGCCGTCGATCGCGCGCGCAGCGCACTCGATAAGCAGCAGCCGGCAGCCGCCGTGCGCGAGCTCGAGACGGCAGTCGCGCTCGTGCCGCACGATGTCGATTACAAGGCGCTGCTCGGTTGGGCGCTATTCTGCGCGAGCGACGACAAGACAGCGATCGCGAACGTTACGCGCCGCGTGCTCGAGCGCGCGTTGCACGAATCGCCGAGGCCGCAGCTCGCGCGCTTCTACCTCGGTCGTGTCGAGAAGATGCTCGGCCATGACCGCGAGGCGCTGCACCACTTCCACGCGGTCTTGCTACTCGATCCGGGGAACCGCGACGCATCGGCGGAGATCCGCGCACTGCAGGCGCGGCTCAGCGGAAACTAGCTTCCGCAGCGAAGTTGAAACGCCAAGGCGCCGCAGAGCCAAGACGCCAGAAAGAAAAGTTGGGGGCGTGGAAACGTCGCCCGACGAGAGCGCGAGGCGTGAAGGCTGGCTGCAAACCTAGTGTCGGTCATGCGAAAACCCGGTTCGACCGCTCGCCCGCTCGACACCCGCCGCAATCCATGAACCCCTTGTCTCGTGGCGCCATGGCTCTGCGGCGCCTTGGCGATTTCCGATGAGGCGCGGCTCAGCGAAACGCAGCTTCGAGCTCGGTCATCGCCTCGCCGCAGAACACGGCGAGGTGCTGCAAGTGCGGCAGGGTGTCGCGACAGCCCGTGAAGCCAAAGCACATCTGACCCGCGTAGCTGTTGCAGGTGATGTTGAGCGCCTGGCCGTGCACGGGGATCGACATCGGGTAGCTCGCTTCTAGGCGCGCGCCGCGGAAGTAGAGCTCGTGGTCGGGACCGGGTACGTTCGAGATCACGAGGTTGAACGTCGGCGGCAGATGGCCTGCGGTCAGCGGCAACATCTGCAGGAATGCCGGCGTGAGCAGCATCGCGCTGTACTGGAGGATCGCCGCGCGCGACATGCCTTGCAGCTGGTGCTTTGCGTGCGTTGTCGATTCGATGATCGCCGTGAGTCGAGCGGCTGGATCGTCGACGTTCGTCGCGAGCGACACGAGGATCGCGCCGACGGAGTTGCCGCCGCCGGCGTCGTCTTGCGCGCGAACGGCGACCGGCACCATCGCGATCAGCGGATCGTGCGGCAGCGCGTCTTGCTCGAGCAAATAGCGACGCAGGCTCGCCGCGGAGAGTGCGAGCACGACATCGTTGACCGTGCCGCCGGCCGACTTCGCGACCGCCTTGAGTCGCGCGGTGTCGATCGATTGCGTTGCGAAGCGACGGCTCTTGCTGATGCGCGCGTTGAGCAAACACTTCGGCGCTTCGCGCGGCGATACGAGGTCGCGTTCGGCGGTGAACAGCTTGCGCAGCGCGCGCAGTGCGGTGCGCGTGGCGCCATATTGCTCGCGCACCATCGCGAGCAGCTCGGGGAAATGCAGCCCGGGTTGTTCGTCGCGCGGGCGCCGCGCAGCCAAGGGATGATCCGACGGGCCCCGGCTGCCGGGGGCCGTCGGCGGGATCGAGAAGAACAGCGGTCGATCGCGCTCGTTCGGATCCTTCGAGAGCGCGTTCGACAGCACGCGCATCGCGGTGAAGCCATCAACGAGCGAGTGATGGACTTTGACGTACAGCGCGAAGCGGCCACCCTCGAGGCCTTCGATGAAATGCACCTCCCAGGGCGGGCGATGGAAATCGATGTGGTGGCCGTGCAAACGCGACACGAGGATGCCGAGCTCGCGCTCGTCGCCCGGCGATGGCAGCGCCGAGCGGCGCACGTGATATTCGAGATCGACGTCGGGCTCGTCGACCCATGCCTGCAGCGGATTCCACAGAATGTCGGGCGTGCGCAGGCGCATGTTCCACGGGCGCTCGACGTTCGCGCCGCTGCGCACCTCGTCCATGAGATCGCGCAACACATCCGGCGATGCATCCGGCGGCGGCGAGAACGGCATCATCGCCGCGACGTGCATCATCTGCTCGCGCGATTCGCCGTAGAGAAATAATTGGTCACTCGGCGACAGCCGCTTCACATCACGATCCTATCAACGATACGGACCCAGCTGCGGACCCGTGTCCTCGCGATCGACCTCCTCGATCACGAGCCCGGGTGTGCGCTTCGCGATCACGAGCGCCTCGTGGCGGCCTTCGACGTTCCATTCTTCACGCGCCGCGAGCACGGCGAGGCCGAGCCGGGTTGCCCACTCAGCAAGCTCGCCCGGCTCGACGAGGTATTCGGGACCCGGCTTTGGGTGACGCTCGAGGTTCGTCACCGTTGGCTGCACGGCGACGAGCGTGCCGCCTTCGTGGAGCAGCGCGACGTATTCATCGCGGCGCGCGCGGTTGAGGTAGTGGGAAACGAGCACCAGGTCGAACAGCGGCGCGAGATCGAGCTTGCGATCGAGGTCGAGGCGCAAAAACCGCATCTGACCGTCGAGCCCGGCGTTCTTCGCTCGCAACTCGGCTTTATGAAGTGCGACGTCCGAAACGTCGACGAGCGTGACGTCGAGGCCGCGGCGCGCGAGCCAGATCGCGTTGCGACCGGCGCCACCCGCGATGTCGAGTGCCTTGCCTTGCGTCGGCAAGTGCTGCGCGTGCTCGACGAGAAAGTGCGCGTGCGTCTCGAGCTCCCCTGCCCGTTCACGCCACTTCGCGTTCCAGCGCTCGCGATCGCCTTCCATGCCGCGCTACGCTACTTCATATGGGGAGCGACCTGAAAGGCAGCGCGACACGACTGTGGAGCCTCGTCGAGAAACGGATGCAAGCGGGAGCCGATGTCGAAGCGATCGACCAGCGGATCTGGGATCTGTTCGGCGAGGAATGGGCGGTGATGTTCACCGACCTCGCAGGCTTCTCGCGGCACGTAGCTCGCTTCGGGATCATTCACTTCCTGCAGATCATCT
>Ga0070698_100009533_pt1 | contig 10397 bp, 9 predicted proteins | sample KBSK1502metaG_FD_65477 | JGI IMG/M metagenome (GOLD analysis project Ga0070698, IMG submission 65477) | Corn, switchgrass and miscanthus rhizosphere microbial communities from Kellogg Biological Station, Michigan, USA - KBS K1-50-2 metaG | ecosystem: Host-associated > Plants > Roots >... | reverse complement strand
TCGAAGCTCGAGCGTTGCGGGACGTAGCCGATCCCGGGGTCGCCTCGCCGCGGTGCGCGGCCCTCAACCTCGATCCGTCCGGCGGAGGGCGTCACCAGCCCGAGGATCGCCCTGAGGAGCGAGGTCTTGCCTGAGCCGTTCGGCCCGAGGACCGCCACGAAAGTCCCCGGGGCGATGTCGAGCGACAGGTCGCTCCAGACCGCGCGGGCGCCGTAGCTCAGCGTGACCCGTTCGAATCGGACGGCAGGGTGGTCCTGCATCGCTTTGCTCAGGCTAGCTATTTCGCGAGCGCCTTCTCCAGATCGTCGAGCTGCGCCAGCTGCCAGTCCTGGAACGTCTTGAACGGCAGGGGGATCGTCTCGGCGACGGCTACAACCGGCACGTCGTTCTTAAGGGCCAGGTCGCGGATCTGCTCGGTGAGCGCCGAGGTGACCTGCGAGTTGTAGAGGAGCGCCTTCACCTGGTGTCCCGTGATCAGATCCCGTTCCGCGGCGACGTCGGCGGGCGCTGGATCGGTGCCCGACTCGATCGCCTCCATGAAGGAGGGCGGCGTGAGCACCTTCAGGCCGATCGCGTCGGTCAGGTACCCGGCGACGTTCTCGGTGAACGCGATCGGTGCGCCCGCGTATTTGGACTTAAGTGACGCGATCCTATCGTTCACCGGCTTGAGCGCGGCGAGATATTTCGCTTTCTGGGCCGCGAAGTACGCGGCATTCTGCGGATCGAGCTTCACCAAAGCCGCTGTCGCGGCATCAGCGACCTTCGGCATCGTGGCCGGGTCGTACCAGACGTGCGTGTTCACGTCGTCCTTCACGCCGAGGATGTCCTGCACGTTAATGACGACGCGGTCCGGCTTCGTGGACGCACCGAGCAGCTTCGCGATGAAGTCGTCGTAGCCGATCCCGTTCACGATTACGAGCTTCGAATCGGCGACGAGCTTCGCTGTGGCCGGGCTCGCCTCGTATTGGTGCGGGTCCGCGGTCGGGTCGTTGAGGATGCTCGACGCGGTGACGCGCGAGCCGCCGATCTGGGCGAGAAGGTCCGCGTAGAAATTCTCCGTGCCAAGGACCGGGATCGCGGTCGAAGGCGAGGTGGAGACCGGAGCGCTGCAGGCGCCGAGGGCCAGAACGGCGAGTGCGACCAGCCAGCTCCTCGCGGCGCGCGTCGCAGGCGGCAGGAACACGGCGACCTCCCGGGGTTAATGAGAATGGGTCTCAACTTATGCCAGATGAGACTCAGTGTCAAATGCCCGTAAGAAGCCTATCCTCACGCTGTGGGCACGACATCGGTCGATACGCGTCTGGCGGCCGGCGGCCGCCGCCGCACGACGCAGCGCGTGGTCGTCGCCGAGGCCCTCGCCTCGGCAAAGCGCGCGCTCTCGGCGCAGGAGCTGTACGAACGCGTCCGCGCCACTCATCCGACGATCGGCAGGGCGACTGTCTATCGCGCGCTCGAGCAACAGGTCGAGGACCGCATGGCCAGCCGCTTTGAGCGCGACGGCCACGTTTCCGCGTACATCGCGTGTGACGCCGAGCACCACCATCACCTTGTCTGCACCAACTGTCAGCGCGTTGAGGACGTCGCAGAGGACGTGGTCGCGCCCATGCTCGCCGCGGTCGGGCGGCGGCACGATTTCGTTGTCGACCACGCCGCCCTCGACTTCTATGGCCTTTGCTCCAGGTGCCGCGGCAAGCGCCGCTAGGGGTGAGAGCCGCTCTCCAGGCGCTTGCGATCCTCGGTCTCGAGCTGGAAGGTTGAGTGCTCGATATCGAAGTCGCCGCGAAGGCAGCTCGCGAGATCGTCGAGGACCGTGCTCGGATCCGTCCCACGTCTCACGACCACGTGGGCGGAGATGACGTTGACGCCGCTGGTGATCGTCCACACGTGGAGATCGTGGATGTCGAGGACGCCGCTGCAGCCCAGAACGTGCTCGCGCAAGGTGTCGACGTTCACGTCCCGAGGCGTGGCCTCGAGGAGCACGTCGATCGCCTCGCGCAGCAGGCTGAACGACCTCGGCACGATGAGCGCGACGATGAGGAACGCCGCGAAGGTATCCGCGAGCTGACGTCCGGCGACGATGTTCGCGAGCGCCGAAATGATCACCGCAATCGACGCCGCGACATCGGCCAGGACATCCAGATACGCGGCCCGAACCGCGAGGGACGCGTGAGGATCGCGCAGCAGCCATATCGAGATCCCGTTGCTCAGGAGGCCGACCGTCGCAACCCCCAGGACGAGCCCGCTCTGAACGCTCGAAGGCTCGCTGAACCGGCGGATCCCCTCGACGAGCACGACGGCGGCGACCACGAGAAGAAGGACAGTGTTGAGAACCGTGGCGAGTATTTCGAGCCGAAGGAGTCCAAATGTGCGCCGGTCGGTCGCCGGCCGAGCCGCGAGCCAGACCGCAACGAACGCGATGCCGAGCGCGACCACGTCGATGAGGACGTGGAACGCCTCCGCGAGCAGCGCCAGGCTGTTCGCGAAGATCGAAGCGACCGCCTCGACCGCGAAGACGGTGGCTGCGAGTGCGAGAGCTGTGAGCAGGCGGGTCCGTTGCCTGGGCCGGCGATCCACGGATTGAACGGTACAATTCATGTCGTAGTCCTCGCGCCCCTTGGAGGCTCCCTTGGCCCTGATCACCCATGACATGACCATCTCCAGCGTCGTCGAGCGGTGGCCCGACGCGGCGCGGATCTTCGCGCGCTACGGCCTCTCTTGCGCCTCCTGCTCGATTTCCAAAAGCGAGACGATCATGGCCGGCGCGACGGGGCACGGCGGCGGGCGCGTCAACGTCGAAGATCTCATGCGCGACCTCAACACCTACGCCGACACGGGAAAGCTTCCGGACAACCTCCCGGCGGCGAATGCCACCGCGGGCGGTGCGGGCATGAAGATGCGCGGGATGGCCGAGCAGAAGGGCATCAAGCACGTCATCGCGGTCATGTCCGGGAAGGGCGGGGTGGGGAAGTCGCTCGTCGCCGGGCTCCTCGCGGTCGGGCTGAAGCGCCGCGGTTTTCGCGTCGGCGTGCTCGACGGGGACATCACCGGCCCGTCGATCCCACGGATGTTCGGCGTGCGCGAGAAGCCGGTCTCGTCCGATGGCAAGACGCTCAACCCACCCAAATCGCGCGGCGGCATCCCGATCATGTCCATGAACCTGCTTCTGCCGGAGGAGGGTGAGGCGGTGATCTGGCGCGGTCCGATGGTGTCCGGCGCGATCCGCCAGTTCTTCAGCGACGTGAACTGGGGCGAGCTCGATTACCTCATCGTCGACCTTCCGCCCGGAACGAGCGACGCGCCGCTCACGGTCATGCAGGCATTGCCGGTCGACGGCGTCGTTCTCGTCACGACGCCGCAGGCGCTCGCGGCCATGGTCGTCACAAAGGCCGTGAAGCTCGTGAAGCAGCTCGGCGGCGAGATTCTCGGGATCGTCGAGAACATGGCGTACGTGCGGGTCCCCGATGGCACGACGATCGAGGTGTTCGGACCATCGCAGGGGCTGAAGCTGGTCATCGCCTCGAACGCACCCCTCATCGCCAAGATCCCGATCGACCCCGAGATCGCGAAGCTCGCGGACGCCGGCCTCATCGAGTCGTACGACTCGCCCGAGTCCGAAGAGCTCATCGTGAACTTCCTCGAGCGTGCACCGGAGAAACACCCGCAGGTCCCCGTCGCCTGAATCGCGTCACGCTGGCCGAAGCGCGGCGGCTCGCGATCCGCGCGCAGCTCCTCGACCGCGTACGGCGTCCGACCGCGGCGACCATCTTGAAGACGGTCGAGCATCTCGGCTACCTGCAGCTCGATCCGACGAACGTGGTCGCGCGCAACCAGCTTCTGGTCCTCTGGTCGCGGCTCGGCCGCTATGACCTCGCAGACCTCGACCGCGTCATGTGGCATGACCGCGCCTTCTTCGAGTACATCACGTTCATAGCGCCGATCTCCGACCTGCCGCTTCACACGCTGCGGATGCGCGAGATTAGGCGCGGGGAAGGACCGTACGCGGCGCGGATCACGGGATGGGTCGAGCGCAACGCGCAGCTGCGGCGTCACATCCTCGGGCGTCTTCGCACGGAGGGGCCTTTGCCGCTCGGCGCCTTCGAGGACCGCTCGGTACATTCCTGGACGTCGTCAGGATGGAACTCCGACCGGAACGTATCGCAGATGCTCGCGTTCCTTATCCGGCTCGGCGAGGTCACGATCGGCGGGCGCGCGGCCGGCAGGCGTCTCTTCACGCTTGCGAAGGACTGGTTCCCACCGGTCAAGCCGCTAAGCCCGACTGTCGCCGCGCGCCACGCGACCGAGCGCGCGCTCGCGGCGACGGGCGTCGCGACCTTTCAGGAGCTGCGCCGCGTCTACGCGCTCGGGCGCTTCGTCACCAACGAGGCGCTCGACCGGCTTGAGCGCGACGGGGTCGCGCGGCGGGTCGAGATCGAAGGCCTGCGCGGTCCTCGTTTCGCCCTGTCGAATCGGCCAGCCGCCGAGTCTGAACGCACCACGCTCCTGTCGCCGTTCGACAACCTGATCATCGATCGGCAGCGCACGGAGATCCTCTTCGGGATCCGCTACCGGATGGAGATCTATGTCCCAAAGCACCTTCGGGTGCGCGGCTTCTTTGCCATGCCGATCCTCCACCACGATCGGCTTATTGGGACAGTCGATCCGAAAATCGATCGCGAGCGTGGGCTCCTCGAAGTTGTGACGTTCCGTCTCGAGCGCGACGCGCCGCGGGACCGTTCGACCCGTCGCGCCATCGAGGACGCCGTGGATGACCTCGCCGGCTTCGCGGGCGCGCGCGAGGTCAGGTGGCCGCGCGCGGCGCGGGCTCTTTGAACGCGCCCAGCGAACTGTCGACGTGCTGCTGGACGATCCTGCGGATGGGGGCGATCGCCGCCGCCACCGCGAACGCGACGGCGACATAGGCCAGCTCGGATCGCTGCCCGGTGACCTCGAGGATGACTCGGTTCACCAGCGCCGATGCACCGGCGAAAAGTCCGGCGACAAGCGCCGCCACGATGGTCGTGACGATCGTGCGGTTGATGACGAGATCCACATCGAGCAGGTGGTGGCGCAAGGAACCGAACGCGATCGCGATAGCCGCGAGCGCCGCAGCGATGTCCCAGTAGGCGGTCCGAACGACGTCGAACGCGAAACGCTCGGTTGTTCCGCTCGCGGTCAGCTGAGGCCAAAGGACTGGACCGAGATCGCGTACGGCGGCGGCGGGGAAGGTGATGAGGAGAGCCCAGAGTATCCATTTCGTTTGCGTCCGCTCGGGAGCCGTCGACACGGATACGTGGCGATACCACTGCGCCCCGACGCCGAGCGCGAATATCAACATCTCGACGACGATCAAGCCGCCATCAAGCGCATCCCAGTCGAGAGATGGGATGGCGACCATGAGCGCGAGATAGAGCGACCAGATGATGAGAAGAGCCTTCGTCCAACGCGGGATGAAGCGACCGGTGGGAAAAGTCAGCAGCACAGCTAGGGCGAGTGCGTTTGCTGTGTTCCCGACCACGAGGACCGGCACACTCCACTCGTGGTCCGCCGCTCGGAGGTCGGCAAGCGCGTCGGTGAGGCCAAATCCGACGAGAGCCAGGGTGACGCCCATCACGGTCGCCTGCCAACCCTCGCCACGCATGAGAACAAGACCGGCCGCGAAGAGGTAGGCGGCCACGCCGAGGGCACCGACGCCCAACAGCGCCACCGCCAACGGGGTCCACGGCAACCCGATTGCCGCCGCGCCCACCGCATCGGCCGAGCCCAGAAGCCCGGTTACCCAGAACGGCACGGCGCGAAGGAAGGCGATCGCGCCAAGCCCGACGACGACCCAGCCGCCCACACGTCGGCGCACGGCCTAATACTGGCGCGCGGGTGATAGCCAGAGTCCGCGAGAACGCCGGCGCCATCTGGCTCCTCGCCGCCACGACCATCGCGAACGTCCTCGGCTTCGGCTACCAGCTCGTGATGGCGCGCCTCCTCACAGCGGAGCAGTACGCGATCCTCATCGCGCTCTTTGGCGTGCTGATCCTCGAGGCGATCTCGAGCCAGGTGATCCAGTCGGCGACGGCGAAGCTCACCGCCCAGTACCGCGCACGCGGCGACGAGGCCGCGCTCCATCAGTTCGTGCGGCGCTGGTCCCTTCGCGTCGCGATCGCGATGGCCGGCCTGGCGCTCGCGATCATCGTGCTGGCCGGACCGATCTCGCGAGGGCTCGCGCTGCCCTCGCTCGCGGTGACCATGCTCGGCGCCGGCCTCTTTTTCGCCGGCCTGATGACCTTCGCCCTCGGTCTGCTGCAGGGCCTCGCGCGCTTCGGCTGGATGGGAAGCGTGCTCATCGTGCAGGCCGGCGCGCGCCTTGTGCTGGGCGTCGCGCTCGTGCTGCTCGGCCTCGGCGTAAACGGAGCCTTCGCAGGCGCGACGGCCGCCATTGCCGTGAGCGTGCTGGTCGCTGCCGTACCGTTGGCGACGCTCCTCCGAGCCGCGCGCCGATCCACGGCGATCGTCGAGCTCGCCGCGTCGGAGACGAGGTTCTTCGCGCTCGCCGCGGTGGTGCTCCTCGCGTATGCGGCGTTGACCAATATCGACGCGGTCCTCGCACCCGCCGTGCTGACCCCGGCCGACGCCGGCACCTACGCGGGTGCGGTGACGCTCGGCAAGATCGTGCTGTTCGCGCCCATCGCCGTCGGCTTCCTTCTTCTGGAGCGCACGGCAAGCGCCCACGCGCGCGGCGAGCCCACGGAGCGCGCGCTCTTCCTGTCGCTCGGCCTGGTCCTCGCGACGAGCGGCGTCGCCGCGCTCGCGTACATCGTCGCGCCGGGTTTCTTCGTCGGGCTCATCGTCGGCAGTCAGTACCCCGCGACGGTCTCGGTCGCTCCCGTGTATGGGATCGCCGCGCTCTCGAACGCAGTGCTGAACCTCTGGATCAGCTACTTCGTCGGTCGGGGCGAGATGCGCGTCGGTCTGGTCCTCGCGCTCGCCGTGGTGGTCGAGGTGATCCTGCTCGTGAGCACCGCGACCGACGCCCTTTCGGTCGCGCGGATCGTCCTCATGGTCGCGCTCGCTACCCAGGCGGTCGCGATCGTGACCTTCCTTATCGAGCGGAGCGGCCAGGCAAGGGTGGCGCTGACGCCTCGCTGACACGTCGCGCCGCTACCCTCCGTTGTCGCATGCCGCCTTCCAGCACCCTCCTCCGCGCCGCACTCGCGCTGACGGCGACGGGGATCGTCTCGGCCGCGAGCATCCGACACGTGCAGGAGGAGAGTGGTGCTGATGTCATGTTCGCGGTGGCCTACGCCTTCTATCTCTCGCTGATCCTGATCGCGACCCCGCGGCACCCGCCGCGATGGGCACCCCTCCTCGGATTCGCGTTTGCGGCGATCACCTACGTCTTCGCGATCATGACGCTCAACGGGAATGCGCTGGCGGTCGGCCTCTACCTCATCGTCGCCCTTCTCGGCTACATCGCAACGCCCGCGACATTCCGACCGCTGACGGTCGCCGCCTTCGCCCTCTGGACGCCGGCGATCCGCTTCTTCGGCCCCGACCCCCTCGCCGGTCAGTTCCCACCGCTGCTCGCGTTCGCGTCGGTCCTGTCGCTCATCAACCTCGTCGCCACGCTTCTCGATCGAAGCGCACGCGATCCCGACGAGCGCCTTCGCCGCATTGGCCTCGGCCTGCTCGCGGTCGCGACCGTGGCAACGGTCGTCGAGCGGCACCTCGCCGTCGAGTCGCTCGTGATCGCACCAGACGATGTGATGGCGCTCGTCGTCGTCGGCGTGCTCCCGCTGCTCGCCGTCAGTCGGCTACGGCCATCGACGCGCGACGCGATCGCCACGGGTCTCGCGCTGGCGACTTTCATGCTCGCCGCGATGGCGCTCCTCCTCGGCAAGGGCTACCACGTCGACGCGGTCACGGTGCCGCACGTCGCGGCCCAGGAGCTCCTCGCCGGACACGACCCGTACGTGACGTTCGACCTTCCAACCGCCATTGCCCAGTTCGGAATGAACCCCGATCTGGTGACGCATTACGAGGATGGCACCGTCGTCCGGGCGCTGAACTATCCAGCGCTCAACTTTCTCCTGGTGACTCCGTTCATCGCCCTCGGTGCGACCGATGTGCGCTGGATCTATCTCGTCGAGATCATCGCCCTCGTCCTTGTTCTGCTTCGGAAGGTCCGCATACCGTGGCGCCCACTGGTCTCCGCCGGCATAGTCGGGAACACCGTCACGATGCGCCAGAGCATCCTTGCCGGGACGGATCCCACCTGGTGGGTGCTCCTGACCGTCGCGTGGATCTTCGTCGAGTCAGGATGGCTTTCGCCGATCGCGGTCGGGCTAGCGGTCGCGTCGCGGCAGCCGGCGTGGTTCGCCGCTCCTTTTTATCTCGTTGCGATCTGGAAGCGGAACGGGCGCGCCGAAGCGATCCGCCGCACGGCGATCGTCGCCGTCGCGGCGCTCGCCCCGAACCTCCCGTTCATCGTCGCCGACCCGGCTGCGTTCTTCGACGACATCGCTCAGCCGATGCTCGGCGCGTTCGCTCCGTACGGCGTCGGGTTCGTTCGGCTCGGTCTCGATGGTCCGTTCCCGCTCCTGCCACGCGCTGCGTACGGAGTGCTGTCCGCCGGTTCGTTCGTGATTCTCATCGCGATCCTTTGGCGGTTCTGGCGGAAAGTCCCGATCGGAGCGCTGATCTTCCCGTTCGTTCCGCTCTATCTCGCCTGGCGCTCGCTGCAGAACTATTTCGGATCGATCCCGCTGCTCGCGATGGCCGGGGATGACGAACTCATCGTCGGCACGGCCGCCGAGCGCCGCGAGCCGAGCGCCTCGAGCGCTCTCGCGGCGTCGACCACGCCCGCGCCGGCCACATCGGCGCCGAGTCCGAGGTCATCCGCGCTCTGAATCAGCGCGCGACGAACGTCACGAGCTCGCGCGATCCGCGACTCCGAACGGCTCAGGGATCGCGACGCTTCGAGCAGAAGCGCACACACGCCGGTGACGTGCGGCGCGGCCATCGACGTTCCGCTCATGCGGACGTAGCGCGTCGCGACGATGCAGCGATCGCCGTCGAGCGCCTGCGCCCGCGCGCTCGCAACTCCGGCTCCGTAGTGACACGCGGCGGTCGGTGTCGTGCCCCCGCCGACCGCGACGACGTCGGGCTTGTGCGCACGCAGGCCCGCGACCGGCCCGCGCGAGCTGTAGTCCGCGATCAAGCGATGCTTGTCGATCGCGCCGACGGTGATCGCACCGCCCGCGCAGCCGGGCGACCCGATCGTGCCAGACGCCGGTCCCGAGTTGCCGGCGGCAACGCATACCAGGATGCCCTCGGCGTAGAGCGCGTCGACCTCTCGGGACAGGGGGTCGCGTGGATCGCCGGGGCCGCCGAGCGACAGGTTCACCACATCGACCTTCTGCCGGCTGAGCCACGAGAGCGCAGCCAGCACCGTGTCCTCGGTCCCGCCCCGTAGGGAGAGCGCCTTCGCGATCAGGAGCCACGCTCGCGGCGCCACGCCGCGGTACACCGCGCCCGCCCCGGCGACGATCCCCGCGACATGCGTGCCGTGGCCGACCTCGTCAGACGTTCCGCTCTCGGTGAAGTCGCGAGAGGCGATGATGCGATCCCCGAGATCGGGGTGGTGATCCGCGCCGGTGTCGACGATCCCGACGCGGACGCCCTTTCCGTCGAAGCCACCCTTCCACAGCGGCACCACCTGGAGAAGGGGAACGCTCTCGTTCAAAAGCGCATGAACCGGTTTCGGCGGGCGTGCGACGAATCCCGCCGCCTCGAGCTCGCGGCGCAGCGCGGCCTGCCGCTCCTCGGGCACGTCGAGCACCACGACGCCGGCGCGGCGGTGCGTCTGCCGGACCACCGCGTCGTGCTTTCGCAGAAGGGGCTCGGGTATGCCCGACTCGACCGAGACCTCCTGCGCACGAGAGGGATCCTCGAGGGGCAGTACCGACACGCCTACCGGCCGGGTGGGCTCGACGATGAGGCGGGTGCGCGTCCCGGCCGGAATGCCTCGATCGCTTGCTGCAAGCATGTCAATCGCATATTGACACGAGCTGTCAAGTCCGACAATGCGAGGATGCCGATCGATCGCCAGCTACTCGAGCTCCTGGCCTGTCCCGACGAACACCACGCTCCTCTAAAGGAGGAGGGGGACTATTTGGTCTGCACGCAGTGCCGCCGCCGCTTTCCGGTCAGGGATGGAATTCCAGTAATGCTCCTCGAGGAAGCGCTGCCGCCCGCCGACTAAGAAACGCGCTGGCGTGCGCGCCATGCCGCAGCGGGTGGCACGGCGCAGCGGGTCTCTCGCGAAGCGCGGGTGCCCCGGGGACCCGCCCGCAGCGAACGAGAGTGAGCTGCAAGGCGGGGAGGGTGCGCTGAGGGAGAGACCCGCG
>Ga0070698_100009531_pt1 | contig 10398 bp, 11 predicted proteins | sample KBSK1502metaG_FD_65477 | JGI IMG/M metagenome (GOLD analysis project Ga0070698, IMG submission 65477) | Corn, switchgrass and miscanthus rhizosphere microbial communities from Kellogg Biological Station, Michigan, USA - KBS K1-50-2 metaG | ecosystem: Host-associated > Plants > Roots >... | reverse complement strand
CCGTGCCCGTCGCCGGCGCAGCCGTCCTGGGCGTGGAACGCGGCCAGGACCCTCGCCCGGGCGGCGGTGTGCCTGGCGGTGGCCTGCTCCAGCGCGCGCAGGCAGCCGGCCTGCTCGGCGCTGGTCAGCGACGCCAAATCGGCGGCGTTGTAGTCCAGCCCGGCGCTGATCGCCGACAGCGCCTCGCCCGCGCTGGCGGGCGGGGCGGGCGGCTGGCCGGGCAGACACATAGTCGGGGGGAGCCTCCTTCAGCGGCGGCGGCTGGTTCTAGAACTCGATTATTAGTTCGAAGATATCAGGAGGGTCTGACACTTTGGGAGTCCTATGGGAACTCATAGACGAATTTTTTCGCCAGTCATGGAGCCATTGCGACAGGCATCCGAAGCGGTCCCGCCGATGCGGCCGTTCCGCCGCGTCAGTGGTTGGCCTGTCCCTCGGCGGCGAACTCCTGAAACGACTCGTAGGCCCTGGGCCCCCAGACCGTGCCGGGGCCGCCGTTCATGAGGATCGCCACGCCGAGCGCCTCGGCGACCTCCTGGGCGGTGGCGCCCTGACGGGCGGCGCCGCGGGCATGGGCGTGGACGCAGCCGTCGCATTCCCTGGTCACGGCGATGGCCAGGGCGATGAGCTCCTTCACCTTGGCCGACAGCTCACCGTCGCCCATCGCCGCGGCTGACATCCTGGCGTAGCCCGAGTAGACAGCGGGAATCGCGTCGCGGAGCTTGCGGCCCGCCGCTCTCAGCTCGTCCAGGGACTCGTGCGCCGTCGCCATACGCCAGCCTCCGGGCTATCGTCGGTATCTGTCGTCTCAGCATGACTGATGGCGCGGGAGGAAACCGGCTGTGAGCACGGTCGATGCGGAGCTTGACGTAGCACAGACGCCTGCCGCGGCCGACGGTCTCGAGCTGACGGACGCGCGGGAGGCACGCGTCGGGGGCATGGCCGTGCGCAGGCTCCTGCCGCTCCGGCTGCGCCGCAGCGTCGGCGCGTGGTGCTTCGTCGATCATTACGGGCCGATGTCCGTGGACGGCGTGGCCGGGATGCAGGTCCCGCCGCACCCCCATATCGGGCTGCAGACCGTCACGTGGCTGATCTCCGGCAACGTGCTGCACCGGGACAGCCTCGGCAGCGAGCAGCTGATCCGGCCCGGGCAGCTGAACCTGATGACGGCGGGACGCGGCATCGCGCACGCCGAGGAGTCGCCGGCTGAGCATGATCCGTCGCTGCACGGGGTCCAGCTCTGGGTGGCGCTGCCCGACGCCTCGCGTCACACCGAGCCGACGTTCTCCCACCACGCGGAACTCCCCTCTGTGGGCCTCGACGGCCTCGCGGTCACCGTCTTCGTCGGGTCGCTCGGCGGCGCGCGGTCCCCGGCGCTGACCTTCTCCGAGATCGTCGGCGCCGAGATCGCGGCCTCACGAGACAGCTCGACGCGCATCCCGGTCGCGGCGGCGCACGAGCATGTGATCTTCGTGGCCACCGGATCGGCCGAGGCGGCAGGTACCGCGCTGCGGCCCGGGCAGCTGCTGTACCTGCCCGCCGGACGGGATCAGGTGCCCGTCCTTGCCCCCGCGGGGAGCCGGCTGCTCCTGCTGGGCGGCGTACCGCTCGGCGAGCGGCTGCTGATGTGGTGGAACTTCGTGGCGCGCACCCCCGAGGAGATCGAGGCCGCGGCGGCCGAGTGGCGGGAGGGCCGGTTCGCTGCGGTGGCCGACTACGACGGCGACCCGATGCCCGCCCCGCCGCTGGACGCGGTGCGGCTGCGCCGCCCCCGGTAGCGTTGCCGCCCCATCGAAACCGCTGTCGGCCGGGAACCCGGGCGGCTGCCTGCTCCACATCATCGTGGTCGGGCTGATCTGCCTCTTCTGGGCGTTGCCGCCCCGCGGCCGGGTTTGGCACTATGAAATTCGCGCAGCGACGACGAAATGCGGCGAACGACTGCCGCGATGGCAAGGGGCTGGTCGTGGGGAACATCGGCAAGGAGGCGCCGGAGATCGACGTGCTGCCGGTCGAGCAGCCCGTCCCGGCGGAGCACGGGTCGCGTTCGGCGGAGCCTGATCCCAGGCCCGCTGAGCCCGCTCGCGTGCCGGACTCCCAACCCGTCCCGGCGTGAGTCATGACGGCGAAGCCGTTCGACGGGCCCGATCGGGTGGTACCCGATCTGCGGGTGGGCGAGATCCGGGCGCTGCGCACGTTCCAGCTGTCCTCGGACGGTTCGCTGCGGCCGGTGGCGTACACGGACGTGGCCTGGGTCGACGGAGCCAATGCCGCGCACTGTGACCTCCGCGACCACACGCCGGCCGCGCCCGGCTGCGGATGCGGGTTCTGGGCCTACGGCACGCGCGAGGCCGCGTCCCAGCATCGCACGGCCAGGCACCTGCTCGCCGTCGTCGCCTGCTGGGGCCGGGTGGTGCCGGGAACGCTCGGCCTGCGCGCGCAGCATGCGCGTATCGAGGCGATCTGGGTGTCGGGCCGCATCCCGAGCGGCCGCGTCGCCCTGCTGCGCAAGCGCTACCCGTCCGCGGTCCTCTACCGCAGCAAGCGGGCGATGCTCAGGCGGCACCGCCTGAGCAGGCTGGACTCCTACCGGCGGTTGCCGTTTCTCGAGACCCGCCTGGCCAGCCTCCGGTTCCCGTTCTGGCGCCCGGACGGACCCTGGTCCACCCGCCAGGGCAGCATCCTCACCACGGTCGTCCTGCTGCTGTGCTGGGGGCTCATGGTCGTCATGATCCCCGTGGTGCTCGTCTGGTCACTATGACCGCGGCCCCTGGGCCCGCAGAGGGCCAGCCAGAAATGGCCCGGCTGGCGTAGGTTCCCCTCATGGCCGGGCAGATGTGGCGGGCGGTCGCCATCTTCCGCATTCTCACGCTCGCCTACGCCGCGGTGCTGATCGTCCGTTATCACCACTTCTACGCGCATCCCGACGCTGGGCTGGCGGTGCTCGCGGTGATGGCCGCGTGGACCGCGGTCACCGCGGCCGCCTACGCCGGGCCGCGCGGCCGGATTCCGGCGCTGATCTGCGCCGACGTCGCGGTCGCGGTGCTGGTGCTGCTCAGCACCCGGCTGGTGGATACCGTTCGCCACATCAACGACGGGGCGCCCACCCTCCCCGTGACCTGGGTCGCCGCGCCGGTCCTGGCCTGCGCGGTCGCGGGCGGCCCGGCCGGCGGGCTGGCCGGCGCCGCCGTGATCGCGGCCGCCGTCATCGCCGAGCGCGGGGCGCTGACGGGCAGCACGTTCGGTGCCGCGGTCCTGCTGCTGATCGTCGGCGGGGTCGTCGGCTACTTCGTCCGGTTCGGGCTGCGCGCCGAGGCGGCCCTCGAACGAGCGGCCAGGCACGAGGCCGCGGTCAGCGAGCGCGAGCGGATCGCCCGGGGCGTCCACGACTCGGTGCTGCAGGTCCTGGCGCTGGTCAGCGCCCGGGGGCGCGAACTGGGCGGCGAGGCGGCCGAGCTGGCCCGGCTGGCCGGGGAGCAGGAAAGCGCCCTGCGGACCCTGGTGTCCGGCGCGTCGGTCCGGCCGCCCGCCGGCGGTCTGCTGGACCTGGGGAGCCTGCTGGAACCGCTCGGCGGCTCGCGAGTGACCGTGTCCTGCCCGGCCGGCGCCGTGCTGCTCGCCGACGAGGCGGCGCGCGCGCTGGCCGCAGCCACGGGCGAGGCCCTGGACAACGTGCGCCGGCACGCCGGCGCCGACGCGCGGGCCTGGGTGCTGGTCGAGGACGACGGCGCCGCGGTGACAGTGAGCATCCGCGACGACGGGAACGGCTTTGCCGAGGGCAGGCTGGCCGAGGCGGAGGCCGCCGGACGGCTCGGCGTGGCACAGTCGATCGTCGGGCGGCTTCGGGACGTGGGCGGCAAGGCGTGCCTGACCTCGTCGCCGCGAGAGGGAACCGAGGTGGAACTCCGTGTGCCCAGGAACTGACGAGCCCGCACCGGGGGGCCGCTCCCCCGGGGCGGCTGCGCGGGTGCTGGTCGTCGACGATCATCCGATGTGGCGGCAGAGCGTGGCCGCCAGCCTGGAGGAGGCAGGCTGCCCGGTCGCCGGGACGGCCGGGGACGGGGTCCAGGCGCTGCGCGTCGCCGCCGCCACCCGGCCCGAGGTGGTGCTGCTTGACCTGCACCTGCCCGACCTGTCCGGCGCCGAGGTCATCCGGCGGCTGCTGGCGGCTGACGCGGAAATCCGGATCGTCGTGCTGTCGGCCAGCGGGGAGCGCCAGGATGTCCTGGACGCCATGACCGCCGGCGCGACCGGCTATCTGGTCAAGTCGGCGCAGTTCAGCGAGATGCTGGAGGCGGTGCGGGCCGCCGCCGCTGGCAAGGCGGTGTTCACGCCCGGCCTGGCCGGGCTGGTCCTGGGCGAGTACCGGAGGCTGGCCGCCGGCGCCCGTGGTGACCCCAGTCAGGCCGGGGGCGCCGGGGGCGCTCTCTCCGCGGCGGCAGCCGCCGTGCCCACGCCGCGGCTCACCGAGCGGGAGACCGAGGTGCTCCGCCTGGTGGCCAAGGGCATGACGTACCCGCAGATCGCGAGCCTGCTCGTGCTGTCGCCCCGGACCGTCCAGAACCACGTGCAGAACACCCTGATCAAGCTGCAGCTGCACAACAAGGCGCAGCTCGTGCGCTACGCCATGGAGCAGGGCATGGGCTAGCGGCGGCCCCAGAGCCCGAGCGCGCTAGAGGGGCGCTCCTCTAGGGGCCCCCGGAAGCGCGCGGGAAACGCAGCACCGTGGCGGCGAACACGGACAGGCCCGCCAGGACGGCCCCGGCCCCGATACCGAGCGCGGCCGGGTAGCCCCACAGGCTCGCGGCGAACCCGCCGACTACCGAGCCGCCGAGCCCGGCCAGGCCGCTGGCGGCGTTGAGCGCGCCCTGGGCATCTCCCTCCGCGCCGGGGACGAGCTGCCCGGTCAGCCCGGGCGAGGCCACGCTCAGGAACGACCAGGCGAACATGACGCCGCCGAACGCCGCCAGCGGCACGATGGCCGGAACATGCCCGACCGCCGCGAGCGCGGCCAGGACCGCGAGCAGGACGACGCGGGCCGCGAGCGCGCCGGCCAGGGTGGCGGCGGGGCCGCGCCGCTGGCTGACCCGGCCGGCCACGATGAACAGCGGCAGGCTGAGGAACACGATGACCGCGAACGCGACCGCGGACGAGCGCGGGGCCACGCCGAAGGCACGCGAGAACAGCACCGGGTAGAGCGCGAAGATGATCGCCGTGCCCGCGTAGGCGGGGATCCACGAGGCAAGCATCCAGCCGAACGGCCCCCGCAGCAGCCCGGCGGCGCGCCTGAGGTCGGCCAGCGTGCTCTGGTGCTGGGGGCGCACCCGCATCGGGCTGGCTGGTCCCCACTCGCCCACCTGGCCGGCGGAGGCGAGATGATGGCCGGCCGCCGGGCTTGCTGTTCCCGCCGCGGGGCGAGCCGCCGCCGCGCTTCCCGTCATCCGGGGAATCAGCATCACGGAGAGCGGGATGGCCGCCGCGGGGACGAGCGCGGCGATCAGCAGGGCGTTCCGGGCGGTCAGCCCGCTCAGCCAGGCGGCGAGGACCAGCCCGCCGCCCTGGCCGACGCTCAGCGCGGTCTCCAGCCAGCCGAGGCGCGAGTTCCACTCTGCCTTCGGATGCCGCTCGACGACGAGCAGGTTGGCGACCGTAACGGCCCCGGCGAACCCGGCGCCGTTGGCCAGCCCGAGCAGCGGCTGCAGCGCCGAGGCGCCCAGCGGGAACAGCCAGAGCGACACGGCGCACAGGGCCGCGCTGGCTGCGGCCAGGATCCGGTACGCGCGGTACCGGTCGGCCAGGTTACCGACCACGGGCGCGGCGATGGCCCCGAGGCTGAACGCTCCCATGACCAGGCCGACGTGACCGACGCCGTGCCGGACCGCGACGATGGGCAGCAGGATCGGCACCAGGCCCACGGCGTCGGCATTGATGAGCGCGAACGGGGCAAACCATGACTCGAGGGCGCGGGGGCGGGCTCGCCGGGACCTGCGGCCCGCGGTCAGGCGAGCTGGCGACACAGCGGCGATCGTATCGCCGCAAGATCTTGCCGGTCAGCGGTGGGCCGACTATCGCCGGCCGGGTAGGGTTCTCGAGATGGAGAGCTTACCTACTAATGAAGTGGATATAGTAGGATTTCCGGCCCGAACCGGGTAGTTCCGTGAGGAGAACCATGGCCCTGCCGGACTTCTTCGTGGCGGGCGCGCCGAAGGCGGGCACCACCGCGGTCCACGCGGCGCTCGCCCGGCATCCCCAGCTGTACCTGTCGGCAGTCAAGGAGCCCAAGTTCTTCCTCACCGAGGGACCGCCGCCAGACCGGGGCGGCCCTGGTGACGTGCAGACCTACCGCGAGCATGTGTGGCGCAGGGACAACTACGAGGCGCTGTTCGACGCGGCCCCGCCTGGCACGCTGCGCGGCGAGTCGACCCCGTTCTACCTGTACAACCGGGCCGCCCAGCGGCGCATACGCGCACTGGTCCCCGGCGCCAGGCTGATCGTGATCCTGCGCGACCCGGTGGAGCGGGCGCACTCGAACTGGACGCACCTGTGGTCGGCGGGCCTTGATCCCGTCGGCGACTTCGTCGCGGCCTGCGCGGAAGAGGAGCGCCGGATCGCCGCCGGCTGGGCGGACATCTGGCACTACACGGCGCTCGGGCGTTACGGCGAGCAGCTCGAGCATCTGTACACGGTGTTCCCCAGGGAGCAGGTCCTCGTGTTCCGCTACCGTGCGCTGATCGAGAGACCAGCCTTCGTCCTCGACCGGATCTGCGGGTTCCTCGGCGTGCGCGGCGGCGTGCTCACCGACGTGCCGCGGGAGAACGTCACCGCCCACCCGCAGCGGTCGCTGCAGCACCTGGCGCTGTCCCGGGCGCTGCGCGTCAGCACCGCGGTCAGCACGGTCTTGCCGGGCGCGGCCGCCGTGACCGGCACGCTGGAACGGGTCCTGCAGCGCGGCAGCCCGCCGCGGCAGGCGCCGACCTGGGAGCAGCGCCAGGCTCTGATCCCCAGGTTCGAGACGGACATCAGGCTCCTCGGGGCCATCACCGGCGAGAACTTCGGTGACTGGCTGCAGCCGCGCGGTGACTCGGGCGGCCTGGTGGGGGCGAGGCCCGCGGGCCAGCGCCAGGCCCGCAACGGCCAGGCCCGTTCGTTCTGACTACGGGTCAGCGAAACTCGGTGCGCAGCTCGTGCGCCCCGTCGGCCCGCGTCATCTCGTAGTAATACCGCTCACGGGAGTCGCCCAGGTCAAGGATGCAGAGGTAGCGCAGTCCCCCGGCGCCGTGCGGCGACTGCGCGACCGGCCCGCGGGCGGCCAGCGCCGCGGGCCCGGCGCCCGTGGCGAGGCCGGTCCGCTCCTCGAAGTTCCCCGCCGCGCTGGCCCGCCCGTCGTAATAGGCCACGACCTCGCCCGGCGCGAGCCGGATCGCGCTGACCCGCACGCCACGCGAGTCCCACTCGCCCGGCCGCGGGCTCAGCGCCGTCCCCTGCCATGTCCACGTCAGGCCGTCCGCGCTGCACGCGTAGCCGGTCGCCATCTGGTCGGCCTGGTCCGGGTCGGCCAGCGGGTGCACCGACGCCCAGAGGTGCCACTTGTCCCCCTCGCGCACGATCACCGGGTCCTTGACCGCGGTGCCGGCGTCGCCGGCCAGCACGACCTGGCTCCGCCGCGCGTCGAAGGCGGCGGGATGACGTGCTTCCAGCACCTCGACGCGCCAGTGCTTGGTCCCCGGCGTGGCGCAGCTCAGGTACAGCCGCCAGGTGCCGTCCGGGGTCACCACGAGCGCCGGGCGTTCCAGCGACGCGGCGCCCAGCTCCTCCCGGCCGATCTCCAGGAGGGTCTCGAAGTGCTCGCCGTCGGCGGAGCGCGCCACCACGACCGCGTAGCCGCGCCCCTGCCCCTCGGGGCGGCGCAGCCGGTACGCCAGGTAGATCTCCCCGTCGCCGCGAACGGCGCTCGGCGCCCCGGCCCAGGTTCCGCCGCCCCGCCCCGGCGGCGCGATCGCGACGACGGAGCGTTCTGGCCGGGGCATCAGCGCGGTCACATCCGCCACAGTTTCGTCAGAGATCACGCCAGAACAATAGATGATGATCAGAGATGCCTGCGCGTGCGCTAACTGCTGCCCAAGCAGCAGTTAGCGCACCTGATCGGCACCCCCCGCCGTACCAAGCCGGTCAGCGGCCGTCGGTGTCGGTGCCGGGCGTGAACGTCACGCCGCGGAGCACCTCGCCGAACCCGGCGGCCCTGATGAGCCAGAAGGTCTCGGCCGCGGGGAGCGTGGTAGCGGCCAGGTTGTCGGTGATCGCCACGAGCTTGTTCGGGTCAGCTCCCTGGTCGCCGCTGCCGCTGACCGTGGAGGTGATCGCGTAGATCGTCACCGTGCCGTCCGGGTTGACGCGGCCCGTGAGGTTGCGCAGGCCGTCCGTGGCCGGAGCCCACGGCAGCCGCGTGGCCGGGTTGTCGCCGGCCGGGTAGCCGGGCACGCCGTACGGGGTGCCGAGGTCCAGGCCGGCCGTGAGCGTGTAGGCGAGCGTCCAGCTGGTGCCGTTTAGCCGCCGGTCAGCATCGCTGCCGCGAGCGCCAGCGCGATGCGCCATCGCGTCGGGGGCCTTGCTGCGTCGTCATCTACCTCCTCGGCGCGGCCGGCCATTCGGCCGGCCGGACGATGACCACATTGATCATTCGGCAAGGCCGTTCCCCAAAGCGAGCGAACCTCGTGTGAACATTCCGCCGAGGGCGCCGAGCCACGAGCAGCGTGAAGATGCGCGGCCGGCCGGGAGCGTCGGTAGCGGGCGCCGACGACCTGGCCGCCCAGCGGGTCGAGCCGGCGAGCTCGCCCGGGGTGAGCGTAGCCTCGGTCACCGCGCGCACCGCGGTGGCCGGTTCTGGCCGTGGGCCCCCGGGTTTCCATGATCCGCGCGGCGCACCCCGGCCGGTACAGATCTGGCTTAGAGGTTTCGTTCAGCTAGCCCTCGGCGAATCAGGTGGCTGGCGTTAAGTTCCCCTGAGCTTTTCTCCAGGTACGGATCGCATCGTGGAGGAGTACGAACACGGTGGCCCACGTATCTGGGAGGACAGACCAATGGGCACTCTCCAAGACCCCCAGGATACGGGGGAACCGGCCCAGCCAGAGCCTGACTCGTCCGGGCCCGGCCCGGTGCCCGAGGGCGCGCGCGGCTCCTACGGCCCGGCGGGCCCGTACGGACCGGCAGCGGCCGGGTATCCGGGCGAGCCGCCCCGGCCGCCCCGGCGCCGCCGCCGCGCTCCGCTGGCCTTTACCGCGGCCGTCGCCCTGGTGGTCGGAGCGGGCGCGGCGTGGGCCGCGACCGCGAGCGGAGCCACGGCCAGCGCGCTGACCACGTCTCAGATCGTGTCCAAGACCGATCCCGCCGTGGTCGACGTGGTCTCCACGCTCGGCGACCAGAACGGCACCGCGGCCGGCACGGGGATCGTGCTCACGTCGTCCGGCGAGGTGCTCACCAACAACCATGTCATTAACGGCGCCACGTCCATCAAGGTCAGGGACGTGGCCGACGGCCGCGTCTACTCCGCCTCCGTGATCGGCTACGACGCGTCGCACGACGTCGCGGTGATCCAGATGCGGGGCGCGTCGGGCCTGCCGACCGCGGACCTGGGTAACTCGTCGAGTGTCAAGGTCGGCGACAAGGTCGTCGCCATAGGCAACGCGGGCGGCCAGGACGGCACCCCCTCGGTCGCGACCGGCCGGGTCACCGGCGTGAACCAGTCCATCACCGCCAGCGACAACTCGTCGGGCACCGCCGAGAACCTGTCCGGGCTCATCGAAACCGACGCGGACATCCAGGCCGGGGACTCCGGCGGGCCGCTGCTCAACTCCGCCGGCCAGGTGATCGGCATCGACACCGCCGCGTCGACCGGGTCGGTGCAGCTCAACTCGTCCACGACCACCCAGGCGTTCACGATCCCGATCAACGAGGCGCTGTCCATCGCGCACCAGATCGAGGCCGGCACCTCCTCGGCGACGGTCCACATCGGCGCCACCGGCCTGCTGGGCGTCGAGATCGCCTCTGCCGCCCAGCAGCTGGGGAGCCCGGTCGCCGGGGCGCAGATCGCAGGGGTTCAGACGGGCTCAGGGGCCGACAAGGCGGGCCTGGCCGCAGGCGACGTGATCACGGCGGTCGGGGGTCACAGCGTCAGCTCAGCGTCGGACGTCCGCTCGGCGCTGAACGGCGACCACCCGGGCGACAGGGTCAGCGTCACCTGGACCGACCAGATGGGCCAGAGCCAGACAGCCACCGTGGTCCTCGGCACGGGGCCGGCCGCATAACACAAGACCATCCTGTGGTGTCACCCTCCCCGGGGGCGGCGGATCCGGGTCCCGGACCCGCCGCCAAAGTGACAGGCAGGGGCCTGACCGGATCCGGCGG
>Ga0070698_100009529_pt1 | contig 10399 bp, 7 predicted proteins | sample KBSK1502metaG_FD_65477 | JGI IMG/M metagenome (GOLD analysis project Ga0070698, IMG submission 65477) | Corn, switchgrass and miscanthus rhizosphere microbial communities from Kellogg Biological Station, Michigan, USA - KBS K1-50-2 metaG | ecosystem: Host-associated > Plants > Roots >... | reverse complement strand
CGCTTTACGCCCAGTAATTCCGAACAACGCTAGCCCCCTTCGTCTTACCGCGGCTGCTGGCACGAAGTTAGCCGGGGCTTATTCTGCGGGTACCGTCATCATCGTCCCCGCCAAAAGAGCTTTACAACCCGAAGGCCTTCATCACTCACGCGGCATGGCTGGATCAGGGTTGCCCCCATTGTCCAATATTCCCCACTGCTGCCTCCCGTAGGAGTCTGGGCCGTGTCTCAGTCCCAGTGTGGCTGATCGTCCTCTCAGACCAGCTACCGATCGTCGCCTTGGTGAGCCATTACCTCACCAACTAGCTAATCGGACGCGGACTCATCTTTTGGCGATAAATCTTTATCCCGAAGGAACCATCCGGTATTAGCCCCAGTTTCCCGGGGTTATTCCGAACCAAAAGGCAGATATCCACGCGTTACTCACCCGTGCGCCACTCGTGTATTGCTACACGCGTTCGACTTGCATGTGTTAAGCCTGCCGCCAGCGTTCGTTCTGAGCCAGGATCAAACTCTCAAGTTTAACGTGCTCCTCCACCCCCTCTTACGAAGAGGGAAGGAGCGAGATCCCGTCACTAGATTACTGTCCGACTTGCGTCGAACTTCGAACTAGCGACGGCAGAAACCTTCGCGCCTGAAGCGCAAACGTCCGCCGCCGCTGGCGTATCCCTTTCCAAACAGACGATGCATAGAGCGCACGACCACCCTGCCTGAGCATTCTGGTCGAGACCTTTCGGCGAACGGAAGCATTTGGGTCGCAAAACCCTTCGTCGCAAGTACGCGCGACGTTTTTTGTACGCCCCGTTCGCCGTGGGAGCCGCGCTTATATGGGCGGCTCAGGGGGGTGTCAAACCCTAAATTGCGGATGTTTTACCGAGGGTTGGCAGCCCTCCGAAGGGTCGTCAAACCTATTGTATTGTTGTGCCATGACCGGCTTTGCGGCATCAATATATAGCGACCCACACTAGCCCACCGATTGGGGACAAATCCCCTGTACGGCGGCCAACCCGAGCCGAGGTCCGGCACCTACCGGACCCATATAGGTCAATGGTCATGACGGATTTCCCCTCTCCGTCGGGCCGGCCGAACGAGGGCAAAAGCCTGGCTTTTGCCCTGTTCCGGCCTGTCCTTTTTGCCGTCGGTGCCATCGCGCTGGCCTTGGGCGGCCTCGTGCTCAGCCACCGCGCCAATCCGGAAATCGCGGTCCTTCCCCCTCTTGCGCCACTTGCGCCAGCGCCTGCCGCGCCCGCCGCCATCGCTTTGACCGACCCCGAGCCGCCGCCGCCTTTCACCTCGGCCGATCTGAAGGGCTTCCAGATGAAGCCCGCCGATCAGACCGCCGAGCCCGAGCCGCCGGCGAGCGACCGCTACGAACTTACGCTCCGCCTGGAGCGCGGCGACACGGTCGACAAGATGCTGGCCGACATCGGCGTGCCGGATACCGATCGCAAGCAGGTCGCCGAAAAGCTGCAGGAGCTGCTGAAGAAAAAGAAGCTGGCGATCGGCGAGTCGATCGAGCTCCTCATGCAGACGTTGCCCGATCAGCCGGATGCCCCGCGCGTCCTGTCGTTCTCCGTCCGGCCGCAACCCGAGCGCGAGTACATCATCACCCGCCGCGACGACGGCGCCTACGACGGCGAAGAGAAGATCTACCAGGTGAGCCCGCGTATCGTGCGCGTCGAAGGCGAACGCAACGGCTCGCTCGAGCAGAGCGGCGTCAGGGCCGGCGCGCCGTCGGCGGCGATGGTCGAGTTCATCCGCGGTCTTGCCTACGACGTCGACTTCCAGCGCGAGCTGAAGGAAGGCCAGAAATTCACCCTGCTGCTCGAGCAACTCGTCACCAGCGACGGCCGCGTCAGCCATCCCGGCCGCCTGCTGGCCGGCGAACTGCGCCTGCTCAAGCGCACGGTGACGGTGATCCGCTTCCGCCCGCAAGGCGGCGCCGAGGGCTTTTACAGTCCCCAGGGCGAGAGCGTGGTGCGTTCCTTCCTGCGCACGCCGATGGACGCTTCCAAGATCACCTCGCGCTTCGGCATGCGCGAGCATCCGATCCTGGGTTTCAGCGCCTTGCATGCCGGCGTCGACTTCGCCGCCCCGCCGGGTACGCCGATCCTGGCCGCCGGCGCCGGCAAGGTGGCGATGGCAGGACCGAACGGCGGTTACGGCCTCTACGTGAAGCTGCAGCACACCAGCGACGTCGCCACGGCCTACGCGCACATGTCGCGGGTCGGGCCGGGCATCAAGCCCGGCGTCGCGGTGCGCCAGGGCCAGGTGATCGGCTTCGTCGGCTCGACCGGCCTGTCGACCGGCCCGCACTTGCACTACGAATTTCATCGCGGCGGCAAGCCGGTCAATCCGCTGGCCCAGAAGTTCGCCATGCGCGCCGCGGTGGGCGGCAAGGACGCGGCACGCTTCCAGGGGCTGGCCAAGCAGTACCTTGCGCAGATGAAGAACGCGCCGGTCGTGGCAGATAGCAAGCCCGCCAAACCCAAGGACAAGGAGCCGGCCGCGCCGCAGGTCGCCAAGGGCGACTGACCGCACCGAAACGCGCATGCCTTCGAGCGAGATCTTCAATCTCGAACATGCCGACTCGCGCATCACGATCAGAACTTTGGGACGCAGAAGGCCGGAATAAGTAAGCACCATTGCCCGGGGTTTGCCGCTTTCCCGCATTGAAACGATTGGGAATTTTTTGATTGCTCGCGGGGCTTCGCCACGGCCTCCCTGAGCAAGTGGGCACCATAGAATCCACGTCCGCCAATTCCCGTTGGCCCGCCAAACTGCCGACGAGCCGTCGGGCGGGGCGACGGTCGTGCCATTTTCCTCCCGGTGACCTCCCCAGGAATACTTTCGTACCGCTATAGGGCCCGGAAAATGGGTTTCCGACCTTTCCGCCCTTTCCGCCCTGCCCTCAATTCTGTCGCGGCATCGGGCGGCCGGGCCATGGCGGGGGTTTCCGCAGTTTTCGCAAGCGTTATGCCAATCTCGAGGCCCGGCGCGGGCCGGCCGCTGCCAGGATCTTGTAATTCCCGCAATTTCCGCAAGCGATATGCCAACGGCCGGTGGCTTGGCGTGGCAGGCGTGGGACGGAGAATTGCGCGAGCACGGATCGTGGCGACCGGGAATTCTTTCGCACCGCATAGAGGTCCTGAAATCGACGGCAGGCGCGGCCGCGTGCAGTGTCACCGAGCGATGGCGCTGCGGAAGGTTATCGAGGCGAGCGAGCATGATGCCGATCCTGTCCAGGCGGGGCTCGGCAGACATACGCCACAACATTGCTCAGGAACGTCAAGGATAAGAGGTGCGCGATGGCTGCAGTTCGGGCGCGCAAGATAATTCTTTCGCACCGGCATAGAGGGTCCGCACAAATGCATGCAGTGCATTCAATAGGCACAACGACCTCGACAAAATCGGCCGCGCCGAACCCGAGGGCGAGCAGGCCGTTGCCCAGGCGGACCAGCACCTCGCGCTGCCACGGCTTTATCGTCCGTCAAACTTAGCTACCCCCGTGTCGGTTGTGCTAAGCTAGGTTTGCACTGGTACGGTACGCCCAGGACCGCCGCTTGCTGGCACTTCGGCTCGGTGCGCTTGGCAAGCATGAGGCTCTACCACGCAAATGAAGATAAATCGCAAGACCACTGAATGCTTTGAACGGTGGCGCGAGAAACCCCCGAGCGTTGAAACGATATCGGCAGAAGATTTTTCGGACGACAAGGCGCTTGGTGATGAGATCACAAAGGGGCCGAAGGATCCCGCAACAGTGCTATCGATTGAAGGGCTGCCGCTTGGGCTGCAGGATTTGCTTTCCGGAAAGAAGCAAGAATTTGGCCTTGTCGAAATCTTGGGCGACGGCCGCAGCATTCGCCTGAAGCGGGCCAAGATTTGGAAGCTGACGGTCCGAAACGTTGGCGAACTGTGCTTTCAAGACTGCGAGATCGGCGAAATCGCCGTGCACCAGACAGCAAGCTATCAAGTCAAAGATTCCAAGATCGGGAAATTTGTCGTGGTGAAAGACACCGACACTCCAGGTTATCACGTCCAAAATCTGAAGTGGGGAGGCGGTTATCTCGGCCAGTTTGATCTGCATCAGGAGAAAACGTCGGCATTTGTCGGTGACGTATCATTCGACGGAATCACGTTGCCGCCTACCGATCGGCACCACGGCGTTCAATGGCTTCGAGATACTCGTGAAGCTCTAAATGCTCGGAGCAATTTCGTCGCCGCTGGTATTTTTCACGCTTCCGAATTGAAGCTTACTCGTCCGAAAGGACCTGCGAAGTTTTTCTCGGCATACTGGTGGGCATCTTGGGGCTATGAGCTCGGCTCCGAATTCGGGAATTCAATCGGCCGCCCCATTTGGTGTCTCGTTGCGATCTTGGTTGCGCTCGTTGCGCTCGCCTATGCAGCTGGGACCGAGGTAACGCCCCCAGACGATTTGCGGGGTTGGCAACAACACTTGAAGGGCAACGACTACTCCGCGCAGCTTTTGCGGGCTTCGACGTATGCCGTGCGATCTATTAACCCGCTCAATTTCTTTGCGTCGCAGCCGCTTGTAGTAGTGTCCGATACGTTTTGGGCAGTTGTGGGGGGCGTCTTTAGTATCATGGGAGTTGCGACGGTTGCCCTTTTCTTGTTGAGCCTTAGGCGGCGCTTCAAGTTGGAGTAGCCGAACGTGGTCGAAGCTCCTCAGTCCCTCCGGCCCCAGAAATTGAGACAATGTTGCATAACCCCTTTACGGGTCGACTAGGGCGTGCAGCGGCGCAAGGTCCGCTCCTGGCAATTCGGCGGCATGACCAAATACGCGAACGAAAGGCCGCTTTTAGCCCGGGAGCGGACATCCTTGCGCTGGTCCGAGTAGAGAGGGCTTGCGTGGTCTCGGCTTCTTCGGTTCCGGCGCCGCCTGCCAGTTCACGCCTTCCATGGTCCTCAGCGTGGCCCTGGCCGTCGCGGGCGTTGCATCGCCTTCGCCTAGCCAAGTCGACCAAGCGTCATCCTCCAGGATCGCCGGCATGCGGGGATCGTCCTCCTGGGACTTGATCGTGCGGCGTATGAGTTCGTTGGCCGGCACCGTCGCCATGACGCAGGCCAGAATGGGGGCGGGTAGATCGGAAATCTGGAACCGCCGCCACACGAAAGCGAAGCCGCGCGGCTGGCCGTCCCTTGGGTCGATGTTCCATCGCCGGGTTTCCGTCCTGCCGGACGGTTTCACGACCTCTTCGCCTTCGTTGAATGTGCGGAAGATAACGATGCCGCGCTGACCAGCGTGGAACGGCGTTCGAAACGGCTCCTTCCCGTCGATGGTTTCGGATCGCACGTGAATCGGCCGTGGCCGCCGCCAGTCCCTCGGGTCCGGGAACCCCCAGCGCATCTTGACCACCCGTCGCGCGCGCGTTTCAGCATCCCAAACAATGACCGGTAACAAGCCGCCAACGCGATAGGTGACGATTTCGTCGTTGCTGCCGTCGTCGCCACTTACTCCTTCGCCTCCGCCGCTCTCTGTGAGCGGCTGGGAAAACGCGACGACTTCGCTTCAAGATGCCAGAGCCGTGAATTTACCGCACATGGCGGAACGCTACCATCGCCGCCAACCATCGAGCTATCATGGTTCGGAGCGACGACGGATAGTCCCCAAGCTAAGTCCTTGGTATCATCCGGAGTCTCTACGAAACCTTTTCGGTGCTATCCGAACAACGATGCCTTTCGACTTGATTGGCGGATCGCAAATGATCCCTTTCCCCAAACACGTCCGCGACTTTGGGCTGAGGCGGAGTCGCGAGCATCCGGCGCAGCACCACGTCTGTCGCTGGATCGAGCTTGGGGGAGGACTTGGGCATGGCGCGTCCTGATACTCGTCCTAGTAAACGGGACGGCCTACCATGACTACTCGGAAGGTTTATGACCCAGTATGGGAGTGTATCTACTGCGGCAAGCCCCACACCAAGGATGAGCCGCTAGGGAAAGAACACATCGTGCCATACTTTCTGATAGGTGAGGACGGCCTCATTTTGCCGCGCGCTAGTTGCACATGCTGCTCCGAGAAGACCGGGGACTTTGAGAAAATTTGCGCTCGCGATCTCTTCGGTACGGCTCGCATTGTTACAAATGCACCCACGCGGAACCCTGAGGAGCGACCGAAACACCTCCCGGCAACAGTCATTCAAGATGGGACCTCCACGGAGGTGCAAATCCCAATCGAAAACTACCCATATCTTCACCTGAACTTCTTTCAATTTGGACTGTGCAATCTCATCACTGGGAAACAATGGACCGGCGGTCAGATGGCAAAGCTTAGATCGATTGATGCCACGTTGCTGAACGTAAAGACAACAACGCCACCGTCAGCAGAGGTGGAAGTGCATAGCAAGCTTGACCCAGTCGCGTTCTTTAAGCTTCTTTGCAAGATCGCACATGGCTACGCCGTCGCGATCCACGGCGTGAAAAGTCATCAGTGGCTGTTGCCCGACCTCATCCGGGGATTGGCAAACAACTTTTCAGACTTTGTCGGCGGCGGCAGCCCGCTCCCTCAGGACAGCCCCGAATCTCTTCTCCCGCCGGGGCTCAACTCTATCCCAACTGGGTGGAACTTCGTTCTTTCCTGCGGGCGAGTACGGGGAGCCGGAGGCATCGACTACTTGGCGGTAAAGATCGGGCTGTTCTACGACTTCGTCCCACCCTATTGGGTGATCGTCGCGAAGACCTAATCGTCCAAAAGTTTACCTACTAGTTTGGGATAAATCTCAAGCTCCTCTATGCAGGTCACGTAAAAGCACGCTTGCCGCCGTCCAGCTCTTCTACTGGCATCATTATGGCGCAAAGGACTATTCAGAGCTTGTGCCCGTTGGGGGGCGGTTCCTCCGTTTGCCCATTACAAACCCGCCGCTATATCTAGTATGCTCGGCGTGTGGGGGATCTTCTAAAATATCTCGCTACAGAGTGGCAGGTGGTTAAGGATGTGCCAGTCATTTTTCTGACAAGCGCCGTTCTCATCGCCATTGCTGTCTTCTTGTATTCATCCGGTGAATACGGCAGCTCACTCGACCGATTGGGGAGCGTTCAGCCGGCAGCGACGTTCGTCGTCTGCTTCGCGCTTGGCACGCTCGAATGCTCTGAGGAGCGCGTCAGGTACGTGGGATATACGTTTCGAGCATCTCATCGAACCCCGCGACCGGATGCGCTCCGACGAAGTCGAAGCGGTCGCGAATCGGCTCGACGAACGACGCCGACGCTAGCACGGGATGCCCCAGCTGCTTGGTCAGTCCCTGGAGCCGCGCCGCCTCGTTGACGGCGCGACCGATGACGGTGAAGTCCAGCCGCTCGTCAGTGCCGACATTGCCGTACATCACTTCTCCCACGTGCAGAGCAATGCCGACCTCCAAGGATCGGCCAGGCGCACCCAGGCCGCGGATATCCCGCAGGGTCCTCATCGAGGCGGCCAGCGCTCGTTCCCGCATATCGAGGTCGTTCCCCGGGCGATCCGAGCGAAAGATCCCCATGACGGCGTCGCCGATGAACTTCAAGACTTCGCCGCCCGCTCCCATGACCGCCCCAACTGTCACATCGAAATATCGATTCAGAAGAGTGATGTAGTCGTCCAGAGGCAACTGCGTGACCAGTCGTGATGACTGGCGCAGGTCGCAGAACCAGATGCCGCAGGAGATACGGTCCGAGTCACCGCGCGTGATGCGCCCATCAAGCACCTGGGATCCGCACGAGCGGCCGACATAGATATCGAGGAGACGGGAGGCTGTATCGTAGTTCGCTCGCGCCTTCGCTGCCAGCGCGACCGTCTCCGAGACAGATTTGAAGCAACCGATTTCGGCCTCGCCGAAGCCGCCGGGCCGACGCGTCGCGAACGAGCCGACGACGCAGGGAACGAGACCAATTCGGCGGGCAAACGGGGAAAGCGCCGCCGCGCCGCCCGTCGCGTGGAAGAAACCGAAATATTCCGTGTAACCCTCGTTACGGAGCCGCGCGAGCAATGGCATGTCCTCCCCCGCCCCGCCTTCACCGAGAAGGAACCGTTTGTACCTAAGCCTGTTCAAAGCGAGATCGAAATACGGACCACGCCGGTTGTTGGGATCTTCCATCATCTTCGGCGTGAAGTACGTCGTGGTTGCGCTGTCGTCGTCCGAGCGCCAGGCGACCTCCTGCGAAACGATCTGCGGGTGCAGCGTAAGAATCGCGCATCCGGCCCGGTCGACGGCAACACCGCCTGCATTGAGGCGACGGCACAGGCCGGCAAGAAGTTCCGGCACGTCGCTACCGCCAAGCCCGCTCTCGACCAACCAGTTTACAACCGTCGCGACGAGCGCCGAAGCGTCAGAAGCCGAAAGCACGTTCTGCATCGCTACCCCCGACAACCTCCGTCTTGCAGCCGATCATACAACAGGGGCGTCACGGAGGGCGAGGTGCCGGCCCTCGAGGATAACCAACCCGCGAAGACCGCGGTCGGGATATCGCGTCACGTCAGGCAGCGACTGCTGAAGCGATCGGCGTCCAGTTCCAGGGCAGCAGCTCGTCGATGCGGCTGGCGGGATGTTCGGCGATGCGGGCGAGGATGTCGGCCAGCCAGGCCTGCGGATCGACATCGTTCAGCTTGGCTGTGACGATAAGGCCGTAGAGGATCGCGGCGCGCTGGCCGCCGCGGTCGGAGCCGGCGAACAGCCAGGCCTTTCGGCCGAGAGCCAGCCCGCGCAGGGCGCGCTCGGCGGCATTGTTGGTGAGGCAGATCCGGCCATCGTCGAGGAAGCGGGCAAAGGCGTCCCAACGCTTCAGCATGTAATCCATGGCGACGGCGACGTCGGAGTGACGCGACAGCTTGCGGCGTTCCTCGCGCATCCACGCTTCGAGTGCGGCGACCAGCGGCGCGCCGCGCTCCCGGCGAACGGCGAGCCTGCGATCGACCGGCAGCCCGTTGATGGCGCGCTCGATATCGAACAGGGCATCGATCCGCCGGACGGCTTCGAGGGCGATCGGCGAGACGGGCGCAGTCGTGCGGCGCTGGGCCTTGCGGCGGGCATTGGCCTCGATATCGGCCAGCACGAAGAACTTGCGCCGGGCGTGGCTCCAGCACGCCGCCTCGAGGATCAGGCCCGGCTGTCGCTCGGCGTCGTACAGCTTGCCGTAGCCGCCATAAGCGTCGGCCTGCAGGACGCCGGCCCAGGCGGCGAGATGCTGCCGGGGATGCTCGCCTGAGCGGTCGCGCGAGTAGAAGAACAGCGCCGCCGGCGGCGCCCGGCCACCGAACGGCCGGTCGTCGCGCACATAGGTCCAGCAACGCCCGGTCACAGTCTTGCCCTTGGCCAGCACTGGCACCGTCGTGTCGTCGCCATGCAGCCGCTCGGCCGCCAGAACGTGCGCCAGCAATCGTTCGTGCAGCGGTTGCAGGGCCGTGCAGCAGGCGCCCACCTGGTCAGCCAGCGTCGACAGGCTGAGCGGCACGCCCTCGCGCGCGTAGCGCTCGGCCTGACGGTTGAGCGGCTGATGCTGCCCGTACTTCTCGAACAGGATCATCGCCAGCAAGCGCGGGCCGGCCCAGCCGCGGGGCACGACATGGAACGGCGCCGGCGCCTGGTCGATGGTCTCGCAGTCGCGACACGAGAACTTCTCGCGCGCATGCTGGATCACCTTCCATTGACGAGGGATGACCTCCAGCGTCTCGGTGACGTCCTCGCCCAGCTTCGACAGGCGCGTGCCACCACAGCAGGGACAAGCGGTCGGCCCCGGCACGACTACCCGCTCGCGCGGCAGGTGCTCGGGGAACGACTTGCGCGAAGGGCGCTTGCGGGTGAAGGCCGACACCGTAGTGGTCCTCGCCGAGGCCTGCTCGGCTGCCAGCTCGTCTTCCGTCGCGGAGGCTTCCAGTTCCTCGAGCTGCAGCTCGAGCTGGTCGAGCAGGCGGACGCTGCGCTCGGAGCGCTGGCCGAAGCGCTCGCGCCGTAGCTTCTCGATGTGCAGCTTCAGGTGGGCGATCAAGGCCTGGTCGTCGGCCACCCTGGCCCGCAGTGTCGCCGCTTCCGCCGATGCCGCCGCGAGTTCCTCCCCGCGCGCCAGCAGCATCGCCTTCAGCGTCTCGATATCATCGGGAAGGGACTCGGCGGGGCGTTGCGTCACACCGCCATTAGAAAGAGCGTGGGCGGTGCAATGCAATCACTACCAGACGGCCGAGTCGCGATGTCGCATCAGCCCGCCGCCTGTGGCCGCCAGGTATGTTGCGGATGGCGCCAGTCGATCCCTTCGAGCAGATAGCCAAGCTGTCCGGGCGTGATCGTCACCACGCCATCCGTCGTCGACGGCCACACGAAGCGCCCCTTCTCCAGGCGCTTGGCGTAGAGCGAGGCGCCCAACCCGTCGTACCAGAAGATCTTGATCAGCTTGCCGCTCTTGCCCCGGAAGACGTA
>Ga0070698_100009527_pt1 | contig 10400 bp, 10 predicted proteins | sample KBSK1502metaG_FD_65477 | JGI IMG/M metagenome (GOLD analysis project Ga0070698, IMG submission 65477) | Corn, switchgrass and miscanthus rhizosphere microbial communities from Kellogg Biological Station, Michigan, USA - KBS K1-50-2 metaG | ecosystem: Host-associated > Plants > Roots >... | reverse complement strand
CAACAATGTCGGCATGAACGGGCGTCCAATGCCTGCTATAGCGCTGCAAATCGCCACCCGCGCCGACAGTACCCGTTGCTAACCACGACGGCCACCCTGCTGCATAAGCGCAAAGACCGGTTCCCCTTGAAGGAGGTCAGCGAGGAAGATGCCACCAAAGCCATAACCCTGTTGCTCGAGAAGGGCGATGGTTCTCGCGATCCAATGGCCGCGGAGGCGCGCGTCTATCTTGATGAGACCGGCTCGGACTATCGCGAATTTGTGAAGCGTGCCTTCTGCATCCTGTATCAAGTCGGTCTCGTGGGCATGAAGTTCGCGTCGCACCTTCGGACTCAGTGGTCCTATCTGGACGAGCCGGTCATTCTGCCTGACCGCCTCTCAGATACGACCTCCGTTCGGATCCACAAGACCTTTTGGCTTGCGTTGAACGTGACGCCGGCCGAGCGGCAAGCGAGGGCACCGAACGCCGTTCGCCGGCACTAGGAACGCGAACAGAACAAGACTTTGGAAAAACCTGCGACGAGGCATGGAAAAAAGCCTCGCCGCGTCGCTTTATCAGGGCGAGTCGACAGGCCAAAAGTGCAAGCGGGCGTGCATTTTAGGGAATGGTGCCCAGGGGCGGCATGCAACTAGTCCGTGATTTCAAAGCCTTACAGCCGGAGGGCCGGAAACGTAAGCGGCCCTCGGGTTGGGCAGCGGGCCGTCCACCGACGGCAGTGATAGCTTGCGGACCAACTGGCTCCTTGCTGGTGCGGTCCTTCACCAACTCGACGCCGAGAAGCAAACCCTTGCCGCGAACATCGCCGACAGCCTGGTGCCTCATCAAGCCCCGCAGTCCGTCCAGCAGATAGGCGCCGATATCGGCGGCGCGTTCGGCAGTTTCTCGGCTTCCAAGATCTCGATGTTACGGACGGCACCTGCCGCGGAGCGGGTGGCGCCCTTGGGCGCCGACAAGCCTTCGATCACCACTTCGACCGCTTCTTCGCCCAGATTCTTCGCGATCTGGTGGCGATCGCCTACAGTCGCCTCGTCGAGAAGCGACGCAAGAATAGCGCACCCTCCGTCACCATGCCCACTGCTTCAGATGTTGGTCGAGGAATTCCACCCGACTGCGCGAGGCCCAGATGTCAGATCGACCCTCGCCTAGCGGCGCCCTATCGTCCGGATCAGGTTGGCGTACCAGCGCGCCGAGGCCTTCGGGATTCGCCGCTGCGTCGGATAGTCCACATAGACCAGTCCGAACCGATGGGCATAGCCCGCGCCCCATTCGAAGTTGTCGAGCAGGGACCACACGAAGTAGCCGCGCACGTCGGCGCCGGCGGCGACGGCCGCACGCAGGGCAGCGACGTAGAGGGCGAGATAGCCGACGCGCTCCAGGTCGACGAGGTTGCCCGAGCGGTCGAGCTGCTCGACGGCACCTGCGCCGTTCTCGAGGACGTAGATCGGCAGGCGATAGCGCCGATCCAGCTCGACCAGTGTGTCGCGCAAGGCAGCGGGATTGACCTGCCAGCCGATCTTGGTCTTCGGCACGCCGTCGGGCGCATCGGCCCAGGCGAAGCCGAGCACGGCGCGCTCATCGGCCTTGGCGTAGACCGGTGAGTAGTGATTGAGCCCGAACCAGTCGACTGGCCGGGAGATCCGCTCCATGTCACCTTGCTGCACATGGGGTTCCAGGGCTCGCGCCAGTCGGGGTGGGTAGCGACCGAGGAGCTGCGGCTCGGGAAAGGCCATGTTCCAGTATTCGTCGAGCAGGGCGGCCGGTGCCTCATCGCCTCGACGGAGGGGGCGAGCCGGCTGCACGTTGTGAATGGCACCGAGCGAGGCCGTGGGCGCCTGGGCGCGCAGGGCATCGATGGCCGCGCCATGCGCCAGGTTAACGTGATGAATGGCCCGGTTCAGGGCGGCCGGATCGGTGAGACCCGGCGGATGCCAGGCAAAGCCGTAGCCGAACAGCGTGAACACCGACGGCTCGTTGAAGCTGGCGAAACGCCGGACGCGGTCGCCGACGCGGCGCGCGATCAAGCTTGCATAGTCGGCGAACCAGCCGGCCGTCTCACGGTTGAGCCACCCTCCCCGGTCCTGCAGGGCCTGCGGCAAGTCCCAGTGGTAGAGGCAGAGCCAGGGTTCTATGCCGGCCGCGAGCAGCCCGTCGACCAGCCGGTCGTAGAAGGCAAGCCCGGCCTCGTTGACCTCGCCGCGACCGGTGGGCAGGACGCGCGGCCAGGCCACGGAAAAACGATAGGCGCCGACGCCAACCTCGCGCATCAGGGCAATGTCCTCGGCGTAGCGGTGATAGTGGTCGCACGCAACATCGCCGGTGTCGCCGTTCATGATGTGGCCGGGAACCTTGGAGTAGACATCCCATACGCTGGGACCCCGCCCGTCGGTATTCGCCGCTCCTTCGATCTGATAGCTCGACGTCGAGACGCCCCAAACGAAGTCGCCGCGCAACTGATGACGCTCGGCTTCGACCGGGCCGCCGAGCGAGTCGAGGATGGTCGATTGCGCCAACATCAATGCGGGGTCGGCCTTGACGCCGCCAGCGCCCAGCACCAGGCCGGCGGCCGCCGCGCCGCCGATCAACGATCGCCGATACATGACATGCCTCCTGCGCTTGCGCCGAATTCAAAGCCTTACGGCCAGAGGGCCGGAAACGCAAACGGCCTTGGAGGCTCGCCACGTTCGCGTCCGCATCATCCGTCAGCGAGCTCCGCACTAGTTCCGGCGAGTCATGAGCAGGCCACGAATGCGCGTCTCTTCTAGTTGGCGTTCGAAGTCATGTCGAACACGAATGAAGATGGCACCGCTTCCGCCTGTGCTTTTGGTCAGGCCGGTGGGCAGTCCATCTGCCGAGGTGGCGGTCGCGGGGCTAGCCGACGTGGATAAGTTCTCTCTTGTGCTTGGTGGGACAGGTCTATATCGCCGCGGATGTCCCCTCAATTGGGCGACCCGCATGCGCCTCCTAGATTTGCCAATAGTGGGCCAGATGGCTGACTATCATGAACGAGAAACCACAGGCAGTTCGTTCACCGGAGCCGCGGGTCGAAGCGGCACGGGAAGTGGAAGAAGGTCGTCGTGTGGCAGAGATTGCACGCGAAATCGACGAATTGGGACGTGCGCTGGAAGGTCGAGATCGCCTGCGCAGAGGCGGTACGGCGGAAAGAGCTAAAGCCTCGCTGGCGCAGGCAGGGCAGACCGCTGGGCCGTTCCTCCTGATATTCGGCGGGGCATTGATGCTGACGGGCCGCGCGCTTGGGATCGCCAAAGATGCGTATCGAGGCGCCGTGGCGGAAATCCAGCGGCTAACCGCCCGGCAGAATGCTGAGACTGAGGCAGATGCGCGAAAAGCCACCGAGGAAAATCCTCTAGCCGAGGAGAATGCTGCTGAGGAGAAACTTGCAGCTGTGGCTGCGGCGTGCCGGGAAGACGCTCGGCAGGCGGCCGAGGAACAGGCCAGGGCTGAGGCGGCACGCGACGTGGCTGAGGCTCAAGCTCGAGGTGCGGCGCAGGAAGCCGAGAAGGCCGAAGCCGACTTGGCGCAGGAACGCGCCCGCAACCAGGCGCTCGAGCAGCAGCTGGCTGCTCGCGGGGACGAGCAGAAATTGCTGGCCCAGGAACGGGCCCGCAGCCACGAGCTTGAGCAACAGCTGGTGGCGCGCGGGAACGAGCTGGCGCAGGAACGCGCTCGCAACCAGAAGCTCGAAGACCAGCTCGCGGCACGCCGGGAGGACCAAAAGCTGCTGGCACAAGAACGTGCTCGCGACCGGGAGCTCGAGCAGCAGCTGTCGATACGCCAGAATGACCAGAAATCGCTGGCGCAGGAACGTGCCCGCAGCCAGGCGCTCGAGCTACAGCTCGTGATGCGCCGGGACGCCACGCCGGACCGTGACCGCACCGCCACGGCAAGCCCGTCGGATAGGCTTGCCTCGAGGCCGGCGCCGGCGCCTGACAAACCGGTGACAGCCGTGCTCCCCGCGAATGACAAGCCGGTGATGCCCGCGAACCACAAATCGCGGAGGCTGACGGCGCGGCCGACGGCGCCGGAAGCGCCCGGCAATCCGGAAGCGGAGCGCCTTACGGCACAGGCTCGCCTGCTGCTCGACCAGGGCAATATTACTGCGGCGCGGAGCGTGCTACAGCGCGCCGCCGAGAGCGGTAGCGCGCCGGCGCTGTTCATGCTGGCAGAGACATACGATCGAGCGATCCTGTCGGCATGGGGAATCTTCGGCAAGCGCGGCAATGTCACGAAGGCACGGGAACTCTACGCCAAGGCTGTTGCCGGCGGCGTTCACGAGGCGAAGTCTCGATTGAGAGCGCTGCGTTAGCGAGGGGGCGAAATGGCGGAGGATTGGAAACCGAATTCCAACGTTCTCCGTTTTTTGCCTAGTTGTCGCGCAGCCTACTTGCGGTGCTCTTCATGGAGGCATGACGCGCACGGTCGGCCAGATGGCTGCGCCGACAGGCGCCAGGTCAAAGGCATAAGAGGCGTTTCGCCATTCCAAGCTGCTGCTTCCCCGCCAGCTGTCCTTACTGAGAACTATATCCGGCAATATTGGTGATGAAGCCCACCGAGGATCGGCCTCGCGACGACCTGACCGAGCTGTTGGATCGGTCGATGGGTTGGCGCATCCTTCGCCAGGGACAGGTGCGTTCGGAATCCGTTGTAGTAGGCAGCGTAGGCTTTGAGGACTCTGCGCAAATGGTCTTCGCCCAGGACCACCACGTGGTCCAGGCACTCGCGACGGATGGAGCCGATCAGCCGCTCGGCATGAGCGTTCTGCCACGGTGATCGCGGCGCGATCGGATGATCCCGGATACCCATCCCCGAAAGACGTCTTCTGACGACGTGACCGTAGCGAGCGTCGCGGTCACGGATGAGATCGGCAGGTGCCTCGTCCCACGGAAAGGCCTCGGTGATCTGCTGCGCGATCCACTCCCCCGTCGGATGATCGGTGACGCTGAGCGAGATCAGGCGTCTCCGTTCGTGCCGCAGAATCACTAAAACAGATAGCAGCCGAAAGTTGATCGTCGGGACCACAAGGAAGTCCATCGCCCCGAGGCCAGCCGCGTGGTTGCGCAAGAACGTCTTCCACGTCTGGCCTGACCCAGGCCGGCGCCTAGCCATGTACTTGGCGACCGTCGACTGCGCGATCTCGATCCCTAGCTTCAGAAGTTCGCCATGGAGGCGCGGCGCGCCCCACAGTGGGTTCTCCTCGCTCATTCGCCGGATCAGGCTGCGAATCTCAAATGGTACCTTGGGTCTGCCGCCGCGTGAGCGCGACTTCCAGCGCCAATAGAGCCGGAAGCCTGACCGATGCCAGCGCAGCACCGTGTCCGGCTGGACGATGGCGATGGCGCTCTTCAACGACGGAAACAGGCGGCACAACCAAACGAACAGCAACCGATCAGCGGTCGTCAGCCTGGGCCTCGTGGAAGTCTGTCGCCGAAGCACGTTCAGCTGATGCCGCAGCATCGTGATCTCGGCTTCCAGCTGCGCCCGCGTGCGGAAAGGCGCCGCGAGGACATGAGCGAAGCCGGAGGAAGTCGAGCATCGGCCCTACCCTAGCCCATCGCGTTGGCCAATCCAGCGCGGATGAAGTTTTCGGCAGGGACAGTCGCCAAGTACATGGTGCGACGATGCGGGCCACCATCACAAGGCTGGAAAACCTTCCTTCGCAATCACGCCCCAGACATCGCTGCTATCGATCTATTCGTTGTGCCGACCATCGGCTTCAAGCTGCTGTATGGCCTAGCGATCATCCATCTCGAGCGACGCCGCCTGGTCTGGACCAACGCCACACCCGACGGCGGAATGGATCGCCCGCCAGATCACCGAAGCCTTCCCCTGGGAACAGGCGCCCTGTTACCTCATCCGCGACAGAGACAGCTGCTACGGCGCCATCGTCAGAAACAGGGTCCGAGCTATGGGCATCCGGGATCGACCAATCGCACCTCGGTCGCCTTGGCAGAGCGGGCATGTGGAGAGGCTCATCGGCTCGATCCGGCGAGAATGCCTGGATCACGTCATTGTCCTGGGCGAAGCGCATCTTCGCCGGATCCTCAGCGTCTACGCTGACTATTACAATCGCGCCCGCACCCATCTCGCGCTCGACAAGGACACTCCGTTAGGCCGGCCTGTACACGCGATTGGACAAGTCGTGACCATCCCTCTTCTGGGCGGCCTGCACCACCAATACGCTCGGATGGCTTAATCGGTAGGGACAGGCGCGGATAGCGTTGCGACTCTGGTCAGTGCATTTGTGGCGGCGCAAGCCATGCGTATTTGGCATCTTTCTTGGCGGTCTCCGCGAGGAAGGTGGCAACCATCCCGATGCATAGTGCATGGAATGGTTTGTCGAACAGATAGCGTTCTTCGTCTACCGCCATGACTTCCAAGCCATCCTCGAATCTTTCCCAAATTACCCCTTGCTTGGGACAACGTGGAGAATCGGACTTGAAGAAGAGCATGCCGTAGGCCTGCGCTCCCTTTTCACGGATTGGCTTCGACATAGGCAGCGCGTCATTTCGGATATCGAACAGTGTAACAGCCAACTCGACAGGCGCACCGCCCGGCATGACCCCTTCATACACCTGCACTTCGAGGATACCGGCATTGACGTCCTTCACATCAGCCATGTGACACCTCAAACTTGATCGCCGCGATCGAGGGTCGAATGGGCTTCGTCCGATGACGCACAGGCCGCCACAACAATGCGGGGCTGGCCTTTGTTGCGCTGGCTCCGCCTAGTTCCGCTTGGCCAGCGCCGGCAGGGCCGGCAACATCTGGCTACGCAAGATGCTAAGGCGCTCCAGCATGGCGTCCACCGCCTCGGCATCGAAGTCCATGTAGACCGTGAGTGGCTCAGGCATGCCCGCAAGGCGCAGGGGCGGCAGGGCCAAACGCACACTCCTGCGGTCGGCGCTCAGCGTCCACATCGTCGCGCACTTGGACTCCACGGGGATCATCACGTCACGCTGTTCATCGTGTTGCGGCGGCAGACCGGCTTGGCGCACATCTCGACGTCCGTTTATAATGTCCTAAGCAAGGATTGTACCGGCGACGAGCCGCACACGCGATGGTTCAAAGACCTCAACTCGGACAGCCGCGTCCTTTACCGCAACAACAAGAGATGGGTCGGTTGCAAGGATTGTCCCGGGATCTTCAGCATGCGCCAACTGAAGCGTTTCGACCTTGTGAACACGGATCTTCTCGTTGGCCCAAAGAAAGAAGGCCCCCGGGTAGGGTGGAGTCAAGGCGCGGACGAATCGGTCTATCTCGACGGCCGTCCAAGAGAAATCAATCCTGCCGTCTTCGGGCCGACGGCGCGGCCAGGTCGAGGCCAGGCGTTCATCCTGGTCAGTCCAGGACAACGCGCGCGTAGCCATCCTCATTCCCAGGCGTGCGCCCAGCTCGATGTGGGCCATTCGTGCCTTGTCAAAAAGAGTCGTCGCTGTTTCCGTCGGATCGATTGGGATCTCGAACTGGTCGACAATCCCGCCGGCGTCAGCCGCCTCCTCGAGCAAGAACGCGGTGACTCCTGTGCGGTTCAATCCCTTGATGATCGCCCAGGGAATGGGCGCCCGTCCTCGACCTTCTGGAAGCAAGGTTTGGTGCATCCCAATGCAGCCGTACGACGCAGTGTGACGCGCGACACCTCGATGTTTCGACTTTGGGATATCGAGAATCGCGGAGGGCGCCAATTCAGACCATCCCACGATCATCAAATAGTCGGGGGCGGACTCACGAAGGAGGTTCTGTGCCGCTTCGGTCTTGATCGACCGAATGTACTCGACAGGGACTCCGCTCTTGGCCGCGAAAGGCCCCAGATCTGTGTATCCCACGGTTACGCTCGACTTCGCCTGATCCAAACAAGCCAGCAAGGAGCACCTGAGCTTCGTCCCGTATTCCGGAAGGCCGAGAATCGCGCGAAACGTCGCTTCACCGAATTCGTGACCTGTTACGAAGGTAAAGGTCGCTGGAGATGGCTGAGTGGACATCGCAAACCTCGTGTTCGCGGACCGACTTCACGCAGTGCAATTCGCTTTCCAGTAATCTTTCAGACGACGATTCGCACGACCTTGAACGCTTCAGCGTAGTCGCATCCATTCTGGCTGCCACGGAACCTAGCAAGCGCCATACAGGCATCGATCGATCGTGACGGAGCGTGATTAATCTGCGACGCGTAACATTCGAGCGCGGCCTTCTTCTTCGGCATGTGTCTCGTCACGTCGACGAAGAGTTCGGGAACGAACGCTGGCTCAATTCCCGGGACATTCCAATGCGTTTCCGACAGCGTTTCGTAGGCAAGGACCACTGTCGGCGCAGCCGGATGCGAGGGCCGACAGGCTACGACACAGGCATCGAAGATGACCCGGTGATCGACATGGCGGTCAGGAAACGGGATCAGCACCATTTCCGGCGCCGCGCTGCGAATAAAGCCTCCGATCTGGCCATTCAGCTTGGCGACCGGCGTGTCTCTTACCAACGTCGCCGGGATTGCGAGGAATTCCGAGTTTGTCACGCCCATGATCTCGAACGCTGCCTCGGCCTCCTTTCGGCTGATTTCGAAAACGTCGCGATCGTAGAGCGGCGGCAGATGGCCGGACACGACAAGGACCGAGACTTCCGTGCCAACACCGGCAAAGCGGGCAATAGTTCCTCCGCATCCCAGGGTTTCGTCATCTGGGTGGGGTGCTACGACAACGAGTTTCTTTGGCGTCATCATGAGCGGGCCGATATTGTCTCAGGCATTAGCCAAGATTGCCAGTCCTACCTTCGGCGGCTTGCGCTCCGGATCCGGCATCGTGTCGAGCGCGTCCAGATATTCACGCACCGCCCGCGTGTCGAACTTGGACCGGTCGATGGACTCATCACCGTCAACGCCTTTGTAGCGGCTGGCGTCGCTTCCACGACACTGGCGTCGACGGCAAAGCCTTCACTGCCGACCAACCCCGCCGCCGTGCAGGCCCGCACGACGCTTTTCGAACACGTGACGGAAGACGTCGCCCTCGCGGAAACGTTCATGCCGGTTCTTGGAAACGTCGAGTGGTCGGGAACCTCATCCTCAAGGCCGAGCCGGCAAAACCACCGGTAGGCGAGGTTCAGCGACACCCCCTCGCACAGCCGACGCTGCGAACGGAGGCCATAGCAGTAATCCACCAGGAGTACCCGGATCATCAGCTCGGGATCGATCGACGGCCGCCCCGTATGGCTGTACAAGGGCGCCAGTAATTCGTGCAGCCGGTCCACCTTCAAAACGCGATCGATCTTCCGCAGCAGGTGATTGGCGGGGACGCGATCTTCCAGGCAGGACTCGTAGAACAGCCGATCCTGCAAACCCGACTGACGCGTCGACAACGTTGCTTCGACGGAATCACCATCAATGGCAGCTCTCAACGGAGTTTTTCAACAGCATCTGTCAGGAGCGGACATTCTGGGTTGGGTTGAGCGCCGCCGGCTCGACCTCACCGGTCATCGATGTCGAAAGCGACCACGGGGTCCCAGAGCGAATAAACCTCGTTGCCACCGGCAGGCCCACAAACCCCAGCCGATGACGGAAATGCGGTGGCAGCCGTCGACGGACGCAGGTAGGGTAGTGGTAATGGATTGACCCGTCCAATTCTCCTGATCGCCTAAAAGTCGTTCCGGAGGGGCCAGTGCAACAATTGCAGAAGAATGCAGTGAGCTCGCCGCGTATCGCGGTCGCCGGCTGTGGCTACTGGGGTGTCAATTTAGTGCGGAATTTTGCCGGGCTCGGGGCCTTGGCGGCGGTGATCGATCCGCGCCGGGGCCTCGCCGCGGAGTTTTCTGCGAAGTACCATGTGGCGGCCCGGGATTGGTCCCAGGCGCTGGCCGATCCGGCAATCGATGCCGTTGCGATCGCGGCGCCGGCCGAACAGCACGCCCGAATGGTCACGGAGGCGCTTGAGGCCGGCAAGCATGTCTTCGTGGAAAAGCCGCTCGCCCTGCGCCACGCGGAGGGTGCCCGGCTCGTGGGAGAGGCAGAGAAGCGCAGCCTCGTGCTCATGGTCGGGCATCTCCTCCAGTACCATGCCGCCTTCATCAAAATGCGCGCCCTGGTGCGCGAGGGCGCCTTGGGCCGGCTGCGCTATGTCTATTCCAATCGTCTGAATCTCGGCAAGGTGCGGCGCGAGGAGAACATCCTCTGGAGCTTTGCTCCGCACGACATTTCTATGATCCTGGCGCTGGTCGGCGAGCCGCCGGTGAGCGTGCATACCGAAGGCTCGTTTCACCTTCATCCGTCGATTGCCGACACCACCATGATGCATCTGCGCTTCGCCAATGGCGTCGATGCCCACGTCTATGTGTCCTGGCTGCATCCCTTCAAGGAGCAGAAACTGGTCGTCATCGGCGACAAGGCGATGGCGGTGTTCGATGA
>Ga0070698_100009526_pt1 | contig 10401 bp, 9 predicted proteins | sample KBSK1502metaG_FD_65477 | JGI IMG/M metagenome (GOLD analysis project Ga0070698, IMG submission 65477) | Corn, switchgrass and miscanthus rhizosphere microbial communities from Kellogg Biological Station, Michigan, USA - KBS K1-50-2 metaG | ecosystem: Host-associated > Plants > Roots >... | reverse complement strand
TGCCTGATGACCCGGGCCCAGGGGGACTGATCGGTGAACGGGACGGGCACCGGCGGATACGGCGGCCGGGCAGCGGCCGCGTCTAGAATGTGCGAGGCCGACCCGGAATCCGTCGGCGCGGGGGTGCGCGAAACAGCCATCTGCTCGCTCCTTTCCCGGAGATCCGGTACAGCGGGACATCTGGACGCCAGCGAAGCTCCCGCACCTCATTAGCGCCTCGGCAGGCACCGCTCTTACCGTCGCGGCCGGGGCCAGCGTCCTGGCATTGGTGTCATGGCGCGGCCGGTCCGTGCCTTCTGCGCCGCGCCCGCGCTGCCCGGCCCCGCAACCCGCACGGCGGGCAGACGCGAACCGGTCAGGGCTCGCCAGAGGGTGTCACCAGAGAGCGGGCGCTGCCGCCTGTCCAGCGGTGAGCGAAAGGACTGATTGCGGCCTGGCGAGGCGGGCGGCCAGCAGCGGGTGGCGGTCAGTACGCGTCGTCGCGCAGCGCGGCTAGCAGCCCTTCGAAGTCCTCACCGCACGGGCCACACGCGCGCAGATGCGCCGCGATGCCCGGGTACCGCTGCTCGGCCGGGGCGCCGGCAGCGACCAGTTCGGCATAGACGTGCAGCATCTCCATCGCCTGGGCGCACCCCACATCGCGCGTATCAGTCCGCAAGAAGCGGTCCAGTTCTGCCCAGCCATTCATGAGCGCCTCGAAGAGTCATCGCGTAGATACCCGTTAGCGGCAAGAGCGGCCCGGAGCTTACGCCGGGCGTCGAACAACATTTTGTAGATCGCGTTGCGGCTGGAAGCCAGCGAAAGGACCAGGGTATCCAGCGGGACATTGTTGAGCACGATCGCGACGAAGACCTCACGCTGCCGCGGGGTGAGTTCGGTGTCCACCGCCCGGCGCAGCGCGGCGAACAGCTCCCGCCACTCGGCCTGGTACGCGGGGTCGAAACCGAAGTGGCCCGGCAGCCGATCCCAGTCTTCGGCGTCCAGCGGCACGCTGGGGTGTCGCCAGAAGTGCCGCCCGATCTTGGCCGACACCTCGAAGATCACGAACTTGCACGCCCAGGTCGTGAACCGGCTCTCCCCGCGGAACTGGCCGAGCTTGCCGGTAATGGCCAGCAGCGCATCCGCCGCCGCCTGGCAGGCCAGGTCATCGAGTTCGGGGCCGGAGATCCGCAGTCGCGGCGCGCGCCGGGCGACCTCCCCCCGGGCGATGCGCACCAGCAGCTCATGCAGCCGTGCCAGCGCCGCCTCCCGCTGCGGGCCGACCTCGCCAAGCCCCCGCAGCCACTCGGCTGACTCACGATCAAGCCGGGCAGCGGCAGGGGTTCCGCCCACCCCGGGATCCGCCGGGACCATGCCCACCATGCTACCGGGATGCTCCACCCCGGCGCTGTCGGCACAGGCCCTGGCGGAAGCCTTCGCCTGCGCACCGTTGCACATCGCCCAACCCCCAGCAGCACTGTCCGTGTCAACTCAGTCCCCCCCGGCCCTGTCGCCACCGACCTACGCCTCGGCGAGCACGGCGTCGCTGAGACGGTGGCCAAGGCCACCGGCGTCGACGCTGACACCGCGCGCAATACGATCATCGCCGGCATCGGCGGCTTCGCCACCGGGCGGCTCACCACCCCGGAGGAGGTCGCCACATTGATCGGCAGTCGGCGTGGCTTTGGGACCCGCGAAGTGACATGACGCCGGCATCATGGCCATCGTGATGGATGCTGCCCGTGGGGATGGTCTGTCGATGCCGTCGAGCACCGTGGTGCCGCCGAACGATTTGCGCGATTCGGTGACGGAGACAGCCGGAGGTGGTGCCTGGCTTGCCCCGTGGTTTGTCATGCGCCCATGGTCGGAGCCTGACGCAGGTCAAGGTCAAGCCGGGCCGCTGGTCTTTTCAGGATAGTTGTCTACTCCGGTCGGCACAGGCTTACGGCACCCATGGGCGGTCAGTGCGTTCGCTATCTCTTGTGTGGTCTGTTCCCAGCCGCGCAGGGTCGACCGCCGCTGTCGTGCGGCGGCCCGTAGCCGGTGTCGGTGGCGCTCGTCACCAAGCCAGTCTCCGAGCGTGGCGGCGAGGGCAGCCGGATCGCCGGGAGGGACCAGTTGGCCGGGGCGGGTGCCATCGGCGGTGGAGCTGAGCGCTTCGGGCAGCCCACCGACGGCGGCAGCTATGACGGGTAGGCCGTGGGCGAGCGCTTCGGTGACGGCCATGCCGTAGGTCTCCGAGCGGGACGGTGCGACGAGCAGGTCGGCGGTGGTATACGCGTGGCTGAGCGCCGCGCCGGTCAGGACGCCGCTGAGCCGGATGCGGTGGCCGTAGCCGAGGCGCGTGATGCGGGCCTGCAATTGTTCGACGTAGGCCGGGTCGCGGTCGAGCGGTCCGGCCAGCACGCAATGCCAGTCCCGCTCAGCGAGGTCGGCGAGCGCCTCGACGAGGAGGTCTGCCCCTTGTGGCGGCCGAGGACTCCTACGCAGATCAGGCGGCCGCGGACGGGCCGGGCCGGGGCAGCGACACGATCGACGCCTGGCCGGGCGACGTGCACCCGGTGGGCCGGGATCGCGTATCGGGTCAGTACCTGCTGGCGGGTCCATTCGCTGGTAACGACCACGCCGGTGGCCGCGCGGAGCACGACCCGTTCGGAGCGCTGCGCGCTGGCATCATGGTGTGCGTCGAGGACGGTGGCCAGTGGCATGTGCAGTAGCACTGTCATTCGTATCCGGCCGGTGTGTGGCAGCAACTGCGCGGCGGTCGGCGAGGCGATGAGCCCGTCGATCAGGACGGTCTCACCGTCGGGGATGGCGGAAACGATGCGGGCCAGGTCGGCGCGGGCGCCCGAGTCGGGCACCGGCCACGCCGCGGCGACGGTCGTGACCAGCACATCCCATCCGGCCTCGGCCAGTCCGGGGCAGACGCGCGGGTCATAGACATTGCCGCCGGTAGGCCGGCCGGGATTGTCGAACCCCTCGGGGACTACTACGTGGACGCGCACGATGTTCCGGCCCTCCAGAGCGCCTGCCGCACCGAGCCAGCCTCCACCCTGCGGTCGAGCTGAACCACACCCGCCGCCGGTCCGTCATACCTGACACAGGTAGTACGTAGAAGCGGTGGACGCGGTTCGACCCGAGACGACCGGCGTCCGCTCGACACCAGCGCGGCGCGGCATGGCAAGTAGCTCTGCCGGGCCGGGTGGCACCGGCTCCGCCGGGCCGGACACCGTGCGGGGTCTGATGTGAGACAGGATCAACGAGCACCATTCTTGACGGCGCTGAAGCTGGCGACCGCTTACCCCGCGGGCGAGTATGTCGGCCAGGAGAGCTTCATGCGGGCGGGCGAGGTCCGGACGCTGGCGCACCGGGCCAGGGTCGGCCCCGGCGTCTCAGTGCTCGACCTGTGCTGCGGGGTGGCCGGCCCCGGCCGGATGATCACGGCGGAGTCGGGATGCCACTACCTGGGTGTCGATTACTCCGCCAGCGCACTGGCCACCGCCCAAGAGCTGGCCGGGAATCTCCCCTGCCGCTTCGAGCAAGCTCACCTCCCGCCTCTGCCCAAGGGCCGCTTCGAGGTGGTACTCCTGCTGGAGACGATGCTGGCCTTCCCCGACAAGGAGGCCTTGGTCGGTGAGGTGGCGCGCGTGCTGGAGCCGGGCGGGCGTTTCGCTTTCACGGTCGAGGAAGGCCGGCCGCTGACCCAGCAGGAGCGGGCGCGGATGCCCGGAGCCGATACAGTCTGGCTCATCGAGCTGGCGGAATGGACGGGCGTGCTGCGCGAGGCGGGGTTGACCGTGATCTGGCGGCAGGAGTACAGCTCCTCCCATCACGCGATAGCGACGGCGCTGCTTCGCTGTTATCGAGCTGATTCACCCCAGATCGCCGACCAGATCGGGACGCAGACCACCGCCGAGCTGATCACAGCCCATCAGCTGTGGAGTGACTGGCTCGGCAGCGGGCGGGTGCGCAAGTTCGCGATGGTAGCCGAGAAGCAATGACTTGCTTCGATGAAGTCTCGATGACCCTCGACTATGCCCGCTACCTGGCCGCGAAGACGACCGTGGATGACCGGGCCCTTAACCGGCATGTGCTGGCCGAGCTGTGCCGCCTGATGCCCGCGGGTGCGCCGCAGGTGCTGGAGGTCGGCGCCGGCCTGGGGACGATGGTGGCCCGTCTGATGGACTGGGGCGCGGTTGGCGCCGGCGAGTACATCCTGCTGGATGCGGATCGGCAGCTGCTGGATTGTTCTCGCCGGTGGCTGTGCGACTGGGCGGCCGCGCGGGGCCTGCGCAGCGACCTGCTGCCGGATGGGCTGCGGGTGGGTGATCTCCGGGTGCGCCTGGTGCACGCCGAGCTCGGCAGTTACCTGGAGGCCGCTCATGGGGCGCCGGCCGATGTGCTGATCGCCAACGCCGTCCTGGACCTGGTGGACGTGCCGGCCGTCCTGCCCGGATTGTTGCGGTTGCTGGTCCCCGGCGGCGTCTACTGGTTCACCATCAACTACGACGGCGAGAGCATCTTCGCGCCCGGCCACCCCCACGACGACCGGATCATGCAGGCCTACCACCGCGACATGGGTGAGCACTTTCGCTACGGCCGGCCGGCCGGGGAAAGCCGAACGGGCCGCCGCCTGTTTCACTACCTGCGGGCCGCGGGGGCGCCCGCGCTGGCGGCGGGGTCGTCGGACTGGGTCGTAAGCGCCGGCCCGGATGGGAACTACCCCGGCGATGAGGCTTACTTCCTGCGCAGCATCCTTAACACGATCCAGAACGCGTTGCGGAATCGCCAAGACCGGGTAGAACCGGCGGACCTGGCCGGCTGGCTGGCCGAGCGCGGCCGGCAACTGGCCGCGGGCGAGCTGGTCTATATCGCCCACCAGCTTGATTTCGTGGGCCGCTCGCCCGGCTAGCGCCCCGCAAGTGCTCGGCGACGACGGCCGGCCCTGTTCGCCGCAGCTGCCACAGCCGGGCCGACATCGCCTGTCGCAGCACAATCCACCCGCGGTGCCGCTGGAAGGGGAGCTCGAACACAGCGGCGAACAGACGGGCGAAGCACACGGTCACGGGCAGCAGGATCGCGGCCAGCACGAAGAATGTCGGCGTCCCGGTAGCGACCCGGCCCAGCACCAGGCCGTACGACACAGCGATGACGATCGGCATGTGCGTCAGGTAGAGGCTGTAGGAGTAGGAGCCGAGGCTCCGCGGCAGGAGGCTGTCAAGGAAACGGACGACGGGCCGCGGGCGCGAGGTGGCGATCGCGGCGAGGAAGCAGCCGATCGCTGGAGCCCAGGCCAGATCGAGCCAGAACAGATTGAGGCTCGACCACGTGGAGCCCTTGACCACCATCAACGCGATGGCCGGCACCGTGGCGGCCAGCGCGTAACCGGCCCAGGGCCGGGATCGGGTGTGCTCGCCGGCGGTGACGATCCCGGCGGCCAGCAGGCCGACGGCGAACAGCACCGCGAGGTCGGGGGTGAACTTGACCAGGGCGCTGTTCATCAGCGGGACATGGGGCCCCAGCAGGCCGATGGTCACGACGATGGCGGCCACCAGGCCCACCATCGCGCGGGCACTCACCCGTCGGACGAGCAGCAGCAGCAACGGCAGCAGGACATAGAGCTGGGCTTCGATGGCGATCGACCAGAACGCCCGGTTGGGGCTGCCCACGGAGAAGGCGTCTTGCACGAGCAAGCCGTACACGACGACGGACTTCCCGTTGGGCAGTGCCCAGCCGGGCTGGGCGAGCACGTACCAGGTCATCACCAGACTGAATCCGAGCGCGGCCCAGTAGGGCGGCAGGATGCGCCAGGCCCGTCGGTGTGCGTACGTCGCGATCGACTTGAACCGCCACCCCGAGCGCGCCGGGCCGAGGCCCAGCGAGAAGCCGGACAGCGCGATGAACATGACGACCGCGAACCGGCCGTAGGTCATCCAGGCCGCCCAGAACGGAGCGGGATCGGCGGGGTAGCCCGGCCAGGCACGCTCGAAGATGTGGTTGAGCACGACGAACAGGGCGGCCAGGCCCCGGATCCCGTCCAGGCCGACGACGCGGCCCGGCCGGGTGGCCGCCATCGCGCGCGCGGCGGGCGCGGCTGACGCGGTGGCAGGCGGCGGATGCTCGCGGATGTCTGTCATCGGCCCGCGGTCCCGAGGTGTGCCGGACCGGCGAGCGGGCCGGCGTGCCGGTGCGGCCCGGCGGCGCGTTCAAGACCCCGCGAAAGCAGATCATGCCCACCGCGCCGGGCCTTGGTGGCCAGGTAGGCGGCGTTGGTCCCGGTAAGGTGCAGCGCGGTGGGGACCTGCCTGGCGATCGTGATGCCCAGGCGGGCCAGCTGAGCGCCCTTGTCCGGGTTGTTGCTCAGCAGCCCGATGCGGTTGACGCCGAGCGCGTGCAGCATCTGGGCCGCGCTGGTGTAGTCGCGCTCGTCGGCCCGGTGACCGAGCGCGAGATTCGCGTCGTACGTATCCAGACCGCGATCTTGCAGCGCGTAGGCGTCGAGTTTGTCATACAGTCCGATGCCGCGCCCTTCCTGCCGCAGATACAGCACGTACCCGCCGTGCTTGGTGATCCGCTGGACCGCTTCGCGCAGTTGCGGCCCGCAGTCGCATCGCTGGCTGCCGAACACATCACCGGTGAGGCATTCACTGTGCAGGCGCACCAGCGGTAGCCCGGCCGCGGCGGGCCGGCCGAGTTCGAGGGCCACGTGCTGCTGCGCGTCGGTCAGGCCGGTGAAGCTGACGACCGTGGCAGTGGTTGAGTAGTCGTCAGCGAAACGCAGCGGGATGCGAATACGCCGGCGGATCGCTGCCGCCTGGACCGCCCCGGTCACGGGGACGAGCCGTTCGGCCTCGCGCCAGGTCGAGCGCCTCGTCAACGGCGTGCCGAGGCCGGTCACCGGGTATGGCCGGTCAGCCACGAACGGCCTCCAACGTCAGCGGCGCCGGATCGGGTCGTCTCGACTCGCCCGAGTGTCCCGGGTCGCGACGGCGGCGAACGGCGTCCCCCAGCAGCAGGCCAGCGCCCGGGGCAACCGCGGCCAGCATGAGTACCGCATAGAGAGTGGCGACCGTGACCCCGGTGGCCGCGCCGAGCCCGGCTGCGCCGAAGGCCCAGGCGGCGGCACCTTCCCTCAGCCCCCACCCGCCGATACTCAGGGGGATCACCATTGCAGTCTGGACCACCATCAGCAGCGCGACCAGTTCGCCCAGGGGTGCGGTGCTGCCGGCGACCCGGGCCGCGATGACGAACGTGGCCGTGTGCCCGGCGACGACCAGCACCGAGGCCAGCGTGAGCTGGGGCCATACGTCTGGCGCCAGCAGGCCGCGATGCAGGTCATCGGAAACGGCCCGGGCGGTGCGTGTCAGCCGCGACCGGCCGCGGCGAGCGGCGCCGCGCACGACCAGCGCAGCACACCCGGCTATGCCCGCGACACCCGCCAGAACGTACGGCAGCGCGGGCCGAACCGGCGAGGGCAGGGTCAGCAACACGACGGCGGTCACCACGGCCTGGATGACCTGACCGTACAGCCGTTCCCACGCCACCGCGCGCAGCCCCCCCGCCACGTCTCCAGCGCGCCGGCCGTGCGTGACCGCCCGGTGCACGTCGCCGAGAACCCCGCCGACGAGCACGGAGTTGAGGAACAGGGAACGGTAGTAGGCGCAGACTGCGCCTGGCAGGCCGATGCCAACGCCGAGTGCCCGGGCGACGACCCGCCACCGCCAGGCCGAACACACCGTGGTCAGGACAGTGAGCGTGACGGCGGCCACGACCGCCTGCCAGGTGACCGCACGCAGCCCGTCCTTGAACGGCGCCGCGCCCACCTGCCACCCGAGAAACCACAGCACGGTGACACCGGCGGCCAGCCGCAGCAACGACAGGCCGAAGTGGCGGACGGCCGGACCGATCCCGGCCGGAACTGAGTGCAGGAACGCCACACCGGGTTATACGGGTCGGCTGGACACATAGTTCAACCGTTCGGCTGCGGCAGCACAGCGGGCCCGCGGCCCGGTCGCGGTGAACCAGCGGGACCGCGGCCCCGTTGTCCCCATCAGGAACGGCGGCAGATGGCTACGGAGACGGAGGCGCGGTGCGTACCATTCAGCCTGCGGACGAAAGCGCGCCGCCTACGATTCGGCTCGCGGACAAAGGTGCGCTGCCTACGATCCGGCTCGCGACGATCCTGGGGATGCTCGCCACAGCCGCCCTGCTCGGCGTCGTGTCCGCCACGGCTGGTCTCGGCGTCGCCGGCTGGATCGCCGGGCTGGCCACCGGTTCGGCGGCGACCGCGCTGCTTGCCACGGCCCGCATGCGCAGCGACCAGCCGGCGATTCTCCCGGCGGACTGGGTCACCCTGACCCGGGCGTTGCTGATCGCCGGGGTCGCGGGACTGGTTGCCGACTCGTTCGGCCGGCCGGTGTCGATCACAGCGCTGGTCACCCTGTCCACTGTCGCGCTGGTCCTCGACGCGGTGGACGGGCAGGTGGCGCGCCGGACCGGCACCGCCACCCCGCTGGGCGCCCGAATCGACGGCGAGGTCGACGCGTTCCTAATCCTGCTGCTCAGCATCGCCGTGTCCCAGGACTACGGCGGCTGGGTGCTGGCCATCGGCGCCGCCCGCTACGCGCTGCTGCTAGCGGGCTGGCTGATCCCGTGGCTGGCCGCGCCGTTGCCACCCCGGTACTGGCGCAACGTCGTGGCCGCGGTCCAGGGCATCGTGCTCACCGTCGCCGCATCCGGACTGCCCGACCGCCTCGCCGGGATGATCGCGGTCGCCGCCGCATTGCTGCTGCTGGCCGAGTCGTTCGGCCGCGACGTGATCTGGCTGTACCGCACCGGCGCCGGCCCGCGCACCCGCCGGGCAGTGCGGATCGCTATCGCCGCGCTTGCGCTGATGGTCGTGTGGATCGACCTCCTGGCGCCCGACCGTGCCTGGCAGTTCAGCCTCGCCGCTTTTGTCCGCATCCCCGTGGAGGGGCTGGTCCTGGTTGCCGCCGCGCTGGTGCTGCCGCCCCGGCCACGACGGATCGTGGCCGCTACCGCCGGAATCCTCGTCGGCCTGCTCACTATCGACAAGATCCTCAACATAGTGTTCTACGAGGAGCTCAACCGAGCGTTCAACCCGGTGAACGACTGGGTCAGCATCAGGCCGGCTGAGGGCGTCGTACGCGACGCTGTCGGCACCACGCTCACAAACATCGCGCTCGCCGTGGTCGGGATCGTTCTCATCCTGCTCATCGCCGCAATCACCGCATCAACGATTCACATCACCGCTGTGGCCGCCCGTCACCGCCGCGGCGCCGTCCGCGGCCTTGCTGCTCTCACAGCCATCTGGGGGCTGTCCGCGGGCCTGTCACTGCAGCTCATCCCGGGGTACCCGGTCGCCTCGGCCAGCGCTGCCGGGCTGGCCGTTTCGCAGGTGCGCGCCACCCAGGCGGCGCTCAGCGACCCGCGTCGTTTCGGGCAGGCCATCCACAGCCCTGACCCCCAGGCCGCCGTCCCCGCCTCGGACCTGCTGACCGGATTGCGCGGCAAGGACGTCATCATCGCCTTCGTCGAAAGCTACGGGCAGGTCGCCGTCCAGGGTATGAGCTTCTCGCCGGGAGTCGATGCCGTCCTGCGCCAGCGCACCGGCTTGCTGGCCCGCGCCGGCTGGTCCACGCAGAGCGCCTGGCTCACCTCCCCGACCTTCGGCGGGATCAGCTGGCTCGCCCACTCCACCCTGCAGTCAGGGCTGTGGGTCAATAGCACGCAGCGGTATGGCGAGCTCATCGCCAGCAAGCGGTTCACCCTCAGCGACGCCTTCCACAAGGCCGGGTGGCACACCGTCGCCGACGACCCCACTGACGGCACGACCTGGCTGCCCGGCACGTCCTTTTATCACTACGACCAGCTCTACAACCGGTTCAACGTCGGCTACCGCGGCCCAAACTTCAGCTATGCCGCGATGCCCGACCAGTACATCCTGGCCGCGTTCCAGCGGCTTGAGCTCACCCCTGGCCACAAGCCCGTGATGGCCGAGATCGACCTGGTCTCCTCGCACATACCCTGGGCCCCGTTGCCGACCATGGTGCCCTGGAACAAGGTCGGCAACGGCTCGATATTCGACCCCCAGCCCGCGGAGAGCGAATCCGCGACGACGGTCTGGCGCAACTCCAACACCGTGCGCCAGTTCTACGGCCGGTCGATCCAATACTCGCTGCAGGCCCTCACCTCATGGGTCACAGAGCTGAACGACCCGAACCTCGTGCTCATCCTGCTCGGTGACCACCAGCCTCACACCGCCGTCAGCGGCGGCGGGGCCAACCACGACGTGCCGATCTCGATCGTCGCCCGCGACCCTTCCGTGTTCAGGCAGATTGCTTCCTGGCGCTGGCAGGACGGGCTGCTGCCCGGCCCCTCCGCTCCGCTCGAGCCAATGGA
>Ga0070698_100009525_pt1 | contig 10401 bp, 9 predicted proteins | sample KBSK1502metaG_FD_65477 | JGI IMG/M metagenome (GOLD analysis project Ga0070698, IMG submission 65477) | Corn, switchgrass and miscanthus rhizosphere microbial communities from Kellogg Biological Station, Michigan, USA - KBS K1-50-2 metaG | ecosystem: Host-associated > Plants > Roots >... | reverse complement strand
AGCCTGGTCACCATGCTCTGCCAGTCCATCGGCTGGACCTCGACCTTGAAGCCGGCCTTCTCGAGCTGCGACTTGGCAACGGGGGCGAGCTGCTTGATGACACCGAGATCGGTCGGCTGCGGAATGACGACGACGGTGCCATCGTAGCCCGCCTCCTTGAGAAGCTCGCGCGCCTTGGCGACGTTGCCTTCGATCAGCCCGTCCATGCCGGCGGTGGTGGCGAGCGGCGTGTCGCAGGTGAACATCGCCTTGCACATACGATAGAATCGCTTGTCGCCGATATTGGCCTGCAGGAATTCTTCCTGGCTGAGGGCGTAGGTCACAGCCTGGCGGATCTTCTGGTTGTTGAAGGGCGGCTGCAGCCAGTTCATGCGGAACACGAACTGGTTTGACGTATTACCCGTGATCACCCGGACGTCCTTGTTCTTCTCCAGCACCGCCAGGTGGTCGTAGCTCACGGTCTCGAGCAAATCGATCTCGCCCTTCAAGAGCGCATTGAGCTGCGTCTCGGCGTCGGGAATCCACACCCACTCGACCCGGTCGACACTTACTACCTTGCCGCCGGCGAGGCCGGATATCGGCTCCGGCCGCGGCTTGTATTTGGGATTCTTGACGTAGACCAGTTTCTCGCCCGGCTTCCACTCGTCCTTCTTGAAGATGAAAGGGCCGGAGCCGATGTACTCGTCGACTTGGGTAAAGGCGTCGACCTGCGCCATCTTCTTCGGCATCATGAAGGGCACGACCACCGACGGCTTGCCGATCGCTTCCAGGAGCGGCCCGAACTTCTCCTTGAGCACGATCTGGAACGTCTTGGGGTCGACGATCTTGTAGTCCTGGACCGACAACGCGAGCTTCTGGCCCATCGAATCGCGCGCCGCCCAGCGCTTGAGCGAGGCCACGCAATCCTCTGACGTCACTGGCGTGCCGTCGTGCCATTCCAGCCCATCGCGCAGCTTGAAAGTCCAGGTGAGGCCGTCGGGACTGGTCGTCCAGCTGTCGACCATCTGCGGCTTGACCTGCAGCTTCTCGTCGATCGCAAACAGCGTGTCGTAGATCATGTAGGCGTGGTTGCGCGTGATATACGCGCCGCTCCAGATCGGATCGAGCGCCTTCACGTCGGAGTGCATGACCACCTTGACGGTCTGCGCCGAGGCGAACGGCGCGGCGGCAACGGCGGCAAGCGCGGCGACGGATGCGAGAACAAGACGACGCATGATTGGCCCCCCGACAGGCAAGAAGTGGAAGCTTAGGCTGCGTGAGCGCACCCTGTCATCCCGACGCCGCAGGCCGAGGGATCTTTGCTGTTGCCCTAAAAGGTCCCTCGCTTCGCTCGGGATGACACCGATTTTGTTACGGCAGCGTCAGCCTGTAGGCGCGCGCCGCGGTGCCCGAAAACAGGGCGGTTTTCTCGGCGCGCTACCAGAGATGGTGGTGCGGATCGACGATCGGCAAAGCCGGCTCGAGCGCCCCCTCCGACAGCTTGGCGACCCAGGCGGCATCGACGGCAATCACATTGCCCAGCCTGGGCGTCGCGGGCGTGTTCATGGTTTCCTCACCACAGCGGATTTTTATCCATTGTCGAGACATGGGCGGCGATCACCTTCCAGCCGATGTCCGGGAATCTGATCCAGGTCTGGCTTTGGCGGCCGACCAGGTCGTGGCCCCTGGTCTTGAATTCGAGATTCACGGTGGCGATATCGCGGCCGAGCGTCAGGATCTCGAGGCGAATGCGCCTTTCCTTGATGCCGGGACCGGGCGGCCGCGCCACGCGATGGGCGTGGATCTCCTCGAAGCCGTGGCCGTTCTCGTGCAAGGCGTAGCGGATAGTGTGCGGACTCTGCCAGAACGTGGCGTCAAGGACGTCGACGTTCTTGTCGATCAGCGCCTGCTCGTAGCGTTCGAACAGACCGCGGACTTCCTCGACGACTTCCGGGATGTTCGGGCTGAGATCCTTCACGCCGCCCTCTCCAGCGCGCGCGCCACGGCCACCAGGCTCGCATCGCCGCCGCGCGGGCCGATGATGGACAGGCCGACCGGCAGGCCGTCAACCGCGGCACCCGGCAGGCTGACCTGCGGATGGCCGGCCAGCCCGCCCTGCGCACACAGGCAGGTGATGCGATCGCGCAACGGATCGAGCACCGACAATTTCTGGCCGCGCAAGGGGGCCGGGAACGGCGTCGTCGGCAGGCAGAGGATCGTACCGGGCGGCAGCAGGTAGGCCATGCGGGCGCGCGCCTCCTGGCGCATCAGGTTGGCCCAGGCGCGCTCGCCTTCGGGGATCATCGAAGCCATGACCAGGCCGCGCGCAACCGAAAAGGCCATACGTGGGTTGCCCTCATCCAGCCACGCGCGGAAGGTCTGCCACGCTTCGTGCGGCTGCAGGGTGCGCTGCGCCCGCGCCCACACCGACAGTCCCGGCGGCGCCATGACCTCCTCCCGCCAATCACCGAGCAGGCCGGCGAGCTTTTGGACCATCGGGCGCAGGGCGGCGGCGACGTTGGTGTCGGCAAAACCGAAGGCGTCGACCGCCACGACCAACCGGGTCGGCAGTGCGCTGGGAATTTCCTCGCCCAGCATCACCGAGGACACCTTGGCGAAGGTCGCCGCATCGCGCGCGAACCAGCCGGTCGTGTCCGAGCTCGGCGCCTGCGGCAGCATGCCCGTGACGTCGATGCGGCCGTGGGTCGGCCGGATGCCTAAAAGGCCGCAGAAGCTCGCGGGCACGCGGACCGACCCGCCAGTATCGGTGCCGAGCGCGGTGTCGCACAGGCCGGCGGCGACGGCGGCGGCCGAGCCCGACGAGGAGCCGCCCGGCACTCGGCCGGGCGCGCGGACATTGACCGGCGTGCCGTCGAAGGCGTTCTCGCCCAGGATGCCGAGCGAGACCTCGTCGGTGATGGTCTTGCCGATCAGCGTGGCGCCGGCATCGAGCAGCGTCCGCACCGCCCAGGAATGCCGCGTGGGAGGGGCGCGACCGGTCGGCCAGTCGTGGTTGCCGCCGCCGGTCGGCACGCCGGCGACGTCGAACAGGTCCTTGGCGGCGAACGTGAGGCCCGCGAGCGGGCCGCCGGCGCGGCCCGAGAGGCGCACGCGCGGCCCCGGCACGAACGCGCCGACATCGTCGGTCATGACCGAACCGCTATTCGGCCGGCTGCGACGCCGCCTTGTCGCGCTTGCGGCGGAAGCTGAGCTTGCCGAAGTTCATGCCGACCAGCTTGTCGAACCAGATGTACACCACCGGGGTGATGAACAGCGTCAGAAGCTGCGACAACAAGAGGCCGCCAACCACCGTGACGCCGAGCGGCTGGCGCAACTCGGCGCCGGCGCCGGCGCCGATGGCGATCGGCAGCGAGCCCAGCAGCGCGCAGACCGTGGTCATCATGATCGGGCGGAAGCGCAGCCGGGCGGCCTCGACGATCGCCTGCTCGGCCGTGGCGCCCTGCGAGCGCCGGTCGATCGCGAAGTCGACCATCATGATGGCGTTCTTCTTGACGATGCCGATCAACATGACGACGCCAATCACGGCGATGACGCTGAGATCCATGCCGAACAGCATCAGCGTGAGCAGCGCACCGATGCCGGCCGACGGCAGCCCCGACAGGATGGTCAACGGGTGGATGAAGCTTTCGTAGAGGATGCCGAGGATGATGTAGATCACCAGCACGGCGGCGAACAGCAGCAGACCCTGGTTGGCGACCGCCTGTTGGAAGACCTGGGCGCTGCCCTCGAAGCTCAGGCCGATGTTGACCGGCAGGCTGATCTCGGCGGCGGCCGCCTGGATGTCGCTGACCGCCTGGCCGAGCGCCACACCCGGCGCCAGGTTGAAGGAGACGATCACCGAGGGCAGCTGGGCAATGTGATTGACGGTGAGCGACGTCGGCTTGTCGCTACGTTTGGCCACAGTGTCGAGCGGAACGAGAGCGCCGGTCGGAGTACGCACCTGGATGCGGCGCAGCACCTCGTTGGTATCGGCGTATTTCGGATCGGCCTCGAGGATCACCTGGTAGGTGTCGTCGGGTGCATAGATCGTCGAGACCTGCCGGGTGCCGAAGGCCGAGTAGAGCAACAGCCGGATCTGGTCGACCGACAAGCCAAGTCGCGAGGCGGTGTCGCGATCGACGTCGATGACGGTGGAGCGCGCGCGGATCTGCAGGTCGGAGTTCACGTCTAGGATGGTGGGAATCCGCCGCATGCGCTCTTCCATCTGCGGCGCATACTCGCGCAAGGCCGCCAGATCGCTCGAGCGCATGCCGAACTGGTACTGCGCGCGGGTCTGGGTGGTGGCGATATTGATCGACTGGACTGGCTGGAAGAAGACGTTGATGCCGGGCACCGAGGTGGTGGCGCGGCGCAGGCGGGCGATCACCTGCAGCGCGCTGTCCTTGCGCTCCGGCTTGTCGCGCAGGATCACGAACACGCGCCCGGAATTGACCGTGGCGGCGGCGTTACCGCCTCCCACGATCGACAGCACCGACTGCACGTCGGGATCGCGCCTGATGATCTCGGCGAGCGCTCCCTGGCGGGCGACCATGGCATCGAACGACGCGTCGTCGGGGCCGACCGTCGAGCCGGTGATCTGGCCGATGTCCTCGGACGGGAAGAAGCCCTTGGGAATCGCCTGGAACAGGATGACCGTCAGCACGAATGTGCCGAGCGTGATGGCCAGCACCAGCCGCGGCATGGCCACCGTCCGCCTGAGCGCCCAAGCGTAGCCGTCGCTCACCTTGTCGAAGCTCCATTCGAAGGAGCGCAGCAGGACGTTGTGCTTCTCGTGGTGGTCGACCGGCTTCAGCAGCCGCGCACACAGCATCGGCGTCAGCGTCAGCGATACGATGCCGGAGATCAGGATGGCGAAGCTGATGACCAGGCCGAACTCGTTGAACATGCGGCCGACCACGCCGCCCATGAACAGCACGGGAATGAACACCGCCACCAGCGACAGCGTCATCGAGATGATGGTGAAGCCGACTTCCTTGGAGCCCTTGAAGGCGGCCTCTATCGGCTTTTCGCCGGCTTCGATGTGGCGGACGATGTTTTCCAGCATGACGATGGCGTCGTCGACGACGAAGCCCACGGCCAAGGTCAACGCCAGGAGCGAGATGTTGTCGATCGAATGGCCGCAGACATACATGCCGGCGAACGTGCCGATCACCGAGATCGGCAGCGCGATGGCCGGGATCAGGGTGGCGCGGAAGCTGCGCAGGAAGAAGTAGATGGCGACGATGACCAGGAAGCCGGCCAGCATCAGCGTGAACTGGACGTCATCGACGGCGTTGCGGATCGATACCGAACGGTCGGCAAGCAGCGAGATTCCGACGCCGCTCGGCAGCTCGGCCTGGATGGCCGGCAGCATCGCCTTGACCCGGTCGACCACCTCGACGGTGTTGGCGTCGGGCTGCCGGTAGACCGCCAGCACGATGGCGCGCGTGCCGTCGAGCCAACTCGCGACCTTGTCGTTCTCGACGCTGTCGATGGCGGTAGCGACGTCGGAGACGCGCACCGGCGCGCCATTCTGCCAGGTCACGATCACCGGCATGTAGTCGGCCGCCTTGTTGATCGGTCCGGTGGCGTCGAGGATCGAGCTCTGGCGCTGGTCGGCGATGGCGCCGACGGGCTTGGTCGAGTTGGCGTTGACGACGGCGTTCTGCAGTTCCTGTAGGGTCAGCCCACGCACCGCGAGCTGGTCGAGGTTGGCCCGCACGCGCACGGCGTACTTCTGCGAACCGAAGATCAGCACTTGGGCGATGCCCGGCAGGGTCGAGATGCGCGGCAGGATCGCCCGGTTGGCGAAGGCGTCGACGTCGGACAACCGCACTTGCGAGGATCGCAGCGCCAAGAACATCACCGCGTAGTCCGCCGGATTGACCTTGCGGAAGGAAGGCGGGGTCGGCAGCTCAGGCGGCAGGCGCCTCATCGCCGAGGAGATCGCCGACTGCACGTCGAGCGCCGCGCCGTCGATGTTGCGATTGAGGTCGAACTGCAGGACGATCGACGTGTTGCCGAGCGACGATGTCGAGGTCATCGTCGTGACGCCGGCGATCGTCGAGAATTGCCGTTCGAGGATCGAGGCGACCGACGCCGCCATGGTCTCAGGGCTGGCGCCCGGAAGCTGCGCCTGGACCTGGATGGTCGGGAAGTCGACGCGCGGAATGGCGGCGACGGGAAGCTGCTTGTAGCCGAAGATGCCGGCGATGACGAAAGACGCCATCACCAGGATGGTCATCACCGGGCGGCGGATGCAGAGTGCGGACAGCATGGCGTTCTTCCTGGGCCGCGACTAACCGCGCGGCGGCGCGGGAGGCTTGGCCGCGGAAGATGGGGGCGCAGGGGTGGGCGCCTCGCCCTGCGCCGGACGAACGGTGACCGCCGCGCCGTTGACGAGGCGCAGCTGGCCGTCGACCACGACCTGCTCGCCGGCCTTAAGGCCGCTTGAGATCACCGATTCGCCGGTCTGCGTGCGCGAGATCACCACGGGACGGACTTCGGCGATGTTGCCGTCCTTGATGACGAAGACATAGGCGCCCTGGGGTCCGAGCTGGACGGCGGCCGCCGGCACGGAGAGCGCGTTCGGCTCGACGCCCAGGATGATCTCCGCCTTGACGAACTGGCCGGGCCACAGGCCTTCATTGGCGTTGGCGATCTTGGCCTTGCCCGTCACGGTGCCGGTGTTGGGATCGACCGTGTTCTCGATGAAGGCCATCGCGCCCGACTGTTTGCGGGTCTCGTCGATGATGGCGTTGACCTTGACCTCGCCCTTGGCCATGGCGGCGCGCAGGTCCGGCAGGTAGACCTGCGGCATAGCGAACTGCACGAAGATCGGATCGACCTGGTTGATCGTGGCGAGCACGGCCGTCACGGTGTTGTCGCCGACACGCAGCGTGGTGCCGGCCTTGTAGGGGATCGAGCCGATGCGGCCCGAGACCGGCGCGCGGATCTCGCTGTAGGTAATCTGCGCCAGGATGTTCTGACGCATCGCCTCGTCCGCCTCGAGCTGAGCCTCCGCCGCCCTCTGAGTCGTAAAGTTGGTGTCGCGCTGCACGACGGTGCCTGCTCCCTTGGTGAGCAAGTCGCCGGCGCGCAGGGTATCGCGCTTGGCCTGTTCGAGCTGGGCCTGGTCCTTGCGGATCTGGGCTTCGATCTGCGAGAGCTGCGCCTTGAGCGTGCGCGCGTCGAGCTCGAACAAGAGATCGCCTTGCTTGACCAGCGCGCCTTCCTCGACGTGGACCTTCATGATCTGGCTGTCGAGGCGCGACTTCAGCGCAACCGAGGAGATCGACTGCACAGTGCCGACGGCTTCGATGATGATCGGCATGGCCTTGGGCGTCACCGCGCTGACGACCACCGGCACTGCTCCGGCAGGATTGGCCCTTCCGCGCCGGCCCTGCGGCTGCGCCATGGCGGCCGGACTGGCGGGCGCTGCCTTTTCGGCGGCACTTGCGGAAGCACCAAAGCCCAGCCTTTTAGCCACCTCGTCGCGATAAAAGTAGGCCGTCCCGCAGATCGCGACCGCGACTGCGCCCATGACCGCCAGACGGACAACCCGCATCCCAGACTCTCCAGAACCCCAGCCCCAAGGGTCGATTATAGGCATTGCCCGCCCCGCCGGACAGTCGGAACAGGCGTTTGATCCCTTAAACTTATGCAAAAAACCCGCCACAAAAGGGCGGGTTTTTGTCGGATTTTGGGGCTGTTGGCCCCTTTGCTCAGCGGCTGTAGTACTCGACCACCAGCGACGGCTCCATCTGGACCGGATAGGGCACGTCGGCGAGCTTGGGGCCGCGCACGTAGGTGCCTTTCATGTCCTTGTGGTCGACGGAGACGTACTCCGGCACGTCGCGCTCGGCGGTTTGCGTCGCCTCCATGACCTGCGTCATTTCCTTGGCCTTGGCCGTGAGCTCGACCACGTCGTTGTCCTTGACCAGGTACGAAGCGATGTTGACCCGGCGGCCGTTCACTTTGACGTGACCGTGGCTGACCAGCTGGCGGCTGGCGAACACGGTGATGGCGAACTTCATGCGATAGATGACGGCGTCGAGCCGGCGCTCCAGCAGTTCGACCAGGTTCTCGCCGGTGTCGCCCTTGCGGCGCACCGCTTCGAGATAGTAGCGGCGCAGCTGGCGCTCCGAGACCGAGCCGTAGTAGCCCTTGAGCCGCTGCTTGGCCATCAGCTGCAGGCGGTAGTCGGTCGGCTTCTGGCGGCCCTGACCATGCTGGCCGGGACCGTACTCGCGCTTGTTGATCGGGCTTTTCGGCCGGCCCCACAGGTTGACCCTGAGACGGCGGTCGATCTTGTACTTGGCTTGCGCGCGTTTGCTCACGCGTTGGCTCCATCGTTATGCGCCCCATTCCCATGAAATTGGCGACGCTGTTGTCCGGATAGGCCTGGGTCCGACGACCTGCGGGTTGCAGCGGGCTTATCGGGGCGGGATGAGGGCCAAAAAAGCCCGCAACCACGTTCTCCGGAGAAGGGCGGAACATACTTTCGGCCGCGGCTTAGTCAAGCAGGCGTTGTTGCCGCCGAATCAAGGGCTTAGACCTCCACCAGCACGATCTCGCTGGCGATGCTGGCCGATTTCCTGATCATCGCCGTGGCCGAGCAGTATTTCTCGTCCGACAGGCTCACCGCCCGCTCGACCAGCGCCTTGTTCAATTTGCGGCCGCGCACGGTGTAAACCAGCGTCACCGACGTGAAGACCTTGGGGTGATCGTCGGCCCGCTCGGCGACCAGCGCGACCTCGACGCCCTCGATGTCCTGGCGCTGCTTCCTCAGCATCGACACCACATCGATCGCGGTGCAGCCGCCCATGCCCATCAGCACCACTTCCATCGGCCGCGACGCGAGGTTGCGGCCGCCGACCTCGGGCGCGCCGTCCATCGTGATGGTGTGGCCGCTGCCGCCTTCGGCGACGAACAGGGCGCCGTCGACCCAGGAAATCTTGGCAGTGGTTGGGGCGGTGATGGACATAGTCACTCCCTGCATATCTGATCAGTCATCGGAAATGCTGCATTTTGGATGCCGCGTTGGATGCCGCGCGGGCCTGCCGAGAGCTGGAGGTGTCGCATGTTGCATGGATCGCAGGCAATGTCGCAGCCTCAGCTGACAAACCCCATCCGGCCGCTCGGCATCGGCGAAGTCGTCGTGCGCGTCGCCGATCTGGAACGCTCGATCACGTTCTATCGCGAAGTCCTCGGATTCTCCCTCATCCGGATTCTGCATGACGCGATCGCCTTCATGAGGGTCGCCGACGGGGTCGCCGGTCATACACAGATCATCGGCTTGTTCGACGGGAAATGGGCGTCGAACCGCGAAGGCAAGGTCTGGAGCGGATGCAGCAGGGAGCAATCAACGCTCCACCATTTCGCCATCGAGATCCTGCTTGAGGACTATCAGAAGACGCTGGCGTATCTGACGAAGCAAGGGCTCAAGCCCAATGTCGGGACGCATCCATGGATCGGCTGGCGGTCGATCTACGTGTCCGACCCTGACGACCATACGGTGGAGTTCGTTTGCCGCGATCCTTCTGTCGACGAGGCCTAGCGGCTACTCCTCGCTGTGCTTGTGCTTGGCGAGATATTTGATGACGCCATGGAACGAGCGCACCTCCTGCTCGGTCATCGCCGCGCGTTGCAGGAACGCGCGCAGATTGTGCACCATCGCCGGCCGCATCGCCTTGTTGCGCAGGAAGCCCGACTGGTCGAGGGCGCGCTCGAGATGCTCGAAGAGGTTTAGCAGCTCGTCCTTGGTGGCGGGCCGCGTCGCATGGTCCGACATGCGTTCGGCCGGCGCGTCTTCGTCCGCCGCCGCCCATTCGTAGGCCACCAGCAGCACGGCCTGGGCGATGTTGAGCGAGGAGAATTGCGGATTGAGCGGGATCGACAGCGCGGTGTCGGCCTGCACCATGTCGTCGTTGGTGAGGCCCGTGCGCTCCGGCCCGAACAGGATGCCGACCCTCTCGCCGCGGCCGATCCAGCCGCGCATCTCCACGGCGGCGCGGCGCGGCGTCAGGATGCGCTGGCTGAGCTCGCGGTTGCGCGCCGTGGTCGCCACCACGCGCTCGAGATCGGCCACCGCCTCGCCGACGGTGTCGAAGACCTTGGCCTTGTCCAGCACCACGTCGGCCCCCGATGCCGCGCGCTGGGCCTTGGGGTTGGGCCAGCCGTCGCGCGGCGCCACCAGGTGCAGGCTCGACAAGCCGCAATTCAGCATGGCGCGCGCCGCCATGCCGATGTTCTCGCCCAGCTGCGGACGCACCAGGACGATCGTCGGCGCAAGTGCGCCGGTAATGCGGCCTTTGGAGGATCGTCCCATGGGCGGCCGTTCTACCCGCTCTTGCCTCCCTCGTCATACGGCAACGGACTGGGCACATCTCAAATTCCTCTCCCCCGCTTGGGGGAGAGGCT
>Ga0070698_100009523_pt1 | contig 10403 bp, 8 predicted proteins | sample KBSK1502metaG_FD_65477 | JGI IMG/M metagenome (GOLD analysis project Ga0070698, IMG submission 65477) | Corn, switchgrass and miscanthus rhizosphere microbial communities from Kellogg Biological Station, Michigan, USA - KBS K1-50-2 metaG | ecosystem: Host-associated > Plants > Roots >... | reverse complement strand
CCCGCTCGCCTCTGGGGCGCCTTCAGGCGTCGCCTTCCCTCGTCGCTCGTCCCTCGCTCCTCAGTCCAGGTAACACCGCGCCCCTCCGGCTCGCTCACCGCGTCTCCCGCTCGCCTCTGGGGCGCCTTCAGGCGTCGCCTTCCCTTGTCGCTCGTTCCTCGCTCCTCAGTCCAGGCAACACCGCGCCCCTCCGGCTCGCTCACCGCGTCTCCCGCTCGCCTCTGGGGCGCCTTCAGGTGTCGCCTTCCCTCGTCGCTCGTACTCTGCTCCCCGCTCGCGTACCGGGGCGCCTTCAGGCGCCGCCTTCCCTCGTCGCTCGTCCCTCGCTCCTCAGTCCAGGCAACACCGCGCCCCTCCGGCTCGCTCACCCTCTGCTCCTCAGTCCAGGCAGCGCCGCGCCCCTCCGGCTCGCTCATGATGCCCCTTACGGTCCTCCTGGCTGGAAATCACTTCATCATGGGGCATGGCCGCGCCAGCCGCCACCGAGTCGGCCGCCCTCGCCGTCAGCGTCGTAGCCTCCGGGGGCGCACCGGGCGCGGTCCGCACCGGCTCAGGCAGGCGGCCCGGGTTTCCGTCCGCACCCGCCCGGTCATATCTGGCATAACGGTTCACGCGGCGTGATCACCCGTGCGATAGGCAGGCGTCGTGGCGGATCAACGGAATTTGCCTCTTGACGCCCGCCGCCAGAAGCCTACGATATCAGTATCCTGACGACGGTATACAATCTGAGGCTCTCTACATTGAGGAGGGGGCAACGTGTACCACGAGCTCACGGTCTGGTCCCGCGGAATCATCATGGACAAGGAGGCGCGTGACGTCTCCTCGTGCGTCGCGGCCGCCGCACGCACGCTCGGCCTCTACGCCGACAACGTCAGCGACTACGTAGACGACCCGGACCGGACGAACTGCCTGGTGCGCAGGTATGCCCGGTTCGGCGACTCGCCCATCGTGGACCGCTTCGTGTACGAGAACCCCCGTCCCGACTGGATCGTGCTCGTGGAGGAGACGATCGTCAAGGCGGTCAACTTCCTGCGCGGCACGCCGGATCGCTCGGGCATCCTGGTCATCAACTCGGCACGCGAACCTGAGTACCTGCTGAAGTTCCTGCCCGACTCCATGCAGGCCAAGCTGGCCAAGCTGGTGGTCGTGGACGCGGTCGGACTGGCCGAGCAGCACGGGAGCAGCCCGTGGATGTTCGTCAGGGACCTGGGTGAGCTCGCTTACGACCGGATGTCCACCGAAGGCGCGGAGGAACGCCTCGCGATCGGCCTGGGCATCGCGGCCCCGCTGATCGGCGCGCTGATCGCGGCCGCCGGTGAGCTTTCGGTGGACGCGGTGGCCAACGAGGTCGCCGACCGTGACGCCATGATGCGCGGGGTCGAACAGCACAAGGTGCTCGAGTTCCCGCGCGCAGCCACTACCCCCGGGGCGGCAACGCCGGTCCCCGCCGCCCACGCCGCGTCAGCCGGCTGACACCCGCCACAGCGAGGAGACTCCATGTCCGTACGCGGCACCCGGGTTCCGGCGCACCTACAGCTGCCCATCGCCGGCGTGACGCCGCCGCCGACCGAGAAGGACGGGCAGCGGCTCTTCCCGACCGGCAACTTCCGGTTCTTCCGGCCGGTCTACAAGGACAAGACGCCACCGTGCAACAACGCCTGTCCTACTGGCGAGCAGATCCAGAAGTACCTGGACTACGTGAAGCACGAGCGTTATCTCGACGGCTACCTGACGATTCTCGAGGACAACTCGATGCCGTCGGTCACCGGCCGGGTCTGCTACCACCCCTGCGAGACGGCGTGCAACCGGGCCGAGCATGACGAGCCGATCGGGATCCGCAGCGTCGAGCGCTTCCTGGGCGACTACGGACTGGCGCTGCCCGAGAATCCGATCGCAGGCTCGCTGCCCGCGCTGAACGGCACCACGGTCGCCATCGTCGGCTCCGGGCCGGCCGGCCTGGCCTGCGCGTATCACCTGAGGCGGCTCGGCTACTCCAGCGTGATCTTCGAGGCGCTGGACAAGCCAGGCGGGATGCTCCGGGCCGGCATCCCGCACTGGCACCTGCCCGAGGAGATCCTCGACGCGGAGATCGCCAAACTGCTCGCGCTCGGCGGCATCGAGATCCGCTGCGGCGTCCGGGCGGGCCAGGACATCAGCTGGGACGAACTGCGCAACTACGCCGCCACCTTCCTGGCGCTCGGCCAGGATGTGGGCAAGCGGCTGCCGATCGAGGGAATCCAGTCCCGCGGCGTCACCGGCGCCCTGGAGTTCCTCCGCGAGGCCGGTCTTGGCCGCCCAGTGAAGGTGGGCCGCCAGGTGCTGGTGATCGGCGGCGGCAACACCGCCTCCGACGCCGCGCGCTCGGCCATCCGGCTCGGCGGCGGCGAGGCCACGATCGTCTCTCTCGAATCCGAGGAAGAACTCCTGATCGTCCCGGAAGACCTTGAGCAGGCCAGGGACGAAGGAGTCGCCTTCTCGCCCAACTCCTCGCTCGTGCGGGTCCTGTCCGAGGATGGCCACGTCACCGGGGCCGTGCTCGGCGAGGCACGGCTCACAAAGGACTCCAGCGGCACCGTGAGCCCGGAAATGGTGCCGGGCACCGAACGTGAGGTGGCCTGCGACACCATCTTCGTGGCGATCGGCCAGGTCCAGCAGCTGGAATGGCTCCCCGAGCACCTCAATGACCGCGGGATCATCACCGCCGACGAGCACGGCCGGGTCGAGGGCAATGTCTTCGTCGGCGGTGACGTGATGCGCGGCCCGTCAATGGTGGTGGACGCGCTCGGCGACGGCAAGCGGGCCGCCCGCGACATCGACCGCCTGCTCACCGCTCAGGAACTCAAGCCCGACCCGCCGGTCGAGGTCATGCCGTACGCGGGCCTGAACTCCGCCTACTTCCGGCACGCGCCGCGCATCGAGGCGCCGCTCTCCCCCGCCGCCGAGCGGCGCCGCAGCCAGAAGGTCGAGGTAACCCTCGCCTACAGCCAGGAGCAGGCGGTCGCCGAGGCGGACCGCTGCATGAGCTGCGGCGTCTGCAACGGCTGCGACAACTGCTACATCGTCTGCCCGGACGTCAGCGTGATGCGCGACACCCGGGAGAACGGCCACTACTCGATCCGCACCACGTACTGCAAGGGCTGCCTGGTCTGCGTGCAGGAATGCCCGACCGGCTGCCTGGAGAAGGTGCCGGAGATGGACTTCGACGACCCGGCGGACGTGACGCGGATGGAGACCGCGTTCGCGCCCTATGACGGTGCGCACGCCGAGCAGTCGGCGTTCACCAAGCAGCTGATCGAGGACACGATCGCCGAGTACGACGCCGCCCGGCGGCAGGCGGTCCCGTCCAACGGCAAAAGCACAATCCATCCGAACGGAGATTCCGGGGTGATCCAGTGACCACCGTTCATGTCGATGGCGCCTGGTCCCAGCGGCCCGCCTACGGTCCGGGCCTGCGGACACCCGAGGGCGAGCGGCGGCTGGCCGAGCTGGCCGGCACCCGCAAGCGGCTGAACGGATGCGCGGCGGCGGCGTACGCCGCTCTCTATGCCAACGTCGACGTGATCACCGCCTATGCGATCCGGCCCTACACAGCGATCATGATGAACCTGGCCCAGTTCATCGCGGACGGGATCCTGGACGCCGAGTACATCCATGCCGACGGCGAGCACACGCAGCTGTCGGCCGCGTTCGGCGCCGGGTCGTGCGGAGCACGCGCCTTCACCGGCTCCTCCGGGGTCGGCGTGACGTACGCGTATGAGATGTACTCGATCATCTCGGGGGCGCGCATCCCGATCCAGATGTCGATCGCCGACCGGACCCTGGACCCGCCCGGCGACTTCGGCTCGGAGCACACCGACGCGTTGTGCACCCGGGACATGGGCTGGCTGATGGGCTGGGCGGCCACCCCGCAGGAGGAGTTCGACAAGAGCCTGATCGCGTACGCCATCGGCGAGGACCCGCGGGTGCTGCTGCCGCAGATGGTCGTGCAGGACGGATACTTCGTGTCGCACATCTCGGGCGAGGTGGACATGCCGTCGGCGGCACAGGTGGACAGCTACCTGCCCCCGTACCGGCTGCCGTTCCCGCTCGACCCGCGGCAGCCGCTGTCGCACGGCCCGCAGATCCATCCCTCGCAGGGGCCGCCGCTCCAGCTGGAACGGGCCAGGGCCATGGAAGACGCGATCCCTGTCATCCGGGAGAAGACCGACGAGTTCGCCCAGGTTTTCGGGCGGCAGTACCCGCATTTCGTCGAGGAGTACATGCTGGAAGACGCCGAGATCGCGATCGTGATCTCCGGCGGCCACTCGGTCACCTGCCGCGCCGCCGTCAACCGGATGCGCGAGCGGGGTGTGAAGGTCGGGATGGTGCGGCTGCTGTGGATCCGCCCGTTCCCGAGCGGGGACCTGCGTGCCGCGCTGCGCGGCGTGAAGGCCGTGGGTGTCGTGGAGACCAACCTCGGCCTCGGCGGCTCGACCTACGGCGGGATCCTGGCGCCGGACGTGACCACCGCCCTGTACCACGCGGAGAACCGCCCGCATGTGACGTCGTTCATGGCCGGTCTCGGCGGCGAGACCGTGCCGACAGCCGAGTTCGAGTGGATGGCCGGGAAGCTCACGCAGGCCGTCGAGCGCGGCGGCGTCGAGAAGCCGGCGCACTGGGTTGGATTTGAAGAATGAGCGGGATTCGGGGAATGACGAGCGCGCGAGCACAAGGAGCCTACTGATGGCCATCGAAGTCACCCGCCAGTTCCTCCCGCTGCTGGAGGAGGAAGGGCGAGGCGCGGCCACTGATGACGACGCCGGCCGCGACCTCCACTACCTGCCCGACATGCCCGACGAGGACCCCTACCAAGCCGGCCACCGGACCTGCGCGGGCTGCGGGCCGGCCATCGAGTACCGGTGGGTGCTCAAGGCGGCCGGCCAGGACACGGTCGTCGCCGGCCCCACGGGCTGCATGTACGTGGCCAACTCGACGTACCTGTGCACCCCGTACACGGTGCCGTGGGCGCACACGCCGATCGCCAGCGGCGGATCGTTCACCTCTGGCATGGCCGCGGGTTATGAGGCAATGATCCGCAAGGGCCGTCACCCTGGCCCGTACCCGAACATCATCGTGATGGCGGGCGACGGCAGCGCCGCCGACATCGGGCTGGGCTCGATCTCCGGTGCGCTGTACCGCAACCACGACGCGCTCTTCATCTGCTACGACAACGAGTGTTACGCCAACACCGGGATCCAGGTATCGCCGACCACGCCGTACGCGGGGCTGACGACCTTCACGCCGTTCGGCAAGGCGAACCCGGCAGGCAAAGTGCTACCGCCCAAGAACCTGGCCAAGATGATGGCCGAGGGGCACCCGCACTGCTACGTGGCGACCACGACGGTCGGCTACCCGGTCGACCTGATGAACAAGACCCGCAAGGGCCTCAACCTGCGCGGCGCCGCGTTCATGCACTGCTACACGCCGTGCCAGAAGGGCTGGGTCTACCAGACCTCAATGACGGTCGAGCTCGGCCGGCGGGTCGTGGAGGCCGGGCTGTTCCCGGTGTGGGAGTACGACCCGGAGAACCGGGAGTACCACTATTTCCACCCGCCGGTGCAGCGCCCGGTCACCGACTACCTGGCCATGCAGGGCCGGTTCGGGCACATGCTGCCCGAGCACGTCGCGGCGACCCAGGTGGCCGCCAACCGCAACTGGCAGGACATCGGCATGGACGTCCCGGCCGAGCTGCGCGAGGGCGAGGACCCGGACAAGCACGCCCGGCTCAAGGACGAGACCTACTCCATGCCGCTGAACCGGGGCGTCGGCGCCTGAGGGCCGGCACCGTGTTCACCGCCAAACCCGCGGGAGGTTCCGGGCCATCGGGGTCCGGGGCCTCCCCGGCGAACGCTGTATCCCCCGGGCCAGCACCGCGTCCCCCCGGGCCAGCGCCGCGGCCAACGGGGGGTTCCGGGCCATCGGGGTCCGGGGCCTCCCCGGAGGACGCTGTGTCCCCCCGGCCAGCACGGCAGAAGGAACGTGATGCCCGCGCAATGGCAGATCAGCTTTGACCACGGTCACCAGCAGCGTTACCTGCCCGACCGTCATGCAGTGCTGACCTATGTGCTGGCCATCGGGCCCAAAGCGGCCAGCCAGCGGTTCGAGGTGTTCACCGAGACGGAGGCCGTCCGGCTGGCCGATGGCTCGCCGGGCGGCCGAGCCTTCTCGCTCGTCGAGGTGATCGACCTGGCCCGGCCGGGCGAGCCGGAACGGCTGCGCGCTGAACTCGCCGCTCTCTCCGCTCCCCCGGCGTCCTCTGCTCCCGCGGCGCCATCATCGCCATCAGCGGCTTCCGCGTCCCCGGAACCGGGAGACCGGTCATGAACGGACCCAACGGCCAGCTCACGCCGGGTCCCGGAGCCAGGATCATCCCGTTGATGCCGGGCGTGGCCCGGCCCACCGGCGGGCGGCGGGAACTGCTACGCGAGGCGGTCATCCAGGTGGTCGGCCATCTGGTGATCAAGAACGTGCCTCCCGCGCAGCGTTCGCCGCTCTTCGACCAGGCGGCTGAACTGCTCGACGAGGCGGGCTGGGGCCTCGACGAGCTCTACGCGGCAGCAAGCGATGGACCACAGCAGAGCGCCCTCTTCCAGGCGCTCGGACTGGAGACCTGAGGACCGAAGGCAGCGGCCTGCGGCCCGGATCTGGAGGCGCACATGGCGGATCGATGGAGATACCGCCGCCACCGGACTCAGCGCGGCCCGGCGGCGGGAACCTGGGCGTCACGGGGGCCGCCGCGGCCGCCAGGACCAAGGGCGCCGCGCGGATCGTTGCCAGAACTCAGCGCGACGCCCCTGCCCTTCACCGGCTGGGACTCCGGGGTGCAATCCCGGGTCCGAATGCAGCCTTGATCGATACCAACCTCCGTGCCGTCCCGTGAATTCCGGCGGGACGACCCCCGAGCACAGCAGCCGGCCCGGCATCCGCCGGGCCGGGAACACGAGCCAATAGCGTCTCGTACGAGAGGTATCGGTGGCGACCCATGGGCGCAACAACCGAACAGCATGAAAATTACCAAGTAGTGACCAATGAAACTGGCCGCGTATTCCGGGTCGGCGAGGAACCAAAGCAGATTCTCGGCTACGAACGCTGGGTCGTGATCATGGCGGCCTGGCTGGTCATGTGCCTGGCCGGCCTGCTGGAGTACACCTGGGGCTCGCTGTCGGGCGCGCTCCAGCAGGCGCACAACTGGGGCAATGCCCCGACCTTCTGGCTGTTCTCCTTCTACGTCATCTTCGAGTCGTTCGTTCAGATCCTCACCGGGTACCTGCGCAACCGCGGAATCCTCAGCGTCCGGTGGGCGACCATCATCGGCGGCGTGATCTGCGGGATCGTGGCCTACGCCTGGCTGGCGACGTCGACATCGATCTGGACCGCTTACCTGAGCTACGCCGTCCTCGGCGGCATCGGCTCCGGGATGGTCTACTCCAGTGCCATCAACATCGTGGCCAAGTGGTACCCGGAGAAGAAGGGCTGGCGGACCGGGTTCGTGAACGGCGGCTGGGCCTACGGCGCAGTGCCGTTCATCTTCATCATCGGCGCCGCGTCCACGGGCTCGGGCGCCATCGACATGACGCCGCACCAGGTCAAGAACTACATCATCATCCAGGGCATCATCATGACGGTCGGTATCGCTCTGGGCGGCTGGTTCATGAAGGACCCGCCCAAGAACTGGTGGCCGAAGGCGATCGACCCGCTCAACTGGCAGAAGAACAGTACCCGTGACCTGCTGTCCAACCCGCCCGCGCTGCGGCACTACAACCTCGGCGAGATGTGGGGCACGCCGCAAGCCAAGTGGATCGGGATACAGTACGCCTGCTATGTCGGCTGCTCACTGTTCGGCGTGGCGTTCTACGTCCCGTTCGCGAAAGCGGAGGGTCTGACCGGCCTTGTACCCTACGTCGGCTTCGCGGGATTCGCGCTGGCCGACGGCGGGTTCAGGCCATTCTACGGATGGCTCTCCGAGTACATCGGCCGCCGCAGAACAATGATCTATGCGTACTCGGGCAACGTAGTCTTCCAGTTGCTCACCCTCGTCGCCGGCCTGAACCACAGCGCCCCGATGTTCGTCATCTGCGCGATCATCTCAGGCGGCTTGTCCGGCGCCAACTTCCCGATGACCGCCGCGATGGTGGCGGACTACTACGGCGAGACCAACAACGCCATCAACTACGGGTCCATCTACGCGTGGAAGGCGCTCGGCGGCAGCTTCGCCGGCGGCGGCGCTGCCTTCGTCATGACCGGCACCCTGTACGGCACGTCGCATTACCACTGGGCCCAGGGCTTCTTCTTCGGGGCCGCCCTTGGCGCGGTGGCGGCGATCATCGTGACGTTCAAGTGCAAGAAGCCGACCGTGCAGGAGATGGAGGTAGCAGTGCGTGCCGCCAGCGAAAAGGCGGGAGCGAAACCCAAGCCAGTGGCCGCCTGATCGCCGGGCGGAACTAGCCTTAACCTGATCGCGGTGGACCCGTGCCCGCGCGGGCGCGGGTCCACCGCGATCACACGTTCCAGGGCGATCATCCGTTCCAGGGCGATCATTCGTTCCAGGGCGTGGCCCTTGCAGGCGCGATCACCCGTTCCAGGGAGGACACCGGGCATGACGAGCGGTTACCCGTACGAGTTGAAGCTGCCCCTGGCGCCGTACCGGTTCGTGTGGCGCGACGAGCCCGCGGTGGACGCTGAGAAGCATGCCGGGAACGGGTACGCGGAGGAGCGCTATACGCACGCGGATGGCACGACCACGATCATCCGGGAGTACCAGGCGGACGGCTCTTACCACATAATGTCGGACCGGGCCGAGATCGAACTCATCGACAACGCGGGAAACCCCCACGCCCCGGACCCCATCAGCATCGTCCGCCTGCCCTGACTCAATAGGCAGAAGTGACTCAATAGGCGACCGCAACCACGGGGTAAGTGCTGCTACGACGCTCCGAGCATGAACTGAGCCGACTGCGACGGGCTTTTGGTAATCCCTGCGGGATTTAGATTGATCTCCGCCACCATCAGCCGTACGTCATGCTGGTTCAGCCGTGATAGTACACATTGGGGCTCGCCGGCGCGGCAACTACGTGCACGTGGACACTGGCGGCGGGCCCTGCTGTTGCGGACATTGCTAATCCGGGCAAGAGCGATCCGGCTACGCCGAGCGCTAGGATAGCGGGAATAATGATAGCTCGCCGGACGTTCATGACTCCTCCATGGCGATCCCCCAGGCCAGCGGCCCGTTGTACAGCTCCGCCGCCCTGCACGGCGTACTTCTGTCTGGCGAAGTTATCTCCACGAGTTGGCCTTTCCATGCACATCTGGTAAGCATTATCCAGGAGTTAGCGAAATAGTTACCAAACGAAATTGCGGGAGCAATTGCCTCCCCTTTATTAAAGCAATATTCACATCTCCGTGCACGGTAATAGTCGCGGTAATGTTCATGTCTCCCTGCACTGCAAGCCCCGATGCAACTTGCAGTGCAGGGTGCGGGGACGCTATGCTGCTAGCGAGGACCTATAGCTAACGGCCATACGGCTAGCTGACGGCCATCGGCGCGGCGATCCGGCAACGGGACTGCCACGCGAGGCCGTACTCAGGGATTACGGTCAGACGCTCCTTTTGAGCGCGGCTCGCGGCAGGAAAGGCGGCCGGAAAGAATGCCATTGCGGCCCGGAAGACCGATTTATATAAATTTCCTGAAAAATACCTCCTGTCCCGGTAATGTCCTAGTAGTCCGGTTCGTTCCGTGCCCGCCGCGACCCTGACCGACCGGCTGGTCGGCCGCGGCAGTGAGATATCGCTGCTGGTCAACTCCATGACCGAGGTGGCTGCCGGGCGGGGCGGTGCGGTGCTGATCGAGGGCGAGCCGGGAATCGGCAAGTCGGCGCTCGTCGGTACGGCGTGCGCGGAAGCCGCTGATCTCGGCTGTCAGGTGTTCTGGGGCGCCGGTGACGAGCTGGGGCAGGCGTTGCCGCTGCTGCCGCTCCTGGAGGGTTTACGGGTACGCGAGCCTTCGGCCAATCCACGGCGGACCACGATCCTCCGGCTCCTGCGCGGCGAGTCCACGGTCGGCCGTGGCGAGGACGTGCCGGCTGCGCTAGCCGAGCAGTTGCTCGCGCTCGTCACCGAACTCTGCGCCACGTCACCGACGGTCCTGGTCATCGATGATCTCCAGTGGGCAGATCACGCGAGCGTCGCGCTGTGGGGGCGCCTGGCGAGGTCGGCGCGGCAGCTGCCGCTGTTGCTGATCGGAATGATGCGCCCGGTGCCGCAACGGGAGGACCTGCTCGCGCTCCGGCACGCGCCGGGTGTCGCCGCGCGCCTCCAGCTCGATGGGCTCACGGAGGCGGTGGTGGCCGAGCTGGTGGAGGCCCTGG
>Ga0070698_100009521_pt1 | contig 10403 bp, 9 predicted proteins | sample KBSK1502metaG_FD_65477 | JGI IMG/M metagenome (GOLD analysis project Ga0070698, IMG submission 65477) | Corn, switchgrass and miscanthus rhizosphere microbial communities from Kellogg Biological Station, Michigan, USA - KBS K1-50-2 metaG | ecosystem: Host-associated > Plants > Roots >... | reverse complement strand
CTTCGAGGTTTGCGGTGCGGGGCATGTTGACCAACCGGTTGGTAAGTCAATCTATGTTGCGCGCGCAGGGCCTGTCAATGGGGTGATTTCAGCGCTCCGGGGATGCGCAGGTCGTAGGTTAGACTGAAGCTCCATGCCCCTGAAGCCGCCGTCGGGAGAGAAGATCACCATCAGCGGGGGGACGCTGCGCGTCCCCGATCATCCCATCGTGCCCTATGTCGAGGGCGATGGGACGGGCCGCGACATCTGGCGCGCGTCGCAGCGGGTCTTCGATGCGGCGGTGGAGCGCTCGTTCGGCGGCAGGCGGAGGATCGCGTGGTTCGAGGTCCTCGCGGGCGAGAAGGCCTTCAACGAGACCCGCGAATGGATGCCCGCCGAGACCCTCGATGCCTTCCGGACCTACCTCGTGGGCATCAAGGGTCCGCTCACGACACCAGTCGGCGGCGGCATCCGCTCGCTCAACGTGGCGCTGCGCCAGGAGCTCGACCTCTACGTCTGCCTCCGCCCGGTGCGCTACTTCAAGGGCGTGCCCAGCCCGGTGAAGCGGCCCGAGGACGTCGACATGGTGATCTTCCGCGAGAACACGGAGGACATCTACGCGGGTGTCGAGTGGGCGGCGGGCACGCCGGAGGCGCAGAAGGTCATCTCGTGGCTGCAGTCCGAGATGAAGGTCAAGAAGATCCGCTTCCCGGAGACGAGCGGCATCGGCATCAAGCCCATCTCGCGGGAGGGCACCGAGCGCCTGGTGCGCGCGGCCATCCGCCACGCGCTCGAGTTCGGCCGGAAGAGCGCGACCCTGGTCCACAAGGGCAACATCATGAAGTTCACCGAGGGCGCCTTCCGCGACTGGGGCTACGCGCTGGCCACGCGCGAGTTCCGCGATCGGGTGGTGACGGAGCGCGAGAGCTGGATCCTGGGCAACAAGGAGAAGGACGCGGCGCTGAGCGTGGAGGACAACGCGCGCGCCGTCGAGCCCGGCTACGCGCTCATGACCGAGGAGCAGAAGGCGAAGCTCCGCCAGGAGGTCGAGGCGGCCCTGGCCCTGCTGCCCACGCACGGCGGCGGCAAGTGGAAGACGAAGCTCCTCGTGCGCGACGCCATCGCGGACATCGCGCTCCAGCAGGTGCTCACGCGGCCGAAGGACTTCGAAGTGATCGCCACGCCGAACCTCAACGGCGACTACCTCTCCGACGCGTTGGCCGCGCAGGTGGGCGGGATCGGGATCGCGCCCGGCGGGAACATCAACTACGAGACCGGCCACGCCATCTTCGAGGCCACGCACGGCACGGCGCCCAAGTACGCCGACCTGGACAAGGTCAACCCGGGATCCGTGATCCTCTCCGGCTGCATGATGTTGCGCTACATGGGCTGGGGCGACCCGGCCGATCGCATCGAGAGAGCCCTGGAGAAGACGATCGGACAGAAGCGCGTCACCTACGACTTCGAGCGCCAGATGGAAGGCGCGCGCGTGCTGAAGACCTCCGAGTTCGCCTCCGCCATCATCGAGAACCTCTGAGGGGCGTGGCGTCCGCCTGGCCGCGGCCCCCGTGGTGGGCGGCGGTGTTCGCGCTGGCGCTCGCGGCCCGGCTGGCCTACCTGCTGCTCGTGCCGGAGCCGATCCGGTTCGCCAACCAGTATTTCTACCTGGGCGGCGCGCTGCGCATCGCTGGCGATGCGCATCCGCTGCGGCTCATCGCCACCAGCGACGAGTGGCGGCTGTGGGGCGGCCGCTGGACGATCGCGCCCCTGTACTACATCTTCGTGGGCGGCGTCTTCCGCCTGTTCGGCGCGAGCGTGCTCGCGCTGCAGGTCGTGCAGTGCGTGCTGGGCGCGATGAGCGCGGTCGCGGTCGGCATGCTCGGCCGCGAGGCGGCCGGACCGCGCGGGGCCTGGGCGGGCGCCGCCTACGCCGTGTACTGGCCGGCGGTGGAGATGGCGCCACGCGTGCTGACCGAGAACCTGCACGTGCCGCTCCTCGTCTGGGGGCTCGCACTGCTCTCGGTCGCGGCGCGCGGTCGCTCGACCGGCCGGGCGGCGGCGGCCGGCTTCGTGTTGGGCGTCTCCGCGCTGGCGCGCTCCGTCACGTCGTCCTTCCTGCCCATCGCGGGATGGATCGTGCTCGGCCCCCGCGGCGAAGCGAAGCGCTGGAAGCCGACGGTCGCGCTGCTCGGCGCGGCCGCGGCGGCCATCCTTCCCTGGTCGGCGCGCAACGTGATCGGCACCGGCAGCCTCGCGCCCATCGAGAGCGTCTGGGCCTACAACATCCTCCTGGACAACGCGTTCCAACGCCTGCCGAAGTACCGCGAGCCGTTCTTCTTCCAGAGCAAGAAGCCCTCCGAGGCCGCGCGCATCGCGCCGCGCTTCATCGCGCAGGGCGTCGTCCGCAACCCGCGCGCGGTGGCGGACAAGCTCCTGACGAACTTCGGCAAGGTGATCCGCGCCGAGGGCCTGCACATGGCGCTCGACGTGGAAAGGCCGGCGCCGGCATGGCTGCTGCTGGCCAGCGTGCTCGCCGACGATGTGATGCTCCTCGCCGCCTTCGCGCTGCTGGGCGCGTTGGCGGTGGCCGGCCCGCCCTCGGCGGCGCGCCGCACGCTCGTGGCGTGGACCGTGTACTACGTGTTCATGATCGCGGTCGTGTTCCACGTCGAGACGCGGTACCGCAGCGCGCTGGTGCCGGTGGTGCTGGCGGGGGCGGCGGGCGGGCTGGCCGTGCTTGTCTCCGGCACGGCGCCACGCGCGCGCATGGCCGTGGGCGTGCTCCTGGGCGCGTTGGCCGCGCTCGCCAACGGTGTCGTGTACGCGCCGGCGGCGATACGCGCGCTGCGCGCGGTCACCGCGATGGAGGGCGCGACGGACGCGCTGGCCCGCGGCGACCTGGCCACGGCCGAGCGGCGCGCGGCGGAGGCCATCGCGCGCGATCCCGGCGCGGCGCGCCCATGGATCACGTGGGGGAGCGCCCTGGCCCGTGCCGGCCGTCCCGCGGAGGCGCTCGAGGCCTACGGCCGCGCGGCCTTAGTGCGGCCAGGCAACCCGATGCCGGACGTCGTGCGGCCGCAGCTCCTGCGCGAGGCGGGCCGCCCGGAGGAGGCGGAGGCCGCTGTCGGCAAGGCCTACGATGCGGCGCGCGTCGACAACTGGCTGGCCCTCGAGGAGGCCTGGAGCGAGCTGCCCCCGCCGCGTGGCGACGCGCTCCGCGTCGGTGCCGACGACTTCGGCGCCGTGCGCGGCTTCTTCCATGCGCGCGGCACCTTCCGCTGGACCTGGCGGCGCGCGCAGCTCCGCCTGATGCCGACCGTGCCCGCTCCCGCGTACCAGGTGACGCTCGTCATGGGATCGCCGGAGCCGTCGCCCTTCGCGGCGCCCACGGTCACGGTGCGGCCGAAGGGCGGGGCCGAGGCCCGCTTCACGCTCTCGCGCGCCGCGGCCCCGTTCACCGTCATCGCGCGCCCCGCGCCCGGCGCGCCCGTGATCGTCGAGATCGAGAGCCCGACCTGGACCGGCCTCGGCGAGAATGCGGAGCAGGGTGTCGCCGTGGAGAGCATGACCCTGGCACCTGCGCGAGAGTAGAATCGCCGGCTGCGACGGGTCCCGAGAGGCCCTCACGAGGAGCGTCCGATGAACAGAAGAGTCACCGTGGTCGGAGCCGGCAACGTGGGCGCGACCCTCGCCCAGCGGCTGGCCGACCGGGAGCTGGCCGACATCGTCCTCATCGACATCGTGGAGGGCATGCCCCAGGGCAAGGGCCTGGACATCATGGAGGCGGCGCCGGTGGAGGGCTCGGACGCGCGCGTGGTCGGCACCAACGACTACAAGGACACGGCCGGCTCCGAGGTGGTGGTCATCACGGCCGGCATCGCGCGCAAGCCCGGCATGAGCCGCGACGACCTGCTCAACACGAACTACAAGATCGTCAAGGAGTGCACGGAGCAGGCGCTCAAGCACTCGCCGGATGCCATCCTCATCGTGGTGAGCAACCCCCTCGACGCCATGTGCCAGGTGGCCTACAAGGTCTCCGGCCTGCCCAAGCACCGCGTGTTCGGGATGGCGGGCGTGCTCGACAGCGCGCGCATGCGGACCTTCATCGCCATGGAGCTGGGCGTGTCGGTGGAGAACACCCACGCCTTCGTCCTGGGCGGCCACGGCGACACCATGGTGCCGCTGCCGCGGTATTCGACCGTCTCCGGCATCCCCATCACGGAGCTGCTGCCCGCCGACCGCGTGGAGGCCATCGTCAAGCGCACGGCCAACGGCGGCGCCGAGATCGTCTCGCTGCTCAAGACCGGCTCCGCGTACTACGCGCCGTCCGCGTCCACGGCGGAGATGGTGGACGCCGTGCTGAAGGACAAGCACAAGGTCCTGCCCTCCTGTTGCTACCTGGAAGGGGAGTTCGGGATCCAGGGCCTCTACGTGGGCGTGCCCGCCCAGCTCGGCGCCAAAGGCGTCGAGAAGATCTGGGAGATCAAGCTCACCGAGCCGGAGCGCGCGGCCCTGCACAAGTCCGCGGCCGCGGTCAAGGAGCTGGTGGACGTCCTGAAGATCTGACGGGCCCCCGAAGATCTGACGGGCCCCCCGAACCGCTCCCGCCCCCGCGGCGTCTTGCTTGATGGAGTGACCGCGGGTGCCCATGGATGACGCGGCGATCTTGCCGGGACACCTGGTGAGCGACGCCCTCCTCGAACGCGAATTCGAGGAGCGCCTCGCGGAGGCCTCCACGCTGGCCTTCCGTGTCGCCTACGGCGTGCTGCGAAGGCGCGAGGACGCGGAGGACGTGGCCCAGGAAGCGGCGGTGCGCGCGTACCGGAGCTTTGCGTCCCTGCGCAACCGCGACCGCTTCCGTGCCTGGCTCGTGCGCATCGCCTGGAGGCTCGCCATCGACCGGCGGCGGGCGGAGCAGCGCCGGGAAGCGCGCGAGTCGGCCTGGGACGAGCCGTCGCCGACGCGGACGGCGGAGGACCTGGCGGCTGCACGCCAGACCCAGGAGCGCGTCTGGCGCGCGCTGGACGCGCTGCCGGAGACGTTGCGGATCGTGGTCGTGCTGGCGGCAATCGAGGGCCACGGCATGCGCGAGGTGGCGGCCCTGCTCAGCCTGCCGGAAGGGACGGTCAAGTCGCGGCTGCACGACGCGCGCCGCCGCTTGTTGGAGACGCTGCGATGAGCTGTGAACGGTTCGAAGGAGAGCGGATCGACGTGGCGGCGGGCGACCGGCCGTCTCCGGCGCTGCAGGCGCACCTGGAGGCCTGCCCGGCCTGCCGGCAGAGCCTCGACGAGCAACGGCGCGCGCTGGAGGACGTCGATCACGTGCTGCGAACGGGATTGAGCGCGGCGCCCTCGCCGGAGTTCCCCGCGCGCGTGGCGGCGCGGCTGCGCGAGACGGAGCGCCGCCGATGGCGGCCGGTATGGGTGGCGGCCATGGCCGCGGCCGTCGCCGTCGCGCTGATCGCCGGGTGGATCGCGCGCCGTCCGCGCGGTGAAGAGACGGCTGGACCGCGGCAGGCCGCGACTTCGCCCGAGACGCGACCACGTGCGGACGTGCCTCGGGTGACACCGAGCGCGCCCTCGGCCCGTGCCGGCGCGCCCAGCGTGACGCACCTGCGCGCCGCGGCCGCGCGCGTCACCGCCGGCGCGCCGCGTCGCGCCGCCGCCACCATCGCAACGGAGCCGCTCGTGCTCGTCCCGCCCGGCCAGGAAGAGGCGCTGCTGAAGTTCGTTACCAATCTCGGACGGGGAACGGCGCCGGCGCCGCCTCTGCTGATGGCCGGCACGTCGGTGGACGGCGCCTTCGAGCCGCCGCCGCTGCTCGAGATCCCGGCCGTGAGCGTCGAGCCGCTATCCGATCCCGCCGTCTCACCCGAAAGGAGCCGGAGATGAAGATCCAGACGTGGAGGTGGGCCGGCCTGGCCCTCCTGCTGCTCGTCCCCGCCGCCCGCGCGCAGGAGAAGGCCGAAGCGCCCGCGCCGGCGGAGCCGCACGCGCGGTTCACGCCCTTGCGCGTGCAGATCGTGTTCTCGAAATACCAGGGCGAGAAGAAGGTGGCCAGCCTGCCCTACACGCTCACGTGCAACGCCCCCGACCGGCAGCCGGCCGTGCTGCGCATGGGCATCGAGGTGCCCGTGCCCGTCGCACCGTCCAAGGAAGGGATGCCGGGTGGGTTCAGTTACAAGAACGTCGGCACCAGCATCGACTGCCGAGCGGGCAATCCCGAGGAAGGCGGCCGCTATCGCCTCGAGCTGAACATCGAGCAGTCGTCGATCTACTCTGCGATCGACGAGAAGGGGCGTCGCCCGGGCGACGGCGAGGGCAAGGCGCCCTGGGGCGTGAGCGACACCGCGCTGGCCAGTGCGCCCATGTTCCGGAGCTTCCGCGCCAGCTTCGTCCCGATCCTCCGCGACGGCCAGACCGTGCAGTACACGGCGGCCACCGATCCCGTGAGCGGCGAGGTGGTGAAGATCGACGTCACGGTGACGGTCTTGAAGTGACCGGCTACTCTCCTGTCGAGACGCTGCGGACGGCGGGGTCGTGGATCACCGCCGCCAGGGCCTGCTCGTGGAGGCGTTTGGGCCCGCGCAGGTCCAGCTCGATGACGAGGTCGACGTCCTGCCGGCGGCACTCGACGCCCACGATCTCGAGCCCCGTCCGCTCCACCAGGTCCTGCAGCTCCTCCACCGGGTTGGGCTCGGGGCGGGCGTGGATGGTCAGGTGGCTGCCGATCGCGCGCCGCCCGACCGCGCGCTCCACCCGGCCCAGCCCGGCCAGCACCACCATCACCACCGCGGTGGTGCCGAGCGCTTCGACATAGAGGGCGGTGCCCGCCGCCATGCCGATGGCGGCCACGACCCAGATGGTGGCGGCGCTGGTCAAGCCCGTCACCGAGCCCCGCATGTGGAGGATGGTGCCCGCGCCGATGAACCCCATGCCGCTGAGGATGTTGGCCGCGATGCGATCGGGGTTGGCGGGGCCGCCGATGTGGATCGAGAGGTGCGTGAAGAAGGTGGCCCCGACGCAGATCAGGATGTTGGTGCGCAGGCCCGCAGGCTTGCCCTTCATCTCGCGCTCGAGGCCGATGGCGCCGCCGAGCACGGTGGCCAGCGCGAGCTGCAGCAGCAGCTCCAGGTGCAGCGAGCGCGCCAGCTCGGGGAAGGTGCCGTTCACGCTCGAGCGACCACGGCGCGGGAGCGCGGGATCAGCGAGCGGTCGAGGAGCAGGCCCAGCAGGCACAGCGAGAGCGGATCGGTCTCGAAGCGGAACCGGTTGTTCTCGCCGAGCTCGAGCAGGTTCCCCACCAGGGCCACGTAGGCGATATTGAAGCACAAGAAGCCCACGGCGATGCGCTGCGAACGGTCCAGCTCCCGGCCGCCCGCGCGTCCGAGCGCGCAGACCAGACCGTAGGCGAAGACCAGCGGCAGGCCCAGACGCAGGAGCCAGTACTGCGGCGCGGCATTCTCGCCGGCCGCCCAGCGGCCGAAGAACACGGCGTCGTAGGCGTCCGTGGCCGGCCGCAAGGCGTCGATGTTGGTGATGCCCAGGAAGCGAAGGTCGCTCGGCGAGCGGAAGTACACCTCCCAGGCCTCGCGCACGGAACGCAGGTACGCGCCGGGCCGGTGGCGCAGCACCCAGGCCGCGTCGCGGAGGTAGTCGTCGGAGATGGCCACGTAGCCCAGGTGGTTGAAGTTCGCGGCGCCCGTCGTCTTGGTCTCCCACGTCAGCGCGCGCGCGCGCGGACCGGCAACAGTCTCGAAGTACGCGCGAGGATAGGCGGCGGGCCGCGAGAAGGCGGGCACCAGGCTGACCGGCCTCAGCGTGCCTTGCGCCACCAGGCGCGCCCTCTCGCTCTGGTCGAGCGCATCGGTCGTGAGCCGCGCGAGGTTCATCCCCGTCCACGTGCTGGCCGCGAAATGTCCGAAGAGGACGGCGTTCTTGGCGTACAGCGTGACCAGGAGGAGCAGGGGCACGGCGCCGGCCGCCAACGCGCGGAGCGGCCGCCTCCAGGCCAGGGCCAGCCAGCCCAGCGCGGCCACCAGGTACAGGAGGTGGTAGAGGCTGCGCGCCGCGCACAGCACGAAGACGACCATCGCGAACGCGAAGCCGTCGCGCGCGGTCCCGCTGCGCGCGGCGCGGTCGAAGACGAGCACGGCCAGCACGAGGAGCCCCGCCACCGGGAGCGTGTAGAAGAGCCAGTCCTCGTAGGCCACGAAGGCGGGGCTGGTGGCCCAACAGGTGGCCAGCGCGAAGGCCACCACCGGCGAGACGGACAGCCGTCGCATGAGCACGAACGTCCCGACGTACACGGCCAGGCCGGACAGCAGGTACGTGGCCACGAACACCGCGCGCTCGTGGCCCGTCTTCAAAGCCAAACCCAGGTAGAGGTTGAACAGCGGCGGCTGCGCGTGGAGGTAGAAGAGGCTCTGCCCCAGCCGCTGGCGCAGGAGGAAGGGATCGAGGTACTGCCAGTAGACCGCGAGCGGCCCGTCGTTGAAGCGCACGCCCGCCCACGCGTAGAGCGCGCGCGAGACGACGAACGACGCGCCGATCAGGACCGGCCAGCGCCAGCGGCCGGCGGCCGCTCCCGCCGGGACGGCGGCCCGTGCGGCCCCGCTAGCCGACGCCGCCCTCCGCCTTGACCTCGCCGCGGTCTCTCAGCGTGGCGCGCATGTAGTCGCGGTAGAGGCGCGCGATCCAGTCCACGCTGATCTCCTTCGGACAGGCGGCCTCGCACTCGAGGTGGTTGGTGCAGGCCCCGAACCCCTCCGCGTCCATCTGCGCCACCATGCGGCGGACGCGCTCGTCGCGCTCCGGCTGGCCCTGCGGGAGAAGGCCCAGGTGGGCGACCTTGGCCGACGTGAACAGCATGGCGGAGGCGTTGGGGCAGGCGGCGACGCAGGCCCCGCAGCCGATGCAGGCGGCGGCGTCCATGGCGCGGTCGGCGTCCGGCTTGGGGACGGGGATGGCGTTGCCGTCGGGCGCGCTCCCCGCGGGCACGGAGATGAACCCGCCGGCGGCGATGATGCGGTCGAAGGCGCCGCGGTCCACCACCAGGTCCTTCAGCACCGGGAAGGCGGTCGCCCGCCAGGGCTCGATGGTGATGGTGTCGCCGTCCTTGAAGCTGCGCATGTGGAGCTGGCAGGCGGTGGTGGCCAGCCGCGGCCCGTGGGGAGCGCCGTTGATGACCATCCCGCACGTCCCGCAGATGCCCTCGCGGCAGTCGTGGTCGAACGCGATCGGGTCCTCGCCCTCGGCGATGAGCCGCTCGTTCACCACGTCGAGCATCTCCAGGAACGACATGTCGGGCGAGACGTCCGGCGCGTCGTAGGTCACGAACCGGCCTTCGGCCTTGCGGTCCTTCTGCCGCCAGACGTGGAGAGTGAGTCTCACTTGTAGCTCCGCTGGCTGGGGTGCACGTACTCGAAGTGCAGCGGCTCCTGGTGGCGGCGCGGCGGCTTCCCCTCGCCCGTGTACTCCCAGGCCGCCACGTGCGCGAAGTGCTCGTCGTCGCGCAGGGCCTCGCCCTCCGGCGTCTGGTACTCGATGCGGAAGTGCCCGCCGCAGGACTCGCGTCTCTCCAGCGCGTCCAGGCACATCAGCTCCGCCAGCTCCAGGAAGTCCGCCACGCGCCCGGCCTTCTCGAGCGATTGGTTGATCTCCTCGCCCGTGCCCAGCACCCGCACGTCGCGCCAGTACTCCTCGCGCAGGGCGGGGATCTTCGCGAGCGCGGTCTTGAGCCCCTCCTCCGAGCGCGCCATCCCGCAGTACTCCCACATCAGGCGCCCCAGCTCGCGGTGGAACGAGTCCACCGAGCGCTTGCCGTTGATGGCGAGGAGCTTGCTGACCCGCGCGTCCACGGCCGCCTCCGCGTCGCGGAAGGCGGGATGGTCGGTGCCGACCTTGGCCAGCGACGAGGTGGCCAGGTAGTCCCCGATGGTGTACGGCACGATGAAGTACCCGTCGGCCAGGCCCTGCATGAGAGCGCTGGCGCCCAGGCGGTTGGCGCCATGGTCGGAGAAGTTCGCCTCCCCCAGCACGTGCAGGCCCCCGATCGTGGTCATGAGGTTGTAGTCCACCCACAGTCCGCCCATCGTGTAGTGGATGGCGGGATAGATGCGCATGGGGACCTTGTACGGGTTCTCGTTCGTGATGCGCTCGTACATGTCGAAGAGGTTCCCGTACTTCTCGCCAATGACGGTGGCCCCCAGCCGCTTGATCGCGTCCGCGAAGTCCAGGTACACGCCGAAGCCGCCGGGGCCCACTCCGCGTCCCTCGTCCGCCACCTGCTTGGCCGCGCGCGAGGCGATATCGCGTGGCACCAGGTTGCCGAAGGCGGGATAGCGGCGCTCCAGGTAGTAGTCGCGCTCGTCCTCCGGGATCTGGTCCGGCGGCCGCGTGTCGCCCTTCTTCTTCGGCACCCA
>Ga0070698_100009519_pt1 | contig 10406 bp, 6 predicted proteins | sample KBSK1502metaG_FD_65477 | JGI IMG/M metagenome (GOLD analysis project Ga0070698, IMG submission 65477) | Corn, switchgrass and miscanthus rhizosphere microbial communities from Kellogg Biological Station, Michigan, USA - KBS K1-50-2 metaG | ecosystem: Host-associated > Plants > Roots >... | reverse complement strand
CTCGGTACTGTGCCCGAGAGAACCCGGGCAGCCATGCTTGCTACACGGGATCGGTGCCGATCACCGGGCCGACGTCAGCCTGGCGGCTCTCGCCGGGCACGACGTCACCCGGCTGGGCGGGCGCTTACGGCCTCCTTGAGGTAACGCCGGACGGCGAGGTCCTCGATCCGGTCAAGCCGGCGGATCAGGCTGCGGAGTTCGGTGAGAAAGGCGGCCCGCTGTTTCGGGAGAACCTCACCGGGTTCGAGGAGCCCCCGGTTCCTCGCGAGCTGAAGCGCAGTCTGGAAGAGCAGCACGGAGACGGACTCGGAGCTGCGCAGCCTGCGCTGGGCCACGTACTGCCGGCCCAGACCGAGCGCCCGCCGGGTCACCTCGGCGTCGTCGAACAGGCCGTCATCGCTGGCCAGGACGTCGGCGACGAGCCGGTAGGCCTCGACGAACGGCCGGACGATGATGTGGGACACCAGCGGCCGCATGTCCGACAGCAGGGCGTCCGCTTCCTCGGGGCCCGACGTTAGCCGCTGTTCCCAGGCGGGGTCGTGCCGGTCCATTTCCTCGTGCACCTGGGACCGGTGCTCGTCGCGGTCCTTGAAGTAGAACTCGAACTTCAGCAGGTCGCGGAGCCAGGCGATCTCGGCCCAGAAGGCCCCGACCGGATCGGTGCTGTCGTCCCTGGCCCGGAGCACCGCCAGCTCGCATAGCGCCGTGTCGAGCAGGAAGTGGATCAGCGAGTTCCGGTAGAAGGTCGCGGCCAGCTGGTGCTCGGGCTCGATCAGCCAGACCGGCTCGCGTCCGTCCGCCGAACAGGTGACGAGCCCGCCCGCGGACAGTGCGTCCAGCGTCGCCCGCAGCGGCTCCGCCGCGGACAGCGCCCGCGCGCTCGCCGTCCTCGGGATGTCGCGGCTCTCCAGGTAGTCGAGCGCATCGGCCAGGGCCAGGCGGATCTCGCCGAAGGTCAGAGCGGTGCCGTGCATGGCCAGCAGCAGCGTGGTGATCAGCGCCGTCGCCGTGACGGGCATGCCCTGGTTGATCCGCCAGGCCACCTCGAACGCGGTCTTCTGCAGGGCCAGTCGGCGGGCGGCCGGATTGGTGGCGGTCTCGCCGCCCGGCGGCCCGAGGAAGGCGCTCAGCGAGACCGGCTCGCCGAAGCGCACGTAGACCTTGCCGTAGTGGCGAGCCCCCTGCGCCTTGATGAAGCCGTAGAGCCAGCCGAAGCCTTCCGGCTTCTTCTGCCCGCCCCGCGCGTATTCGGCGTATTCGGCGATCTCGTGCAGCTGGTCGAAGGTGATGGACACCGGCAGCAGCAAGATGTCGTCGACGCGGCCCTGCAGGTAAGCGTCGGCGGCGTAGGACAGCAGACCGAGCCTCGGGGGCAGCATCTTGCCGGTGCGCGAGCGGGTGCCCTCGATCGACCAGCTGAGGTTGAACCGCTTCTCGAGCACGTAGCCGACGTATTCCCGCAATACGTACTTGTACAGCGGGTCGTCGCCGGTCGAGCGCCGGATGAAGATCACCCCGGCCCGCCGGAGGATGGCGCCCATCGGCCCGAACGCCATGTTGATGCCGGCGAACAGGTGCGCGGGTGGCAGGCCCTTCTCCTGCATGGCGGCGGTGAGCACGAGGTTGTCGAGGTTCGACCGGTGCGACCAGAGGAAGACGCACGGGTGGCGCTGCATGGCCGCACGCAGTCGTTCGACCTGGGATTCGTCGAAGTCGATCTGCGGGTCGAAGCCCCGCTGGAAGATCAGCCGTCCGACGGTCGGCATGATGTCGATGAGTCGGCGGCTCCAGCCCGCGGCGAGCTCGTCGAGGATCTGGCCCGCTTCCGCCAGCGACGGCGGCGCCTCGTCCGGTCCGCGTCGCACCTCGTGGAGTCCGGCACGGAAGCTGCGGGAGGAGAGGATCTCCTCTTTCACTAGGCTCGGCGTCTTGTACCTGGGCCCGAGCAGCCGGTACTCGGCCCGGTCGAGCGCGAGCGTGGCCCGGCGGGCCACGTAGGCGGCGAAGTCGGCCTGGTACTCGCCGTCATTCGTCTCGGCCCAGCGCTGCCGCAGCGAGGCGACCGTCGCGGGCTCGCCGACGAGTACGGTGGCCCGGCCCGGCTGCCGGGACAAGATCCGCCGCTGCTGACGTTCGCTGGGGTGATACGGGTCATGACCCGGCATGATGTCGGCCAGCCGGGCCGCGCGCCTGCCCGCGTGCTCCTCGGGCAGCCAGACCACCCTGACCGGCACCAGCCGGAAGGCGTCCTCGAGTTCGGCCAGCGCCTGGGGGAGCTGCGTCCCCCCGCTTCCCGGTGGCCCGAGGCTGACGGGGGGCCGGTCCGTCCCGCCGGACGCGGCGATCCGCTCCCGGATCAGCCGCGCCTCGGTCTCGGTGGCGGCCTGCGTGAGCAGCACCGTCGCGGAGCGATCGGCCAGCAGGTCGGCTAGGTCGGGTTCCGCGCTCATGATGCCGCTCCCGTGTGGCCGTTCGGCCCTGTCGTCGGCCAGTCGGCCAGAAGTTCCAGGTAGCGCGCCCGGATCTGCTCGATCCGTTCCCGCAGGTTCCGCAGGGTCCAGTCCTCGACGCTGACGGGCGGCAGCACGGCGATGTCGACCGTGCCCGGATTGAGCGTGGCGGAGTTGCGGCCCGCCACCGAATCGGCGTTCCTGATGACGATCGGGACGACCGGCAGGCCGGTCGCCATGGCTATCCGGAAGGCCCCCTTCTTGAACGGGCCCAACCCCATGGCCGCCTGGGTGTCCAGCCGGGTCCCCTCGGGAGCGACCAGGATCGACAGGCCCTTGCGCGCCGCCTCTTCGACGGGCTTGAGGGCGGCGACGGCCGACGCGGTGTCCGCACGGTCGACGAACGCCGCGTCGAGCAGCTTCCCGATCGGGCCGACTATGGGATTGCTCTCGAGTTCCTTCTTGGCGATGCCGGTCCAGTTGTCTTTGACCAGCGCGGCCACCATGAACACGTCGAAGTTGTTGCGATGGTTGAACAAGAAGACGGCTGGCCTTTGCGCGGTCAGGTTCTCGGCGCCGGTCACGTTCAGCTTGACGCCGTTCAGCGCGAGCACCGTCTCCGGCCAGTACCTGGTCAGGAAGTTGACGCCGGTGCGCCTGCTCCGCGTCAGCACGCCGATACCTAGCGCGCCCGCGGCGATCGGGCCCAGCGAACCGATCCCGGCCAGGCCGCGCACCCGGGCCAGCGGGCCGCCGCCACCCCGGCTGCTGAACCGCAGAATGGGCCACCCGCGGCGTTCGGCCACCTTGGTCAGCGCCGGGCCCGGGTTGGTCGGCCTCGGGTTGCCGACGAGGTGCATAAGGGCGAGATCCTCGTCGCCGTCCGCGTAGAAGTAGCTCGACCGCAGGTTGACCTGATGATCGGCGGCGAACCGCTGGACGCTGGTGGCCTTGGTGGTGCCCCAGACGATGGGGCGCTGGATCTCGCCGGTCAGTATCCCGAGCTCATCGACGACGAACCGGTTGCATACCACATGGTCGATGCCGAGGTAGCGCGCCACCGGCTCCGCCTGCATGGTCAGGGCCGACGAGCTGAGCACGACGGTGTGGCCGCGCCGCTGGTGCGCGCGAACCAGTTCGCGCATCTCCGGGTAGATCAGGTCCGCGATGGATTGCTGGAAGATCCGCTCGCCCATCTCGTCGACGTCCTCGGCCAGCCGCCCCTTGGCCATGCTGGCCCCGGCCTCGATCAGGTTCTCGAAGTCACGCCGCCCGAGCCGGTACTCCACCGCGAGCTGCATCATGCGCAGGAACTCGCCCGCGCCGACCTCCCGGCGGCGCAGCCGGTCCTTGGTGTGGGCGGCGACCGTGAACCCGGCGACCAGCGTCCCGTCCAGGTCGAAGAACGCGCCGATCCCCGGGCCTTCCGGGCTGGCGTCGACTTCGGCCACCGACCCGGGCAGGCGCAGCTGCCTGACGGGCGCGCCCGGGGCGGTGGCGGTCATTTGGGCCGTCCTAGCTCGATCACCTCGTCGAAACCGAGCTGCAAGCACTTCTCGAGCTGATCGGCGGCGGTGAACGACGCCGTGTCGTAGCGGAAGGCCACGGTACAGGTGCCCGCCCGGGAGACGAGGATCGCCATCATGGCCACCCGGGGCATCGGCCCCATCCCGTACTGCCGTTCCACCCTCGCCCCGGCCAGGAACGTCTCCTGCGAGTAGCCCGGCACGTTGCTGGCCTGGATGTCCGGCGGCGTGATCCGCTCGACGACCGCCTGCAGCGCCGCGTCGGGGAGCAGGCTGAGGACCGGGGCGATCCGCCCGATCACGTCCATCGCCGGCTCGCTCCGGCGGGCCACCACCTGCTCGCGAACCTGCCGCATCCGCTCAGCGGGATCGGATTCGCCGATCGGCGCGGCTATGGTGACACCCGCGAACCTGTTGCCCGACGCCGGGTCGTCGCCGGTGCGCAGGCTGACGGGGAGGGCCAGCGGCAGGGCGTCGATGGGCACGCCCAGCGCCTCGTGGTACCGGCCGAGACCGCCGCACAGCGCCGCGAGATAGGCGTCGTTGACCGATCCGCCCACCGCCTTGGCCGCCGCGCGCAGGTCGGCGAGCGGCAGCTCCAGCACATGAGTGCGGGTCACCAGGCTCCGGCGGCGCAGCAAGGGCGACCGCTCGGCCGGCGGCGGCCCGAGCACCCGGCGCGCCGAGCCTGCGAAACCGATCACGTCCGACACCGCCGGTCCCGGCCGCCGGACCAGGCGGCCGACGGTACCCGCCGTGCCGCCCAGCACCTTCCGGCCGGCCGAAAGCGCCGTCCCCGGCAGGTGCTGCAGGCTGCTGCGCATCAGGTCGCCGCCGCTGACGTCGCGCGGAACAGGTACCGGCGGGAGCGGTCGCGGCCCCGGTTCCCGCTCGGTGTCGTAGACCTGCTCGAACAGGGCTATCCCGCCCAGGCCGTCGGTGATCGCGTGGCTGAGCTTGGTCAGCAGCGCGGCCTTGCCTCCCTCCAGGCCCTCCACGTACACCGCCTCCCACAAGGCGCGAGAGGTGTCCAGCGGCGACTGCAGCGTGACCTCGGCCAGGTCCAGGAGCTGACGCAGTGTGCCGGGGCCAGGCAGCGCAACCCGGCGCAGGTGATAGTCCAGGTCGAAGTCGGGATCTACGACCCACCGCGGCGGCGTAGTCGGCAGCGGCGGAACCACCACCTTCTGCCGCATCCTGATGACCACCCGGCTGGCCCGGTCCATCGCCTCGCGCAGCCGGCCCCAGTCGGCCTGCCGGTCAAGGATCTCCAGACCGAGAAACGCGGATCGGGTGGCCGGATGAGATTCACCGCGGTGCATCAGGTAATCCAGCGGGCTGAGCTCGTCGGGCTGTCCAATAGACAATGGCGGCGCGTCGGCCATGATGTCCCCAGGTAGGTGGGTTGCTGATAAACACGTTGGGTGCCAGAGCCGTTCTACCACTTCCCCAATTCGATGCCCAGATCGCTCCCGAACCGTTCTCGTACCGTCTCGCCGGCCTCGGCGGACGCACCTTCGCGGAGGCCACTCCGACCGGACCTTAACCGTACATTAATCCTTAAGATTCGCTAACTGAATGGCGCAGGCGCACTTGTGGTCCCCGGTCAAAGCAGCTGGTGTCACAGCAGCTGGCTGACGGCCAGGAATGCGGTCACCACTTCCGCCGCGTCCTCGATGCTGATCTTGTCGGTCGTCACTATGAGGTCGTACAGCGCGGGATCGCTCAGGTCCACACCGTAGAGGTGATGCGCGAACGCCGCCCGCGCGCGATCGGTCCGCTCTATCACCCGCGCCGCTTCATGCTCGTCGTACCCCGCGCGCTCACGCACCCGCCGGATCCGGGTCGGCCCCGACGCCACGAATCGCACGTGCAGGGCACGCGGATGCCTGGCGAGGATGACCGCACTCGCGCGCCCGAGCACGACGCCGCCGGTGGTCGCGGCCAGCTTCCACAGCGCGGCCTCGGTGGCCAGCCGGAACCTTTCCTCGTCGTCGAAATCAGCCGGAGCCACCTCCAGGCCGAACAGCGGCTCGGTATTGGCCGCGCTGACGAGCAGCCGGAGTCCGGCGTGCGTACGCTGCTCATCGAGAGCTTCCGCCGAGGCCACCGGCACGTCGAGCTGCTGCGCCACGGCGACCGGGATGGCGCGGTCGACGAACGGCAGCGACAGGCGCTCGGCCAGACGCTGAGCCACCAGGTCGCCACCCGCGCCGACCGCCGAGTTGACCGTGATCACCAGCGGAGCCGCGGAGCCTGCGGCCGTGGCGAGCTGCCGCCACCGCCGGATCTGGGCTTCCAGATCGGCCTCTTCCTCGCTCAGCCGGTCGGCCGGCTGGGTTGTCACCGGGGCGTACGTGCGGGTTCTAGCCGGCCGGCCGGTCAGCAGGCACACCAGGGTGGCCAGCAGCATCATCCCCGCCGCGACGCCGAAGGTCAGCTCCAGGCCGGCGTGAAACGGGCCGGAGATGATGCCGGGAAAGAACGTCGTGCTGGTCACCGTGCTCACCGTGGCGGCAGGCAGGTGCACGAGGGCCGGCCCCAGCAGGATCCGCATGGGGTTGTAGCCGAGGAAGGTGGCGAACAGCGTGGCGACTGGGGGCAGGTGGGCCACCACGGCGGCCTCGGGCGCCGGGACGCCGGCGCCGGTCAGCCCGGTGAACAGCGCGCGCGGCAGCCGCGCCGCCAGGCCCGCGGTCAGCATGGTGAAGAACAGGCCGATGGCCAGCGTCTGCCCGACGTTCATCGAGGTGGCGCGGATGCCGGCCGCCGATCCGCGCTGCGCCGGATCGACCGCGCTCATCACCTCGGCGGCGTTGGGCGAGCTGAACGCGCCCATGCCGAGCCCGTAGCCCAGCAACAGCAGGGCGAACATCCAGTAGCGGAAATCAACCGGCAGCAGGGCGAGCAGGACGAAGGCAGCGGTCGAGACCACCAGTCCGCCGACCGTGAACGGGCGCGGGCCGAACCGGTCGGACAGGCTCCCGCCGAGCGGCCCGGCCAGCAGGAACCCCACCGTGAGCGGCAGCATGTAGATCGCTGACCACAGCGGAGTCTGCCCGAAGCTGTAGCCCCGCAGCGGCAGCCAGATGCCTTGCAGCCAGATCACCAGCAGGAAGAGCAGGCCGCCGCGCGCGATCGAGGCCAGCAGGCTGGTGAGGTTCCCGCTGGCGAACGTCCGGTTGCGCAGCAGCGCCAGGTCCAGCATCGGCTCCGCCACGCGGCGTTCCACGACCACGAACGCGATCAAGATGACGACGCCGCCGATGACCGAGCCGAGCACCAAGGGGTTCGTCCAGCCCATGACGTGTCCCCCGTACGGCTGGATGCCGTAGGTGATGCCGACGAGCACGGCGACCAGCCCCACGGCGAACAACGAGCTGCCCCACCAGTCGGTCTTCCCCGGGCGAGGGGCGGAGATCTCCCGCAGCCGGGTATAGCCCCAGATGGTGCCGAACAGGCCGACGGGGACGGAGATCAGGAAGATCAGGTGCCAGTCGGTGTCGGCCAGCAAGCCGCCGATGACCAGCCCGATGAACGATCCGGCGGTGGCCGCGACCGCGTTGATGCCCAGCGCCATGCCGCGCTGGGTGGCCGGAAAGGCATCGGTGAGGATCGCGGCGGAGTTCGCGAACATCATCGCGCCGCCCACCCCCTGCAGCACCCGGAGCAAGATGATCAGCAGCGCCGCGCCGCGGCCATGGGTGAAGACCAGCGACAGCCCGATCGAGCACGCAGTGAAGATGGCAAAGCCGAGGTTGTAGATGCGGACCCGCCCGAATGCGTCGCCCAGGCGACCGAACGAGATCACGAGTACCGCGGTCACCACGAGGAAGCCCTGCAGGATCCACAACAGGTAGCTGACGTTGGCTGGCTCCAGCGGGTTGAGCCGGATCCCGCGGAATATGGCGGGCAGCGAGATCAGCACGATGGACGAGTTGATCGTGACCATCAGTATGCCCACGGTGGTATTCGTCAGCACGATCCACCTATAGTGATCGGCGGCGCGACTGACTTGCTGATGATCGGACGTCATGCGCTCTCTCCTCGGAGGCAGCTAGCGCCTATCGTAAGATGAGTTATATGATTCTCGTCACACACTGGGACGGGAGTCAAAGGCAAGCCGCGGAAGCGGCCAGCCCAGGTTCCTTGCGACTGAGGAGGATGCAGTGAGCGTGTACCGGGTTACCGACCTCATCGGGACGAGTTCTCAGTCGTGGGAGCACGCCGCCGCCAACGCGGTGAACACCGCACGTAAGACGCTGCGGGACCTGCGCGTGGCCGAGGTGGTCCAGCAGGACCTGTCCCTCGGCGAGGATGGCGAGATCACCTACCGCACCAAGCTCCGGCTTTCCTTCAAGTACGAGACCGAGGACTAGGCAGGCTCAGGGGCGAGTCCGACTGTCCTGCCCGCGCCGCTCGGCCCGCTCGGCCAGGGCGCACACGGCGTCACTGCAGGTGACACCGCAGTCCGTTCGGGTTGTTGAAAGATTTTGACCGAACGGACTGCGGTGCGTGCCCTGGCCTTCGTGCGAGTAAGCCCGGCTGGCTGCCTTGGATCAGCGCCGGATCCTCGTGAGCCCGCCCGGTCATGCTGGATTCAGGCTGGCCTGGCGGGAGGAATGTTGGCGTTGAGGTGAAAGACGTTGCCAGGGTCGTATTGCGATTTGATCTTGGCTAGGCGGTCGTACTTCCCGGGCCCGTAGGCGGCCCGCACGCGATCTTCCTCGTATTCGGACATGAAATTCACGTAGCTCCCGACCCCGCTCGCGTGCGGCACGAGGGCCGACCAGTAGTCGCGTGCCCACTGGCGGTCTGCGTCGAGTTCCTCCTGGGTGTGAGCGATCGCCGCGATGTTGACCACATACCGGGTGCTGCGGCGACCTCCGAATGCGGTGGCGTCGTCGGCGACCTCGGCGAAAGAGCCGCCGAGGCAGAAGATAGGGGTAAATGACATCGCTGATGTCTTGTGCGGCTGGTGCTCGACGATGGTGTCGATGGCGCCATCGGTCAGGTCGTCCAGGTACACGGCCTTCTCATAGGCGAGGATGCCCCAGGGCGCGGACGGGTCGAACATCTGCTGGAGGTTCGCGTACGGAATCGGGGTGACGAGCTCGAAACGCGCGCTCAGCGCGTCGCGGATCGGCGCAATCAGTTGCGCGTGTGCGCTGGCGGCGCCGAAACCAGCCACGAGCATGGCATAACCGGGCTGGAGCCGGTATTCCTCCGGTACGAAGGGCTCAGGCGGGGCATTCAGCCCTGCGATGAACATGGCGGCCTCACGGGGCAGCGTGTGCGCGATCTCCCTGGCCAGGCGGAGCATCGCCGCGCCCTGGTCCAGATCCACGAAAAACAGGCCCAGGTTGACGATGGGGCCAACCCGGTGCAGCCGGTATTCGAACGAGGTGACAACGCCGAAGTTGCCGCCGCCGCCCCGCAGGGCCCAGAACAGGTCAGGGTGCTGGTCGCCGGATGCCCGCAGGATCTGGCCGTCGGCGGTGACCACCTGCGCGCCGATCAGGTTGTCACAGCTGAGCCCGGCCAAGGTGGTGAGCCAGCCCATCCCGCCGCCCAGCGTGAGGCCGCCGATGCCGGTATGGCTGATGAACCCTCCCGGCACTGCCAGTCCATGCTGCTGGCCCGCGGCGTCCAGCTCGGCCCAGGTCACCCCGCCCCCGGCCACGGCCACCTGGCCCGCGGGATCGACGTGCACCGATTTCAGCGGCGTGAGGTCGATCATCACGCCGCCTTCGGTCACCGCGAATCCCGAGAAACCATGACCGCCGCCGCGCACCGAGACCTCCAGGCCACTGTCTTGCGCGAACGTCAGCGCATGCGCCACGTCCGCGCTGCCCGCACAGCGGACAACCACACACGGGCGCCGGTCGATAGCCCCATTCCAGATCGCCGCCGCGTCGCTATACCCGGGCGAACCAGGCTCCGCGACGGTTCCCGTCACTCGTGATCGAAGCGCATCCAGGTCGCTTGAACGGATTTGCGCCATATGTCCCCCCGAACGTGCGCGCCAATGCTATGCGGAACGATACAGCACCGTCCCCATCGATTCCCGTCATGTGCGCCTCCGGCGGACTGTGCGGACGGCAGCGGTTCCTAATCCCCGCTGTTCACAGCGCTCAGAATACCCAGCTGGCGAGTCAGGTCGCCCGCGGCGCGTTGTACGGCTGGGCGGCACGGTGGTGAGCACCTCGGTCACGTAGGCGTCGATCGTCTGCTGGCCGGTCGCGGCGGCTATTGACACCCGGTGGTGGCCGTCGCTGACGAAATGCAGGTCGCCTACGCGGTACACCTGGATCGGCGGGATCGCCTCACCGCGCCGCTGGGCCAGCGCCAGCGGTTCCCAGCGGGACCGCACCCGGTTAGAGGTGGGCCGGAAGTGCCGGTCGAAGTCGCGCCGCGAGTCGACCGTGCC
>Ga0070698_100009518_pt1 | contig 10406 bp, 12 predicted proteins | sample KBSK1502metaG_FD_65477 | JGI IMG/M metagenome (GOLD analysis project Ga0070698, IMG submission 65477) | Corn, switchgrass and miscanthus rhizosphere microbial communities from Kellogg Biological Station, Michigan, USA - KBS K1-50-2 metaG | ecosystem: Host-associated > Plants > Roots >... | reverse complement strand
GGCCCGGCGTGCAATAGCCGCACTGGAACCCATCGTGGCGGATGAACGCCTCCTGCACCGGGTGCAGGCCGCCCTCACGCGACAGGCCCTCGATCGTCGTCACCTCGCGGCTGTCGCACTGCGCCGCCAGCGTCAGGCACGACAGAACCCGCTTGCCATCGACCAGCACCGTGCACGCCCCGCACGCCCCCTGGTCGCAGCCCTTCTTGGTGCCGGTCAGGTCGAGCCGATCGCGCAGCGCGTCGAGCAACGTCACCCGGCTGTCCAACCGCAACCGCTGCGCGCTGCCGTTGACCCGCAACGTGAGGTCGACCTCCGCGGAAGACCCGCGCATCGTCTTCAGCATGGCATCATGTCTCCTCGCCGGCTCTTGGCGCTGGCCCGGCTGTGACCGCCCACGCCAGGCATGGATCGAACTGTCGGCTGGTGAGCCTTAAGCGTCATGCCGGGCCGACAGCGCTTGCATACGCCAGTGCACGGTGCAAGCGTGCAGCCGCAGGGGTGGATCCCGCAGGCTAGCGGCGCTGCGGGAAGCCGGCCGGGGCGGCGAGCAAGACGTGGGGCAGCTGGCTGCGCCAGCTGATGCCGAACTTGGCGAAGACCTTGCCTACAGCAGCCGCACCGGACGGTGTCATGCGTGATGAACGCCCTCTGCAGCAGATGGAGGTCTCCGTCGCCAAGCCCCTCGGCGGTGATGATCTCCACGTCCTGATGTGCGACCGCCGGTGCCAGCCAGCTGAGCGCGCGGCGCCCCTCCAGCAAGATCGTGCGGGCGCCGCACTGCCCGTGATCGCAGCCCTTCTTCACCCTGGTCATGCCCAGCCGCTCCCGCAACGCATCCAGCGGCGTGGTCCGGGTGTCCACGGCCAGGCGGTGCTCCGCACCGTCCACCCGGAGCGTGACCTCGATACCCATGATCTCCCCTGAGCCCTCCCGCAGTGAATGGCCGTCGCGGACCATCCTCATCCGGTACTACAAGCGGGGGTATCCGTATGATGACTGCACCTGCCGCCCGCAGAGGCCGGGCGCAGTCAGGTCGCTATACCGCACGCTGACCACGAGACCCGGCGACTCAGCGTTCGGTACGCCGGAATGCGCCTGATTCCCCTAGGCCGCACTATTGTGCGGTCGACAATGCCCGGATGTGGGCTGTGAAAAGGTTCACGCTCAGCGTGACGGCCGTGTCGACACCACAGACACCTTCAATACCTGGCCCGTGGCGCATCAACACGCAAACCTCACCGTGGGTGGCCGCGTCTCTGCGGCCGATCTCCTGGAAGCAGCCGCATGGCTGCACGACATCGGCTACGCGCCCTGCCTTACCGTGACGGGCCGGCATGCCCTGAACTGCGGCCGTTACCCGCGCGACGTCCAGCACGCCGAGGCGCTGCGCAACCCGCATGGCCGTCTGGCTGGCATCTGACGGCTGTTCCGGGCCACGCCCACGGGCGATTCGACGACGTTCCTCTTGGTGGCCCTGATTGCGACTCGCTCCGCGGTGAACGCGCTTCGCGGGTCGGGAGCGCCGAACAGATGGTGCGACACCTGCTCCTAGTGCAGGCTTGCCCCGACGAAGACGTCATCGAGGACCTCCGCATGGCCCTTGATGCCCCAGAGGGCTCGCCCCGCACGAGCCACGCCGTGACAGCATCCAGCTGATTCCAGCGCTCGAGGCCACCATGGGCCTCGATGACCGTTTCAAGCACATCGGTCATTTCCGCCTTCTGTTTCTGTCTGGTGACTCGACCCCGCCGAACGGCTCCCACCGGCCGTGGAGATTCCCGTTCGGAGGATCCATCGCGCCGAGTGTCGTCCGTGCGGGCCGGACTCGCATTCTGCCAGTACGCAGTGCAAGCGGCCGGTCGTGGCCTGATAGCGCGCCGACTTGGGCTGGGGGACCATTTGCGGCAACGCCCCGACCTGCGCGAGGCGTGGTTTTCCGACTTCGCCCACGGGACCGAAGACGTCGCCGCCTACTGGCACGGCTCCCAGCCGCCACAAACGACGAGCGCCATCTGGACGCGGTGCGCCGTGGCATGGATCTTGACCACCTGCCGCACGGATGACCGCGGCTTTAGACGGCCCGCTGCCGCTCTACCTGCCGGCCGGCTGCGCAACGTGGGCGGGCGCCGGCCCTATACATGCTGTTCCCCACGATTGCGCGCATTCTGCAGGACCGTGGTTGCTTAGCGCCAGCGCGACTGCGATCAGCCCGACGGAGATGAGAAGCCACAGCAGCACCGCGGCCCGATGCCAGCCCAGCCGTCGGCACAACCTGCGCGGGCTCCGAGCACTACGATCCGGCGCGGGCTCCGGTTACGGTCCAGGCGGTCAGTAGCCGACGGCCGGATCGGCTGGATTTCATCGCGCTCCGGCATCTCCTCGCCCGATGCCAGCCGACTGAATATGCCTAGCCGGGAGGCTAGTCCGGGATCAGACTCAGCGAGCCCGTCCTCAATGGATTCCAGGGCCTGTTGTTCCCGCGCGCTTAGGCTCATCGCCGCCACTCCCCCGCCGATGTTTGGAGGATGCCGAGGGTGTTCGTTGCTGGGTAGATGATCCAGGCCGCCCAGCCGAAGGCGATGCCGTCCCTGATCGCCGTCCGGCGATCTGGTCCGGCGCCGCTTCCCGCGCGCTCGCGGCCGGCGCTGGCGCGGGGGATGGTCATCGCGGCTTGCTCGTGGGAGCGTGTCCTGCACGAACCTGGTCATGACGCCAGAGTTCCCCGCCGGACGGGCCGGACGGTATCCGAAACGTGACTGCACTGGTGCCGTGCCGCCACGCGAATCTTCCCGGCAGGCAAGACGTGCGGCATCGCTACTGCGGCCGCGCAACGTGCCGCCGCAACGTGCAGTCGTGCTGCGGATACCCGGGCAGGCCTGGCGCCGTCCATGGTTGAGGTACTCAGATAATTTCCGGTCGTTCGCAGCGGCAGAACAACACCTCCGCCGAAATAGGTCCCGTAAATGGAAGGACGAGAGATGAGCGAGCAGCGAGATCTTGAGGGCCTCAGTGCCCTGGTGACCGGGGCCACGTCGGGTATCGGCAGGGCGGCGGCCGAGGAGCTTGGCCGGCGTGGTGCCGAGGTCGTGGTGCACGGCCGGGACCCAGTCCGCGGAACGGCGGTGGCCGCCACGATCACCGCGGAGGGAGGCACGGCCCGGTTCGTGGCCGCCGACCTCAGCGACCCGGCCCAGCTGGATGACCTGGCCGGGCACGCGGACGCGGTCGACGTGCTGGTCAACAACGCCGGGTTCTCCTGGTTCGGGCCGACCGCGGACCTCGACGTGGCGACCTTCGACCGGCTGTTCGCCGCGAATGTCCGGGCGCCGTATTTCCTGGTCGCCGCGCTGGCCCCGAAGATGGCCGCCCGGGGCAGCGGCAGCATCATCAACATCGCCAGCATGGCCGGACAGATCGGCCTGGCCGGCGGCGCCGCCTACGGCGCTACCAAGGCCACCCTGGCGTCGATGACCCGGTCCTGGGCCGCCGAGTTCAGCCCCGCAGGGGTCCGGGTCAATGCCATCGCCGCCGGGCCGGTGCTGACCGCCGGGGCCGCCACCGACCGTATCGAGGCCCTCGGCGCCACGACCTTGCTCTCCCGTGCCGCCCGGCCCGCCGAGATCGCCGAGGTCATCGCCTTCCTCGCGTCCTCGAAGGCCAGCTACGTCACCGGCGCGGTCATCGCCGCCGACGGCGGCCGCACCGCCATCTGAGCCCGGCGGCCCAGCGGGAACGGCGCAGGATCGCGGCCGCCATTTCGTCCGGTACGTGAGCCGCCACGTAGTCCGCGCCGCATCCTGGCGTACGCTCGCATCGCCGACGCTTCCCGAAAGGAAATGCCAGCCTTGACCACTTCGCTGCTCGCAGTCACCTTCGACTGTGCCGATGCCGCTACCCTGGCCGGGTTCTGGGCCGATGTCCTCGGGCGCCCGGTTGCCGACGACCCGACCTCCGAGCAGGCGGTCCTGCTCCCCGGCGACACCAGCGGACCACGCATCGTGTTCAACAAGGTGCCGGAGCCGAAGACCGTCAAGAACCGCCTGCACCTTGACGTCGTCAGCGATACCTTCGACGCCGAGACCGAGCGCCTGCTGAGCTTGGGCGCCGAGAGGCTCCGCGACGTCCAGCGAGACAAGTCCCGATGGACGACCTTCGCTGACATCGAAGGCAACGAGTTCGACCTGATCGCCAGGTAGGCTCCCGCGGCCGTGACCGAAGTCCTACCCACCCGTGCGGGCGACACAGAAGCGGAGGCGGGCCGCTCACATGGTCGCCGAAGAGTCAGCCGACGCGTCCGCTCTGCGGCGGGTTTTCCGGTCCGCTGTGCCGTCTGCCGACCCGGCCCGGGTGGCCGATGAAGTCGAGCAGTGCCTGGTTGACCTCGTCGGCGTGGGTCCAGATGATCGCGTGCGGCCCGCCCGCGATGACGACGCAGCGGGCGTTGGTCAGCAGCGCGGGAAGCCTGCTGCCGGTGGCCTCGTAGGGCAGCACGCGATCCTGGTCGCCCTGGATCACCAGGACGGGGACGCTGATCGCGGCCAGATCGGCCCGGAAGTCTTCCAGGCAGGCAGTGACACAGCCGAGGGCGGCGTGCGCCGACGCCGAGATAGCCACGTAGAAGCTGTTCTGCCACGCCTGGTCGCTGACCCGGTCCCCGCCCAGAAGATCGACGCTTTAGGAGCGGTCCATGAAATCTTTCATCGCGGCCGGCCGGTCCGCGGCGATACGCGCCGTCAGAGCGTCGAAAACGCTCCGGTCAACGCCGTCAGGATTGTCATGCGTCTTGAGCAGGAACGGCAACAGCGGCGCCACCAGCACGGCCGCCGTGACCCGCCCCGGACCGTGCACGGCCAGGTAGCGGGTCACCTCACCGGTGCCCATGGCAAACCCGGCCAGCACCACGTCGCGCAGGTCGAGCCTGCTGAGCAGGACATGAAGATCGCCGGCCAGCGTGCCGAAGTCATATCCGGTGCTGGGCCGGCTCGAGGCGCCGAAGCCCCGCCGGTCATAGGTGATCACCCGGTACCCGGCAGCCAGCAAGGCTGCCTCCTGCTTTTCCCATGAGTGCCCGTTCTGCGCGTAGCCGTGCACCAGCACGACAGGGGAACCGGACCCGTGATCCTCGTAGTAGATCCGGATGGCGGCTGAGTTCTCCCGCCCGGCCGTGACAAAAGGCATCGCGATCCTCATCGTTCGGTGCTCGCAGCGGTAACGCCTGACCCAGGCTTCACTGTGCCTCCCGGGCAGGCATAGGCGGTATCCGCCGGGTGACTGCACTTCGCGCGGCGGGCATGCCCGGGCCACGGTCGCTGTTGAGCCTGGGGACGGTGTCGACGAAAACGCAATGGCCGAGAGGACAGGCACGTGCCAGGCTCCGGTGAACTCTCATCACAGCAGCCCGCACCCATCATCGGCCGGGAAGCAGGCCTGGCCCGGCTACGCGGGCTGGTGGACCCAGGCCCGCAGGCCAGCCGGATCCTGGTCGTCACCGGTGAGGCGGGCATGGGCAAGACCGTACTCCTGGCGGATGCCACCGACCGGGCCCGGCTGGCGGGCATGCGGGTACTGTCCGTTACTGGCCGGGAATCGGAGTCCAAACTCGCGTTCGCCGGGCTGCATCAGCTCCTGCGGCCGGTCCTGCGGGCCGCGGCCGGGCTTCCCGGCCGTCAGGCCCAGGCCTTGCTGGGGGCGCTCGGTCTGGCTGCGGATCCCGTTGCTGCCGACCCGCTGCTGACCGGCGTGGCCGTCCTGACGCTGCTGTCGGATCTATCCGAACGGACCCCGGTCCTGGTGGTCGCCGACGACGCGCACTGGCTGGACCGCAGCTCGCTGAATGCCCTGGCTTTCGCCGCCAGCCGACTGGACGCCGAGCCGGTCGCGGTGCTGGTGGGTGCCCGTGACCAGGCCCCCCCCTTCGGTTTTGACCGGGGCTTCCCGGAACTCCATCTGGAGCCGCTGTCCGCGGCCGACGCCAGCCTCCTGCTGGACGCCCAGCCTGTCCCGCCTCGCGGACGGGCCCGCGCGCAGGTGCTGGCCCAGGCGGAGGGTAACCCCATGGCGCTGATCGAGCTGGCCAAGGTGATCGCCGATGATCCCGCCGCCAGCCGCCGCTGGGCCGCCGAGCCACTCCCGCTGACGGACCGGCTGAGCGCCGTCATCACCTCCCGGTTCGCCGCCCTGCCCGAGCGGGCACGGGACGCGCTGCTGCTGGCCGCGGTGGCCGACGGCCCGGACCTGAGCACAGCAGCAAGCCACGGTGGCGGGCCAGATGCGCGCGCCCTCGCCCCGGCCGAGCAGCTAGGCCTGGTCACGGTGGACAGGACCGGCTTGCGGTTCTCCCATCCCCTGGTCCGGTCCGCCATCTACCATTCCGCCCCCTTCGCGCGGCGGGCCGCAGCGCACCGCCAGCTGGCCCAGGCCCTGCACGACCAGCCCGACCGGCGGGCCTGGCACCTGGCCGCCGCGGCCCTGCAACCGGACGAGCACGTCGCTTCGCTGCTGGAGGCCACCGCCACCCAGGCGCAACATCGCGGCGGCGCGGCCGTCGCCGCGCTGGCCATGGAACGCGCCGCCGAACTCAGCCCCGACCGCGCCGACCAGGCACGCAGGCTGGTCGCCGCCGCATCGGCCGCTGTCCCCACCAGCCAGACGGACTGGATCCAAGATCTCACCACCCGCGCCCTCGCTGTCACCGCCGACCCGCGACTGCGGCTGACCGCCCGCCACTATGCCGGATGGGCGCTGGGCTGCTCAGGCCACCACACCGCCGCGCTGGCGGCGCTCCTGTCCGTCGCCGAAGAGGCAGCGCGCGATCAGCCGGCCCTCGCCTGGAACGCCCTCTCGGACGCCGCCATCGCCGCCTACCACGCAGGCACGCCCGCCAGCTGCCAGGCCGTAAGCCGCGTTCTCGGACTCCTGGAACACCAAGGCCCGCCGCCTCCCGGCACTGACCCGATCATCGACGTCAACGCCCACAGGCTCTGGATACGGGCCTGCACCGACCCGTTCGACAGCAGAAGCGAGCTCCTCCGGTACCTCCGCCAGATCAGCGGCTCTCGCCTGGACGAGCCCGCCATGCGGCGAGTCGGTTACGCCGCGTGGCTCCTGGACGAATCCGCAGTGGCGGTGACCTTGCTGCACGATGCCATCCAGCGGCTCCGGGCTCCCGGCATGCAGGGCACCAGCGGCCTGGGCCTGACCGCCCTCGGGTGGGCCTACATCGACACGGGACGCTGGGACGAGGCCCAGGAAGCCGCCGCCGAAGCCGCCGACCTGGCCGAGGCCAAGCAGATGGACCTCATCGCCGCGGCCGCCGACTTGATCGCCGCCACGGTCTTGGCCATGCGCGGCGACTCCGGCGCGGCACGTCGGCATGCCGACCGGGCGCTCGCCACCGTCGATCCGGCAGAATGCGGGCTCATAGCCGCCCGGGCCCGGCAGGCCCTCGGCATCGCCGCCCTCGCCGACGGCAGCTACCTGCTGGCCTTTGCCCAGCTCCGCCGCCTGTTCAGCGATGAAGGCGTGCCCGTCCACAACATCTTCTCCTACCTCGGCGTGGCCGATCTCGCCACTGCCGCGGTCCGCGCCGACCGGGCGATGGAAGGACAAGACATCATCGAGCGGGCGCTCAGCCATCTCGACCGACCGGCTTCTCCCCGGCTCGAGCAGCTCATCGCCCGAGCCCGCGGCATCCTCGCCGGCCCGGGCGGGGCCGAAGCCGATTTCGACAAGGCGCTGTCCGACCCGGCCGAGGACCAGTGGCCCTTCGAGCGGGCCCAGCTTCTCCTCGACTACGCCGAATGGCTGCGGCGGCAGCGCCGGATCAACGACGCCAAGCCCGTCCTGACCGAGGCGCTGGGAACCTTCCGCCGGCTGAGGGCCCGGTCCTGGGCGCAGCGGGCAGAAACCGAGCTGAGAGCGTGCGGAGTCGCCGTCACCGGCGCGCCCGGCGAACCCGATGCCCTCTGGGAGCTCACCCCTCAGCAGCGCCAGATCGTCCGCCTGGCCAGCGACGGCCTCACCAACCGCCAGATCGGCGACCGGCTCTTCCTCTCACCACGCACGGTCAGCTCGCACCTGTACCGGTCCTACCCCAAGCTCGGAGTCGCCGACCGCCGCCAGCTACGCGATGTGATCGCCTGCGCAAGCACCTCGGCGCGCCGTTGACCCGGAGCATCTGCTGACCCTGAGGGCCTGACGGCGGGGTCAGGCTGGGGTCAGGCCGAAGGCCAGGCCCTATGAGCGCGCGGCGGACGTGCGTATCTGCCCGGCACCTTTTGCCAAACGGGAGTATGTTTGGTCTGCCATGCCGGGTCGCCTCATCCGCCCGAGCCCATCAATACGAGATCGCTTGAAAAGCCAAAGGGCAGGGCTGCGATCGCGGTCTCAAAACCAGTCTTGGTGTCGATCACGTACAGACCCGAATTTGGGAAGTTATCGGTCGCGTATAGCTTCCCGTCCCGGCCGAACGCCAGCCCCATCACGAGGTTAGACCCGACCAGATTGAAGAGCTTCGTTGCCGCCCCCGTGGCCGGATCGATGCGGTAGAGAATCGCGGGCGTGCCGGAAGGATTGACCGTGGTCGTCACTCCGAGCATGTTCCCGTGACTGTCAAACGCCAGGTCCATGAAGAGCTGGGGTGCTCCAGTCGAGCCGATGCGGGTGAACGCTCCGGTTCTCACATCGACCTTGTACAGTGAGTTGTAGTCAGCTGGGCCGGGAGTGCACTCGAACGTCACCGGATCGGGGTTACAATCCCCAGCCGCGTACAGAGTCCCGCCGGGGCCGAAGGCCATGGCCATGACCGCGAGTCCGGGGACGAGCACGCCAAACAGGTGCGCGCGCCCGGTCTCCTGGTCGATGGTCGCCAGCTGCTGGTCTCCGAACAGGGACCCGCACATGCTGTACAGCGTCCCGTGCGGCGAGAGCGCCAGCGAACCGCAGTCCCCCCCCGTGTGTCGGCCCGATATCGCGGGTGGTAACTTTGGCTCCCCTTACGGTGATGGCGTAGATTTCCGCACCATTCGGCAAGCCCGTGCCGGCGCCAGAGGTGGTGTAGAACAACTGCCCGGCGTCACCATGCCTGACGCTCATTGTGGTGGCCAGGGCCCCTGCCGGAGAGATGATCGCATTCGTGACTGTGAGTGCCGCGAGCAGCATCGCTGATGTCACCAGAACCCGCAGGCTGCGGCCAGCCGAAGTGGCACCCATGACTAGACTTCGTTTCATCTCGTACTCCTTGCTCTTCTCCTTTTGACGGCCTTCGAGCGGGCGGCGTGAAGCGATGACTGCATCACCATTTTCAACGGGAGAAAATCCCATTCCTCACGCGGCTGAGCTGGCCAAAGACGCTCGTCGTCCCGGGACGGATCTGATTTAAGCTGAATCCCGGCGCGTTCTCCGCTGACCAGGCCGGTGCGGCGACAGGCCACAGCAGCCCGCTGCCCAGCGAGGGCCCGGCGGCAGCCGCCGCCGCGCCGCCGATAAAGGCGCGCCGGGAGAGCCCGTGCCGGGCGTAGTGTGATGATTCTGAGCCGGGCGCAACGGGCCACCCGCCGCTATCCATGCCAAACGCTTTCATGGTCACCGCCCCCAGGCCGAGCCGGACCTAAACAAAAACCCTAACACCACACCACTAACCCGTACAGAATCCGGCGAGACGTTCATCCGCCTCACGCACCGACGGAGCACGGCGGCAAGGCCAGGCGCCGCCGGGTACCCGGTGCGCAGGGCATCGGGCCGCGCCGGAACTCGGCGCGCGGGCTGTTGGTGTCCCGCGGCCGATCCCTGGCGGCATCCAGCCGCTGGGCCCGGGCATCGAGGTGTTTCACCTCTTCCCTCCGGGCACCAGCGAACCGGACACGATCACCGAATTTCAACAGCTTCGCAGGCGTTGGCAAGATCGACGGCATCGGTGCCGCGACAACGCCGGTTTGAGCTTCCAGGCACCGGGTTGGCGCGACGCCCGTGACCTCGCCGTAAGCCTGATGGCTTCGTATGAAGGAAGCGCGCTGCTCACCAACACGTTCCGCGATCCGGACATCCTCGCCAGCGAAGCGTCGTCTCAACCGCTGGATCGACACGCTCTGATGAGCCACCGGCCGTCGGCGTCCGCCCAGCGGGCGACTCGCGCACCGATCCGGCAACACGGCGCGCCGGTGACCCGGCTCCTCGTCCCGGCCTGAGCGTCGCCGGTGGCCAGAACCAGCGAACGCGGACCCGTTCCAGCCTCGCTCCACCCCTCCAGCCGGATCAGACACGGGCCGTCGACAACCGGCTCAACGGCGTGCAGCGGGGTGGCTGGGATGCCGGCCGCGTTGAGCCTGTCCAGCACCCGAACGCACCGTTATGCGCGTCCCCGGCCACAGCGAGTCCGGACTCAAGAGCCGCCCAGATCGGCGGTT
>Ga0070698_100009517_pt1 | contig 10406 bp, 11 predicted proteins | sample KBSK1502metaG_FD_65477 | JGI IMG/M metagenome (GOLD analysis project Ga0070698, IMG submission 65477) | Corn, switchgrass and miscanthus rhizosphere microbial communities from Kellogg Biological Station, Michigan, USA - KBS K1-50-2 metaG | ecosystem: Host-associated > Plants > Roots >... | reverse complement strand
TCACCCGCCCGCGGCCCAGCTTTATCAGCCAGTTTGATCTGAACCCTATCAACGGCGAGGGCAACCACGAACATTACATACAGAGCCACACCAACCAGCGCGAGTCCATTCGCAAGTTCCGCGGCTTCCGTCGCATATGCGGTGCGGACGAAGAACGACGCCGCGAGCACAAGCCAAACGGCGCCGTGAGCCCACCGAAGCACGGCTCGTCGCCAGGAGCTGAGCGGTCTCCTCGGATGCGGCCATTTCAGCAAATAAATGCATGCGATCAGGAGGCACAGGCCGCCGCCCCACACACTTGAGGGCGCGCTCATCCGATGCCACCTTCCGCGGTGACGACCGGCGCAGTTGCCATGAGCATCGCCAGGCCGCCGCCAGCCAGCGCCGACATCACCAGTACGCCACCAACCAGATTGACGGTCCACCACGTGCCCCATACGAACACGACCGTTGTGAAGTACGCTGTCCACAGACTGATCGGCACAAGCATCGCGAAGAGGGTGTGGACGCGAACACGCACCGGGGAGGGGCGAAGCGACCGGATCAGGAGGTCCGACACAAGGCCCGCCGCAAACGCCGCCGGGATGAGCGGCGCCAGTTTGAACTCTTCGAGTGCGCTCAACAGCGCGGTGGAGACCCCGAACAGCACGATACTCGTGCCGAATGGCGGCTGCCAGCGACGCAGGATGAGGAGCAGCGGTGCCACGAGAACCATGCTCGTGACATAGAACCCGCCCAGGCCGGCACGGATGCTGAGGTCTCGATAGCCCTGCGCGACCCGCGCGTCAGACATGCGAGCAATGAAGCGATCGCGCTCGGACAGCGCGTCGAAGTTGTTGAACGGCGTGAGGTACAGCAGAAAGAACAGACACAGAGCGACCACGAGCGACACCGAGATCAGTGCTGGCAGAAAGCTGCGCATCGTCGGTCTCGCAGCGAGAGTCGACCACGCCGATTGAAATGGGCTCGAGAGAATCAGCGCCAGGCTTGCAAACAGCACCAGATGCGTCGGACTGAGCAATGCGTCGACGTCTTTCTCGATGCCGAAGACCATGTGCCAGGTCATATCGCCCACCCCGCCGAGCGCGAACGCCACCAGGCCGGCAACTGCCGCACGATAGCCGTGAGGTACGGCGCCGACACGCTGGACGCAGTAGACGATCCAGGCCGCGGTCGCGGTGAATCCTGAATAGAAGAGGGCGTGCCAGGGTGTGAAAAACGTCTCGAGCGTTTCGAGGTTCGTGTGCGCCCAGCCGTCGATGAAGAGACCAACGAGTAGCCACGTGCCGAACAGCATGGTCAACATGTGGTCCCGCCACTCGAGGATCGATCGTTGTGGAGCGCGCCAGGTGCTAGTGAGAGAAGTGATCACGGCCACACCTCGGAGTCGTATTCCGCCGCCAGCCTAGGGCCGTTGCTTTGCGTTGTCGTCGGACGAGGTGGTGATCGTGCCTCCTACTGCGGGCGGATTTACGAGTCCACCCGCGGGTGGTCAGGTGCCTGGCTGGACGAGTCCGTGGTCGAAAGCAAACACAATGGCCGCGGACCGGTCGCGTAACCCCAACTTATCCAGAATGTGCCCGACGTGACTCTTGACCGTCGCTTCGCCAATGACCAGCCGTTGTGCGACCTCATCGTTGCTCAACCCTCGGCCAATCAGGCGTAGCACCTCCAACTCGCGAGCCGTGAGGCCAGCGAGGAGCCGTCGCGTTTCGGGCGAGCTCGAGGATTGGCCGCCTGCTCGGTAGGCCGCCAGCACGCGACCGGTAATAGACGGATCGAGCCAGGCACCTCCTTCGGCAACCACGCGGGTGGCACGGATGATGTCGTCGGAAGGAGCGTCCTTGAGAATGAACCCGGCTGCGCCCGCTCGCAATGATGCGGAGAGGACTTCGTCATCGTCGAAGGTCGTCAGGACGAGAACCGGCGGTGACTCCCCGCGCGCGCGCAGTCGGCGCGTTGCCTCTACCCCATCCATGCCTTTCATGCGTATGTCCATGAGCACCACGTCGGGTCTCAGACGATCCGCCAATTGCAGTGCCGCCGCACCGTCCTCGGCCTCGGCAATGATCTCGAACCCGTCAGCCGGGGTCAGGATGAGCTGAAGGCCTTTGCGGACCAGTTGCTGATCATCTACCAGGAGGACACGAATCGCGGGCTGCATGTCAGCCCCTGGTCAATGGGACGCGGCATTCCACCAGCCAGCCATTGCCGAGGCGTTCGGCGCGCAGGCTTCCGCCCAGCGCGGCAGCGCGCTCGCGCATGCCGGTAATGCCGAGCCCAGATCCGCCAGCAGCCGGCGATTGCGCGCCATGGCTCGCTCCGCTATCGACAACCGACAGACGCGCCGCGGTATCGTCGATCGCCAACTCCACAGCCACCTGAGCGCCAGGCGCATGCTTTGCCGCGTTGGCCAGCGCCTCCTGGGCAATTCGGAATAGGTTGATACTCGACGCCGCGGCAACTCGGCCGGGCTCGCCCTCCAGTCGCAGTTCGACGTCGAGGCCCGCCCGACGCAGATCGGCGATCAGCTCGGGCAAGTCGCCCAAGGTGGGCAACGGCGCTGTCGGGTTTGGCTGTGCGTCTCGGTTCAACAACCCGATGGAACCACGTATGTCAGCAAGGCTCTGCCGCCCGAGCCGCTCTGCCTCCGCGAGGGCCGCATCCGCAGCGGCCGGATCTCTCGTCAACACATGCCGCGCACCGGTGATTTGCAGCATTGTGACGGTCAAGGCATGGGCGATCGCGTCATGAACCTCGCGTGCGATGCGATGGCGCTCCTCAGTGATCGCGCGTGCGGTCAGCTCTGCCTGCGCCTCTCTTAGCGCGAGCAGAAGTCGTCGCTGGCGTGCCAACAAGTGAGCCGTCAGCCAGCTGAAGACAATCCCTACCCACCACGCGAGCCCAAGATGCAGTTCCACGTGCAGCACGACCATTTCCGGAACGATGGCGAGGACTGCGAGCGCGACGATGATCAGACCAGGCGCAGCCGCGGCCACGTAGCCGGCCCAGGCCGCTGCTATCAGCAGGAACAGAGGTGTTATGTCGTCGAAGCTCCAGGCCATCCGGGCGGCGACTGCTAGGAGCACCGGTACCACAAAACCGAGCGATTTAGCGGTGCCACCGGTCACCAGAACCCACATGGCGACGATGAAGGCCAGTGCTGGCCACCGAGTGATCAACGGCGGGTCGCAGCAGCTAGGCTCGAGAAACTGGGCCAGAACGGCCACGACGAGGACTAGCCCGATCGCCGCGGGAGCCAACCACCACGGCTCGATCGTGGCACCCCAACGTTGAAGGCGTCCCGCAAGGTCCGCCATGGCCGTCATCTTACGCGCGGCATGCTGTATGGCTCCTCACCAGGGGTTTCCAGCCCGAGGCGTGCTTCTGATGATGTGGCGCCGGTCAGCGGATGAGTGTGAGGCGGGGGTGCTCGAACCGGGCGGTGCGCTCCCCGAGCTCGAAGTGTCGGTCCCTTCGGCGTGGGCTGGGCGCACACGAACTCAAGGGCGAAGACGAGCCAAGCAGCGTGGACCTGGCGGTAGGGCGCAATCACCGGCCTCGCATTCCGACTATTCGGCTCATGTCAGCAGACCACGCGCAAGGGCGATCAAGCCGTGCTCGAATTGCGCGTCACCCGCGACGCGCGGCAGCTCCTCCAGGATGCCACGCGTGATCGGGAATGCTTGCGGATCCTCCGGCAAACTCACGTCGCCAGGCGGCGGCATACGCGGACTCCGGCTGCCGTCGCGTGCGCGGCAGCTCCCATGCGACAAATCCCTTCGCGTTGATGACCACTACATGAACAGCGCGGACTCCGTCGGCAGGCGGCACTCCGGCCTGCGTCAACGGTGGGCAGGACCTGCCTGGCCCGACCGAGGAGCGTCACGCGCACGCCCCGGTGGCTGAGCGCATCGGCCATCTCGAGGCCGATGTAGCTCGTGTCCGACGAGCCGGACATCCTTCACCGCATGAGGACGCTGCTCCTGGAAAGGCGCAGCTGGCGGGCGTCGCCACGGCAATGAATCGCAAGGGCCACACACCCGAGGAGTGGACGGCAGTGTCAATGAAGCCTGTGCTGCTCCAGCCGATCAACACGGGCACGCTGGTCTACAACCGGCAGCAGGTCAAGGGCAGGACCCATGTGCCCCGCCCGGCCGATGAGCACGTGGTCGTCGAGGGGTTCTGCGAGCCCATCTTCACGCGCAACGAAATGGACGAGCTGCTGCGGGTCGCGGCGGAAATCGCAGGCACGCCCCCGGCACGGACGGGCGGCACCTATCTGCTCGCAGGGCTCGTGTACTGCCGCTGCGACTCCCGGATGGACACAGTCAAGAACCACGTCACGACGCAAGCGCGGCGCCACTCGATTCTCTATCACCGCTGCCGGCGGGCCAGCCCAACGGGACCTGCGACATGCGCCAGGTACCTGCCGCGGCCTTGGAGCCGGCGATCGTCGCCGAATTGGAGATCCTCGAGCTCGGAGCCCCCGGGTAGGCCAGGCTCGGCAGGCCGCCGAGGCGCTGTTCACGGCCGAGGTCCAGCCGCTCGCGCCGACCTCGCGGTCGTAGACGCGGAGATCGAGGCGCGCGACGCGCGGGACATTGATAACCACGGCTCGCTGCGCAGCATCACCCGGTTGAGCGACATCTACGCCGTATGGTTCGACGTGCTGTTTCAACTCAATCAGGTGCCCAAGCAGCGCCTCCTAATGCACAAGCTGGCCCCTGCGCTGCTGCTCAGTAAAACCGGTTTGACACGTCTGGTTGATCGCATGGAAGACGCGGACCTCGTGCAGCGAGAGGCAAACGATCGGCGGAGCACGTACGTGTCAATGACTGAACTCGGAATGGCCACCTTCAAGCGGGCGATGCCTTTTGTCCAGACCAGCATCAGGCATCACTTCGCGCAGCACATCGCTGATTACGAAGTGCCCGTTGTCGAGGCTGTCCTGACCCGCATCGCGCGAGCGGCGCGCGAGCAGGGTGCGTTCGTGGTGCCAACGAAGAAAGGGCAACGAGCACAAATGTCGAGTCGCAAATAGTCGACCGCGCGCGAAGGAAACCGGGGTGCCACGCCTGTGGCAGCGTCCTGCGCTCTAGGTCATGCCACCCGCTTGCGATGCAGCCCCTTCCATGCAGAACACATCCCAGTCGTGTCTGCCGAGATCCCGTAAGTTTGGAAGCTTCGTCTGTGCAAAGCCCTGGTCGTCTCCACGCTCTCTGCTCTCGACCGCAACTGCAGTATCACCTCGGCGTGCCTGGCGCTGTCGATAATGGCGTTGCCGGTGATCGACTTGGACGGAGGAGGCTCAGATTAGTCCACCCGCGCCGGCCGTGGTCAGATAGCTAATGCTCCAGATGAGCGATGGAAGACCCGCGTAGGCGAACGCGGCACCGTGGGCGTCGGTCCACAGGCTTTAGGCCCGTGGAGGGTCCGGGGGCCTCGGAGCGCGCTCCAGGTACAGGGCTGTCCGCTACGTTGTAGCCCGGTTATCTACAGTACGAGGGGGTCTGTCGCCACGGTAGTGCGGACACTCATTTTACAAGCGACAAGTGACGCATCATTTGAGGCGTGGCGCAAACGACGGTGGCGCGCGGATTGGCGGTTCGTGCCCAAAGTTCTTTCGCGCGCTCGCCAACCTCATCCCGCGAACAACACTCGACGTGCACGCCGGGGCGAGCAGACCGCTGGCGAAGTGGCGAACCGCGCCGCTCTGACGTCAAGCAACGCTGGCCGCCATCTGGTGCCCCCGGGACTGCGGCGAGGTCGAGGCGCTCCAGGACTAGCGGCGATCTCCGAAGAGGAGCATCCTGCTTGCATGGCAAACCGACCAAGGGCGATCGCCTGCTCGTTCTGCGGCAAGGCTCGGCACCAAGTCCGGCGGCTGATCGCTGGGCCGGGCATCTTCATCTGCAATGAGTGCGTCCGCCTGTGCAACGAGATCATGGCCGAGAGTCCGCCACCGGTTCAGCCAACAACCGGAGTAACGCCGGCCACCGTCCGGCCGCGCGAGGTGTCATGGTGGCAGCGTCTGCTTCCGCACCGGCGCCAGTTGCCTTCGATGACCTGATTCGTTCAGGCGATTTCCTGTAGGCGCAGTTACAGCGCGGTCCTCCGCTTTGAGGCACTGGTCGCGCTGCCTGCGGAAGAAGAGGCCAAGTGAGAATAAGCGCGCTGTTTTGCCGCGACCACGGAGTCCAAACCGAAGCACACCAGCACAATCGAGGCTGCGACGAGGCTGCGCCCGCCGATGATGTCGATGATCGCCTCCAGCCTATTCCAGCCGATCGTGTCGTTTGTGGTGTGGTCAGAGATCGTGGACGCGGCCCGCGAGGGCCGATTGAGCGCACGCATCGGCTGATATTGACGAATTAGCAGGCGACACAGATAATAGTCAGGACTGACTAGCTAGTCAGTCCTGACTATATTTCCATGGCGCTCCACAAGCAGCTCATGTTGCTCGGCCTGCTCCAGCGCGGACCCATGCACGGCTACGAGCTGCACAGAATCGTGCAGGCCCATGGCGAGCTGTACACCGACCTCAAGAAGGCCAACGTCTACTACCTGCTCGATCGCCTGGCGCAAGACGGCTGTGTCGAGGTCCACTCCGAGGCCGGAGCACCCGGCGCGCGTGGCGAACGCCTGGTCTACACCCTGACAGACAGTGGGAAGGCGCGTTTCGGCGAGCTGCTGCGTGGTGTACTGCGGGAATTCGAGCCAGCACACACCGGTCTGGATGTGGCCATAGTGTTTCTGAATCGGCTGCCACCAGTTGAGGCCATCGCCCTGCTCGAGGAGCGCCGCTTGACGGTTGCCGCCCGCCGCCAGCGAACCGCAGCCGAGCTGGGCGACGTTGCCGACCGCGGCCTACCAGGTGGGCTCGCGGCCGACCACCTGCTCAGCCTCATCGACGCCGAGCTTGCCTGGGTGGACCGCGCTGTAGTCCGCCTGCGTGAGTCGGGCTGGGCCGATGCCCGACCCGATCCGACACGATCGGACGCCGAGCAACATGGCTAGGGAGCCCGAGCGGCGCTGGGCGATCAGTCTCATGCACCACCTGGATTCGCTGCGCAGTCTGCTCACGGCACACGCGCTCCGGCGCACCTTCCGGCGGCGTGGTGGCCGACTCGACTGGCCCGTCGTCGCCGGCGCCTACGTTGTCGGCGATCCAGCTCAGGCCGTCGCTGTGTGCACGCTGACCGACAACGAGCTGATGCGAACTGCCGCCCGGCTGCCAGGCGTGGCCATCGCAGGTCGTGTATACACCGCGAACCTGGGCCTCGAGAAGATCGTCCTGAACATTACTGCCAACCCGCGCATCCGTTTCCTACTGCTGTGCGGGCGGGACTCGGCCATGTTTCATCCAGGCCAGACGCTCCGCGCATTGTGTGCCTACGGCGTCACTTCGGACCGACGCGTTGTCGATGCCGATGGCTACCTGCCGGTGCTCGGCAACGTGTCACTTGCCCGCATCGACCAGTTCCGACGCCAGGTCGAATTGGTCGACTGCACAGGCGAGATCAACCTGGCCGTGCTCGCCGCCCACACGCGCGACCTGGCGGCACGCAGCCCTGGCCCCTTCAGTGAGCCCGCTGCGGCATCGATGGGTGCGATCTCGCCGCCGGTCGAGCACTTTACGCGGATTCAGCCGGGCGGCAAGCGTGAACCGCTCGCGTACGATCCGAACGGCTACTTCATCATCACGCTCGATCGCGCGGCCGGTGAGATCGTCGTCCGCCATCACCTGACCGACAACAGCCCGGCGCACGAGGTGCGCGGGCGCTCGGGCGAGCCGCTGCTGCTCGGGCTGCTACGCGAAGGGCTGATATCGCAGCTCAGCCACGCCGGGTACCTGGGCGCCGAGCTGGCCCGAGCAGAGGCGGCCCTTCGTCTGAAGCTGCGGTAGGAACAGGATCAGCCGCTCCGGCCAGGACCCGTGTGATGCGGCAGTCAGACTACGAAAGGGGTCAAAGACAATGCGTGGCCATCCAGCTGAGCGGCCGGGTCCCCGGTGGCTTCCGACGACAAGTCGTGGCCGGCTCGCGTTGGGGCTCGTCTGCGCCGGGCTCGTGCTGGCCGTCGCGCTACCGGTGTACGCGATGAGTCGGATGATGACGGGCGCACGCTCCGCTTCCGAGGCACAGCTGGCGGCTTCAGCAGCCGGCGACCAGGTTGAGGTCGCCGTAGAAGTCACCGCCGTCCCCGAGGACGGACTGTTCGTAGCGAACGTCCTCGAGCGGAGCGATCAAGGCACATACCGTCGCTCGAGCCGCACACTCAGCGTGCGCTGGGGATCAGACACCAGCCTGGTGATGGGTCGCGCCAGCGACGTCCGGCCGGGCGCCATCCTCCAGGCCCGCGGGCGCATTGCCACCGGCGACTTTCTCGAGGCCGATCGACTGGTCATCCTGACGGGCAACGCCGTAGTGCGCTGATGGGGGTGCTCTTCACGGCCGTGACCGGGTGGGTCCTGGTGGTGTTGATAGCGACCACGATTGGTCTGCCGTATTTGCTTCGGGGCGCGCCGCCAGTTGCCTCCGGCAGCGTGCGCCCATCGGTGCTCGAGCGGCTACGGCCGCACTTCTGGCTCGGATTCAGCATCGCACCACTGACGTTTGTGCATCTCTGGCCGGCTATGAGCGAGGGCTGGGTGCGGCGCATCGACGTCCTCGGTCTGTATCTCGCCAGCCTGGCCTTTCTCCTCACTATCGTCCAGGTACTTCTGGGATTGCGCCTGCGCGACATGGGCAGCGCCTCCCGGCGCCGGCTGCGCCGCGTGCACTTCTGGACGATGGCCGGTATTGCCGGGCTCGCGGTCGGCCATGTCGGGATCAACGGCGCGGTCTTGCGTGTCCTCTTTGGCTGAGCCGGCCGAGGAGGCGCCTGGGCGGCCCACGTCGATTGGCGACACGGCCCGCGTGGTCGCCTTCTATCGAGCGCTGGAGTCTGAGCGCGCCGAAGCGCTGTTCCACGATCCATATGCGCGGCGGCTGGCCGGCGCACGGGGTGAACGCCTGGTTCAGCTGCTGGCATCAGTAGAGCTCGCAGCGGCGGTCGTCGCGCAGCGCACGGCTGTGTTCGATGAACTGCTCCTGCGGGCCGTGAAGGTCGACGGCGTCGATGCAATCCTCAACCTCGGCGCAGGTCTCGATGCACGCGCGTACCGCCTGCCACTGCCTCGCTCCGTGCGCTGGCTCGACGTCGATCTGCCAGAGATGGTCGTCGATCGCCAAGCGGTTCTCCGCGGGGCCTTGGCCGAATGCCAGGTGGAAACGATCGCGCTGGACCTCGCGGATCATCGGGCGCGCCAGGCGCTGTTCGAACGGCTGAATGCTGACCGGCGGCGCGTGCTCGTTGTCACCGAGGGGCTGCTTCTGTATCTATCACCGGCCGAGGTGGCCAGTTTGGCGGCCGACCTGTACGCACAGTCGTCGTTCGGCGCCTGGCTCACTGATCTCATGTCACCGATGGCCGCCCGTCAGATGCAGCGCGCGGTTGGCCGTGTTTTGGCTGGTGCCGGCGCCGCACTCAGCCTCGCGCCGACCAACGGCCCAGCGTTCTTCCGTACTTACGGGTGGCACCCATCCGAGGTCCGCCTGTCACTCGCCGAAGCCCGCCGTCTCGGCCGTCCGCTCCCGCTGCCTCGGCTGTTGTCTCTGGTCCTTCGGCTGGCTGCGCCCTGGCAGAGGCGAGCTGGTTGGCCTATGGACGCCACGGTGCTGCTTTCACGCGATCCGCCTCATGGGCTGGACGGCTGCACGTGCCAGATCCTCGCTTGACGCCCGCTGCAGGCCGATCCGCTCGACTGGCGGGAGCAGACGTGCCGAGTTCAGGATGAACGTCATTTCGGACGCCACGTGGATGAACGCCGCCAACAGTGGATTGAGGAGACCGACCGCTGCGAGAGCGATGCCGACTGAGTCAACTGCGATGGTGCCGATGAAGTTCTGCCAGATGATTCTCCGCGTCCACCCCGCAATCGCCAGGGTCTCGGCGAACTTCAGGAGGTCATTGCCCAGCAGCACGACGTCGGCACTCTCGCGCGCCACGTCGGTGCCGGATCCCATGGCGATGCCAACACTTGCTTCGCTGAGAGCCGGCGCATCATTGATCCCGTCGCCCACCATCGCGACGACATGACCGCTGGCCACCAGTTGTCGGACGCGCGCGTACTTGGTCTCGGGTAGCAGTCCAGCCTCGACCTCCGTGATACCGAGCTCGGCCGCAACAGCCTCGGCGATGGGCCTGGCGTCGCCGGTCATCAGAATGGTGCGCATGTGCATGCGCTTGATTGTCTCGACCGCGCGGCGGGCCTCGGGTCGGACGGTGTCGGCGATGCTGATCGCGCCCAGCAGGCGCCCGTCGCGGGCGACCAGCACCTCTGAACCGGCATGCAGCCCGGC
>Ga0070698_100009515_pt1 | contig 10409 bp, 8 predicted proteins | sample KBSK1502metaG_FD_65477 | JGI IMG/M metagenome (GOLD analysis project Ga0070698, IMG submission 65477) | Corn, switchgrass and miscanthus rhizosphere microbial communities from Kellogg Biological Station, Michigan, USA - KBS K1-50-2 metaG | ecosystem: Host-associated > Plants > Roots >... | reverse complement strand
GTTCCGTTGTTGATGATAACACTATAAGTACCGTTGTTAAGTGGCGCTGATAATGTTAGAGTGATCTCATCAAAATCAAAAGCAAAAGCACATGAGTCGGGTAAAACAGATGTTATGGTTGCAGCAGCAGGTGACAAACTAAATTCTGTTCCACCTGCAGTAAGACTGGTGCACTTTACTTTTTTGTTCAGTTTAATTGTAATCTTTGTTCCATCGCAATCTGCTTTTGCATTGCCTAAATGAGGAGTGGTAGGATCAGTAATAACTGCCGTGCCGCCACCAAATGAGAGATCATATCCACTCTGTCCATCTGTAAAATGACTTATCATTAAAATGTATTCATGACCTGCAATTAATGTTGGCATTGCAGCAAATGTTGGAAGATTTGATGCAGGGTTAGAACCGCACTGAATAAAATTAACACCAGTTGCAGATGCACCGGTAGGGCCATAGGTACCTGCCCAGTTAGCAGTTACAACCAAAGAATTATTTGTAAAAATATCATCCGGGTTTTGTCCTGTTATATCCCAAAGCTGCCAGTCGTAATCTTCATTTGCTGCCAATGGAGTTATAAGAAATCCCAAAGTACCTGAGGCATAACAAGTGAATTTATAGAAGTACGGATTTTTATTCTGATAGCTTGCACCGCCCGGCGTTGATGAGCAGCCGGGAACAAATACATTCACAGTAGCGCAAATAGGAACAGAGCTTTGGTGAAAAACAGTAGTGCCGCAAACCGGGAATGCAGTAGAAGGAGTTTGACCAAGATTAGTACATGGCTGAGCGAAACCAGTTATTTTTTGTAAAAAGACTACTGATAAAACAAGAATATATTTTTGCAGCGGTTTTAAGGGCATAAATTCGGTCGGGTCACCGTTTAATGGAAAAGACAACCATCGTCTCTAAAACGTTGCCCCGTTCATCAATCGTATGGCGATTTAACTTTAATGATATACAATTCATTAAATAATGATTTCGAAACAAAAATAGAGTAACTATCGTCGTATTGTTGTTTTTTCAAAATTATTTATGGCGGGCAAATTGGGTGATTTCTAATTCAGTTTATAAAGCTTGCCAGGAAGAGTAGCAACTACTCCCTGCAACTCAAGACTCAAAATCGCAGCTGCCATCGAGCTGCTGCTTAAACCGCTTTTAAAATTGAGCTCATCAATATGTACCGTATCTTTTTCATTCAAAATATCAACAATTATCTTTTCATCTTTCGATAATTCAATGAACAGCTCTCTTTGTGATTTGGAATTTGACTTTTGTGTTTTTTCCTCCCATCCCATGATCTCAATGATCTCTTCAGCATCTGTAAGAAGCATTGCTTTATTATTTCGAATTAAAAAATTACACCCTGCACTTTTATTATCTGTTATTCTGCCAGGTAATGCAAACACATCTCTATTATAACCATTCGCCAGTTCTGCAGTGATCATGCTGCCGCCTTTTTCCCCGGTTTCAATTACAACAGTTGCATCACACATGCCTGCAACAATTCTATTTCGTGTTGGAAAATTATGTTTATCTGGTTTTGTATTGCTACGGAATTCAGTAAGCAATCCTCCACCATGCTTCAACATATCTTTTGCAAGATTGGAATGTTCAGGTGGATAGATCTGATCAAGCCCGTGCCCTAAAACACCAACTGTTGCCAGATCATTTTTATAAGCTGCTTTGTGAGCTATTGCATCAATACCATAAGCCATGCCGCTTACAACAAGAACATTTTGAGATGAAAGTTCTTTAATTAGTTTTTCCGTTTGCTGTTTTCCGTATTCAGTATGATTTCTGGTGCCGATAATTGCAATGATCTTTGATGCATTCAGATCTGCGTTGCCTTTATAAAATAGAAGAGTGGGAGAGTCGTAACAGTTCAATAAACGTTTTGGATAGTCTTTATCAGTAAGAAACAATGTTTTGATCTTGTACTTTTCAATAAATTTTATTTCTTCTTCTGCTTTTGAAAAATCATTAAATGATTTGATCGATCTTGCTCTTATTTCTCCTATGCCTTCAATTTTCTCAAGCAACTGTTGTTTTGCTTTGAAAATTTTTTCAGCAGAGCCAAATTCCTGGGCCAGAATTTTTGCATGAACACAACCGATGTTAGGGACTTCGGTGAGGGCAAGTTGGTATAACAGGTCATTAATCATTTCTGAAAATCATCAATTCAAGTATTTAAAAATAAAATCAAACAACGTCTTTGCCAATATTTTGTACTAATCCCTTGGCCATTATAATTTATCGCGACAATCATTCAGATTTATAACAGTATCTTACATAAATGATAAGGACGAAAAGTATATTAAAAGTTTTTTTTTGTATGCTTTTCGTATACTTTTTTTCAGCATGCAGTAATACTCCCCGGAATGTTTCTTTTCCTGCGGAAGAAACTGAGTTTACTCAACCGGTCACCGTACCTTTCGAACTGACTGAGCCCCAAAAAATCAAATGGGTTACTGCTAATGTACAAGACATTAAACCTGTTATAACGACTAAGTTTAATATCAACATATTGCCCTCGCGTCCAATTGACCTGGGAGGCTTCAAACCATTTCTAAAACCGATTGCGGAAAAAAAATTAGACTGGGAGAATTTGCCCGATACTGTATTCAGCACAGATAGTCTTCCTACCAAAACTCTTAAGTTCAGGACATCCGTTTTAGGTCAGCCCAAAAGAGTAAAATCAAGCTTGCCAACTATTAAAGAAGGAGCTATACAAAACATTTTTACTTATGGGTTTGAGCAAGGGCTGCCTATAACAACTGCTCAGGGTTTGTTGCAGGACAAAAATGGAATGATGTGGTTTGGTACTGCAAATGGTCTCTGCCGCTTTGATGGAGAATATTGCGATATATATTCTATGGAGCAAGGCCTGAGTAGTGGTTATATAAAAGATCTTTTTGAGGATAGTAAAGGCAGAATATGGATCGCCGCCTCTGGAGGGGGAATAGATTTATTAGAACCGAATACTGCAACACTAAAACACCTGGGCACGGCCCAGGGGTTAAGTAATAAATATACTTTGTCATTTTTAGAGGATAAGAACGGCAAAATCTGGGTAGGTACCGACGGTGGTGTTAATATAATTGATGAAAAAACAGGAACACTTAGATATCTTGGCATTGCAGCAGGTATGGGTCTATACAACGGCAACAATTTTTTAGAAGATCGTGAGGGTAAAATTTGGATCGCCGCCAATTGTGGGGTTATTATAATAGATGAAGAAGCCGGAAGGCTTAAACGCTTAAGCCATGATCAGGGACTTGGTGCTGCAGATGCTAAATGTCTTTTCGAAGACAGGCAAGGAAAAATATGGATTGGACTATTAGGTGGGGGAGTAAATCTGATAAACCAAAAAACAGGCACTATTCAATACCTGAATACCGAACAGGGTCTGAGTCATAATGAAGTCTGGTCTATTATTGAGGATGATCTTGATAAAATTTGGATTGGTACCAGCGGAGCCGGGATCAATGTAATTGACGTACAAACTGAATCGATAAAACATCTGGCCACTGCACAAGGTCTTGGCTCAGATCTGGTGAATAGATTAATAAAAGATAATCATGGCCGGATATGGGCCAGCACTTTTGGAAGCGGGGGGGTTAATGTGGTAGATGAAAGCACAGGAATAGTTGCACATCATAGTGCTAGCCTCGATCTGAATTTCTATGCGGTTTCCGGTTTAATGGAAGATAGTAAAGAGCGAATCTGGGTGGGCTCATGGGGAAATGGAGCAGATGTGATAAACCCTAAAACCGGGTTGTTTACCTATTTAAGTTCCAATAATGGACTGGTCAATAATGCAGTATTGACTTTAATGGAGGATAATCATAATAATATATGGGTAGGTACTCATGGCGGTGGTGTCCAGATAATAGATGAAAAAAAGGGAATAAGTAAATGTATGACCAAGGCACAAGGGTTGAGTGACGATTTCATTAGCTGTTTATTGCAAGATGGTCTTGGTCAAATTTGGATAGGGACCGAAAATCAAAGTATTACGGTGCTTCGTCAAAAAACCAAAACGATAAAATACCTGGGAACTGCACAAGGGTTGGGCGATTATCGGATTGTAAGTTTGTTATTAGATAGTCGCGGCCATATCTGGATTGGTACCGCCGGAGGATTGAGTATTATAGATCCGAAAGCAGAAACAATCAGGCATATAAAATCTCCTCAGAACTTCAGCAATACTTTTGCCGGGTGTCTATTTGAGGATAGCTATGGAAGAATATTGATCGGCATAGCAGGAGGCTTGGCCATGGTAGATGTAAAAGCCGGGCTAACAACAAATTTTTTCGTCAGCAATGGTCTTTCCGATATGTCCATTTTAGGCCTTGGAGAAAAAGAAGGTAAAATATTTGTCGGAACAAATAAGGGATTATCCGTTATCAGCCCCACTGGTATTGCCAATGGAAAAAAAAAATGGATCATTAAAAGGTACGGAATCATGCAAGGTTTCCCACATATTGAATTTGGTTGTGCTACCTCAACTGCAAAAGGGAAAGTCTGGTTTGCCACTGGCAAGGGGGTTACTATTATGGATGAACCAAAAGAAAATAGTTTGATTTCTCCCGCCTACATTACCGGCATTGATATAATGAATAAGCCGCAATATTTTGCGAAACCTGAATGGATCCCAGGCAATGCCTCTTCCGCAGATGATACTATATGGAGCACATCATTCGATACATTCTATCTGAAAGGGAAGTTTCCGGCTGATACCGGTTATCTTGCAAAAAACAAAATCAGTTGGTCGGGGTTTAGCAATGCCTGGTTCATGCCTACAAGGCTTACGTTACCTTATGATCAAAATCATCTTACATTATATTTCACAGGTACGCATTTGGGTGACCGGGATAAAACCCGCTACCGTTATATAATGGAAGGAAATGATAAGGCCTGGAGTGATATTACAGACCAGCCATTCGCCGATTACAGAAATCTATTGCCGGGGAATTACACTTTTAAAGTATGTAGCAAAGGATTCAATGGTTTATGGAGTGATCCGGTTACATTGAGTTTTACCATTACTCCTCCATGGTGGTTTACCTGGTGGGCTTATTCGTTGTATGCATTTTTGGGAGGCATTGTAGTTTACACGATATTTAGAAATCGTATTCGTCAATTAGAAAACAAACAGGCAGCACAGATAAAAACGATGGTAGCCACACAAGAAGAAGAACGAAAACGCATTTCAAGAGACTTACACGATGATGTAGGTACTAAACTCTCCGCCTTAAAATTGTTTCTTTCCGCACTGCATGAAAAGGCAACGGATAGTAACAATAAAGAAATAAAATCATTAGCTCAGAGTTCTCAACAGTTCATTACAGAAGCTATGCAGGATGTCCGTCAGTTGTTGCTAAATTTAAGTCCAACTGTATTGGAGGACTTTGGATATACAACAGCCGTTGAGGGCCTAGTAAACAAGATCAATGAAACAAAACAGATTAATTTTAACCTCGTTGTATTCGGAATGAAACAGCGATTGCAAAAGGATTATGAATTAGCCTTATATCGTATTACACAGGAATTGATCAATAATGTGCTGAAACATGCTGAGGCAAAACATGTTTCTCTGCAAATAGGGCAACGTGATGAAAAAATAATCTTAATGATGGAGGATGATGGAAAGGGTTTCGATTTAAATACGCACAAAGAAGGTTATGGATTAAATAATTTGGCTGCTCGTACTAAACTAATGCAGGGAGTTATGATTATTGATTCTAAGGTTGGGGAAGGGACTAGTGTACTTATTGAAATACCATACATTTTTAACAACATATGAAATCTCAACGACCCATAAATTTATTGATAGCAGATGATCACCAGCTTATCACAGACGGGCTTTGCCAAATTTTGAAAGCCGAAAAAATCATTAATGAAATTCATACAGCAAATAATGGAAAGGAAGCAGTGGATAAGGCACTGACAAATTATATTGATTGTGTTATTATGGATATTAATATGCCGGTGTTAAACGGTCTTGAGGCAACTAAACTTATCAAAAAAGAAAAGTCAGAGATAAAAATTATTGTAGTAAGTATGCTTTGTGATGCATCTATTGTAAGTAAAATGATGAAGGCTGGAGCAGATGCTTTTATTAATAAAGACACGGGTAAAGAAGAACTAATCAGGGCTATTACTAAAGTAATGAATGATGAGAAATATATCAGTCCGGAAATTTCCAATAATTTATTTACTCATTTTACCAATCGCAATGTCAATAATACTGAAAATGAAAAACATCTTACGGCAAGAGAGATAGAAATAGTTGGATATATAGCGAATGGGCTAACAAATCATGAAATAGCCACTAAGCTTTTTCTTAGTACAGTTACCGTTGATACACATCGGAAAAACATACTTGCCAAATTGCAATTGAAGAACACGGCCTCACTTGTAAAATATGCGGCTGATCATAAGCTGTTATAGTTTTTTAACCTCAAATTTTAGCTAGTTATCGTCTACACCATATGGTGTATTTCAAAAATACACCTTATCGTGTATTGTATTACCTGTTGCAAAATCTCAACTTCGATTCCTGTTTTTGAATATGCAGTTATCCAATTAATCAGTGCAATGGAATTTAAAAATGAAGAGCTTGTTGAAAGGGAAATTGAAATCGCTGGCTATTTGATCAACGGTTTTTCATTGAAGTATATTTCTCAGGCAACAGGATTAAACAAAAAATTATTATCGGCGCATCTAAGAAATATGATGAAAAAATTAAAGTCGGAAAGTATGACTGAATTAATAAAAGCACTAGGAAGAACAAAATGATATTGTCGGGTTCGTCCGTAAGCTTCGTGAATTAAACAATGTTGCCTTAATCGTGTGAATGCGTTTTATTTTGATCTAAAGAAATCAATTTAATTAAGCCAGGAACTGCGATAAACAAAGAATAAACTATATAAAATTCTCACCATGAAGAAAGCCACCATTCTTTTTCTCTTGCTTGTTTTTGCAACAACAACTTTTTGTCAACAGGAAACAACAAAGGCTACAGCCACCAATGTTGGTTTTCTTAAAAAAAGTAAAAGACAGAAAACCTTTGCGTGGGTATTAACGGGTGTCGGAACAACTGTTTTGGTACTTAATGTCCTTGTTAGTCCATACACAAATGCAATAACTAGAATAGCAGGAACTCATTCGGTTAATACCATACCTTATATAGTTGGAGGTGCTTTAGTTACCGGCGGCATTGTTTTATTTGTTGCCTCATCGAAGAATAAAAGGAAAGCAAATGCAGCTTCTGCATTTTTTAGAATGGAAAGGATCCCCGCCTATCAAAATACAGTCTTCAGCAATCGATCATTGCCTGTTATTGGATTCAAGATCAGTTTATAAAATTTAAAAACACTATTCCATCATTTACCTATAAATAAAAATTTATGAAAAAAACTATCACCAGTATTTTATTACTCTTATTCGCAACAACTATTTTTTGCCAACAAACAAATGACGAGATAAAAACATCATCGACAAAGAAATTCTATCTGCAGGCTGGGGCTGGAGTGGCTACTTCTGGTGGCGCTTCATATGACTTCGGTATCCAGGCAGTATTAAAAAGCGACTGGACGGTTAGCGCTTCTTATAAGAGAGTTGAAATGAAGGCTAAAAATTTACCTAGCGATTATGAACGCGGAGTTGTCTACTTAATTTTTTTCCCGATTTACGATGACTGGCCTTTAAATAAAATGAATGTTTTCAATTTTACACTTGGCAAATACATTGAAACTGGAAAGAAAACGTGGTTCACAGCAGAAGGTGGATTATCATTGGTAAGTGGCCAGAAATTCACATTCGCTTCGCAAACTAAAGATGTGCAACTTTTTTATGTTTCTTCTAATTATTCATATCAAAAAGAAAGTAAAACAGGTTTTGGCGTAATACTAAAATCTGATTTCAACTGGGCGATTTTACCTTTTGCAGGATTGGGTGGTAGCGTCTATGCCGATCTCAATTCTCTTCAATCACCACTCGGATTCGAATTAAAATTCATTTGTGGGAATTTGCGTAAACATAAAAAGAAATAATATTTCCTATAATATATTATCAACAAAATTTTTCCTTAACTATTAAATCATCAATTATGAAAAAGATTATTTCTTTATTACTTGTTGCAATATTGTTTTTTGCTTGTAATAAGCCGGAAAAAGATTGCAAAACAAGCGTAGACTCTATTTCGGGAGCTTATAAAATAACTGCTTATACATATAAGCAAACCCCAACATCACCTGAACAAGATTATTATCCAATACTTTTCCCCGACGCATGTGAAAGAGATGATGAGTTAAACTTTAATGCTAACGGTACTTATCAAAAAACAGATGCTGGTTCGGTCTGCACACCGCCGGAAAATGACAATGGTACATGGAGTTTATCTGCAAATACTATTACAATAGACGGAGATCCTGGTCCTGTCGAAAGTTTTGATTGTAAAACGTTAGTTATTTCTTCTACAGATTTCTTTGTGGCTGGAGATAAAATGAAAATTACATTGGTAAAAAAATAACGACTTGAAACTAATAAATCTTTATTATGAAACAACGATTGCATTATTCTATTAGTAGTTACATTATAAGCTTTTGCCTTTTTCTGTTTGCAAATGAAAGTACGGCTCAATCCAGTTATGATATTTATGTATTTGATGTTAATACAAATACCACTAAACGTGTTACCAGCATCCCGTTTGGCGGCGAATGGAATGCAAGTTGGTCAAACAATGGTAAAAAAATTGCACATGATTATGCCGGTCTTAATGGTCAGTCTATTTACATTACCGATGTGCTATCAGGTATAAGCACTCTGCTTATCGGAGCAGAAACAGGTAACGATGCTGCATGGTCTCCAACTGGTGAGAAAATTGCATTTGATGATTGGGAAGATTATTATCATATTGGCTGGTGGACTCAAAATATTTATTTGGTACCCGCTAACGGAGGAGCAAGATCTTTTTTTAGATTCGGCGCTCATCATGCAAGCTGGAATCCTAAGGGAAATAAAATTGCGTTCGATGATAACTACGGATATATCGCCACTAAAGATGTAAATACTGGTATGGAAACTTTTGTTACGTATTACGGTGATCGGCCATCATGGTCTCCAAATGGCCAGTATATTGCTTTCGATGGTTGGTGGTGGATTGGTGGAGGAATCTGGATTGTTAAAGTAGATACTTTGGGTAACCCACAGGGATTGCCTGTACAGCTTACTACTTCAGGTTATGGTCCCACATGGAAAAATAACAGCAAAGAGATTGTATTTATTGATTGGCCTAATGGAGATCCCGACTTATATTCTATATCCATTGATGGCGGCATATCAACAAGGATATGTGGAAGGGTCGGTGGATTTGATAAAGGCGATTATGACCCCGCCTATTCTGGCAATGGGCAATATATAGCATGGTCAAGTTATACTGATGAAATTCCTAACGTAACAAAAAAACCTTCTGAAAAAATTAATGAACTGTATTCAAATGAATTTACGGTTGCACTTTATCCCAATCCGGTTCGTGATATCGCTACACTAAAGATCAAAGGCGATTCAAAAAATATTATCGTGACAATCACAAATATTAATGGACAGACTTTGTGGCAAAATAAGTACGCAAATCAATCGCAAATAAACCTGCCGACAGAAAAATTAACAGCAGGAGTTTATGTTGTATCGGTAAAATCTGATTCAGGAAATAAAATACTGAAGTTGGTGAAAGAATAAACCTTATCAACACCCTGAAATTAAAAACTTCAGGGTATTTACCATCGTTCATAAAAGAATTCGCAAAGAATAAATTACTGGCTAATCACTTTCATCTCTGTTCTCCTGTTCAATGCTTTTCCTTCTTCAGTTTTATTATCGGCTACAGGTTGTGTTTCGCCAAAACCTTTTGAAGAAAGTCTTATGGCTGCAATACCTTTTGAGACAAGATATGTTACTACAGCTTTCGCCCTGTTATTTGATAAAGTAAGATTGTCTGCATGCTTTCCAACATTATCAGTATGTCCGCCGATCTGAATTTTTAATGTCGGGTTTTCATTTAATAATCCCACAAGTATATCAAGTTCGGCAGCAGATTCTGGTTTCAGCTCAAATTTATTTACATCGAAGAATACATTCTTTAATACAATAGACGCATTTGCTTCAATTGGCTGCAAGGGAATATTTTTTTGATAAATTGAATCAACAGAATGATCGCTCAGGAAAAAATTATCGGAAAAAAACAAGTATCCTTTTCTATTAACGTTAAATGCATAATCTTTTCCAACCGGTAAAGTGATCAGGTAATTTCCCCGTTCATCTGTCTGCACCTGAGAGGTCAGTTGTTTTGTACTTAGATCGATCAGTTCAACTGAAGAAGGTAATCCTTTGGTTGTTTTTTTGTCAAA
>Ga0070698_100009514_pt1 | contig 10409 bp, 8 predicted proteins | sample KBSK1502metaG_FD_65477 | JGI IMG/M metagenome (GOLD analysis project Ga0070698, IMG submission 65477) | Corn, switchgrass and miscanthus rhizosphere microbial communities from Kellogg Biological Station, Michigan, USA - KBS K1-50-2 metaG | ecosystem: Host-associated > Plants > Roots >... | reverse complement strand
TGCGCGGGAGCAGGTGCGGAAGGTAAGCGAGATCGTCCTGAGGACCTGGAAACGCGATCCGCAGCTGGTGCGGGTGCTCGTCAGAGAGGTGACACGCAGCTCACAGGTTCAGCAGGAGACCGATGAGATCGATCTCGCCTACCAGGCGCTGCAACGAATCGTCGAGCGGGGCCAGCTGACCGGCGAGTTTCGCGACGACGTCGACGCACGGCTGACGGCGACCATCTGGTACGGCGCGCTGGAGGAGATCCTCACGGGTTGGGCCTTCGGCCAGCTACCCGACAGCGAAGCAGACGTGACACGCGCCGAGCGGGCGGTCGTCGAGATCGTGGCGGGCGGGCTGGCTGCCGACAGGGCGGCTACTCCCGCCTGATGGCAACTCAGACGGCTTCGCACGAGCTGGCCACCATTCAGCCGGTTCAGCGGCGGCTGTTCTGGACGCTCGGGCTCGGCGCTTTCGGGCTCGCCTTCTCGATCACGACGATCTCGGTCGCGCTGCCGCCGCTCCTGCACGTGTTCACGACCTCCGGCTCGTTGATCGGCCTGGTGATCGGGGCCGAGGGCTTCTTTGCGCTGACGCTCTCCCCGATCGTCGGCCCGTGGAGCGACGCCTTCCACACTCCGCTCGGCCGCCGGCGCCCCTTCATGCTCGTCGCGCTCGGCCCGATGGCGTTCTGCCTATTGCTGATCCCCTTCATGCCGAATCTCTGGACGACGACGATCCTCGTCCTGGCGTTCTACTTCGCCTACTACCTCTACGAGCCGCCGTACCGGGGGCTCTACCCGGACGTGCTGCCGCCGGCGGCCTACGGCCGCGCGCAGGGTGTGCAGCACGTGCTCCGCGGGGTCGCGCTCGGGATCGCGTTGGTCGGAGGGAACTTCCTCTACAAGGTCTGGCACCCGGCCCCTTTTCTGACCGCTGCCTTGGTCACCACGGCGGCCTGCGGCGCGACGATCTTGCTGGTGCGTGAGGACGGCGGGCACGGGCGCGTCTTCGAGGGCTTTTGGGCCTACATCAAGCGGAGCTGGAACATCTTCTGGCAGGAGGGCGATGTCCGACGGTTCCTGATCGCGAACTCCGCCTGGGAAGGGACATTCGCAGCCGCCCGCAGCTTCGTGATCCTCTATGTGATCGACGGGCTGCACGAGTCGACCACGGTGTCCGGGGAGATCCTCGCGGCGGTCGCCGTCGGCTATGTGATCGCCGCTCTGCTCGCGGGTCGGCTCGGCGATCGCTTCGGGCTTGCTCGGGTCATCTTCTTCGCCTCCTTCATCTATGGAGGAGGCTTCTTGGTCGGCGGCCTCGCCGAGCAATGGCATGTCTGGTACTTCGCTTTGATCATCCCCGTGGCGATCGCCGGCGGAACTGTGATGACGCTTGCCTGGGGCCTCCTCTACAAGATCGTGCCGGCCGAGCACCGCGGCGCGGCTTCGGGTCTCGCGACGACGACGAAGGGGATCGGCCTGCTGATCGGAGCGCCCGTCGCGGGCCTCGCGATCGACTTCGCCCGTCCGTACCTCAGCGCGACAAACGGCTACCAGATCCTCTGGGTGGTTTGCGCCCTGCCGATCCTCGGTGCGATCCCACTGCTCGTACGGCTGATGCAGGCAGAGGCCGAGGCCGACATTTCCGGCCCGCCGGCCGGCGCGCCGGTCTAGGCGCTCAGCGACAGTCCCATTGGGACTGTCCCTACGGCGTGCGCGCGAACGGCAGCGCGAAGTGCCGTGTCCGGTCAAGCCTCTTGTTGGGCGCTTGCCGCATGACGGTCCGCTCCAGGGACAGTCCCCCGGGACTGTCCTTACGGCGGCGTGCGCGCGAACGGCAGCGCGAAGCGCCGTGTCGGGTTGGGGCGCTTGCCTCATGACGGTCCGGCTTCAGGGACAGTCCCCTGTGGGGGACTGTCCCTACGGCGGCGTGTGCTCGAACTGCAGCCCAGCAGCCGCTACGCGCCAGTCGCGATCGGGCGCTCCCGCTGAACGGGTGCGAGCGCGGGCGCCCAGGAGCAGAGTGGAGAGACCTCGCCGTCCCGCCCGTTCAGCGCTCTGAAACCGAGCGCGTGCTCTGCCTGCATCAGCTTGTGAATCTGCGTCGTGCCCTCGTAGATGATCGGTGCGCGCGCGTTACGGAAGTAGCGCTCGATCCCGTACTCGGCCGAGTAGCCGTATGCGCCGTGCACCTGGATGGCCAGATGCGCGGCCCGGAACGCCGACTCCGTCGCGTGCCACTTCGCGAGTGAGGTCTCTCGTGTGTTGCGCTTGCCTTCGTTCTTCATCCACGCCGCCTGCATGACGAGCAGCTTCGAGGTCTCGTAGCCGAGCACCATCTCGGCGATCATGTCCTGGACGAACTGGTATTTGCCGATCGGCTGCCCGAACGTCTGCCGCTCGCGTGCGTACTCGGCCGAGCGCTCCAGGCAGGCGCGGATGACCCCGCAGGCGCCCGCGGCGACCGTGAAACGGCCCTGATCGAGCCCGTACATAGCGATCTCGAAACCCTGGCCCTCTTCGCCAATCAGGTTCTCGGCCGGCACCTCGACGTTCTGGAAGAAGAGCTCGCCCGTCGAGCCGGCCCAGACGCCGAGCTTGTGCTCCGTTTCGGCGGCCGTAAAGCCCGGCATGCCCTGCTCGAGCACGAAAGCCGAGATGCCCTTGTGCTTCGCGGCCGGGTCGGTCTTGGCGAAGACGAGTGCGTGGTCGGCAACGGTCGCGTACGAGATCCAGTTTTTGGACCCGTTCAGGACATAGGTGTCACCTTCACGGCGGGCCGTAGTCCTCATCGCTGCGACGTCCGAGCCGGCGGCGGGCTCGGTCAACCCGAAGCAGGCGAGCCTCTCGCCGCGCGCTTGCGGAACCAGCCAGCGCTGCTTCTGCTCCTCGCTCGCGTAGCGCAGCAGCGCGAGCGAGTTCAGTCCGACGTGGACCGAGATCAGCGTTCTGAACGCCGCCTCGCCCCGCTCGATCTCCTCGCACGAGAGCGCCTCCGCGACGAAGTCGAGCCCGGCCCCCCCGTACTCCTCGGGGATCACGATCCCGAGCAGACCGAGCTCGGCCATTCCTTCGATCACCGACCTGTCGAGGCGGTGCTCGATGTCGTTCTCGATCGCGTTGGGAAGCACGCGCTCGTCCACGAACGTCCTTACCGTGTCCTGGATGAGCCGTTGCTCGTCGGTCAACTCGAAGTCCATGGGGCAAGTCTATGGACGTGTTGGGCGCCTCGGCCCGGTCTTGCTCCCGCTGGCGCTCGTCGGTGGCGTGGCGCTCGACAACGGAGGCTTCGACGCGACCGCGTGGGGTTGGAGCACGCTTCTGCCGCTCGTAATCGTCGGAACGGCCTTGATCCTCGGCCGGGCCCGACGTCCCAACGCACTGGCGCTCGCCTTTCTCGGCATGTTCGCCGCCCTCACGGCCTGGACCTGGTTTTCGGTCGTCTGGTCCGACGATGTGAGCTCATCGGTGCTCGACGCCGAGCGCCTCCTCGTCTATCTCTCTGCCGCCGCTGCGTTCCTCCTGCTGGTGCAGGATCAGGTCAAACGCTTTCTGGCCGGCCTGCTCGTCGCCATCTCGCTTGTCGGCGTGTGGGCGCTGTGCCTGCGGGCTTTCGGCGGGCCTGGCTCGTACGACGTCGCATCCGTCTCGGCCGATGCCACCAGACGGCTGGCCGCCCCTGTCGGGTATTCGAACGCGCTTGGCCTGCTGGCGGCGATCGGAATCCTGTTGGCGTTGGGTCTGGCCGCGCGATTGCGGCGGCCGCTCGCTGCCATCCCAGTCCTCGTACTCGCGCCGACGCTGTACTTCACTTACAGCCGAGGAGCATGGTTGGCGCTTGGGGCCGGCGGGGTCGCGGCATTCGCCCTCGCGATGCCGCGATTGCCGAGGCGGGTCACCCTCGCGGTTGCGATCGTGATCGTCTTTGTCGGGGCGTTCGTGCTCGTGCGCGTCGGCGGGCCAAGCGGGGCCGTACGAGAGTTCTCGCATGCCGGGCCTTCCGTGAAGGCTGATCAGAGTCGGCGCCTTTTCAGCCTTTCGGGCAGCAGTCGGGCTCAGTACTGGCACGTCGCCTGGAGCGACTACCGGCAGCATCCATGGCTCGGCTCCGGTGCCGGCAGCTTTCAGCGCTACTGGCTCCGGTCGCGGCCGGCGGCCCTGCCGGTTCTCGACGCGCACAGCCTCTACCTCGAGACACTTGCCGAGCTCGGCCCCATTGGACTCGGGCTCCTGGCGGCGCTGCTCTCACTGCCGGTGGCCGCTGCGGTGATCGCGCGGAGACACCCGCTCGCGGCACCGGCGCTCGGCGGCTACGTCGCGTACCTCTTGCACGCCGCGCAGGACTGGGACTGGGAGCTCCCGGCCGTCACGCTCGCGGCGCTCGGATGTGCGGCCGCGCTGCTCATTCTCGCGGGCCGGGAGCCGAGATCTCCCTTGGGCCGCCAGACCCGTGCGGCGGCGCTCGTCACGACGGTTCTGCTGGCGTTGATCGCGCTCGGGGCTCTCGCTGGGAACGAGACTCTCGCGGCGGCGAACGCGTCGCTCGATGCCGACAACCCGGCCCGCGCGGCGCGCGACGCACGGTGGGCCGAGCAACTGGTCCCGTGGTCATCCGACCCGTGGCGCCTCCACGGTGAAGCGTTGCTCTCTCAGGGAAACGTCAGCGGCGCCAAGCGCGATTTCCTGACGGCCCTCCGAAAAGACCGCTCCGATTGGGATACGTGGGTGGATCTGACCCTGGTTACGCGAGGAACGGAGCAGAAGCGGGCAATTGAGCGCGCCCATCGGCTGAACCCGCTTGAACAAATTTTACCGGGAGGGGGTTGAGAAGTTTGCGAGAATGGTCGATTGCAACGTGGAACTCTGGTACCGCGTCGACTCACCAGGAGGGTCTAAGACATGAGCTCGATCTGGACTCATCGCCGCCTACGTTTCGTCCTTGCTGGTGCGGCGACGCTCGTAACCGCCGCCGCTCTCGCGTCGGCAGCGCTCGCCGGCCTTCGCGCCCTTGATCTCGGCCCGGCGGCCGCGAGCCAGTATCCCGGCAAGAAGGTGACGGTGTGTCACCGGACGCATTCCAAGAAGCATCCCTGGGTGAAGATCCGGATCTCGACGCACGCCCTGAGGGCACACCTACGGCACGGCGACTTCGTCGTCGATGCGGACCATCCGTGCCCGCCGCCAAACGCCCTGAGCCCCAAGAAGAACCACGACAAGCATCACGGCAAGGGCAAGCATGGCCAGAGCGGCGCCGCCCAAGGCAAGCATCACGGCAACAACAAAGGCAGCACCGGCCACGGCAAGAAGTGACCCAGGCGCAAGCGTCTTGACGTTTACGGAGAGCCCCGGATCCCCGGGGCTCTTCCCTTTTATAGGGTCGATCGCGTGAGCAGCCTCGGAGGAACCTATGCGCGCCTCGCCGAGCTGCCGTTCGAGATCGACGCGTACGGACTCGAGAGGCTCGAGGCGCCGGTAACACGCGATCTCATGCGGGTCACGACGCTCGTCCGCTTGACGGGAGGCGGCGAGGAGGGCCTCGGCGAGGACGTCACCTGGTACGCCGAAGCGCATGACCTTGAGCAGGCCGCAGGCGCAAGCCGCCCGCTCGCCGGGTCGTGGACGCTGGACTCGTTCTCCGCAGCGCTGGCGATCGAAGAGCCGAACAAGCGCTGGGCGTACGAGAGCGCGGCGCTCGACCTGGCGCTGAGGCAGGCGGGGCGGTCGCTGGGCGATTCCCTCGGGAGGACGCCGCTGCCCGTGACGTTCGTCGTCTCGCCCGGTCTCGGCGACCCGCCCTCGGCCGAGCCGCTCCGGCGTCGCCTGGAGCTCTATCCGGAGCTGCGTTTCAAGCTCGACGCCGCGAGCGCCTGGACGGATGAGCTCGTCCACGAGCTTGCGGCGACCGGAACGGTCGACATCGTCGATTACAAGGCTTACTACTCCGATCCGAACTCATCTCCGCCGGATCTCGACCTCTACCGCCGGGTCGCCGAGGGCTTCTCAGAGGTCTGGCTCGAGGACCCGGCCTCGACCGACGCGACAGACGAGATCCTCCGGCCGCACCGCGACCGGATCACCTGGGACGCCCCGATCCACTCCGTCGCCGACGTCGAAAACCTCGCCTTCGCGCCCCGCACCTTGAATGCCAAGCCTTCGCGCTTCGGCTTCCTTCGCGAACTGCTCGACTTCTACGACTACTGCGCCGATCACAGGATCGGCCTGTACGGCGGCGGCATGTTCGAGCTCGGCGCCGGACGTGGTCAGATCCAGCACCTCGCCTCGCTCTTTTACCCGGATGCGCCGAACGACGTGGCTCCGGGCGGATACAACGAGCGCGAGCCGCGGCCCGGTCTGCCGGCGAGCCCGCTGCCGGCGCCCGGCAACGAGCCGGGTTTTCGCTGATTCAGAAGCCTCAGTGTCTATATTGACTCGCGAGTCAATCGTGAGCGCAACCGAAACCACAAGCGGTATCTCATTCGGCTTGAGCGACGAGCAGCGCGCGCTCCGCGACCTGGCGCGGGAGTTCGCTGCGAAGGAGATTCGGCCGGTCGCGGCGGACTACGACGAGCGCTCGCAGCATCCCGGGGACGTGATCGCGAAGGCGCACGAGGTCGGGTTGATGAATCCACACATCCCCGAGGAGTACGGCGGCCCCGGCTTGCCGGCCTTCGAGCAGATCCTGGTCGGCGAGGAGCTCGCCTGGGGCTGCTCCGGGATCGCGACATCCATGGTGGCGAACATCCTCGGCTCCCTGCCGGTGATCCTCGCCGGCAGCGACGCACAGAAGGGCGAATGGCTGCCTTCGCTGGTCGAGGAGCCCCTGCTCTGCTCGTTCGCGCTCACCGAGCCCGGTGCCGGCTCGGACGTCTCGGCGATCCAGACGACAGCGGTGCGTCACGGGGACGAGTACGTCCTCAACGGATCGAAGATGTTCATCACCAACGCAGGTCAGGCAGCCTGGTACGTCGTCTTCGCTTCGACCAACCCCGAGGCGGGCCACCGGGGACTCTCGGCGTTCCTCATTCCGGCCGACGCCGACGGCGTCGTTGTCGAGCGGCATCTCGACAAGCTGGGCCAGCGCGCGACCGACACCTCCGCGCTTGCCTTCCAGGAGGTGCGCGTTCCGGCGTCGAGCCGGCTTGGAGAGGAGGGAGAGGGCTTCAAGATCGCGATGCGGACCCTTGACCTGACCCGGCCGGGGACCGCGGCCGGCGCGGTCGGCGTTGCCCGCGCCGCGTTCGAGCATTCGGTCGACTATGCGAAGAGCCGCGTCCAGTTCGGCCAACCAATCGCGATGAACCAAGGGGTCAACTTCCTCGTGGCGGACATGGCCGCCGAGATCGAGGCAGCGCGTCTGCTGACCTGGCAGGCCGCGTGGCTGATCGACCAGGGCGAGCGGGCGACCTTGCAGTCGTCTTACGCAAAACGTGTCTCTGCCGACACGGCGATGAAGGTCACGACCGACGCCGTGCAGATCTTCGGCGGCTACGGCTACATGAAGGAATACCCGGTCGAGAAGCTGATGCGCGACGCAAAGCTCTTCCAGATCTACGAAGGAACCTCGCAGATCCAGCGGCTTGTCATAGCCAGGGAAATCTTCCTGCCGAGGGAGAGCTAGACAGGCCCGGCCGCGCCCAAAAAAGCCTTCCGGCGTCGCTAGACTTCGCGCCTTCGTGGTCGCGGACTCACGGGCTGGTTCTGCGCGCGGCCGGCGCAGGCGAAGGACCTCGACGCGCGTGCGCGTTCAGCGCGGCGCGCTTGCATTTCTCCTTCTGGCGGTCACCGGCTCAGTGCTCGGCCTTGTTTTCGCGGGCTCGCCCGAGCGGATCGCCGCAGGTGTTCACATCGACGGCGTCGACGTCGGAGGGATGAAGGCCGGCGATGCCGAGCGACTCCTCGGGCAGCGGGCGAGGGCGGTGGACCGCACCCCAGTCGTCTTCGTCGCGGGCAACCGCCGCTGGCGTGTCACGCCGGAGCAACTCGGCGTGCGTGCCGACTGGCACGGTGCCGTCGAGCTTGCTCGGCGGCAGGGCGACGGTTTCGGCCCGCTCAGAGGATTTCGGCGCCTCGACGTGCGAGTCTTCGGCGCGGAGGTCGCACCGCCGACCCGCGTTTACGAGGCCGCTCTGGCCTATGAGGTGGGTCGCTTTGCGCGGGCGATCTACCGGCCGCACCGCAATCCTCAGCTTCGCCTGCACGGGCTGGAGCCGGCGGTTGTCGCCGGCAGCGCCGGGAGGATTCTCGATCAAGCGGCCGCTTCTCGCGTCGTCGTCACCGCGCTGGCGAGCCTCACGCGGCAACCCGTTGCACTTCCCGTTCGTATCGACCCTCCGACGATTTCGACCGCGCAGCTCGAAGCTGCATCCGCACGCATTCGCGTCGCCCTCTCGGCGCCCGTGCGGATGCGCTGGCAGGCGACGAGTTGGACGATAGCTCCCTGGCAACTGCGGTCGATGCTCGCGCTCCCCGGCCAGCAGTCAAAGCGACTGCGCATCGGTGGGCCCGGGGCGGACCGTTACTTCGGCGACCTCGGTCGAGCGCTCAACAGGCCGGCTCGAAACGCCGGTTTCGCAATCTCGCCCGGCGATGAGGTCGGAATAGTCCCCTCGCGACGCGGGCGCACGCTCGAGGTGCAGAGGACGGAGGCGAATCTGTTGGCGGCGGCCCTCTCAAATGAGGCGCGCACCGCTCGGGTAGTTGTCGCGACTACGCGGCCGGGGCGAACGACGCGAGCCGCGCGCGCTCTGGGGATTCGCGGGGTCGTCGGAAGCTACGAAACGATCTACGGGGGCGACGCGAACCGGATCCACAACGTCCAGCTCGTTGCGCAGCTGCTCAACGGCCATCTGATTGCTCCCGGTGCGACCTTCTCCTTCAACCAGACAACCGGTGCGCGCACCGCTGCGAAGGGGTTCCGCGAGGCTCCGGTCATCATCAACGGAGAGGTCCAGACCGGCCTGGGCGGTGGCGTCTGCCAGGTTTCGACGACAGTCTTCAACGCCGCGTACGAGGCCGGGCTGAAGATCGCCTCTCGCACCAATCATGCCCTCTACATCAGCCACTATCCCCTCGGGCGCGACGCGACGGTCGACTATCCCGATGTAGACCTCCGCTTCGTGAATGACACGAATCACTGGCTGCTGCTGCGTACCTTCGTCGGCTCCTACTCGCTCAAGGTCGGGCTTTACGGCACGCCGCAGCACCGTCGCCTCGTCACGCAGACGCGCCCGCTCGTCGAGACAGGGCCGCCGCCGGTCGAGCATCAGCCCGACCCGAACCTCGCCCGGGGCAAAACCTCCGTCGTCGACAGCGGCGAGCCGTCGCGCTCGACCAGCGTGCGCAGGCTCGTGTACCAGCGCGGGAAGCTTTTGTACGACGACACGTGGTACTCGTCGTACCGCTCCCAGCCGAAGATCGTCCTCGTCGGGACGAAGCCGAAACCGCAGCCGAAAAAGAAAAAGAAGCCGCCGGTGACGACGACCACGACCACAACCACCACGCCGACTACGACGACGCCTACGACTCCGTAGGCCCAGGCTCGGCCTTCGCGATCTCCTCGACCAGCCACTTCGGGACGCGGGTCGGCCGCAACGTCCGCGCGTCGGCGCATGCATGACCGGTCGTGCCCTCGGCGACGGTCTCGCCCTCGCGCTCCACGCGATAGTCGAACCTGAAGCGGGCGCCGCGAACCTCGCTGCATCGCGCATAGATGACAAGGCGGTCGTCGAAGCGGGCGGGCGCGCGGTAGGTGACGTTCGCGTCGAGGGTCAGAGCCTCGATCCCTTCCGCCTGCAGCTCCGGGTAGCCACCGCGGAAGCGTGCGAGGTACTCGATCCGCGCGACCTCGAACCAGACCAGGTACACCGCATGGTGCGCAATAGCCTGCGCGTCCGTTTCGGCAAAGCGAACCTTCACCACGGTTGAGAAGCCGAAGTCCACGGCGGAACTCTCTACGATCGGCGGTCGCGCCGCTCAGCGCCGTCGCCGAAGACTTGGTTCCTCAGGCGGCGGCTCGTCGCAGAGGGCGTTCTTCGAGTAGGAGGCTGCACCGGCTGCAGTGCACCCGCGCGATCTCGTAAGGAATGCCCTGCCGCTGGCGCAACAGGTAGTTGGTCACCTTCGTGTGCCGGTGAGGGGCCCGGACGGGAATCGGCTTGCGCATCTCATTCACCGTAGCTCTGCCCTCGAAACTAGGACGCTCAAAAGGGTGAAGAAGTTGTGACGAAGAGGAGACCGACGCCGCCGTGGCGGTCCGCCCGGGCGGGGTGCTTGTCGAGTGGTTAGCCTCCGTGTCGAGCGGTAACACTGGCCCGAAACGACGAAAGGAACCGAATGGCTTCACGAAAGCAGGGCGGACTGCTTGGAATCAGCGGGGAGGAGCTGATGGGCCGCATCGCCGACCTACCGGGGGCAAAGGGCATGCT